>Ga0078972_1012951_pt1 | contig 14046 bp, 10 predicted proteins | sample YelNatPaOPGAMG01_FD_67568 | JGI IMG/M metagenome (GOLD analysis project Ga0078972, IMG submission 67568) | Hot spring thermophilic microbial communities from Obsidian Pool, Yellowstone National Park, USA - OP-RAMG-01 (SPADES assembly) (version 2) | ecosystem: Environmental > Aquatic > Thermal...
CCAGAAGCCCGCCAGCCAATCTCGGTTGAAGTAAGGTATTCCAGTTATGATGAAAAAGGAAATCTTATGGGTACATCTACTGGCTACCTGCTAGTCATGCATCCTTTTTATGACATCACATTGAGTTTTCTGGACGCCTCCTTTGGCTCCAGCCCATATGTGACCGAAGGAGAAGTTCCCAGAATACCCACAAATATAGAAGAGATTTCAAAAATGGACTTGGATGAGTATTTAAGTTTAGTTGGCTATAAATGGACAAAAATCCGGTTTAGTGGCGCTACTGCTTTGGAAACATATTTTAGCGGTGCCTCGGCTTTCCTGAACCCCCCAAAGTATCCCGATAGTAAAAGTGAGTATATCAATGGATATGCTCAATTTGAATCTAACTTTATCCCTGATCCCTAGGCGTGGCTTAAAGAAGCGGCAGAAACAAGGAACATGAATGCGCTAGCCTCAAAGGGAATTTCTGGGCTTTTATATGCGGTGGCGCCTGGCATAGTTCTTGGAAGTGATGTCGCAAACTTGGCCTTATTGGGTATAACCCTTACAGGATTTATTCGGGAAGGGGTGGTTTTGAGGCTGCTGGCGCTGGGATAGAGCTGGAAGATGAGGATTTAGCTTTCAGGTGTAACTTTGTCACAGTCAACAATGATTTCGTCGTAGTTGATGAGAGAGCTGGCAGAATCAAGGATGAGACGGCTGCCGAACTTGAAAAAGAGCTGAAAAATTTACACTTCAAAAAGGCGTCTGACACCCAAGTAATTTTTAGGCAAACCCTCGGGGTTTAAAGGGGCAATGATCCTCCGCGGAGAAGGCTTGTGCCTAAATGTGGAGACATAGCGCGCGCTAAACTCCATAAACGAAGAATAAACAATAGGAGACTTGAGTATTTTGAAACCACCTCTAAGTTTAAATGTGTGATGGAACGGTGTGTTACAAGGTGATTGTTTGAGATTAGTTATTGCTATTACTGGAGCAAGTGGTGTTATATATGCTAAGAGGCTGCTTGAGGAGCTGAATAGTAGAAATGCTGAAATCCATCTGGTTATTAGCTACAATGCTAGAAAAATAATTGAACATGAACTTAACACGAAGAAAGAGGAGATTGAGAGACTTGCCAATTACGTCTACAATGTTGATGATTGGGGCTCACCAATTGTAAGTGGGTCTTTTAGGGTGGATGGAATGGTGGTAATTCCATGCAGTATGAAGACTCTTGCAGGCATAGCTTATGGATATTCAGACAATATTATTTTAAGAGCCGCTGATGTGATGCTGAAGGAGAAGAGGAAACTTGTCCTCATACCTAGAGAAACACCTCTAAGCGTTAATCATCTTAGAAACATGCTATGGCTGGCAAAACAAGGAGTTCACATAGTTCCAGCTATGCCTGCATTTTATCATAAGCCTAAAGACATCAACGACCTAGTGAACTATATGGTTGGAAAAATTCTTGACATCCTAGGTATTCAACATAACCTCTACATGGGATGGAGCTGTAACGTATCTAAATAACGATAAATCAGTAGTTTAACCATTATGCTGCTAGCGCGCGCTAGATACGGGGATACTTGCACCTAAATTGTAGTCAAAGAACTGATGCGCGCGCTAAAGGAGATTAGAAGGATTGTAAGGGATACCGCGAGCGAATTACCTACGTAGACATGCGGTTATAGAGAGCAAGCTCAGGCTTGAAGCACGGCTCGCTGGAAACGTATCCTGCGATGACGTTTTTCTCAAACCCAGGATCTGACGAACCAAACCTCAACCTTGTACCTCTCCCTTATCTCGTAGGCCTTCCTGAAGAGCTCTGCCCAGTTCTTGGACCACCTGTTCAAGATGTCGATGTTCCAGTCCACCCTCTGCTCCGGCGTCATACTCTTTTTCAATTCCTCGGTCAGGACACGATCTAGGCGCTCCTCAGCTATCAACCTGTCGCTCTCGTCCTGCTTCGAGAAGGGCTCTGACTCTAGGTATTTGAGCTCTCTCTCCACCTCCTCGAGCCCGACCAGCTCAGCGGACCACTGTATCTGGAACAGCTTGAACTGGCAAGCTGGGTCGCCGCGGAACCTCTTCACCCTCATCTTGAATCTCTTGGAGAGCTCCGCTACCTCAGGCCTCTGGAGGAAGCCCCTGAGCTCCTCCTCGCGCAGGGGCTTGGTTGATGATATCACTGCCGGTATGTACTTCAGCCCCTTCCTCCTCATGAGCTCAGGGGCATCCGAGATAGAGAGGATGCGGCGCTCGCGCCTAGCCCTACTCGGTATGCGCCCCGAGACTATTATATCGAACATCTCGTCCATTGGCTTTCATCTCCTGTCGAGCACCAGCTCGTCTCCAATGTATATCTTGAGCTTCAGGTCCTTAAAGTACTTATGAGGTTGCCTTTTTTAGATAATTATTGTGTGAAAAGGTCACCTGAACAGCTCCGGGAAATCATCTCTCAAGAACCCTATCCTCTCAAGCGGGAAGGGCTCTAACTTTTTATTCTTGTTTATAATGAGCTCCCCTCCCCTCTTCCGCCCATATTTGTCCACTTCATAACCGATCAGCTCTATGCTGTATCCTTCTAGATTATAGACGAAAACCGGACCCATTTGACGCTCAAAGTGCTCTCTTACAAGATGTTCGGCCCAACTCTCCATTCCCGAATCTCTTATCCCATATGGATACCTAACCAAGTATCTATACCTATTCTCATGCTTCTTCCTGAATGGGTCGTCTTCATGTAACATCGTGCTCTCGTAATGTTGTCTTCTCTCATCGCTCGGAAACCACTCGCGCCTCATTCTCCACCTATGTTCTGCCAATGCGCTCGCCCTCTTCAAAGCATTCTCTACTATTTCGTCGTCACCCATGCCCTGAATCGAAAAGCTGAGTTCAGCTCTTAAGAATGGAAATTCCCTCAGCCCAGACTTTTCTATGTTGTATTTCTCAAGAGCCTGTCTAAGTGATTTCAAGTAAACTTCGATGTCCTTTATAGCAGCGGGGATGAATCTAGCCGCCTTCTCTCTGTAATCCCTTCTACTTATTATGGTCTCACTAGGAGACTCAAAATCGCCCATACGATCAATAGGAGGTTCAAAACGATCGTTCACTCCAAGGACAGGATGTATGGCATAGTACGCGACGCACATGAATTTCCACCAGCTGCAGTCGTATATTCTCACCACTACAAAATTATCGAAGACAAAGACATCGTCTATGTAAATCGGATTTGGATCGATCCAATCCTCTGGCCATCGAATCCTCCTTTGAACCTCGAAGAATATATTATCCAAGTTATCTAGAACGTACATCTCTCCAAGCCCCCTGCTTGGATATTCCACGCCCCTTGGATGTTTTGTGTTTCTCCACGCTCTTCTACAGACCCAGTGCGGAGGTGAAAGCGAGATCTTGTTGACGTATTTCGTTATAAATTCACATTCACTCTCATCCCCTAATGCATTACATATCTTCTCTGCGATTATCTTCTTCCTATCGGCCTCACTGTTCATCCTAATAATCCCCCTCCTTACCCACTGTATTTGGCCTTCCTGAACTCAATTCCGTTCTCAGTAATATGCATGCCGATGCAATAGGCATTTACACCAAGTTTCCACCCACTGTATTTTGTGTCTTTGGTTTTCTCACCGATGTGCTGAATTATGTTTTTTAGCGATTCCTGAGCCTCATTAAGTTTGCTGCTAGGGTTCCAGCCCTCAGTCCAAACCGACTTTATCTCCCCTACCCACGCGAATCTTTCATTAATATCATCCACGAAGAACATATCGAATATGTAATCTCCTTCATTCTTTCCAAGCTCATCCACGATTGGATCACCCCAACCCTGATCAACCTCTAGCCAACTCCTGAACTCATCAAGATAGAGTAAGACCTTTACCATATGGGCCGCAGAAACTCCCTTGGCATGTTCCTCAAGCAAGCCTCTTGCTCTCCAATATGCATCCTCTATACATTCAGGAAACATGTAAATCGCGATGTCTCCCTTGATAGTCAAGCGTGATGTATCTAAAGAACTTACTAACTTCTCCGTAAAATCCCTATCAATTTCTTTAAATTTACTTGTTAGGACAGTGGCAAAAAAGGGCTCGTAACAACCATCTTTCTCATTCCACTCGAGGAGCCCATATCTTCTTTTTCCGGATTTATCGCCCGAAACCTCGAGCAGTACTTTCTTATCTCCTTTTTCATCTGTAATTTCTACGGTATTAGCACTCAGCATTCTGATCCATCCCTCTTCATTAACCGTCCTGAAACCCAATACAGATTCTAGCCTTCCAGTTAACGGGTTAGCTGTAACTAAGATGGCCCCGTCCCAATCTTGTGCGAGGTCAAACGGGATGATCAGGCCTCCCTTAACTTTTACCTCACTGATTCCAGTTTGCGGCTCCAAGTTTGGCTCATAGTACCATTGACCTGACTTCGCCTTTAGTTCGTGCCATTTGACTACGAACTCTCCTCCTTCAGGTGCTGGAGTTACTTTGAGACCGAGGTCCACAAGTTCAGAATTCGCCAGCTTTGCTACAGCGTCCTGCTCGATCTTCTCGATCCTGAACCGGTACAGGCCGGGTCCCAGCGACGTGAAGTACTGCATGTCTCCCTCGACGCCCTCGATGTGCCTTATGGTCGTGAACCCCTTGGACTCCTCCAGCAGGTTGCCCTTGCCGTCCCCGATCAGCTCCAGCTTGACGCTATAGAAGCCCTCGCCTCCTTTCGCCTCGATCACCCTTGAGTCGACACCGCCTACGCGGAGGATCAGGTCCTCGCCCACACCGGCATCCGTCACCTCGAGGATTTCAGCGTCCTTGAAATCGAAGGACAACTGGACGTACTGCCCAGCCTTGAGGCCGAGTGCCGTGAACAGCCCGCGCTTCGAGTACACCGGGAACATGCCGTCGGCCTCGCCCGAAAGCCAGGCGGGGAGCGCGACCTCCCCGATCTCGTCGTTACCCTTGACCAGTATCGCGCCCCAGCTGCCCTCCCCTACGCCGAAGGCATCCGCAAGCCCCTTGGATATGCGCATCCCGACCACCGGCATGCCGGTGGAACCTGTCCCGGAGGATATGACCTTGGCCGCTATCCTCCCGTTCTCTATAGCCTCCGCCCACGCAGCCAGGGCGGTTGCCTTGTCCTTATTGACCTGTCTAGTGAATGTCTCCTTTACGGCGTCTACAGCATCCTTCCCGTAGTCCTCGTACTTGTCGGGTATCTCCAAGTAACTCTTGAGCATGAGGAACCCGTCCTCGAAGTTGCCGCTCACGCCCTCGAATGCACGCCCCAGCCTTCCGAACTCCTCAGGGTCGACCTCCTCCGAGACCCTCTGTAAAACGTCGACGACCGCGCTGTCGAGCTTCTTCCCCCTCCTGCCCGCCTCCGCCCATCCGGCGATCGCGTCAGCGAAGCCCTCATCTGCACCCGCTATGTCCTCTATAGCGTCCAGGTACCTGCGCGAAAGCCCGCCCGTCCTGTCGATCCCCATCAGGTGGCCCGAGGTGTCCGCGAGCATGAGCACCGCCTCCTCCCTCAGCCTGCCCAGCAGGCCGACCACCTTCCTGAAGCTGTCCGAGATGGACTCGAGCTCCTCGAGCTTAAGATCCCTCAACTTCGAGAGGAATTCCGAGAACTCGGTTGAGGCCTTCCTCCAGAGGGCGACGTAGACGAGGTACTGCCTGTTCCTCACCGCCTCTGCCAGGTCCCAGAGCGCCGGCGTAACCCAGTTGTACACGGCCTGCCTCACGGTCTTCACGAAGTCCACCCCCTTGGCCTCGGCTCCCTCCACCGCGCCTACCGCAGAATACACCAGCACGTAGGAGGCGAGCGAGAGCACGGTCCCCGTGACGCTTCCGCACGCGTAGCCTTGAACGTACTCGTCCTCGACCTTCACGACCCCGAGCGCCACGAGGAAATCGTCGACGCCCACCCCGAGGCCCAGCTTCAGCACCGTGTCGAGGCAATTCTCCCCGAAGGACGCGAGGTACTCCATCGCCGCGGAGCGGGCCACCTCCGAGAGCTTCGGGTAATCCGCCTCCAAGGATGCCGCCATGCCCATGAGCTCATTGGCTGCGCTCAGGCAGTTGACCCCCCTCCTGAAAGCCCCCGCGACCTCCGCGAGCTCCGAGCCCCCGCCGAGCAGGTAGTGCGCCATCGACATGATCGCCCCCACCGTCACGCCCGCCCAGAGGGCTGCGCCGGTCATGCCGGTCGTCACGCCGACGAATATCATGACAGCAGAGCTCAGCACCACGGAGACGAGCTTGGGCCTCAGGCCGTCCCAGAAGCCGGCCCAGAACCTCGAGGTCTCCGGGGTAAGCTCAAGGTCGAGCTCCGCAACAACCGACCTACCGCACAAAAGCCTGACCCTCACCCGTCTGCTATCAGAAACCAGCGAGCTCGACAGCAGGGGGACGGCCCCCAGCCCCTGCACTTTCACCTCCGACGAGTAGGTGGTTGGCAGCTCCACGAATTGCGGTACCGATGGCACGGGCTCCAGAACCTTGAGCGCGTAGCTCACGTTCCTAGCGGCGTAGTTCCTGACGACCATGGACCTCAGGGGGCCGTTGCCCTTCAAGGACAGGGGGCGGTAAATGAACACGACATGGCCCGAGCTGTCGACCTCCTCGAAGGCCCTCGTCGCGTTTATCCTCACCTTGTAGCCGTACCTCAGGTCCCCATCACCGGCCGTCAGCTGTTGCATCCTGAGCTTGAAGAGCTCAAACTCCGTGGCGTTCATCACGACGCTCTCGCCCCGCACCCAGTAGGAGCTCGAGACCCGAGCCCTGTATTTGCTGGGAAGCTCGCCACCCCTTAGCTGCTTGACCCCGACCCCCATGACCTCAGCCGCATCTCCCTCGACGAACGTGCCGACCTCCTCCCAGAAAGGCTCTATTTTGGTTAGCATCAAACTGACGTTCGCCCTTTCACGTGCTCTCTCGCTCAGGTCCTTTGAGATGTCCATCTCGAAGCCGTAGAGCGCGCATGGCATCATGACCGCGTGCAGTTCAAAGCCGCCGTAGTAGCTGTCCTCCTCGAACTTCGGGGCCACGTACACGCCTGGCACCGAGGTCATCCAGTCGAGGACGAAGGCGTAGAATCTTACGTGGGTATAGCCCTCGTAGCCTGGGACGAAGACCTTCACGGTCTCGAAGTGCTCTGGAACTGTGGCTGTGTAATCCTCGAAGTGCTCGGGCACGAAGAAGTTTTTGCTCCAGACCGAGGTGGCCGTCTCCACGAGGTAGCTGTTGTTGTCGTCGTCCCTGTACCTTAACCTCACCACTATGCTTGAGGACTCCCGCAGCAACCTCAGGTCGAAGATCTCGCACTTGGCATCCCCAGCACCAAGTTCCCCCAGGTCCCTGCTGACTGGCTTGACGCTCGAGCCGGTGACCTCGACGAGCAGATCCCTGGCTGTGCCGCCGCCTTCGTTTCTGATCTCCACAGCGACCCTAGCGTGCTTCAGCACAGAGGTATCCACGCTCGAGATGGACACGCTCACAGATGGCGACCCCGGAGCCACCAGTTGTACCGTGAGGCTGAGCTCCTTGCCGCTGGGCCATGCGTCGAAGTTGGCGTCGCCGTCCAGCCTGAGCGTTAGGTTGTAGGTTCCCGGGCATAGGGCCCTCAGCTCGAACCTACCGCTCCTGTTCGAGTTGTCGAGGTGAGCAGAGCTGTCGCCCAAGACCTCGAAAGCGCTTGGCGCTTGCAGGCTCAAGTTGGCGTCGAGCGCATCGACGCTCGGGTCTATGCCAACAGGGTATGCGCTGAAGTTTATGCGCAAGATGTCGCCAACCGTCAGGCTGGTCGAGGAGAGCTCGACGCCCACAAGCCAGCCCGTGTAGATAAGGGGGTCGTAGGACGGGAAAAGGACCCTGAAGCCCTCCTTGTGCTCGGGAACTAGAACCTTCACTTCCTCGTAATGGCCAGGCACGGCCACGACGGGCGTGCTCGAGGTGATGCCGACCCAGCTCGAGAGCGCGGATATGGCAAGCCCCCACCTGGGTTCCTCTATGACCTCGGTCCTCTTGACCCCCATGAGCCCTGACGAGAAACACCCGACCTCCAAGGTGGAGACGACCTCGTACTCCCTTCCGGTCTCCAGGTCTCTGATGGTATACCTGTAGCAGGAGAAGTTCTCGACCTTGTAGTACCTCACGAGCGTCTCGTTCCACACCTCGTAGAGCACCCTGAGGTTCGTGGAGTTGTAGTGCAGGTAGCTGAGGGAAGCGTTGGCAACGACGGGCACCTTCAGCCTCACGCTGCCGTCCGTCGACCTCTCGAGCTCGGTGCCGCTGAAGTTCAGAAAGGCGCCTCCGCCATCCGGGAGCTGGAACTTGACGGAGGTGTTCGCGAGCAGCCTCCTTACCTCCTCTTGGCTGAAGCCTTGGCTGACGAACGCCCCGAGGGCCTTCCAGAGCCTCTCGGCCTCGGATGCGTCGAGGCCTTCCGGTATAACGTACTCGCTCTCGTTCACCGGAGCGGAATCGGGCGGCATGGCGTCTTTCAGGTAACCCTCCAGCCTACTCAGGAACTGCTCGGCGCTTTCCTCGGTGCCCCTTGAAGCCAAGCCGGTGAGCAGGGGGCGCTCGACCTCCGAGCTCAGCACCAACAACGCCAGAACTGCGCAGAGGGCTTGCTTCTCTAACGCTTCCACCTCCTGAGCACCTCCACCAGAGCCAGCGCCATTGCTACGAAAACGACCGAAAGCGCAGCCCAGAGGCGTTGGTTCTCGGCCTTGAGGCCTTCTGCGGCCTCGTTGAGAGATGCCAGCTCGCCAACTAAGCTCGTCACGTTCTCCTCCATTTCCTCAACCCTTCTGCCGAGGACGGAAACCATGACCTCGCTCTGGTTCAGAGCATCCCTCAGAAGGGCGTTCTCCCTCCTCAAACTCTCCACCGTGGCCTTTGACAAAGCGCTCTCGTTCCTGAGCTCCCACACGGTTCTGAGGAGCTCGCCGTACGACTCCCTCAGGTCGCCCCCTAACATCACGCTTGCCGACACGACGCCGAGGTCGGTGGAGACGCTGACCAATAGCTCGCCCCCTCCCCTCGCGCTGACCGAGAGGGAACAGTTGTCCAGTATCGCTACGTCACAGCCCTCCTCGGAACCGGCCTCGTGCAACAGCGTCGCTGAAGCGGCTCGGATGCTGGAACCTGAGATTTCGAAGCCCAAGGTCGTCCCGCCCAAGCTCTCTTCTACCGAGGCCAACCTGAGCTCGGGCATCCCCGGCACGGGCCTGCCTTCAACTCTGACCATCAAGTCCTTCGGCATCTTGCCCTCCGCGTCCCATGCTTGGACGACCTCGTGCCTCCTCGCGTCCACTAGGAAGCTCCTGTTGCTCGTGGGCGGGTCCTCGTCTGCGCCTATCCAGAGCTGGGAACCTTCGAGCGTGAAACATGGCACTACCACCACGTAGAAGTCGCCCCTCACGAGGACGTCGAGCTGTATTGAGTACCAGTCGGCAGTCGAGTTCCTCCCGCTGAAGAAGGAGCGGAAGCTGAAAGCCTCGTGGTAGAGGTTCCTCATGTTCTGGTCCCACACCTCGACGTAGAAGACGCCCTGCGAGCCCCTTATGGAGCAGAGGCCATAGAAACTTATTTTCTCAACTCTCCATTCCACAGTCGGCGGTGAGAACCTAACGGCAGCGCCAAGGGGATAGAAGTCGCTCCACGCGTAGTCGAACGTTCCGTCGTCATAGAAAAGCTCTGAGGTCTGGGCAGATGCCGGGTTCATAAGCAGCGAGGTCAGAAGGGGAAGCAGAAGGGCTGGTGCAACCCTCCGCAACTTCATGTATGTACAACGCGGTTAAAAATCTATAAAGATTGCGGTGCGCGCTCAGAATCCTTATGACTCCAAGTTCTTTCAAGTGGCATTTAGCGCGCGCTAATGTTGCTCCCTTGTGTAAGGCTTTTATAGTTAACGCTAGATTTCTACAGTACGATAACTTTTACAACACAGCAACAGATTGAATTGGCGGACGAGAGCAAAGGCCCTTACCGCATCGTTCTTTAGAAGCACGACGACTAGCAGTGGCTCACTATCGATTTTCTTGAAAAGCGAGACATGGTCACCCTTTTGTCGGACGATTTGAAAGCCTTGCTTAGAGCGCGCGCCGCCAACTGTTTTTTTTTTGACGAGGTTAAAAGTGAACTGTTTTTTCCATACTATGGATTTTGGTGTAAAGATCGTTAGGATAGTAGCTGTTTGAGCTCTAGGATTTCTATGCCATTTATCTCATCCACGTCTTTCTCGGGCACTACGAAGTACATTTTAAAGTTTTTGAGGTTTAGTTTCTCTGCTAAGATAGACGTTTTCCCCTTGAACTTTATTGCATCAGATCGATCTATTTTCCCCATTTTGCATTCGAAGAAAATCGCTTTTCCTTCGCTTACAGCTACCGCATCTACTTCACTCCCCTCTCTGTCCCAGTATGCTCCGATTTTGTATCCGTGAAATTTCTTCGAAAGAACAGACAGACATATTTTTTCGAAGATTCTGCCTACGTACTGCTGCAATTCTTTAATTATATTATTTAAGACGAACTCCTCCTGCCTTAACTCTATAAACGGAACGTTTGGATGGATAAACCTCATGTAGAAGTGGAAGAAGTTATCCCTGAACTTGTACCGCGGTATCCTCTTTCCTATTACGCTTGCCTCGCGCTCTATCAGTGTTAATTTCTCGAGGATGAGTAGATACTTCTTCAATTGACTCCTCTCTAAGCTAGTGTAATCTGATATCTCCTTCAGGGTTCTCTTTCCCATGCTTACCGCCTCAAGTATCTCAAGGTACCTCGAAGAGTCCCTCAACTCAATAGACAACAGCCTCTCAACTTCCTCGTAAAGAGGTGCTCCTGGACTTAGGAACATGTTCCTTATGTTCTCTTCTATTGTCTTGGTTCTTTCATACAACATTAAGTAGTGCGGAGTCCCTCCTAGAATGGAATATATCTTTATGATTTCTTCCTCCCCTTTCTCGCCGAATATTTCCCTCACGGTTTCATAGTCGAATCCGTTTAATCTGATCACTCTAGTTGCCCGTCCGTAGAGTGGACCAGCGTAACCGATGTCCCTTTCTATCATCCCAATCGTTGAACCAAGCAGTATGAGTTTAACCCAGCTTTTCCTTGCGCTTGCATCCCAATGATACTGTATTTTGGGTGAGAGCTTCTTCGAAATCCTTTGGTACTCATCTAAAACCAAAATTTTGTTCTCTCTGCCAAACTCCAAGAAGACATGCTCCAAGAAATCGTCCAGGGAGGTGAAAGTCCTACCCATGGCCCTTGAGGCATTCGCCAGGAATTCTCTAATGCTTGAGCTCCCAACATAAACGTAGGCGCCCGAATGTTGTTCAAGGAGCTTTCTCGAGAGCGCTGTCTTCCCTATCCTTCTCCGGCCATAAAGGATGATTAGCTCGGCCCTCTTTGAGGAAACTGCTTCCTCTAAGGCTGAAAGTTCCGCCTTCCTATCGTAAAATGGTATACTCACGAGTATTATACTCATGAGTATACTCTATATAAACCTTTTGGAAAAATGAAAGACTCTTAACTTGAGGCTTTGGGACCAAGGAGAAAGGGTAGAGGAAATGTTTGGACACTATGAGAAGTTTGACGATGAGTTGAAAGCAAAGCTATCGCTTAAAAGAATATACTGGTCATTGAAGAAGAATAAGAGCCAAATAGGAATTCTATAAGCTTTTGATAGGCGCGCGCTAAAAGAGGAGAGCAGAAACATTCATCATATGAAGCATCGACTTTGTTCTGGGAATGTTTGCAGCAGGAGCCTTGGAAGCGTTGCATAGAACCCTTCAAAGCACCGGTCTCGGTTTTCTCTTCTACAATTACACTGCTGAGAATGCCAGCATACAGTGCGACGATTACCTGTTGCGCTTCATTAAGGAGGACCAGCATATTTACGTGACGACGAATAAAAACATAGGTTTTTCGCATAGGACGGGTAGAGGAAAAGAGATCCAAATAATCGGGACCCTATCGCTTTCAAGCCCCTCTGCAACGGACTTAATATTGCACCCATATAGAGAAGCCATCATAGAAAACAGCTTGTTGTTAAGCTCGAAGCTTGCCGGGATGAGCTATGAGTACCTGAAGGATAATTGGCCGCTCATCACTAACGTGAGAATATCGTAAAAAGTAGCCAAGGATGTTTCTCAACTTGTTCATGAGAAGTACGTTGACATGACAATAGAGCCCTTCTTCGGAGGAACGTTATCGATTAATGCTCTGCTTGAAGACGGCAGGAGGGTAAGGCTCGGCGATACGGGAGCTGGGGTTCAGAGCTACCTGATTGCAAAAATGCTCTATGAATTAGAGAAGCCTAAGGTCCTGCTTTGGGACGATATCGAAGCGCACTTCAATCCAAGGATGCTTTCAAGCGTCGCCGGATGGTTTTCAGACTTGGTTAACGAAAATATCCAGGTCATCGTAAGCACTCACAGTTTGGAGGCTGCAAGGACAATTGCTGCAGCAGAGGAAAAGACTCAAATCTGTCTTTTCTCCTTGGAGGAAAACGTGCTCAAGGTAAAGAGATTAACTTTGAAAGAGGTGGATGACATGCTGGATGCTGGAATCGATGTAAGAGTTGCGGAGCCCCTCCTGCTATGAAGCTTTATCCTCTTGAGCCAACTAGCAGACTATCTTCGGAAATAGAGAAAATATCCAGAGGTTGAAGTTAAACGTGATTATCAAGAAGCGCGCGCGTGATGTGGATAGGATATTCCCGCAGCAGGTTAAGGCTCTGCGCGCACTCTTTTGAAACCACTGGAAGAAATAGACTTAAGAAAAACAATATGAGCGCGCGCGTAAGGCTTAGATAGTTCCGGTATGGAACTGAGTTCCGGTGCGGAACTTGCTTTTCGACCTTAGGCCAAAATCATCCAGGAGCAACCATGAACCTTCCATTCCATCTCCACGGACTAACGTTTAGCCCACTTTTGTCTGCTTCAACTTCATCAGAAAACCTCCAAGGAGACCCACGGCTTTAGTCGTGGGTAGTTGACTTGGGCCGAGCTTCGTTCTGAGTAACTAACAGCTCGTGGTCGAATCCCTTCTCCTTCAAAAAATTTTTGAACGCCGTGTCCATCGTCAAGACTCTCATTTTAGTTCTCTTCGAGACAGCGTAGAGTATCGCGTCAAAGATATCGTTCCAGCCAGACAGGATTAGGTCGTAGCTCGTGTTCAAATCATCCTCCGCCGGCGGGAGCATCTCCACACGCTCCCCGTAAACCAGGGAGATAAAGCCGTCGACGGCCTTCTCAGGGATTTCACGGAGAGACCTTTTCCTCGCCTCTTTGAAAACCACTCCCTGTAGTTCAACCAGCAACAGCAGGGGATAGTAAAGCTTGTGTTTTTCGGTTATTTCCACGATGTCCCTTTCATCCACGCCCACAACCTTTATCCCCAGATAGGGAAGTAGAAATGAGGTATCCAAGATTAGCCCTTTAGAGCAGCCGTTTCGTGGTCTCTTCCCCAACCTCCTCGATCTCCTCCGGCGTTATTTCGCTCCAGTATCCTTCCACTTTGAGCTTTTTCACGGGTTTCAGTAGGATGCCGCCTTCACCGGCTTCGACGAGAAGCCTATCGCCTTCCTTTATATTCATCTTCTCAACTATTTCCTTGGGCAGGTATATGGTATTTCTCTTCTTAATCTGAATAATTTTACTCATCAGATTGATCTGATTAAATGGACGTAGCTATATAAGCTTTACGTGAATTTTGCCCCGGGCCAAAGTAACTATTATCGCTAATTGGGTTGTGGCTCCGCCGCTGGTGGCCCTTTACGCAAATTTGCTGCTTTCAGACCCCACGTATAAAGCCGGAGTAATTTTGCTGACTATGATAGCGTGGATCTATCCCTTAGGATATTACGCTGGATGGCCTTACGAAGCTGCAATAGACACTACGCTTGTAGGTTCAAGCAGCCACTTTGAAGTCGCCATATACATGGCTTACATGCATGGTCTACGGCGTTCCACAGCCCGTTATAGCGTTTATAATAGTTAAGGCCTTCATCGAAGTTCTAATATCAGGTGCCA
>Ga0078972_1012952_pt1 | contig 14044 bp, 10 predicted proteins | sample YelNatPaOPGAMG01_FD_67568 | JGI IMG/M metagenome (GOLD analysis project Ga0078972, IMG submission 67568) | Hot spring thermophilic microbial communities from Obsidian Pool, Yellowstone National Park, USA - OP-RAMG-01 (SPADES assembly) (version 2) | ecosystem: Environmental > Aquatic > Thermal...
AAAGGCACAAAATTCAATTTAAATTAAGCTCTTTGCGGGGGTGTCCGAGTCTGGTCAAAGGAGTCAGGCTTAGGACCTGATGCCATAGGGCTGCATGGGTTCAAACCCCATCCCCCGCACTTTCAACATGCTTTTGGATGAACCCCCCTAATGCATGTTACTTGCGTTTTCTGAAGAGTTTGGCTCCTTCCACGTCTGTCACGTAGTCGAAGCCGCTTTCCACAAGTTTGCATGCTTCTTCGAGGTTCCACGCGACTTTTGAAACGTATTCGTCGCCTTCCAAGTTGACTAGGTGCGTGTAGATGAGGGTGTTTTTGATGTTTTTATGTCCGAGCACGTTCATGACGTGGAGAATGTCTTTTGTTCGATGGTACTCCATTGTGGCTTTCCAATGTCGCAGTGTTTTGAAGCTTATCTGCTTAAGTCTTGGATTTTTGAGTTTGTCTGCGATGCTTCTTCTCTGGAGGCTGAAGTTGTGTCTGAAATGTTCTTGTCGAGCTTTGCCGAATATCTTCTCAGAGTCTTTGGGCAGGTGGCTTAGTCTTTCCGTCAGTGTGCTGGACAGTTTAAATATTCTTGGGTTGCTGTTTTTCTCTGCGGTTATGTTGATTGTTCTCGCCACGACGTCCAAATCAGTCCATTTGAGTTTCCAAGCTTCGCCTGGACGCATGCCAGTTTCTTTCAGCAAGAGAAGGAATGTTCCGGTGCGTGGGCTTGTTGCGGCTATTAGCTGATCGATTTCTGCTTCGGTTGGTATCCATGGAAGCCTCTGAATCCTCTTGTATTTCGGCTTATCCCATTTTCCGCCAGTCATCTTCAAGAATGTTGTGTACGCTTCAGCTGCAAGCTCTTTTCTTCCTTCGCTCCAAGTCTGCTGTTTCGCTATGACTTCCTTCACTGATTCTGGGTCGAGAAGGTCGGCTCCACGTTTGACCAGGATTTTCAGGAGCGCTGATCTTCCGATGATTGTGGATTCTTTGTAGCCTTGTTTCTGCAGCCACCAGACGTGCTCAATTATTTTTCCCTTCATGTCAACTGTCTGCGTTACGCCCTCCCGCTGGGCCTGTTCTTGTTTGGCTACTTCGGTCAAGTTTTTCGACGCTCTTGTCAAGAGTTCGCATACTTGACGCTTAGAAATTATGTTATATCCGTCTTTTAATGGCTTCGTATGAACAGTTGAGAGGCGTTGAAACGTCTTTGAACGGTTGCAATTTGGTTCAGTGAAACGATAGGCACAGTTTCTGCACAGCCACCTTTGAACAGATGAACCATCAGCTAAGTAGCGTAAGCCGTCTTTGTAGAGGCTTTGGCAGCCGCATTGTGGACAGGCGAGCATTTGGCTAAGCGTCTCCTGTTTGCTGTTTTTCCCATGCTTCCTTGCAGTCTTCGCAAAGCCAGACCTTTTCGTCTTGGAAGGTTTCAGCCTGCCAACTTGTCAGCTTCGTGTATCCGCATGCAGCGCATGGGTGCCAGCCGTAGAAGTCGTCGCTCCAGTAAACGCTTTTCAAGTCTTCAAGCTTAGCAGTAGGCTTAGCAAATGGTTTAGGCATGTCTTCTGAACTAACTTCAGAAACTTCAGTTTCTTCAGAAACTTCAGCATTGATGGAGTTCCGGCTGATGATCGACGGTTGGACTGGGAAAATAACTTCAGAAACTTCGGCATCAGGAGGCTTTAACAGCGCGTTTTTGTCCATGATTGCTGAAGTTACTGAAGTTTCTGAGGTTTCTGAAGTTGTTTTAGAGGCGGGTGGAAAATACCGCAGTTTCAGTCTTTCTACGAGTTTGTTGTCCCAGTAGAAGCCTGCTTGGCCTTTGTTGCCCACTCTGCATTTTTCGAAGCCTAGGGCTCTTAGTTTGCGCCCTATGAACCGGCTTGTGGCTTTTTCCTTTTCAGGCAGGTCTTCATTGAAGGCGTCTGTCACTGCTTGCGTTGTGAGTTTGCCTTCTATTGTTTGGGTTTCGCATTTTAGAACGGCGTCAAAGATTCTTGCTTCAACGCTTGTCTGTTCCTCTTCCAGTCGGCTTCGGGCGATCTGCCTCATACAAGTTAGAAGCCTTTGCCTAATCTCTTCTGAAGGTGCAACTTGGAGGAGGCTTATGAAAAGTTCAATTATTCTGGCGTTTTGAATTTGGTCGTCAATCTCTGTTTTTTCTGGTGTTTTGCCGAGGTTTTTGAAGCGGTACATGAGTAGTTTGTCGCGGATTTCTTGGGCTTTTTCCTCGTCTATGAAGAGGCGGATGGGCTTTACAGCTTTAGTCATGGCGGTTATTATGCAGCGGCTTTGAAGGGTTGCAGCTAACTCCTGTGTTCCAGCTAAAACTTTAAAGCCGAAGGTGTCGAACATGGCGATCTGCGGGTTTCCCTGCTCAATCTTCTCAACGCGAATGGCGTACTGTCCTCGGCGGTAGCCGCTGTTAAGCAGTGCCAAAACCTCTATCATGGATTCGCGGTTGTAGATTTCAGTTTCGTCAAGTAAAAGCGTTGGATGCCACGCTTCCAAAGCGCGGAAAAGGCTTGAAGCACTCATAGAAGCCGCCATAATGCTTCTGTAACAAAGCCTATGGAAACATTCAAGGGCTCGGGTTTTGCCGCTTGACAAAGGCCCCATGAAGAAGAGGTAGGACACAACCTTCCAGTCTTCTGGGCGCCAGCTTGCCAAAACAAAACACGCGTAAACATCATAGAGAAGCTCGTTGGAAACGTCAAGATGATCCGCAAAAAAGCTGCGGATTTCGTTGAAAAGCTGTTCTGGGCTTTCCTCTTTTGGCAGGTGCGCCGTCGGCCATGGAAGGCGGCTTAAGGGAACATACTCAACGCCTTCGTGTATGTAGCTGCGCCAAGAGTCTTTGGCTACTTGGAATTTCTGTTCAGCCCTGTCGAAAACCAAGTAGGCGCCATCGTCCACCTGCTCAAAAATTACGTTGCCAAAAGCCATGCCAGGCGAAGAAACTTGCTGAATCTCATCTTCAATGTTCAACATTGTGCCCTTCTAGGCTTGAACCTTTCACATGGCTTGGCGTAAAAGGAGGCTTCAGGAGTCCATATGACGTTGCCTCCCATTTTACACGCGCTTGTGTGAATGTATGCGCAGTCGCAGCATCGCCATCCCCTGGGAGCATCATGCTTATCCCTGAAAAATCCAAGTTTGAAGCCGCAGAAGGGACAAAGCTTGGGTTTACCCCTGAAATCGTCGTAAAAGAAAAACTCGTCGCAACGCTTACAGTAAAGCGGCATCAAAACACCCTTTTCGAATTATTGTTATTAGGTTTTGGTTGCGGGTGTTTGACTTCGTTTTTTGCGTCCAACTGTTGCGCCGTTTTGGAAAATCCAGAAGAACCAGCCTTCACGTGTTAAGCGTCCGCCATGCGCCTGCAAATCCTTAAGCATGGCTTTAAATTCTGGGTTGTCAAAGTCTTCGCTTCTTTGGTATGGTCCGCTTGTGCCTTCTGCGTCTATCCATTTTATCTGGTCTGGGTTCCAGCCGATTTTTTCTTCTTTTATGCGTTGTCGTGCGCTGGCGATTCCTGCTTCAACAGCGTTCAAGAATTCGAGAAGTGCCATTAAGGCGACATCTTCTTTCTCCGTCATGGCATATACGCCTCCTCTGTTGCTGGCTTTTCCTTATGCTCGTAGTCTTCCAGATGCTGGTCTAAGGCTTCGGCGATTTTGCGGTCTATAAGCTCTTTAATGGCTGTTTCCGACGCTTCGTTCAATTCCGTTAGAAGCCTGATTATTTTTTGCAGTTCTTCAGCAGACAAGATCATGCCTTATTTCTCCTTTTCCGGCTGTTCAGCCTCTTTTTTGTAGGTGTTTATTCCAAGGTTTGCATCTCTGCAGAGCTGATATTGCTGGAAAAGCCTCCGCAATGCTTCTTTGGCGACTTCTGTTCTGCTGACGAAACCGTATCTGCCTACGAAGGCGTCTATTTCGTCGACGAGGTTTTTCGGTAGCTTTATTGTCACGTAACGGTTACGCATGCGCGATGCACCCGCCAAAATATTCGTGTGGTGAAGCTATTTAAAATTGATGTAATGCCTTAGTAATAAGTTACTATTATATAACTCTGCGAATTTGACAGAAAATTTTATACATTTAAATTAACCATATATGGCTAATAGATGCGTAAAAATGGATGAAAACAAGCCAGGCTCAGATCACATAACCATAAAGCTTCCAAAAGAATTAGTGGAAGAAATGGACAAGCTCATAGGCGCATTGGGTTTTAGAAGCAGAGGCGAAATAGCAAAAGAAGCCATACGCCAACTCCTAAGCCACTACAAGGAAACACTTGACCTTCCGAAACTCCCACCACTGCCAAGGCTTGAACACTTCAACATAAGCGAAAACGGAGTACGCATACTCGACAGAAGCCTCGGCAACGGCGTTTCAAAAGGACGCATAATAGACGTCTACTTCAGACCTGAAAACGCATGGTGCGAATACTGCCAATCCACAGACTGCGAACACGTAGAATTCGCCCTAAGCATACCAAAAGTTCAGAAAATCCTAATCGAAAAAGGCTGGCCCATAAGCAAAAAAATCAAGGAAGAATAGAAGAATGAAGACGCTGAGAATATCAGATGTCAGCCATAAAGAACTGACAGCAACTATTGGGACGCTTATGGTGCAGACAGGCAAGATGCGGACGTATCAAGTGTCTATAGAAGCTATGTTAAATCAATCGGTGGAAAGTCTATGTTGAGTTTTGGTGTACAGAAGATTCTGGAGGCTTTTGGGGTTAAAGATGAAGCTAAGCGGGCTTGTTCTTTTGCTTTTTCTTCTCGTCCTGTTCCGTCGAGTTGGAAGGCGTTTACTTTTGATTTGCCTCTGGCTTTCTTTTATGTCTTGGCGCCTGATGGAAATCTTACACAAGTCAGGGCTCTTGCGTCTGGAATAAGCAAGGAGAATTTTGTTCTTTTAGCTGTGTGCGATGGGCAAGTTGTTCTGGTTTTGCGGCGGTCTAAGAAGGATGATAATGCTCCTTTGCCGATTCCTTTGAGGAAGGAGGAGGATTTTGAGAAGGTAATTAACGTTGTTCGACGCTTTAATTTTGTTTCTGATGAGTTGACGGCGCATTCTTCGCTTTACAATACTGTTGATTTGTTGAGGTCTGGGGCTGAGCGTTATTTTACTAATCGTGGGTTGTTTTCGAATTATTTTCTTAAGGAGCGGTTGTCAGGTTGTCTCTCTGAGCGCGGTCGGAGTCCGCCGAAAGAGGCTGATGGGTTATTAAGTAAGTTTGGTGGGGAGTTTCCTGCTGTTCCTGAGAAGGTTGTTCGGGTTTTGGAGGCTTTGGGTTATAGTGTTGAGATTGTTTCTGGGTCTGGTTATCCTGAGTATTTGTTGAGGTCGCATGGTAGGCAGTTGGATGCTGCTTGTGTTGTGGCGTCGGCTGAGTCTTTGGATGTTAAGACGGGAGATAAGGTGGCTCCAAGTTATCAAGCTGTGGCTGCTTTGAGGCGTTTTGGTTGGGTTATTCTTACTAATGGTCGGTTCTGGCGGTTGTATTCAGGCAAGGTTTCCTCTGCGAGTACGAATTATTTTGAGGTTGATTTGGATGGTGTTGTTGCTGAGACTGATCCTCGGTTGGTGTATTTTGTTTCTTTGTTTTCGGCTTCTTCTTTTGTTGTGCGGGATGGCGTCACGGATGTTGATTTGGTTTATGATGAGGGCATTAAGCATGCTCAGGGTGTTGAGGATGAGCTTAGGCGGAAGGTGTTTGATGGTGGGCTTTTCCTCAATTTGGTGAAGGGTGTCTTGGATCTTTCGCCTTCTAAGATGTATTCTCAGGAGGAGCTTGATAAGGCTAAAGCTTTGGCTTTGAAGTTGCTGTATAGAGTCTTGTTTGTTCTTTATGCTGAGTCGCGTGGATTGTTGCCTGTTGAGAATGCTCGGTATAAGGAGTTTTCTTTGGAGTTTCTGCGTCCAAGGCTTGATGCTTTTGCGAAGGAGCCAGCAGGGCATGCAGTTTGGGATATTCTGAAGGCTCTGTTTGGGATGATTAGTAGGGGTGATGTTGAGGCTAATTTGCCGCAGTATGATGGTGCTTTGTTTGAGGAAGACCCTGCTTTGGACAGTATTACGATTAAGAATGAGTTTCTTGTTCCTGCTTTGCGGGATTTGATGGAGTCTGAGGGTAAGGGGATTGATTATCAGAATTTAGGCGTTCGGCATCTTGGGTCTTTGTATGAGGCTTTGTTGGAGTATTCTGTTAGGCAGGCTAAGCAGCCTTTGGTGATGTATAAGGAGGAGATTTTAGATGCGAAGTATGCTGAGGATTTGAAGCAGAAGCCTATTGGATTTATTGAAAAAGGTGAATTGTATTTATCTGTAAAGGGTTTAGCTCGGAAGGGAACTGGAAGTTATTACACGCCTGATGAGATTGTGACTTTTTTGGTTAAGAAGGGGCTTGAGCCTCACTTTAAGAGACGGGAGGAACAGTTTAGGGCTGATTTGGCTCGGCTTCCGCCTGCTTCTAAGCCTCGTGATTTGGAGTTGGAGAAGAAGTGTACTGAAGATTTGTTGGGACTGAAAGTTCTTGACCCTGCGATGGGCAGCGGGCATTTCTTAGTTGCTGCAGTTAATGAAATCACTAGATGGATTATCAATTTGCTGAAAGAGTATCCTAGTGCTCCTTTAATGAGGGAGATTGAGGAGTTTAGGCGTAGTATTGTTGAGGAGCAGCGGAAGCGGGGGATTAGGCTTGATGAGGATTTGTTGACTGATGATGTGATTTTGAAGCGTATGGTGATGAAGCGTTGTGTTTACGGGGTTGACATTAATCCTTTGGCTGTGGAGTTGGCTAAGGTTTCCTTATGGCTTGATTCGTTCACTATCGGGACGCCTCTGACGTTTTTGGATCATCATATTCGCTGCGGCGACAGCCTTATCGGGTTGTGGATGGAGAATATTGCGCCTAAAGTTTTCGATACTACTTTGGAGCGGTGGACTGGGGCGGTTTCGGCTGCTGGAACCAGTTTGGTTGAGGCTGTGGTTATGCCTGCGGATTTGACTGTTGAGCAAGCGGCTCAAAGTAGGGAAGCTTATGAGGCAGTTAGGGAGAAAACTAGGTCTTTGTGTGTTTTGCTGGATATGTTTTGTGCAAGTGTTATTGAGCCTGAGTTGGGGGCGAAGTTGCCTAAGAATTTGAGTCTTATCGAGGAGACTTATAGGAAGAAGGAGAAGCCTGAATGGTGGGCTGATGTAGAAAAAGCGTTAGAGTTGGCTGAGGAGTATAGGTTTTTCCACTGGGAGCTAGAGTTTCCTGACGCTTTCACGAAGGATAGACGCGGGTTCGATTTGATTGTTATGAACCCTCCTTGGGATGCTGTCAAGCCTGAAGATGACGACTTCTTTTCGCTGTATTATCCTAGGTTTAGGCGTATTCGCAGTAAGCCTGAAAAGAGGAAGGTTATGAAGGAGCTTTTAAGGGATAAGGCGATTTCTGATGCCTATGACGAGTATCGTAAGAGCATTGAAGATAAAGTGCGGTTTTTCAAAGATTCTGGAGAGTATGTTCGACGGGGAACTGGAGACACTAATTGTTGGAAGTTGTTTCTTGAGCGAGCCTTGAATCTGGCTGGTGATGGTGGAAGCTTTGCTCTTGTTATTCCTTCTGGCATTGTGACGGATGAGGGCGGAAAGCAGCTTAGAGAAGCGTTGTTTGAAAATAGGATTAGGACGATGTTCGAATTTGAAAACAAGAATGGGATTTTTCCTGATGTTCACAGAAGTTACAAGTTTGTGCTTCTTGTAGTTGACAAAACCACGCCCACAGAATCATTTCCAGCAGCCTTTTACTTACACGAAATTGAAGCCTTAGAAGGAAAGACAGAGCAAGAAAAGTTTGTGGAGATTCCTGCAGAGTTGGTGAAGATTTCTGCGCCAGAAAGCCTGTCAATCCCAGAAATTAGAAACAAAAAACAGCTCGAAGTATTTTCTTGGTTATACGGCCATCATCCTTTGTTGAATGACGAAACAAAAGGCTGGACTGTTGCTTTCGTAAGCGAACTGCATCGCACTAATGACAGTGACCTTTTCAAATTCGATGATAAAGGTTGGCCCCTGATAGAAGGAAAGAATTTTCACCAATTCCTACTCGGTTTTGAGAAGATCGATTTCACGGTAGACACAAAGCAAGGATTAAGAAGAGTTTCTAGGCATAGAGAATACCAGGGAATAAACGAAAAACTGCATAGGAATGTTCGCCTAGCATTCCGCGATGTTGCAAGCAGCACCAATGTGCGTAGTATGATAGCTTGCCTTCTTCCCCCAAATTCATTTTGCTCCAACACGGCTATTGTCGTACTGCCTCAGAGAAACGGTTTTACTTTAGATGGTAAAGATTACTCAGGATTCATTGCATATCTCTCAGGGATCTTCAACAGTTTTGTCTTTGATTTCTTGATACGATCTCGAATCACCATGCATCTTAATTTCTTTTATGTTTACCAGACTCCTGTACCCGCCTCTATGGATACAGATATTGCAAAAGAAATAGTCGGTATTTCGGCTCGTCTGAGCTCTATAGATGATAGATTTAAGGAGTTTGCTTCTGCTTTTGGTGTTGAATGTGGTCCGTTGAGTATGAAAGAGCGTGTCGAGTTAACCGCCAAGCTTAATGCCCTTGTGGCTAAGCATTATGGCTTGAATCGAGAGCAGCTTGAGGTGATTCTTCAGTCTTTTGAAGGTTTTGAGGAAGATAAGGAATTGGTAAACATGAAAGAAGTTAAATGGAATGACACTTTAATTCGAAAGTTTAACGGTGAAGTCCGTAAACGTGTCCTTTCCTATTTTGATGCATTAAATTCTGAACAAAGCGAAGGGAAAACCGCATGAAAAAGGAAATTGTTGATAACGAGACAGACAGCTATACCATGGCAAACTTCCTAAGAGAAACCCTTCAAAAAACCAGAAAAGTCGATATAGCATCAGGCTTCTTTAACGTGTCAGGCTTCGCAAAAGTCAAAGAAGAACTTTGGCAAGCTGCAAAACAGCCAAACTTCAACATGCGTCTACTCTTCGGAAAAGAAACCCCAATAACCGAAAACCCAGACATAGCCAATTGCATAGACATAGACACCACACTCAACGAAGAACTAGCAAAACTCGCCATAACAGAAGAAACAGCCAAACTCATCGACAACCTCATCGACTTCCTAAAACAGCCAACAGTCCAAATCCGCAAAAACCCAAGACGCTTCAATCACGCAAAATGCTACATACTCGACGAAGCCACAGCAGTAGGCTCAAGCAACTTCACAGGCGCAGGACTAGCCACCAACATAGAACTAAACGCCATCCTCTACCAACCCTCAGCGCAACAAAAAGTCCAAGAATGGTTCGAAAGAAGATGGCAAGAAGCCCAAGACGCAAAACAAGAACTAATCGACCTACTGGAAAGCAGCAAATTCGGACTACCACTCGAACCCTTCAAAATGTACATGAAATTCCTCTACGAATACTACAAACCCCGCTTAGAAGAACTTGAAAGAGAAAGAGGAAGAGTTGTAGAACTCACCACCTTTCAAGAAGACGCCGTCCACACAGCCACGAGAATAATCCGCAAATACAACGGCGTCATCGTCGCAGACTCAACAGGACTAGGCAAAACCCACATCGGACTAGAACTTCTAAGAGAATTTGTAGCCGTAAAACGTAAAAAAGCCCTCTTAATCGCGCCTTCACAAGTCCTTAACACAGTATGGGAACCCAAACTCCTCGACGAGAGCATCAAAACCAAGAACGTCACCCTCGAAAGCACAGGAACAGAATCCTTTCACCCAGAAGACTACCTGAACTACGACGTAGTCCTCATAGACGAAAGCCACAACTACCGAAGCCCATCAACAAACCGCCACACAAGCCTCATGAAACTCCTCTCAGCAGGCAAGAAAAAACAACTCATACTACTGACAGCAACACCAATACACAACACACTCATGGACCTCTACCACCAACTGTCGCTCATAACCGCAGGTGATGACACACACTTCGCAGACCTCGGCGTAACAGACTTAAGAAGATACTTCATCGCCGCAGACAGAAAACAACTTGCAGAAGGCATCGAAGACATAATTCGCCTACTAGACGAACTCATGATACGAAGAACCAGACAATTCATAATCGAAAACTACACCGACGCCCTCCTAAACGGCGAACCAGTCAGATTCCCAAAAAGAATCCTAAGAAAAGTCGAATACAGCCTCACCCAACTCTTCGGAGGAGCAATATACAAACAAGTCTTAGACACAATCGATCAACTCAACCTAGTGCCCTACAGAACAGACTCATACCGAATAACCACAGAAGAAAAAGAAAAAGGCGAAATAGAACAAAGAGCCACACTACAAAAAATAGGCCTACTCAAAAGATTCGAAAGCAGCGTAGAAGCCATACGAAAAAGCATAGAAAGACTCGAAAAATTCTACAACTACTTCTCAAAAGCCCTCGACCAAAACAAAATCCTCGACAGCAAGACTTTCCACAAAATCCTCATGGAAATGCGTGAAGAGGGAGAAGAAAACGACGAAAAATTCTTTGAAGCCCTAGAAAAAGCGCCACTACTCCCCCTTACCGAAGAATACGAAAAACATAAAATGAAAAAAGAGATCCAAGACGACCTCAAACTACTCGAACCCCTCAAAATCAGCCTCAACCGCATAAAACCATACGCAGACCGCAAACTCACAGCTCTAAAAGAACAATTTGAAAAGGACCACGTATTCGAAACAGGCGGCAAAAAAGTCGTCATATTCACCCAATACGTAGACACCGCCAGATACGTCTACAACGACCTAAAAGCCGAACTCAAAGACAAAAGAGTCGAACTACTAACAGGTGAAACAAAACCCGACACCAGAGAACGCCTCATCAGAGACTTTGCCCCAATAGCAAACAAAGCCCCATACGTCGAAAAAGAAATAGACGTCCTAGTCAGCACAGACATCCTAAGCGAAGGACAAAACCTCCAAGACGCAAACTACGTCATAAACTACGACCTCCCATGGAACCCCATGAAAATCGTCCAAAGAGCAGGCAGAGTAGACAGACTCGGCAGCAAACATGACACCGCCACCTCCGCAGTCTTCATCCCAGAAAAAGAACTTGAAGACCTATTAGGACTACTTGAAAAACTCGAAACAAAAATCCAAAAAATCGCAGACACAATAGGCATCGAAACAACCATCCTAGGCGAAAGAGAAAACCCCAAAAACTTCAACGCAGCCGCCAGAATCACAAAAGAAGACCAAACCCTCATGGACGAACTTGAAAGAAGCGCCGAGCTACTTCCAGTCGAAACTCCCTTCCAATTCATACTCGCATACTTGAAAAAGGCAGGAGCCAAAAGCCTAGAAGCAATACCACTAGGCAGAAGAAGCGGCAAAAAATCAGACCTAAACGGACTCGTCATATTCTACAGAGAAAAGAACAACCCAGAAGGAATGCACATCATAAACTACGACTTCAAAAACGCCAAATTCGACCACTACAACGACATAACATGGCTATTCCGCAAAATCGAAAGCGAAGAAGACGAACCACTCCTCCTCCCAATCAAAGGATACGAAGGCTTCAGACAATTCAACCTAATCGACACCAAAGCAAGACAAGAAATCCTAACAGCAGTAAACGCTCCACTCGACGCCAGACTAGCCCAAAAAATCAAACCCAAACACCAACGAGAACTCACACAAGAAATCCTCACAGCCTTCAACACCGGCAAAGTCTCAAAAGACAAAGCCCTACCCATATATCGCATCCTCAACCAAGAAAACCTCGTCGCATGGGAAGACGACTTCGCAGAATACCTAGACGAATACCGCAGACACCAAAACATAGACGCCCTACTAACATCACTAGAACAACTCTTCCAAAAATACATGATTGAAAAAAGAGAAAAAAGAAAACCCCAAGCACTCAAACCCGAAGACCTAGAAGTAGTCGCCTACATGTTCCTAAGCCGACCAGACTTCAAAGACATAACACTAGAAACATAAAAAACTTTTAAACCCACACAAACAAACAATCAAACCAGTGATAAATATGACAAAATGCCCAAACTGCAAAAAAGAAGTGACAAAACCCGATAAAAAATGGAAATACGGACGGTTCACAGTGCAAGCCTACACATGCAACAACTGCAAAACACAATTTAGAGACTATGCCGACAAAAACGGAAAACACAACTTCACACTAAAACTCCAAAAAGGAAAAGGGCGCCCTGTCTACATTAAAGCGTAGAATAGAGAATTATTTGGCTTAAGTGGAATACAGATTTTGCTTTCATAATTTTTTAGTATTGTGTCTGTAAAACTTGTTGTCTTGGCGAAATTCTTGAAGAATTCCAAAAACAAGAAAGATGCCAGCAAGCTTGAGAAGGATGAAAAAAGCAAGTATTACTGTACTGTTTGCGGGCGGGAAATCAGCGAGGAAGATTATGAAAGCTTTGATGGTATGTGTTGGGAATGCTGGGATGATCAGATGACTGAGGAAAGTGAGGATATGTTTGGAGATTTGATGTAAATGAGTGAGGATAGTTATGAATGTTTGAGATGTGGTAAAAGAATCAGTAAAGAAGAATATGAAACCTACAGCGGCTTATGCGAAGAATGCTATGAAATAGAAATAGACGAACTCGACTACGAAGACGACGATTACTAATAAACTCATAAGCACCAAGTTGTTCTACTTTTTACCTTATTTTGTTATTTTTGGCGATTTCTTAAAGAAGCGTTTCATTAAAGCTTAGTTTCAGAATTTCTTTTATTTTTCTAGCTTAATATTGTTGTTGGTGTTGAATGCTTGCCTATTTTCCAGCAGAGCGTTGATTCTGAGCTTTACGAATGGCTTTTGAAAGAACAGAAAAGGCGAAAGGCTCGCACAGTCCAAGACGTAATCCGTCAAATTTTGCGCGAAACCAAAGCGGAGGCTGAAAGGCAACATGGTTAACGTTAGGCAGCTTTTAGCCCAGAAACTCTTTGGAATACACTCTGCACCTTCTCAAACACAAGCGGAAATTCAACGGGTTTACACAGGTTTAGGCGCCGAGTTCGGTCAAACCCTCACTTATGACAACATTACTTTTGCAATTAAACGCGAGCCTGTAGCCCACCGCATTGTTTTTGCTGTTGCTCATGACGTTTTTGACAACTGGTTTGAGGTTGAACCGCTTGAGGAAGGCGTTGACAAGGAAAAGTTTAATGAGCAAGCGCAGAAAGTCTTGCTTCTGCTCAACGCTAAAGACGTTTTCACTCAAGCTGCGGTTTTTGAACGGGCTTATGGCTGGAGCATAATCGTCTTAGGCTATCAGGATAAAGGCGTAACCCTTAAAGACCCTGTCTTAATGCCTGAGAAAATCGTAAGCCTCGAAGCCTATGCACCAACAATGATTACAAGCGTTCAAACAGACAAGAACCGGCAGAGCCAGCGCTTTGGCTTGCCAGAAACCTACAAAGTAAAAATAGCTGAGAATGAAGAGGTTGAGGTTCACTATAGCCGAGTCATCCATTTTGCCACTCGTCTCTTGGATCATCCTTGGAAGGGCATAAGCGTTCTCGAACCCGTCTGGGATGATTTAACGGTTTTGCGGAACATCCGATGGGGCATGGGGCAAACCATGTACCGCTACGGCAGCGGTTTCCCAGTAGTCACCGTCAAAGGCGCCACTAAAGAGCAGATAGACCAGTATAAGCGCGAATGGGGACCGTTAACGGCTCAGACGAGCATGTGGGCAGACGAAAACACAACCATCGAGTTTAAAGGCTTGGGTGGAAGAGCCTTAGACCCAGAACCCTACTACACACCCATCATGGAAAACATAAGCGCGGGAACAAGCATTCCAATGGCGATTCTGCGCGGAGCCCAAGCTGGACAATTAGCTGGAAGCGAAGTGAACGAACGCGAATACTTCAAGCAGATAAGCGACTGCCAAAGCCGCTATGAACCCTACATCATGGACCTAATCGACCGCTTAATAGAAACCAAACAAATCCCAGACACTCATTACTGCATTAGCTGGCTTGGCGGTTTTGAGATAAATCC
>Ga0078972_1012955_pt1 | contig 14039 bp, 14 predicted proteins | sample YelNatPaOPGAMG01_FD_67568 | JGI IMG/M metagenome (GOLD analysis project Ga0078972, IMG submission 67568) | Hot spring thermophilic microbial communities from Obsidian Pool, Yellowstone National Park, USA - OP-RAMG-01 (SPADES assembly) (version 2) | ecosystem: Environmental > Aquatic > Thermal...
GCCGAAAGTTCTAACCAGCTTCTTTTGCAAAGCCCTGTCTTTTTCAAGAAGCCTGTGACCAATTTCGTCTGCATTTATAATTTTCGCACCCTGGCTCCTGAGGACCCTGGCTGCTTCATCCTTCCCTGCCCCCGCACCACCTGTCAAACCGATTTTAACCATACTGCTGAGAATATCTCCTTGATGAAGCCTGAAAAATGGACCTGACACTATTTTTGTTCTGTGAGGAAAATCCTCGGGCCACAGACTATTCGTCTATTGCCTCTAACCTCAAATTTCCCTCTAAGCCTTATATCTTCAGAGGAACTTCCGAGCATAACCTCAAATTCACCCGGTTCTACTGTAAGATTCATATCCTGATCATAAAATGCAAGCTGGTCAGTGGAAAGAATAAATTTTAGTTCTTTTTTTTCACCTGGCTTTAAACTTATCCTTCTGAAACCCTTCAGTTCCTTCAATGGCCTTGAGACTGAAGCAACGATATCATGAATATACAATTGTACGACTTCTTCTCCAATGCGACTACCTGTATTTTTCACCTCAACACTTATTTCAACTTTCCCTGCAGGAGTTACCTTTTCAGGATTTATCCTTAAATTTTTATATTCAAATCTTGTATAGCTTAAGCCAAATCCAAAGGGATAAAGCGCTTTGCTATCCATAGAGATATAATTGCCAAAAGAAGATGGCTTTCTGTTGTAGTGTACAGGAATCTGTCCTGCTGTCTTTGGAATTGAGACAGGCAGCCTTCCCGCAGGGTTATAGTTTCCGAAAAGCACATCTGCTATAGCATTCCCTCCTTCTTCCCCGGGAAGCCATGCCTGAAGGATTGCCGGGATATGTTCACTTATCCATGTTATGCTCAAAGGCCTTCCATGAATCAGAACCACTACCACAGGTTTCCCTGATTCATAAATAGCCCTCACAAGTTCCTCCTGCACACCCGGAAGGGCTAAATCAGAGGCATCCCTTCCTTCTCCTGATGTGTCTTTCTGTGAAAAGCCCGAGCTTCCACCCAGCACCAGCACAGATAGCTCTGCATTTTTTGCTGCTTCAATTGCCTCCTCAAATCCACTTTTATCATCTCCTGCAGTATCACAGCCCCTTGCATACAACACTTTCGTTTTGGGAGAAACTTTATTCTTGATACCTTCTAAAACAGTTACTGTACGCACAGATTCATATTCACAGCCAAGATGGGCTGTATATCCATAATCTCCAAACATATTCCTTGCATTTCTGGCATTTGGACCTATAACTGCTATTGAAGAAATATTTTTCTTCACCGGAAGCAGTCCATTCTCATTTTTCAAAAGCACCATTGACTCCCTTGCAACCTGAAGGGCAAGCCTGCGATCTGAAGGAGTATCAAAAACTTTTTTAACTTCTTTTTCTTTTACATATCTATTTTCAAAAATTCCGGAAATGAATTTTGCCCTCAGCACTCTACACACAGCGCTGTCAAGGGTTGCCTGTGAAACCAGTCCCTCTTTAACTGCCTGTATAAGTGGTTCCCCGTAACAGCTTATCATTGGTAGTTCTATATCTATACCCGCTTCTATAGCAATCTTTGCCGCCTCTTTTTTATCTGATGCCACACGATGAAAATTAACAAGCATATCCAGGGTGCCATAATCAGAAACTACGAAACCCTCAAATCCCCATTCTTCTCTCAGGATTTTTGTCAGCAATTCCTTTGATGCACCACAGGGAATTCCATCAATTTCATGATAGGCATTCATCACCGAACCTGCTCCTGCAACCTTTACCCCTACCTCAAATGGAAAAAGGAATACCTCGCGCAATTCCCTTGGTGAAACATGTACAGGCGCACAGTTTCTTCCACCTTCTGAAAAGCTATGTCCACCAAAGTGTTTCAATGTTGCGTAGACTCCTGTTTTGAAATCCTCTCCCTGCAGACCCTCAACATATGCCTTTGCCATACAGGCAACAAGATATGGGTCTTCTCCCAGTGTCTCCTCAATCCTTCCCCACCTTGGGTCTCTTGCAACATCCAGCACAGGAGCCAGGCCCTGGTGCGCCCCTGTGGCTCTCATCTGCCTTCTTATTACAGAAGTTACTCTCCTCACTATATCAGGGTCCCAGGTGCTTGCAAATCCAATTGCCTGTGGAAAGGTGGTCGCCCTGTGTGAAAGAAAACCGCTGAGGCACTCCTCATGTATCATTGCAGGAATCTTCAGGCGCGTGTTCTTCTCAAGGAACTTCTGTATTTCATTTGAAAATTTTGCCGCCTTTTCTGGCTCAAGCCATTTAATGCCACCTGCGACACGTGTGATCTGTCCTATGCCATATTTTAAAAATTTTTTCATTTTCTTAACTGACAGATTTCCATTCTCCACAAGTTCCTGTATGGGCACGGAACACAACTGTGCGCATTTCTCCTCAACTGTCATCCTTGAAATCAAATCCCTCAGGCGCCTTTCCACTGAACAGGATCTTCTAAGATAAATATCGTTCATTTTTCCTCACCTCAATTTTTCCATTTCTTGCTTCAGCCTTTCTGCCATATCCCGTGGTGCACGGCAGACTTTTCCATTTTCATCCACAAATGCAAGTTTTGTGAACCCCTCAGTTAATAACAATCCAGTTTCCTTATTTAAAATTTCATATTCAATTGAGACAGAGGCACTCCCTACTTCTGTAATTACGGGGCGCACAACCAGAAGCTCGTCATAATGAGCTGGCTTCAGATATCTGCAGGATACCTCTGTAACAACAAGGTGGATTCCTCCCTGTTCAAGCTTGCTGTGTGCAAATCCGATCTGACGCAGCAACTCCACCCTCGCGCGCTCAAAATATTCAAGGTAATGGGAATAGTAAACCGTCCCCATCAAATCTGTGTGTGCATACGGTACCCTTATCTCAACCTCAAACCTTTCAGCCACAAACACCTCCTATTTTACAATCAATCTTGGACCAAAAGGAGTGTCCTCAATCATAATTCCTTTTTCCTGCAATTCCCTGCGAATACTATCAGCAGTTGCCCAGTCTTTATTCCTGCGGGCTTTTTCTCTTTTTTCAAGCATTCCAGAAATGTCAGCACTGGTTAGACCTGTTTCAATTTTAATCCCCATCACTTCCATCAATTGATCAAATGCTGCTCTCAGGCTATTGAGAGATGAATAAACATCTTGAGGGTTTAGAACCCCGGGTGGAATTCTGTTTATAAAGTCATTTCCTGTTCTAACAATATTGAAAATGCTGCCCAGTGCCTTTGGAGTGTTGAAATCATCGTCCATCGCTTCAATAAATTCTTCAGTAAAGTTATGCAATTCTCCATCCAGGGAATCCAGAATGCTTTTATCCATTTCTTTTCTATATTCCAGTTTTTTCTCAAGAGATTCATGGAAGAATTCTCTTCTATCTAATCTATCTAATAATGCTTCAGATATAAAGTCAACATTGCGTCTGAAATTACACAACCGCATATACGATTCCCTTGCCATATCCAGTTCTTTATCACTGAAATCCAGTGGCCTGCGGTAATGTGCGGAGAGAAGAAAAAGGCGCACCACCATCGGCTCATATTTTTCCAGAACTTCACGGATAGTGAAGAAATTCCCGAGGGACTTGGACATTTTCTCCTTATTAATTGTTACAAAGGCATTGTGAATCCAGTATTTTACAAATGGCTTTCCGGTATATGCCTCTGACTGTGCAATTTCATTTTCATGATGTGGAAAAACCAGGTCCTGGCCACCCCCGTGGATGTCAAGTGTGGGTGAACCAAGACAATTCATAGACATCACCGAGCATTCAATATGCCATCCAGGCCTTCCCTTCCCCCATGGGCTATCCCAGAACGGCTCATCTTCTTTTGCTCCTTTCCACAGTGCAAAATCAAGGGGAGATTTTTTGCGTTCATCCACCTCTATCCTTGCTCCCGGCATCATCTGCTCGGGTGTGCGATGTGAAAGCTTTCCATAATCTTTGAATCTCTCAACATTAAAATAAACACTTTCTCCTGATTCTGGCAGAGCACCTCTATCAATCACATAAGCATATTCCTTATTAATCAATCCCCTGATTACATCTATAATCTCCTGAATGTGTTCTGTCACCCTGGGGTATTCGTGTGCTGGTTTTATATTCAATAGAGCCATCTGTGTATAGTAATCGGCAATATATTTCTCAGCAATCTTTTTGACTCTCTCTTTAACCGGCAAACTTGTTAACAGGGAATCCTGAGAATTCCTTGCTTTGTTTATAATCTTGTCATCAATATCGGTAAAATTCTGCACATAATGGACTTTGTATCCCCTGTATTCAAGGTATCGTCGTATTACATCAAATATCACATAGCACCTTGCATGCCCTATATGGCATTCATCATAGGGTGTAATGCCGCATACATACATCCTGACCTCAGGCGGATTCTGTGGTATAAACTCTTCTTTTTTTCTTGAAAGCGTATTATATACCTTAAGCATCTTTTTCCATTTATACAATTTTTATAAGTTTCTTCCTGGAAGTTGCGCCGCGCAGAATCTCAATATCGCTCTTTTTTACTCTGAAATGTTCAGCTAAAACCTCCAGTAGCTCCCTGTTTGCCTTTCCTTCTACAGGTGGAGATTTTACATATACCTTTAATAGATTCTTTTCCCCAACCACTCCTGATTTACTGGCACTGGGAATCACCTTGATGTTTAAAAGCATATACCTTCCTCAAAATTATCCTGCTACATTAACCCACACAAATATTCGTAGATACATTCTGGCAGGTCCGGGCTATAGCCACCTTCAAGCACACTGAAAACAGGCTTTTTCAAATCTCTTATTCTCTTTGCAATTTTTCTGTAAGTTTCTTTTTCCAGCTTCATATTTGCAATGGGGTCAAGTTTATAAGTGTCAAAGCCAGCTGAAACTGCAACAAGTGCAGGATTGAATTTTTTAATTTCACCAAGGGCCTTGTCCAGCACCTCAAGATATTCTTTTTCTTCTGTTCCAGCAGGAAGTGGAAAGTTCAGACAATTCTTATCTGAGCTCAGACCTGTCCCCGGAAATAGTGGACTCTGGTGAAGAGAAACATATAACACCTGCTCATTTCCCAGGAATATATCTTCTGTTCCATTTCCATGATGGCAGTCTATGTCCACTATTGCAATTCTATAACTATGCTCATGATTCTCTGTGAGAGCTTTTTTTACTGCTACTGCAACATTGTTGAAATAGCAGAACCCTCCGAGATTATTTTTTGTAGCATGATGCCCTGGAGGCCTTAAAAGTGAGAAAGCGGTTTTACCCTCAAGTGCCATTTCACAGGCAAGAATCGCACCTCCTGCTGATAATCTTGCTATATCAAATATTTCTGGAAAATTGGGAGTGTCAGGATCAAAAAAGCTATTGTGTTTTACACTTTCCACCATTTCTCTGGAATGGACTGAAAGCAGGTCTTTTTCAGAACAGGGCCGGGGCTCAGCAAATTCAAAATGGTCCTCTTTCCCCGAAGAAATCAATTCAGACAGGAAAAGATATGAATTCCTCACCCTTTCAGGTGACTCAGGATGGCCCTGCTCCCTGTAATCCAGACATTTTGGGGAAAAGATTATTGTAATCATATTAAGTTATTTTTATATGCAACTCTTTCAGCTGCTTCTCTTCAACCTTTGAAGGTGCTCCGGTCAGAGGGCAGATGCCTGTGGCAGTTTTTGGAAATGCAATCACTTCCCTTATTGATTTCTCCCCGGCCATCAACATAACCAGACGGTCCAGCCCTGGCGCAATTCCTCCATGGGGTGGAGCACCATATTCAAGTGCCTCAAGGAAAAATCCAAACCTTTCCTGTACATCCCTTTCATTCATTCCCAGTATGCTGAATATTGCCTTCTGTACATCAATACGGTGATTTCTGATATTTCCACTTCCTATTTCCACTCCGTTCAATACAAGGTCATAAGACCGCCCCTTTATGTTAAGTGCCTCTTTAATAAATTCGGGCGAATCAGGGGAACCTGACTTGCCCAGATTAATAACCTTTTCAATCTCATCCTCAGCAGGGGATGCAAATGGATGGTGTGTTGGCTGGATTCTTTTTTCTTCCTCATTCCATTCAAAAAGAGGAAAGTCCACAACCCAGACAAACTTGAAACCGGGCTGGATTAAATTCATTTTTTTTGCCATCTCAATTCTCAGGCTTCCCAGGACTTCATTTGCAGTTTCCTTTTTGTCAGCCACAAAGAGTAAAAGATCCCCGGTTTTTGCCTGCATCGCTTTCTGGATTCCATCCAGTTCTTCTTTTTTGAAAAATTTAACTATTGAAGATGCAGGACCTTCTTTTTCAATTTTGATCCATGCAAGACCCTTTGCGCCAAGACCTGTTGCAAGATTTATTATCTCTTCTATCTCCTTCAGGCTGAACCTCGCTCCACCAGAGACATTCAAACCCTTTACTGCTCCTTTATTTTCAAGGACTTCTCTGAATACCTTAAAACCTGTATTCACAAGCACATAACTGAGATCAACCAGGGGCATTTCAAACCGCAGGTCAGGCTTATCAGTGCCGTACTTTTCTATTGCTTCTATATAAGAAATACGCTGGAATGGTATGTGAATTTCGACTTCAAGGGATTCTTTAAATATACGTTTCATCATCTGCTCAATAAGGGCATATATATCCTCCTCTGTTACAAAAGAGAGTTCTATATCAACCTGCGTGAATTCTGGTTGTCTGTCTGCACGCAGGTCCTCATCCCTGATACACCTTGCAATCTGAAAATATTTTTCAAAACCAGAAATCATCAATATCTGCTTGTATAACTGTGGAGATTGTGGCAGGGCATAGAATTCACCTGGAATCAGGCGGCTTGGCACAAGGAAATCCCTTGCTCCTTCAGGAGTACTTTTCCCCAGCATCGGAGTTTCAATTTCCAGAAATCCTGATTCTGTTAAAAATTTTCTAATAACAAAAGAAACCCTGGAGCGCAGAGTCATATTTTTTACCATCGGTCTGCGGCGCATATCAATATATCTATACTTCAGCCTTATTTCTTCACTTGCATCTACCTTATCCTGAATCACAAAAGGAGGAGTCTTTGATTCATTCAATATCTTAAGGGCTGTTGCCTTTATCTCAATCTCGCCTGTGGGCAATTTGGGATTTACTGTATCAGGAGGCCGGGGTATAACCTCACCCTTTACACCAATTACATATTCGGGCTTGAGTATGTGTGCTTTTTTATGCAGTTCCGGATTGTACTGTGGATTAAAAACCACCTGTGTTATACCTTCCCTGTCCCTGAGGTCAATAAAAATAACTCCCCCATGGTCACGGCGGGTATCAACCCAGCCCATCAATGTAACAGACTTTCCAATATCTTCTCTGCGAAGCTGTGCACAATTGTGGCTACGCTTCCAGTCTCCCATTATCTCAAGCATTTCCACCTCTTATAGATAAATTTATTAAAGTCTCTTATATTATATCACACAGAATTAATTTTGTCAAATAAAAAAACCCCTTTAGAAAATTTAAAGGGGCTTTGAAAGGAAAAATTGAATATCCTGACAGGAAACAACAACTATCGCTTTGAATACTGGAATCTGGCCCGGGCTCCTCTCTGCCCGTATTTTTTCCTCTCTTTTTCTCTGGGATCCCGGGTAAGGCAGGATGATTTCTTAAGCACGGGTACAAGGCCTGTATCAGCCTGGGCAAGTGCACGGGAAATGCCAAGTTTCACTGCATCTGCCTGGGCACAGATTCCCCCTCCCCTTACATCAGCCACCACATCAAACTGGTCTGCTCGCGAAGTTAACTGAAGGGGTAAACGTACTCTATTCTCCAGCACAGGTCTTGCAAAATATGCTGACACATCCTTATCGTTTATTGTTATTTTCCCGCTACCGGGAAAAATCTTTACCCTCGCAACAGAGGTCTTACGCCTTCCAGTTCCATAATAAAATTCAGCCATTGTCAATTCCCTATAAATTTAACAATTCTATTTTTTTGGCCAGGTTGTGTTCCGGTCCTGGAAAAACCTTAAGCCGGTTCATCATCCTCGATCGAAGTTTATTTTTTGGCAACATCCCCTTCACAGCATGTTTTATGATCTGGCATGGATCAAGCTGTAACATCTTCAGATATGGAATTTTTTTATCTCCACCGGGATATCCACTATGACGAAAATAGAATTTCTGATTAGCCTTTTTCCCTGTCAGACGGATATCCTTTGCATTTATTACAACAACAAAATCTCCTGTATCTTTATCCGGTGAGAAAGAAGGTTTGTGTTTCCCCCGTAGAATACTGGCAATCTTAGTAGCAAATCTTCCCAGGATTTTTCCCTTTGCATCTGCAAGAAAAAATTTTCTTTCCATAATTTACTCCTGCAACAAGAAGGGCTTTCTATCATATATTACCTTGCCTTTTTTCAAGCAATTTTGCAGGTATGGTGGCAGGGCAAATATATTTTGATGTATCTGAGAACTATAGAACTTAAATTTTTTCTCCATTCTCCTCTCTTTTATTCTTCTCTCGATTACTTCTCTTGAAGGCAACACAGAATCGCTGAAACCTGCTAAATGAAATCCCCAGGGACCCACAAATGATGGAACATAAATCTGGTACGGGAATACATTTCTGAATACGGACCTAAGGGTTTGATAAACATATGCATAGCCTTTCAGCATATTGAGATTTGTACTTCCAGCCTGGACAACCACTATACCATCAGGCAAAAGTGCCTTCTTTACAAGTATATAAAATTCTTTTGTGTATAAAAGTCCTGCTGGACCTTCTGCATCCCCTGGATCACAGAAATCAAGTATAATGCAATCAAATTTTTCTTCTGTATTTTGTAAAAATTTTCTGGCATCCTGAAAGTATAATTTCACCCTTGAATCTTCAAAAGATCCCCTATGCCAGGAAAAAAGATAGCGCTTTGCAAGCGTAATAACTTCTCTGTCAATATCCACAACCACTAATTTTTTAACACATGGATGCTTGAGAACTTCTCGCAGACTGGCTCCTTCACCTCCACCACCTATAAAAACTTTCTGCGGGTAAGGATGGACGAAAAGAGCAGGGTGAACCAGGCCCTCATGATAAATAAATTCATCAAGTTGAGCAGATTGAATTTTTCCATCCAGGAAAAGACATCTCCCGTAGGCAAAGGTATCAAGAATCAGGACATCCTGATACTTTGTTTTTAACTGCTTTACTATCCGTTTGAATCCATACATATGGGCTTCAGAAGGTAGAAGCAGTTCAATATACCAGTTTTTGTCCTTTAATCCCTCAAGGTCCATGAAAAAGAAATAAAAAAACCACCCCCTGGCCTTACACTGCTCTACATTTCTACTCTTAGGAAGTGGCAGATTTTTATTTTTTGCAGGCTAAGACTTCTTCTTTATGGAGATCAAAACCCCCGTACCCATTAGCCGCCGAAATTATCCCTCTCTTCATCTCCACTATTGTGGAGTTCTTTGCCCTGAATTGTTCCACCATATAACTGCACGCAAGACCGGGCTTCAGTTCTTCTCCGCAGGTAAAGATGTCAACTGCTGCATATTCATATTCAGGCCAGGTATGAATGGAAAAATGGGATTCAGCAATAATTACAACCCCGCTCACTCCCTGCGGATTAAATTTGTGGAAGGCTGCTTCAACTATGCGCGCATTTGCCAGAATGGCGGCCTCTATGAGTATCTCCTTTACCCTCTTAGCATCATTAAGGACACAAGCATCACAACCATAAAGTTCTAATAGCAAGTGATGCCCCAAAGCGTCCAATTACTTCTCTACCCCCTTTCTTTCAGCATTCAGCAATCAGTGTTTAATTAATCCAGATGCTGAGCACTATATTTTGAACGAGACAACGCTTTTTGACTTCACTTACAGTTCCAAATTTTTCTATATTATATTATACATAAATTTTTAAAATTGTCAAGAAAAATAAGCTCAAATGACCCCAAGGTTCAGAAAAAAATTAAAAAAAGAGAAAAAACTTGACAATTCTATATAACTATGTTATAATGAAGTTATGAAGAAACAGAAAATCAAGGAGATAAGAGAGTATTTAGGGATGACTCAGGCAGAACTAGCAAAGGAAATTGGTGTAACTTCCATCGCTGTTTCGTTATGGGAAACAGGACTGCGTCGACCTTCACTATTGGCAATAAAAGCAGTAGAGATGTTAAAAGAATTACATGGGCCAGATAAACGCATTGAATTGCAAAAAGAAGCAGAAGAAAGATTTAAGAGGATTAATCAACAATATTTTAATAATGAATTAAGAAAGAAATACCAGATTATATTCAGTAAACGGATGAGGACAACCCATGGCAGAGCCTCTCCCAAGAAAAAAATAATTTATCTATCCCTAAAACAGCTAAAGGAACAGGGATGGCAGGAATTAGAAAAAACTCTTAAGCATGAAATGGTTCACTGCTGGCTTTATGAAAAAGGAAAATCCTGGGGTCATAACAAAGAATTTAAAACAAAGTTAAGAGCAATAACAACCCAGGAGTAAAGAAAAATTTAAGGAGGAAAAATAAATGGACAAAGATGGAATAGAAAGATTGACCTTGAAGAATGGGCGGGAAGCAATCATTGCCCAGATACAGAAAGATTTCAACCTTACCCGGATCCTTGCTACCGCTCATTATGAACAAATGGAGAAATATTTTCAGGAACATATGAATCTAAAACCTGCAAGTGGACAATTATGTTATGAAGCAGTAGCAAAAGAGGAATTGCCAGGAAAATCTATTTCCCAGTGTATAAGAAAAGCAGTTCAATTAACCTTATGTCATGAAGATGATTTAGAAGCACTGAAAGAAAAAGGGCTTGCAGAAGCAAGGCGCAAAAGAATACTGCGTCTGACCAATGAATCTCAAGAACAAGGCGCCTTACTCACACAGGAGGACCTGGCTAATATCTGTTGCACAAGTTCCAGCACAGTAAAAAGGGATATTGCCAAACTTAGAAAAGAAGGTCATCTGGTTCCTACACGAGGAGAGATGAAAGACATTGGGCGTGGACTATCCCATAAAAGAAAGATTGTGGAGATGTATCTTCGCAACTATCAGTTTACTGAAATAGAACTACGTACACATCATTCTGCACAAAGTATTACTCGCTATCTTAAAGATTTTACCCAGGTAGCCCTTTTAACGCTGAAGGGACTGGATGCTGATGAGATACGCCTGGCTACCGGGCTTTCACAAAGATTGGTAGAGGAATATCAAAATCTCTATCGAGAAGCCAGAAATAATGGGATGGCCCAAAGATTAAATGAACTACTCACGCAACACTCAGAAAAGGGAAAAAAAAGAGGATAAAATTGCAATGAAGGAAGAAAAAAACTGGAGAGAAGAACATTATAATTGTATTAAACATAAATCTCTACGTTCGGTACTTCATTACAAATTCTTGAATGAATATGGATTTGAAAAAGGTCCTGTAGTAGTGGAAGCAATAGTTGATGATATCCTCAATCTGGTAAATCAGTTCTACTGCAAAAAGGATGTTTTAGGCCCGGGAAGAATGCTCTGGTTTGTAGTTGATAAGGAAGACAGACCTATGCGTGGAAAAACCTATGCCCAGACAAAATTAGTGCCAGTAATACTAACCATGGTAGATGAAAAAGATTTCCTCGCTTTCAAAGAAGGAACACCTCTTTCTGAAATAAGAAAACAAAGGATAATTAACTGGTTCTTTGAGGCTTACAAACAGGGAGGACTGATGACTACCCTGGATGCTTCAATGCTTACTGGACGAGAGGAAACAAGTATATCAGAAATTGTAAGAAAATATCAGCAGCAAACTGGACAGATGGTACCTACGAGGGGAAATGTGCATGATATTGGACCAGGAATAACTCATAAGGCTAAAGTAATTGAACTCTATTTGAAAAAATATCTAACTCCAGAGATTGCACAGATAACTTCTCACAGTAGGCAGGCTGTAGATAGATACATTCAAGGATTTGAAAGAGTCAAAATGCTGGCAGGTAAATTTCCTGAAGAAGAAATTCCTCATCTGGCTCAGATGAGTAAACCGCTTGTTAAACAGTATTTAGAATTAATTCCGGAAGAAGATAAAAAAGAAAATAAAAGCGCGGCTCTTTCTAAAAATAAACTTTAATAAACCTTCAGGTCATATGAACCTATAGTAAAAATTAGTTTTTGCCTGTTTTTTCTCAAAAATAAAAAACCGCCCCTCAGATAGCCTGCGCTATCTACAGGGGCGGGTTCTCTAAAAATAAGTTTTTGAGACAATCCTATACAGTGTGAATCATTGACTTTACAAAATTAAAAGCCTGCTCCCTGGTGGAAATCTTACCTTCTGCACGGGCAAGTTCCACCTCTTCCAGAATCTTTCCTATCAAAGGACCTTCCTTCATAGAAAACTTCTCTATTAAATCATAGCCTGTTATAAGCCTGGGGAGTTTTTCAATCTTTTTTGCTGAAAGGTAGCGTGAAAAAATTTTCCTTAAAACACTCCTGTATCTGACAACACCCTGTTTTCTAATCCTGGAAGGTGTTGCAAGGAAGTCCGCAAAGGAAAGAAATAAAAGTTCTATCAGTTCCTCTTCGCAGTCCCTTATGAATTTTGAAATTGCCCTCTCACTTATTTCTTGAAGATTCGCAAGGTAATGAAACCTCATATGATACCTCACAATACCCTCAAGTATTCTTGTCTCCTTATTGCTGAGGTGCAGATGTCTGCATATCCTTTTCATAGCCCCTGCACCGACCTGTTCGTGTCCGATAAAACTCCACTTATTCCCTTTCACCTTTTTGGTATGTGGCTTTCCGAAATCGTGCAGAAGGCAGGCAAGTTTAAGCAGATGGATTTTCTTTCTCCGGTCACAGATAGCCTGAGCCAAACAGGACAATGCTTCCTTTTCTTGTTCTGCTGTCAATTCAGTAACCACTTTTTTATTCAAAATTTTCTCAAGATATCTGAGAGTAGAAAAGGAATGCATCCATATCTCCTTTTCTTTTTTCAATCTGGATATACCGGGGAAAATGCGTTCTATTAACCCGCAGCGGTCAGCATCCAGAAGAAACCTGCAGGAATCCTCTGAATCTAATATTAAAAAGAGTTCATCCCTTATCCTTTCTCCGCTTGTCCTGGAAATCAAATCTGCATATCTGAAGATTGCGTCTTTTGTATTTTTTTCAATCTTAAATCCAAGGTTAGCAGCAAACCTGAAGGCACGCAGGAGTCTCAGGGGGTCATCAACAAATGACTTCTCCCTTATCATTCTTACAATACCACTTTTAAGGTCCTGCACACCTCCGAAAGGATCCAGAAGCGAAACTTTACCACCTGTAAAAAATTCGCCAAGGTCAAGAGCCATTGCATTAAAGGTGAAATCTCTCCTGTGCAGGTCCTCTGTCATAGTTTTCCCGGCCATTTTTGTAAAGTCCAGGTGCCAGATTCTGCCTTCCTGTGAAATAACTATCCTTGTGGCAGGACTTTTTTCATCCAGCAGTACGAATGAGCCATTTATTTTCCCGGCATATTGCTTTGTAATATGAACTACATCTCCTCTGAAGGTGAAATCTATATCTCCTGTGTCCCTGCCCAGCAATGCATCTCTGAGATATCCACCTACAAGATAGAGCTCAATACCCTTTTTGCTCATAAACTGGTAAAGATTTTTCAGAATTTTTAATTTTAATATTTTTTTTCCGAGATTTTCCATTTTCCTCTGCAAAAGTCAGTGTCACAGTTCAGCAGATGCGGGGAAGTTGTTCCCCTTCCAGCATCCCGAGAATTCTTTTCCCGCCAATACGGGTTTTCAAAATCACCACACCGGGATGTGAACTTACAACCCTGCCTATTATTACCGCATTCCTGCCTTCTCTGCAGGACCTCATTATTGCCAGTATCTTATCTGCATAATCTTCTTTCACCACAGCAATGAATTTCCCCTCATTTGCAAGATAAAGCGGGTCAAAACCTAACATATCACAGGCTGATTTAACACATGCCCTTACAGGTATCGCAGATTCCTCAATCTCCATCCCTACTTTTGACGAAATACAGATCTCATTTAAAATTGTTGCCAGTC
>Ga0078972_1012958_pt1 | contig 14037 bp, 7 predicted proteins | sample YelNatPaOPGAMG01_FD_67568 | JGI IMG/M metagenome (GOLD analysis project Ga0078972, IMG submission 67568) | Hot spring thermophilic microbial communities from Obsidian Pool, Yellowstone National Park, USA - OP-RAMG-01 (SPADES assembly) (version 2) | ecosystem: Environmental > Aquatic > Thermal...
CGCAAGGCTCGGATACGGGGAAAGCCGCGGCCACGCCCGTGCCCGTCGAGCAGTTTTTCATCAGAGCTATCGCTAAAAGCCCTTTGCCGCCCCTTCGCTGAGGCTCGAAGTTGTATACCCTCGTAAGCTTCGCGTAGCCCAAATCGGTGAATATGACGACGTCGTCCTGTTCGCCTACGGGCGCCGCCATTACAACGCAGTCGCCTTTATTGAGCGCGATTGCTTTGACCCCCTTCGCGGGCCTGCCCATCGAAGGGACTTCGGAGGAGGGGAACCTGATCGCCATCCCGCTCCTCGTGATCAAGAGCCAGTCGGATTCGCGCTGAAGGATGTTCACGGAAACGACCGAGTCGTCCTGGTACAGGCCGCACGCGGCGATCTTCTTATACCGCACGTCGTATTCGCCAAGAGGCGTCCTTTTGATATACCCGTTCCTTGTCGCGAAAAACACGTCGCCGCATTTATACGAATCGACGGAATAAAGCCCCGTTATGCTCTCGTTCGCGCCGACGCCAGCCAAAATGGACGCGAGAGGCCTGCCCTTGTCGCGCGGTTTGCATTCGGGTATGTCGTCGGCGGGGATCGTATAGAGGTTGCCGGCGCTTGTAAATATCTGTACGCGGCGGTCGGTAGCGGAAGCGACGATCCTTTTGTATATGTCGCCTTCCGACGCGGCCTGCGCGGATTTCTGGTACGATTTCTGATTGACGCGCTTTAAGAAATCGTTTTGCGTCAGCATTATGACGCATTCCTCGACGGGGCGAAGATCCTCCTCGTCTATCTCAATTTCGTGGCTCGATTCGAGGATCACGGTGCGGCGTTTGTCGGCGTACTTTTCCTTTATCTCGAGAAGCTCGTTTATTATCACGCCCAACAGCTTCTTTTCGGACGCGAGGATCGCCTCGAGCCGCGCGATCGTTTCGAGTATGAACTTATATTCCTTCTCGAGCGCCTCTATCTCGAGCGCGGTGAGCCGCGCGAGCCGCATGTCGAGTATCGCCTGCGCCTGTATCTGAGTGAGCGCGAACCGCGACATCAGCTTCGCGCCCGCCTCCTTGGGCGATTCGGAGCTCTTGATGATCCGGATCACCTCGTCGATGTTCGAAACGGCGATCATAAGGCCTTTTAAGATATGCTCCCTTTGCTTCGCGCGCTCGAGGTCGAATTTTGTGCGGCGAGTAACGACGTCCTTCTGGAAATTGATGTAGTGGTCGATAATGCTCAAAAGCGAAAGCTGCTTCGGCTGGCCGTCCGCGATGCAAACCATGTTTATTCCGAACGTGGTCTGCAAATCGGAATACTTGAAGAGGTAATTGAGTATCTTCTTCGCGTCGTAATCCTTCCTTATCTCGATGACCGCGCGTATGCCGGAGCGGTCGGACTCGTCGCGTATATCCGCTATTCCGGCGAACAAGTCTTTTTTCTGTTCCGTGATCTGCAGTATCTTTTCGAGCATCGCCGCCTTGTTTACCTGATAAGGCATTTCGGTAACGACTATCCTCGTCTTGCCGTTCGCGCTTTTTTCGATGACCGTCTTCGCGCGAAGAGTGATCCTCCCGCGTCCGGTTTCGTACGCGGCCTTAAGCTCGCCTATGTTGAGCATATAGCCTCCCGTGGGAAAGTCGGGGCCTTTTATATGCGTCATAAGCTCCTCGAGCGTCAGATCCGGGTTTTTGATCCGCGCGACGACGCCGTCGATGACCTCTCCGAGATTGTGCGGAGGTATGTTTGTCGCGAGGCCGACGGCTATTCCCGCGGCTCCGTTCACGAGCAGGTTCGGGAAGCGCGCGGGCAGCATGTCCGGCTCTTTGAGAGTGTCGTCGAAATTTAACGAGAACCTTACCGTGTTTTTCTGGATGTGCGCGAGCATTTCCATCGCGATGGGGGAGAGCCGCGCCTCCGTATAGCGCATCGCCGCCGCCGAGTCGCCGTCCATGCTTCCGAAATTGCCGTGGCCGGAAACGAGAGGCGCGCGCATGACGAAATCCTGCGCCATGCGCACCATCGCGTCGTAGACGGCCGTGTCGCCGTGGGGATGGTATTTTCCGAGCGTGTCGCCGACTATCCTCGCGGATTTGCGGTGGGGCTTGTCGGGCGTTAGCCCCAGCTCGAGCATCGTATACAGTATCCTGCGCTGAACGGGCTTAAGGCCGTCCTCGACGCGCGGCAGCGCCCTGTCCATGATCACGTATTCCGCGAAAGGTATCATCGAATCGTGCATCACGTCGCACATCGAAACCGGCGTTATGTCGCCCGCGGCCGTCTCCTCGTTATTGGGCAAATTCACTCACCTTCTCTTTGTAGAAACTGTCTTCCTTGTTGAAATTGGCATGCTCCGATATGTATTCCTTGCGCGGCTCCGGCTTGTCGCCCATAAGCAGCGTGACGAGCCTTTCCGCCTCCGCGGCGTCGTCGAGCTCCACCCTGTACAGTTTTCTCGTCGCCGGGTTCATGGTCGTCTCCCAAAGCTGTTCGGGATTCATTTCGCCGAGGCCTTTATAGCGCTGAACGCTCGCGTCCTTTCCCAACGCCTCCTGCGCCGCCTTAAGCTCCGCGTCCGTATATGCGTAGATCGTTTTATTCCCTTTATAGACCCTGTAAAGCGGCGGACGGCCGATATAGATGTGGCCGGCGGTAAGGAGGTCCCTGAAGTAGCGGTAGAAAAACGTAAGCAGTATGGCGCGTATATGCGCCCCGTCCTGATCCGCGTCCGCGAGTATTATTATCTTATGGTAATTGAGGGAGGACTCTTCGTATACGCCGTCGAAGCCGGTCCCCAACGCGGTGATTATCGAGCGGAACTCCTGGTTCTCGATCACCTGGTCGAGCCGTTTTTTCTCGACGTTGAGCGGCTTGCCGCGAAGGGGCAGTATCGCCTGAAAGCGGCGGTCGCGCCCCTGTTTCGCGCTCCCGCCCGCGCTGTCGCCCTCGACTATGAAAAGCTCGTTCTTTTCGGCGTCTCTGCCGGAACAGCTCGAAAGCTTCCCTACGAGGGGCGCGCCCTCGAGCTTGCTTCTCTGGCGCTCGAGTTTTTTCGCTTTGGTGGCCGCCTCGCGGGCTTTCGCGGCTTTTACGGCCTTGCCGACAAGCTCGGCGGCCATCGCTGTGTTGTTCAGGTCCGACAGGAAGAGCGACAGCTTTTCCTGCACGATGCTTTCCACGATCGTCTTGACCTCCGTGTTCCCGAGCCTCGCCTTCGTCTGGCCTTCGAACTGGGCGTCCTTCATCTTTATATTGATGACGGCGCTCAGCCCCTCGCGGTAGTCGTCGCCCGAAAGATTTTCATCCTTGTCCTTTAAAAGCCCCGCGCCTCTCGCGTATTCGTTCATCACCTTCGTATGCGCGGATTTGAACCCGGATACGTGCGTGCCCCCGTCCGCGGTCTCGATGTTGTTGACGAAGGACAGTATGTTCTCGTTGTAAGTGTCGTTGTACTGCATCGCTATCTCGACGCGCACGTCTCCCTTTTCGCCCTCGAAATATATGGGCGTTTTGTGCAGCACCGTTTTTTCCTCGTTTAAGTACCGCACGAAGTCGACGATTCCGCCCTGCGACTCGAACACGACTTTTTTCGGCTTGCCGTCCTTTATATTCCGCTCGTCGGTGAGCGTTATCCTCAATCCTTTTGTAAGATAGGAGATTACGCGCAGATGCGCCGCCACCGTGTCGAAGTTCATCGAGATGGTTTCGAAAACCCGGTCGTCCGGAAGGAACGTGACCCTTGTGCCGCGGTTTTTCGTCGTCCCTATTTCTTCGAGCTTCGAAGCCGGGCGGCCGCTTTCTATCTTACCGTTTTTTACGGCGCTTTTGAACCTTTGCTCGTATACCTTGCCGTTCAGAAAAACGTTGACGGTAAGCCACCTCGAAAGCGCGTTTACGACCGACGCGCCGACGCCGTGCAGGCCGCCCGCGTATGCGTAAGTGTCGCTGTTGAATTTTCCGCCCGCGTGGAGCTGCGTGAAAACCACCTCGACTCCGGGAACCTTCAGCTCCGGATGAAGGCCGACCGGGATCCCGCGCCCGTTGTCCTCGACGGTAACGGAATTATCCTCGTGCAGAGTGACGTTTATCCTGTCGGCGAAGCCGTTTGCGGCCTCGTCTACCGCGTTGTCGAGTATCTCCCATAACAGGTGGTGAAGGCCGCGCGGGCCGGTGGATCCGATATACATCCCGGGGCGCTTGCGCACCGCGTCGAGCCCTTCGAGGACCTGTATATCGCCCGCGCTGTATTCCTTAGCCATGTTTCCTCCTTGGCCCCGCAAAGCTCCGCTTGCGGGGATATAAAGCCGCACAACAAAATATAGTATGCGAACAAAAGCACAGATACATTATATATTTGCGCCTTTTATATTTCAATATGTTTTGCGGGAATGTCAGCCCTTGAACTGGATGAGCTTTACGCCGGCTTCCTTAAAGATTTCCACGGAGAAATCGTCAGGGTAGGGATTTAGAAAAATCACCTTTGATATGCCGGCGTTGACGATCATCTTTGAGCATATCACGCAGGGCTGATGGGTGCAGTACATGGTCGCGCCTTCGATGCTTATGCCCGTTTTCGCGGCCTGTATTATCGCGTTCTGTTCGGCGTGGATGGCGTAGCAGAGTTCGTGCCGCGTACCCGACGGTATCCCGATCTTCTGCCTAAGGCATTCGCCTTTTTCCTTGCAGCTCTTGACCCCGGCGGGCGCGCCGTTGTATCCGGTTGTAAGTATGCGCTTGTTCCGGACGATTATAGCCCCGACGCTTCTGTTTTCCTTGTAGCAGCTCGACCATTTCGCTATCGTCTCGGTAAGGCCCATAAAACGCTTGTCCCATTTGTCCATAAGGTACCCCTGTGATGTAAATTTTGATTGCAACATTTACGGAAATCGCGCAACTTAAGAATTCAACGCCCGGAGGGAAAAGTCCTGCCATATAAGGGTAATTAATTGCCGCACATCAAAATATAAGGCAATCCGACTTAGAACGCGAAAAAATATTCAATAAAAATTATTTTCGCGAGCTTTCAGTAGAAAAATAAAGAATCTAAAAGCTCATTAAAGATAATAATAAATAATATGCGAAAAACGCCGAAATCGGGGGTTGCCATCATATCCCTGATATATTATATTTGTATTTGTTAGCACTCAGATTAAGTGAGTGCTAACAAACGACGGATTTTTAAGTTTAAAAATAAAAATATTCTCAGGAGGTTTTGAAGGTTATGACGATAAAACCGTTGGGTGACAGAGTCGTGATCAAGAGTCTTGAAAGCGAAGAAACGACAAAGAGCGGCATAGTCCTTACGGGCAGCGCGAAAGAGAAGCCGCAGACCGCGGAAGTTATAGCGGTCGGGCCGGGCGGCCTGGTGGACGGCAAGGAAGTGAAAATGACCGTGAAGAAAGGCGACAAGGTCATTTTCTCGAAATATGCGGGCACCGAAGTCAAAGTCGACGGCGAGGAGTACATAATAGTGCGCCAGAGCGACCTGCTTGCTACGGTGGAATAATTTTCAGGAGGAGAATAAAATGGCAAAACAGATCAAATACGGAGAAGAAGCGAGAAGGCTGCTTGAAGCCGGAGTCAACAAGCTTGCGGATACGGTAAAAATAACGTTAGGCCCCAAGGGCAGGAACGTTGTGCTGGACAAAAAATTCGGATCGCCGGTCATAACGAACGACGGGGTCACGATAGCGAAGGAGATCGAAGTCGAAGATCCGTTCGAGAACATGGGAGCGCAGCTCGTAAAGGAAGTCGCGACCAAGACGAACGACGTGGCCGGAGACGGGACTACGACCGCTACGCTGCTCGCTCAGGCGATCATACGCGAAGGGCTTAAAAACGTCGCCGCGGGCGCTAACCCGATGGGGATCAAGAAAGGCATACTTAAAGCGGTCGATTGCGCGGTGGAAGGGTTGAAGGCCATTTCCAATCCTATTAAGGATTCAAAGGCCATCGCTCAGGTAGCGTCCATATCCGCTTCCGACGAGGAGATAGGGAAGCTTATCGCCGAGGCGATGGAGAAAGTCGGCAACGACGGCGTCATAACCGTCGAAGAGAGCAAAACGATGAAGACGGAGCTCAAAGTCGTCGAGGGCATGCAGTTCGACAGGGGATACGCTTCGGCGTACATGGTGACCGACACGGATAAGATGGAAGCCGTTCTCGACGATCCGCTGATTCTTATAACCGACAAAAAGATATCGAACATACAGGAGCTGCTGCCCGTGCTCGAGCAGGTCGTTCAGCAGGGCAAGAAGATGCTCATAATCGCCGAGGACGTCGAGGGAGAGGCCTTGGCGACCCTGATCGTCAACAAGCTGCGCGGAACGTTCACCTGCGTCGCGGTCAAGGCGCCCGGATTCGGCGACAGAAGGAAAGCGATGCTTCAGGACATCGCGGTCCTTACCGGCGGCCAGGTCATTTCCGAGGAATTGGGGCTTGAGTTGAAGGAAGCCAAGATCGATATGATGGGGCGCGCGCGCCAGGTCAAGGTCGACAAGGAGAACACTACGATAGTCGAAGGCTGCGGAGACCCGTCCGAAATAAAGGCGCGTATAAATTCGCTGAAAATGCAGATCGAGGAGACGACGTCCGACTATGACCGCGAGAAGCTGCAGGAGCGCCTCGCGAAGCTCGCGGGAGGAGTAGCTGTGATCCAGGTCGGCGCCGCGACAGAGACCGAGATGAAAGAGAGCAAGGCGCGTATCGAAGACGCGCTCGCGGCTACCCGCGCCGCCGTCGAGGAAGGCATTGTTCCGGGCGGCGGGATCGCGATGCTCACGGCGGCTAAATCCGTCGAAAAGGAGATCGCGAACGAAACCGGAGACGTCAAGACCGGAATGCAGATCGTCCTTCGCGCGCTTGAGGAGCCCGTACGCCAGATCGCATCCAACGCCGGCATGGAGGGAAGCGTGATAGTGGACAAGATCAAGAGCGCGAACAACGTGAACTTCGGATACGACGCCGCGAAGAACGAATACGGCGATCTCGTCGCGAAAGGGATAATAGACCCGACGAAGGTCACGAGATGCGCGCTGCAGAACGCGGCCTCGATAGCCGCGATGCTCCTTACGACGGAAAGCATCGTCACGGACATCAAGGAAGAGCATCCCGCACCGATGGGAGGCGGCGCGGGCGGAATGGGCGGAATGTATTAAACGGCTTTCCCGGCCGGATAACGCCCGCATTCGATGCGGCTGTAAATATAAGAAAAGAGCGCAGGCCTCGCGGCGGCGCTCTTTTTATCATTTTGTTTTATCTTTTTATCGTTTCGTTTTATTTGTCGAGTATCTCCAGCGCTTCACTGCGGTAAGCGTCCATGACGAAAGGTATCCCCGTGATTTCCGCGCAGTCGCGCGTAAGCGACATAAGTTCGTTTCTGGATATCGACGGGACGCTGAAGCATCTCGCTCCCGCCATAAGCTGCTGGAGCCCGACTTTAATCTTGTCGGCATAGCTATATACTCCGATAGCACCCAACGGTATGTTCTTCATCTCGTCTTTGCCCACGATATCCCGCACGCGTTCGTAGCATACGAATATCTGCTCGGGAGTCTCGCCGAATTCGCTTACGGTTTTCGGAAGGTCCTTGTCTTTTATCCATTGTTCGATATTTTTTCCGACCATACCGGGTATCATCAGCGCCCTTCCCATGCATACCGCCTTGACGAATGGCGCGCCGAGCGCAAGCGCCTTGAAAACGCCGTCTTCGGAACTGAAACCGCCGGCGAACGCGAGGTCGGTTACTTTAATGCCCCTGTCCGCGAGCCGCTTCGTGAACTCGTATGCCGCGGAGTGCAGATAGAGCGACGGTACGCCCCATTCCTCCATCATCCTCCAGGGGCTCATCCCGGTACCGCCCGGGGCGCCGTCGACGGTAAGAAGGTCGATCTTCGCCTCGGAGCACCATTTGACAGCCATCGCGAGCTCGCGAAGCCCGTATGCTCCCGTTTTGAGAGTTATGCGCTTGAACCCGAGCTTGCGGAGCCTGTCCGTTTCGGCGAGAAAGCTTTCTTCGCTTATGAACCCGAGACGGCTGTGCCGTTCGAATTCCTTAATCGCCCCGTCTTTGAAAGCCGCCTGGTTCACAGGGTCGGAAGGATCGGGTGTAACTATGTAGCCCCTGCGCTGAAGCTCGAGCGCGCGCTCAAGCGAATTGACTTTTATCTCGCCGCCGATGCATTTCGCTCCCTGTCCCCATTTCAGCTCAATCGTTTCGATATGATGCTTGTCTATTATATATTCCGCGACTCCGAGCCGCGTGTCCTCGACGTTCATCTGTATCAGGATCTCGCCCTTGCCCTGGTAGTAGCGTTTGTACGTTTCTATGCGCCTGTCCATATCCGGAGCTTTTATTACTTTCATGTCCTTGTTCAGCTCGAGCTTCGGGTCTATACCGCACACGTTTTCGCCGCAGACGATGGTGACTCCGGATATAGCCGCGCCTACGGCGAAATGCTCCCAGTTTTTACGCGCTATCTCGGTCGAGCCGAGCGCTCCGGTAAAGATCGGGACGTCCATTTTGACCTTTTTGTCCCAGCCGTATTCGGTTTCCGTGCTGACCTCGGGGAATCGGCAGGTATCAGGGTTAGCTTCGACGCCTGCGGGAAGCCCTTTCGCTCCCAAAGCGTAACCCTGGATATTGAGGTGGGAATAGTCGACGGGGTAATCTTTGTCGCCGCCCGCGGTCACGTCTCCGAACGGGCCGGGGTAGATTACTTCCCGTCCTCTGAAAGCGGATTTGAATGCTTCGCAGTTTCCTCTGCAGCCGTCGATACAGCGAGAGCAGATTCCGCTGCACGGAACGACGTTCCTTGACCTGTTAGAGGTTCTTGTCGCGTCGTTCCCGTTAGGTGTTGACAAGTTCATGGCACTCCTCCTTAAATGTTTTGGCAGCCGTAAAACGGCAAACAGGAACACCAAAGGGGCATGATTAAAGAAGCAGTATTCTGTTTTACTTTATATCAAACAGCCCCTTTGCTGCGGTAAACGTAATTGGACTTACGCTGATATAATAACATATTAAAATAATAATTCAACGGGGTTTGGCGCCAAAATGCAATTTTTATCGCGGATTTATTCATTTTTTACATGAAAACGCCGATCAAGCGAGTAAAAAAAGGTTTTAAACCGCAAATATGCCGCGCTAATCGATCTCGTTTTATTTTTTAAAACGGCCTTAAAAACACGAATATATTTTCGACTTTTCTATTGGCATAAAGGCGTTCTTAATGTATACTATCTTGATGTGCGGGTGGGGGTATTATGGATTTCAAGCTCAACGCAAAGTATAAGCCGGCGGGCAGCCAGCCGGAGGCGATAGAGGCGCTCGTGCGCGGCATTCTTGAAGGGAAGCGGGACCAGGTGCTTTTAGGCGTCACGGGAAGCGGCAAGACGTTCACGATGGCGAACGTAATAGAGCGGCTCAACCGCCCCGCGCTCGTGCTCGCGCATAACAAGACGCTCGCGGCGCAGCTTTGCGGGGAATTCCGCGAGTATTTCCCCGAGAACGCGGTCGAGTTCTTCGTAAGCTATTACGACTATTACCAGCCCGAGGCCTACATACCGGGACAGGATCTGTATATCGAAAAAGACTCGAGCGTAAACGACGAGATAGACCGCCTGCGGCACAGCGCGACCTCCGCGCTTCAGGAGCGGCGCGACGTGATAGTCGTCGCCTCCGTTTCCTGCATATACTCGATCGGCGATCCGGTGGAATACTTGAAGATGAGCATTTCGCTCCGCCCCGGAACGCGCATTTCGAGGGACGAGCTTCTGATGCGCCTTGTGGACAACAACTATAACCGCAGCGACGTCGATTTCAACAGGGGCGACTTCCGTGTGCGCGGGGATACCGTCGAGGTTTTCCCCGCGAGCACGCTCGACAAGGCCGTTCGGATAGAATTCTTCGGAGACGAGATAGAGAGGATACTCGAGATCGAGACGGCGACCGGAAGGCCGGTCGCGACCCGTTCCCACGTCGCTATTTTTCCGGCGACGCATTACGCGATAGAGCGAGAAAAGATGGCGGCCAAGCTCGACGAGATAAGGCGGGACATGGTAATTCAGGCCGAGATGTTTGAAAAACAGGGCAAACTTCTCGAAGCCGAAAGGATAAGGCAGCGCACGACTTACGACATAGAGATGCTGCGAGAACTCGGGTATTGCAACGGGATTGAGAACTATTCGAGGTATTTCGACGGAAGAAAGCCGGGGCAGCCCCCGTTTACGCTGCTCGACTATTTTCCGAAGGACTACCTGATGTTTATAGACGAGTCGCATGTAACGCTTCCTCAGGTCCGGGGGATGAACAGGGGCGATTTCTCGCGCAAGGACATGCTTGTCAAATACGGCTTCAGGCTTCCCGCCGCGTACGACAACAGGCCTCTCAATTTCGAGGAATTCAGGGCGCGCCAGGGCCAGACGATATACGTGAGCGCGACCCCCGCCGAATACGAGCGCGGCCTTGCCGGAAGCGTCGTCGAGCAGATCGTCCGCCCGACCGGGCTGGTAGACCCGGAGGTGAGCGTATTGCCCGCGTCCGGCCAGGTCGAGCACCTTTTGGGCGAGATACGCGCGACGGTCAAGAAGGGATTTCGGGTGCTCGTCACGACGCTCACAAAAAAGATGGCCGAGAGGCTTACGGATTATTATAAGGAGTTGGGCCTGCGCGTGCGGTATATGCATTCCGACGTCGACACTTTGGAGCGCATGGAGATAATACGCGGCTTAAGGTTAGGGGACTTCGACGTGCTGGTAGGGATAAACCTGCTGCGCGAGGGGCTGGACCTGCCCGAAGTCGCTCTCGTCGCGGTGCTCGACGCGGATAAGGAAGGGTTTTTGAGGAACGAAACGTCGCTTATCCAGACGATAGGCAGGGCGGCGAGGAACGCGCAAGGCCGCGTGCTGCTGTACGCGGATACCGTCACCGGCTCGATGCGCCGGGCGATCGACGAGACGAACCGCCGCAGGGAGATGCAGATGGCGTTCAACAGGGAGCACGGGATAACCCCGAAGACGATAGTCAAGGAAACCCGCGCGATGATTGAGATAACGAAGCCGGTCAGGGAGCGCGAACGCATCACCCCGTCCGAAGCGGCGAAAAGAGCCGCCGTCGTTGAAAAGCAGATGAGGCAGGCGGCCATGGAGCTTGAATTCGAGGCGGCCGCCGCGCTGCGCGACGAGCTGTTCAGGCTTAAGGAAATAATCAGAAAAGGCGAGAAATGAAGTACATAACGATCAAAGGGGCAAGGGAGCACAATTTAAAAAACATAGACCTTGAGATACCGAGGGATAAGCTCGTCGTAATAACGGGGCTGTCCGGAAGCGGAAAGTCCTCGCTCGCGTTCGACACGATATACGCGGAAGGCCAGAGGCGCTACGTCGAGTCTCTGTCCGCATACGCGCGCCAGTTCTTGGGGCAGATGGACAAGCCGGACGTCGATTCGATCGACGGGCTTTCGCCCGCGATCTCGATAGACCAGAAGACGACGAGCAAAAACCCGCGTTCGACCGTCGGCACCGTGACCGAGATAAACGACTATCTTAGGCTCATTTTCGCGAGAGTCGGCGTCCCGCACTGCGTGAAATGCGGCAAGAGGATAGAGCGCCAGACCGTGGATCAGATAGTCGACGAGATAATGAAGATGGCGCGCGGCGCGAGGATAATGATCGCCGCTCCGATAGTCTCCGGCCGCAAGGGCCAGTACGCAAAGGTGTTCGAGGACTTGAGCCGGGCGGGCTATTCGCGCGTGATGGTCGACGGGGTCGGTTTTTCGCTCGACGAGGAGATAACTCTCGACAAGAACAAAAAACATACGATTGACGTCATAGTCGACAGGATAGTGCTGAAGGACGACACGGGCCCGAGGCTGCATGATTCCACGGAAACGGCGTTAGGACTCGGGGAAGGCGTCGTAAAGGTCATAAACATGGAAGACAACAGCGAGCGAAGGTATTCCCAGAATTACGCGTGCGTGGACTGCGGGATAAGCATCGACGAAATATCCCCGCGCATGTTCTCGTTCAACGCCCCGTACGGCGCCTGCCCCCACTGCCACGGGTTGGGGACGATAATGAAGGTGGACGAAGACCTGATAATACCCGATAAAAGCAAGTCTCTCGCGCAGGGCGCGATACATGTCTCCGGCTGGAACAGCGCATCGGAGGACAGCTGGGGGACTCAGTATTTCAAGGGGATGGCGAAGCATTTCGGGTTCGATATGCGCACGCCTTTCAACAAGCTCGACCCCGCGGTGCAGAAAAAGATACTGTACGGTACGGACGGGGAGAGGTTCGAGATAGATTATTCCTCCGAATACGGGCAGGGGACGTTTTATAACCGCTTCGAGGGCATAATACCGAACCTCGAGCGCCGCTATATGCAGACCGATTCGGACATGATGAAGGCGGAGATCGAGAAGTACATGACGACGCTGCTCTGTCCGGTATGCGGCGGGACGAGGCTCAAGCCGGAGCCTCTCGCGGTGAAGTTGGGCGGGAAAAACATCGCCGAAGTGTCGGACATGGCGATAAGCGAAGCGCTCGATTTCTTCGAAAATCTCGAACTGACCGAAAAGGAGCGCATCATCGCGGACAGGATCCTAAAAGAGCTTCGCGCGAGGCTCAACTTCCTGCGCAACGTGGGGCTTTCGTACCTGACCTTGTCGCGCGGAGCGGGGACCTTGTCCGGAGGCGAGGCGCAGCGCATCAGGCTCGCGACCCAGATAGGCTCCGGGCTTACCGGCGTGCTTTACATACTCGACGAACCGAGCATAGGGCTTCACCAGAGGGACAACAGGAAGCTGCTCGACACGCTGCGTGCGCTTAAGGATTTAGGCAATACGCTCATAGTGGTCGAGCACGACGAGGAAACGATACGCAGCGCGGATTTCGTCATCGACATAGGCCCCGGAGCGGGGATACACGGCGGCGAGATCGTATCGACGGGAACGCCCGAACAGGTTGCGGCGGACGACAATTCCATAACGGGACAATACCTGTCGGGAAAAAAGAGAATCGAAGTGCCGCGGGAAAGAAGGAAGCCGCGCGGATTTTTCACCGTGTTCGGGGCGCGCGAGAACAACCTGAAAAATATCGACGTTGCGTTCCCCGCGGGAGTCATAACCGCGGTGACGGGCGTTTCGGGCAGCGGCAAATCGACGCTCGTGAGCGAGATACTGTACAAGGCGATGGCGAAGCGGATCTACAGGTCGAAGGAAAAGCCGGGGAAACACGATCGGATAGAGGGAGCGAACATAATCGACAAGGTGGTGGACATCGACCAGAGCCCGATAGGCAGGACGCCGCGCTCCAACCCGGCGACGTATACCGGAGTATTCACGTTCATACGGGACCTGTTCGCGTCGACTAAGGACGCGAAGGTGCGCGGTTTCGGGAAGGGAAGGTTCTCGTTCAACGTGAAGGGGGGACGCTGCGAGGCGTGCGCGGGCGACGGCATAATCAAGATAGAGATGCACTTCCTTCCGGACGTTTACGTCCCCTGCGAGGTGTGCAAGGGAGCGAGGTACAACAGGGAGACGCTCGAGGTAAGGTATAAGGGCAAAAACATACAGGAAGTGCTCGACATGACCGTCGAGGAGGCGTGCGCCTTCTTCGCGGGCATACCCGCGATATACGAAAAGCTCAAAGTGTTGGACGACGTCGGCCTCGGATATATCAAACTCGGGCAGTCCTCGACGACGCTGTCCGGCGGCGAGGCGCAGCGCGTGAAGCTCGCGACCCACCTGTCTAAGAAGCAGACCGGCAGCACTCTGTTCATACTCGACGAGCCTACGACCGGGCTTCACGCGGACGACGTAAAAAAGCTCATAGCGATACTTTCGAGGCTCGCGGACAAAGGAAACACCATAATAGTCATAGAGCACAACCTCGACGTGATAAAATGCGCCGACTACTGCATCGATTTGGGACCGGAAGGCGGCGACGCGGGCGGCCGCGTGGTCGCGGCGGGCACTCCCGAGCAGCTTGCGAAGACGCCGGGCAGCCCGACGGGCGAGTATCTTGCGAGGATATTGATGTAGGGGACGACCACCG
>Ga0078972_1012959_pt1 | contig 14037 bp, 10 predicted proteins | sample YelNatPaOPGAMG01_FD_67568 | JGI IMG/M metagenome (GOLD analysis project Ga0078972, IMG submission 67568) | Hot spring thermophilic microbial communities from Obsidian Pool, Yellowstone National Park, USA - OP-RAMG-01 (SPADES assembly) (version 2) | ecosystem: Environmental > Aquatic > Thermal...
TTATTTTATCAGCAATTTGAGTTTCTGAACCTGAGATTAGCAAGTCTGGATTTGGATTATTTGAGGAGCGGGAACTTAGATAAGAATTAATTTGCTCGGGTGTAACAGGGTTAGTGCATTTGGAAATTAAGGGTAAAGCAGCTAACGAACCGAGAGAAAGTAAAAATTGTCTTCTTGTTTTTTTGTAAGATTTCATTTTTTACCCTCATGAAAAATTTTTGACCGTTATATCATTAAAAATAAAAAATGTTCCTGATAATAAAAAAGCTATGAATTAACCAATAGTATTTTATAGCAACACCATAAATTAAAAAGTCCCGAAAAGGTTATAACCTTCTCGGGACAATTCGTCAATGACTCCAACAGTTTGCAAGATTAAAAATAAAGGGGGAATAAAATGAGAGATATGATAGAGTCTCGATTCGTCAATGACTCCAACAGTTTGCAAGTTTTTTGATCCCTCCGAAAATACCGTCGGATTTCTTGGTCTCGATTCGTCAATGACTCCAACAGTTTGCAAGGCTTTCGGTGAGTTCTTTCGTGCGTTTTCCAAAGTCTCGATTCGTCAATGACTCCAACAGTTTGCAAGGCGGGGGGATGGGACTATAATATCCCGCCAGACTGGGTCTCGATTCGTCAATGACTCCAACAGTTTGCAAGGGTTATGCTGCTCTTAATTCAAACACAACAGGCTATAAGTCTCGATTCGTCAATGACTCCAACAGTTTGCAAGGCTCTTTACAGGAGGTGTGCCATGTCCAAGTGCAAGGGTCTCGATTCGTCAATGACTCCAACAGTTTGCAAGCAGTCCTACGGGGGGTTAGTAGGGGCAATTATTAAGAAGTCTCGATTCGTCAATGACTCCAACAGTTTGCAAGTTACTATAGACTTGGGTATAGTTTGGGGTTTAGTCTCGATTCGTCAATGACTCCAACAGTTTGCAAGCCAAGTCGCCCGTCTTGGAGGAGAGGCCACACATCGTCTCGATTCGTCAATGACTCCAACAGTTTGCAAGGCTATAACAATTCAGCACAAGGTGGATATGCTCTTTATGTCTCGATTCGTCAATGACTCCAACAGTTTGCAAGATAAAAAAGGAGTACTTCTCGAGGGTTGTGTATCCTCAGAGTCTCGATTCGTCAATGACTCCAACAGTTTGCAAGATATCTATTCACTCGATTTACAAATTCTCAAGAAAATTATGTCTCGATTCGTCAATGACTCCAACAGTTTGCAAGAGCTGTGCTTACAATTATTGTAAATATAACAACTTACAATATTACCTGCGAAGCAAATAATTTTTTTTTATTTCTGTTAATTAATTCCTAATAAAATTGAGAACTTGCTTTTACTTTAACTGCTTATAAAGAAATAAATTATATACCTGCGAGACAAATTTTTTATTCAATTTAGACTTTTCCTTTATTTTTGGCGTCATTTCAAACATTATTTCAAAGAACAAGCTTTAATTATAACTAAACTAAAATTTGGTTCGCAAAATCTGAAAAATTCAATGAGTCATACCTGTGCAAACTTGCCTTAACAGGCAGGCAGGTATCCATTGATTATTAATCAGATTCCTGCTTTCTTCCATTGGAATTCCTATGGCTACGGGATCAAAAATCAATTCAAAATCTACTTTCATAAGTCTCGATAAAATTATTCTCTCCTTTCATAAATTTCTAAACATAAATTCATACAATTTCATACCCCTTCAATCCCGGATAATGTTTTATTTTGCCAATTCCTACTGCTTTTGAATAGCAATCTTTGCAGACTGGATAAATTCTTATACTTATATTTCCATCTGCAAGTTTGATAAGTTTGTTGAGCAATTCATCATAATCCATTTTATTTAAATTGCATTCAAAGACAGATTCCTGAACCCGAATACCATAACCTTCTAATATTTTACTTACCCGATTTCTTTCTTTATCATCTTCGATATCATAAGTTATTATGTGTATCATTTATCTAATCCACAATGGTTTATATCTTAATTCTTTTTTAAGTATAGAATTTTTCAAAGCTTTTACCTGAAAAGAAATAAACTGCTTATAATTAATCTTTTTAGAAAAATTTTGAGGCGAAAATTCTGTTTTTAATCTTTCTTCTACCATACTTATAAATTTTTTTCTAAAGTCTTTTGTCATTAAACAGGGATAATAACTGCTTTCATTAAAAATAAAATCTTTGCGGCTTACCATATTTCTTTTAATTATATAATGAACCAGACTGTCTATAATATGTCGAAATTCTTCCTGCATATCTGAAGCAAGAGGAAAATATCTATTGCTTGGTGTATGGAAAAATCCAATCTGCGGATTTAATCCTTCAATTTGAAGGGCAGTTGATATATGATGATAAATAATTGAATAGCCGAATGAAAGCATTGAGTTAACCGGGTCTTCCGGCGGTCTTTTTTTTCGTTTTTCAAATTTCCATTCATCAGGTAAAGAACTATTGAGGATATCAAAAAAATGAGATGCAGAAGTTCCTTCAATTCCTCTCAAAGCTTCTAATGAAGCAACGGAATCTGTCTTTTTAATAAGGGAATTGAAAAAATCCTTAACATCATCATTTTCTAAAATTCTTCTCGCTATTACTTTATGATTATTAATTTTTGCTTTAACAATTTCTTTGGCAAATTGAAAAGTAAAATTGTAATCATTTGCAAGAGTTATTTGATTTGACCATATCGTATAATCTGGAATATTTAATGGAATGGATAATTTTAACTCGCCCGTTGGTTTACAAAAATAGATAGGGATATTTAATTCGTTCAACTTAAAAACAGCCGACATTGAAATTTTATTATTCCCAATAAAAACTATACTGCTTAAATCTTTCAGAGGATACTTCTTTTTGTTTTCTTCCATATCTTCTTCATAAATAATCTCAACACCATCGGAGTCTAAGTGCAGATACGAATCATTTGTAACATAAAGAGGAAATTTTTCGAGAAGAATTTCCTGCACTTCATTTTTTGTTAAAGGAGCAATTTCCTGAACATTATTTTTATTAATTAATTTTATCTTTTCAATATCCAGTAAAGTAAGCCAGCTCGATTGAGGTAAGTTTTCCGATTTAAACTCAAAACTTACATCAGTGTTTTTATCTGCTTCATTATTTTTTTTATCAAGTATTAATGAATTTACAAAAAGATAACCAAGATATTGAAAGCCTTCTTCAAAAGTAGTTATTCTTGTTTTTGAAGGATTAATTTCGAGCTGAATTGTTCGAAGAGCGGTTTTAACTTCTTCTAGTGCTTTTTCTGCCTGTTCTTTAGATTTACATAGTATTACGAAATCATCGGCATATCTAATCAGTTTAAAATCATTTTGCAAAGCTTCGTCAAATTCATCCAGATAAAGATTAGCAAGCAAAGGAGAAATAACGGCACCCTGAGGAAGTCCTTTTGAACGTTTAATGCTTATTCCATTAAATACAACATTACATGAGACCCAATTTTTAATTAACTGTGCAATTGGGTCATCTCCATAAAGGATATCAATTTTTTTAAATAGAATATCCCAGTTAACATTATCAAAAAATGATTGAATATCAGATTCCAATATAAAATGAAATCCATTTTTATGGGCTTCTTCAATTGCTAAAGCTGCGCCAGCACGAGATAAACCTTTCCTATAAGCAAATGAATTTTCTTCCAGCAGATGGTCAATTGATTCACCAAGAATTTGAACTGTTGCACGCTGCAAGATTCGGTCTTTCACAGTTGGAATTGCAAGGGCTCTTATTTTACTTTCTGATTCTGGAATTATAATTCCCTTAAGTTCATCTGGAATATAATTACCATTTATTGTTTCATTGATAATATTATGAATGTTCGCTTCGAGGTTGTTTTCAAAAACTTCTGGAGTAATACCATCGACACCGGCAAATTCGCTGTTGTTTTTAATGTGCTCGAAAGCAGCTAACAAATTTTCTTTTTCTAAAATAGATTGAAAATAAGTTTTTGAAGGCTTGATAATTCTTTCTTTAAAACTCGTTCCTTCAATAAAATATTTTCCAAAACCAATAGAAGAACTTTTACCGGCGTGCATTATCTGACCAAACCATAGAATTCTACGCCAGAGTTCATTCAATTCGGCTTTAAATTTTATGAAGCCAATCATTCCACCGAGGGTAAATTTATCCTCTTCTTTTGGTGAATCAACCCATATAAAATATTTATCAAGGATTTCTACTTCTGGATTTTCCGGGATTTCGGAGGAAGGGAATACTCCATAATTTAATTTGTAAAGGTCAGCTGCTCTTTTATATAACAATTTGAAAAAATGTTTCCCATCAAAATATTTCAGGTCAAATAAGGTCTCTCCTTTTTTTCTATCCTCTTCTTTGCGTTCAACACGCAATGGTGTAATAAATTTGAGTGTGAATGAATTGCCGGTCAGTGGTTCATACTCAGTCAAATTTTGAATTGTGGTCAGACTTATAAGCTCAACAGAATTTTTGTTCAAGTCGCCCCCAAATTCAAAATCAGGAATTTTCGTAATGTTATTTATAAAGTTTTCTATCAATTGTCGATTATTATTAAGAAAAGTAATTTGAAAAGTATATTCATCGCCAGGATTATAATTAATTCTTCCAGATTCACATGGATAAATTACTATATCATTAACTTTTTGTTTTTGAGCAGGGGATGAATGAAAGCCAATCAAATTCGAAATGAATCCATATAACTTAGAACCATGATAGAAATGAAAACTTACAGGCAAATTAAATCGGAGTTTTACAGAATAACTTTCTACGAATATATCATCAATAAAGAATTTTGATAATGTATTTGAAGATAAAATATTTTCCTGATTCATATCATTATTCTTTGAATTGGCCATAACCAACATTTCGTTTAGCACCAACTCCAAAGTCAATTAAAATTTGTCTGAAGACTTCATTGATATCATCAGCACTTATTAAAACATTTCCATCTTTATCATTATAATCCAAAAGTCTAAATTGAAAAGTAAAAGTTACACCTGGACCAACCTTTAAGAAACGAATTGGATTAGGATTTTTGAATATCCCTTTTGTATGAGATGTAATGTAATCCTCTTCAAAAAATCTATTATTATCTGGAAGTTTACTAACATAAGCATCATAAAAAATATGTTTTCTTTTTGCCTTTACACTTCCGAAAAATATCTCTTCCCAGTTATCTTCAGTAATAAAAGAGGAATCTTTATTTTGAGCATTACTTTCATTCAAAACCTTGGAGGTCAAATCTCTTATATATTCTAATTTTTCTCCTCTATACTTAGAGTTAGTTTTAGGAAAGACACTTTTTAAGACACCTTTTACTGAAGAACCTGGAATTACTGGCAACCCGGTGGTATGATCAAAGAAAAAACCAAGCTGGAAATCACTTTCTTCATTTCTATCAGTTTTATTAATGTCTTTAAGAGCAGGATGAGAATAGCCAGCTCCTAAAAGAAGCCCTGGATAAATTGTGGTTAACTCAAACTTTTTTCTGTTCACATCAAAGTCAAAATAATTTTTATAATCAGTAATGTTCGGGGTATTATTATTGAACTCATCTACATCGTTTATAAATCTGATATCCTCAAATCCACTTACTGGCTTTTTATCTCCATGTAAATAGAAAAGCCTTGATAAATTGTGACTCATTTTTTATTCCTCTTTTGATTCTGTATCAACTTTTTCAAAACATAATTTTGCAAGTTTGCAAGCAGTAACCGCTTCAAGAACTTTATCTCGAAACCGCAATTGTTCCATTGTTGATTTATTTTTGGTTTCTTCGATATAAATTTCTAAAAGGTTCTTATCACCATATTTAAATATTGCCGGATGATTTTTTTTCATTACCTCTTTTATCAATTCCAGAATTGCCCTACGATTTGTACCTTCGCTTTCTTTCATATAAAAAGCTAAAGTTTTTACTAGTCCAGCTTGAATTACAGATGGCCCAAATGCATCAATTGCACTTGCATAACTCGATTTGATTTTATTTTTGTCGACCATCATCTGTTTAAAATTATCTAATGGATTTTCTAACAATCTTAAAGCAATTGGTATTAGTTCATCAATTCTTTTCTGATTCATGGCTACACCCCTTGAACATTTATTTTATGAAGTTTTGAAAAACCATATCCAATTGAGTAATTGGCTCCAAACTGATAAATATTTTTGTCGTCTTCAATTATTTTCACAAATTCTTTTTTTGCTTCTTTACCTCCATCGTTTAAATACGCATCATAACCAATTAACATATATAAAAGTGTTTTTCTCGGAAGAATTTCTTCATAGAACAGATTACCACTTGTGCCATCATCTTGAATTTTATTGCGTGCTATTACAGGAATTGAATCTGTGCAGATATGAGTGAAAATATTCTTGTTGAAAATTGCGAGTTCTTCTATGTCCGTATTACATAGGTTTTTCAGAGAAATTTTAATAGGGTCATCGATTGAATTTGCATTAATCTTTTTCCCATTGGAGTAATCTTCAATTTCAAGATTATCACTACCTTCAAAGTAAATAAAATCTTTGCTTTCAAACTGTAAGTTCTCAAGCCAGCATCTCAAATCCTTTGTTTTTTCTTTAGCGTTCATAAAAGTATCTAATTGTTCAAGATAATCTAACAATACAGGAACAGAAGTGCAGTTATAATAAACATTTTCAGATGCTCGAAGTGGTAATGTAAGCAATTGAGCTTCAAAGAAAATTAAATGACCGGGTTCAAATTCTAATCCTGACCCTGTTGTTGATTTAGTTAAGGTTATTGGTCCGCCGAAAAGAATTTGAATAAGATCTTTATCAAAACTGTCTAAGTTTTCAAAAAATTCTCTCAATGAACCTTTTATACCAGAAGCATGAATGATTGGGATCCTTGTGACAGGGTGTCGTTGTATTAAGTTATCAACAACTCCGAAATGAGTTTCTCCGGAACCAACATGCATATTTGAAAGTGTTTCGATGATAAACATTTGATATGTGTTTGAACTCATATTTTTAAACTCCTCTATTAAACTTAATTAAAAAATTATATCCTATTTTTTTTAGCAACTTTGAGACAATTTTATTTATAAGGCTTAGTTTACCATTTACAAAAAATACTGAACCGTAAGGTATAGCTGAATAAGAATTTGACTTTTCTCTTTTGTCATTATCCATTACAATGTTTCTGTGAACATATATTTCATTTATAATTGCATAATCAATTCCATCAAATTCACTTTCTTGAGAAATAAATGGAGATATTGCAACGAGTTTACAATTACTATATGTCATTTCAGAAGAACCATCAAAATCTCCAAAGTCATTTTTATTAAGAAATCGTTTTATTATTGGATGTTCTGAATAAAAGTAACCTGATGTGTTAATCTTCTTAGCAGTTAATCTGAATAAAGATTTTTCACCACCCATAATAACATCACAATCTTGAATTATATTTTCTTCTCCAAAATGAACAATTACACCAAAGGAATATTCATCGGCTAATCTAAAGTCATTCTTTGTATAAAAATGTTCTTCTCTTGTTTTTCTTTCTTCTCTTGCAATTCCAGGCTGTGCATCACTTAAGAATATATTCTTAGTTAAATAAGTAAAATGATAATCAAGTTTATCTTGTGATGATTTACAGTTCGAATAAGATTGCCAGAATTTTATTCCACCTAAATAATCAGCTGTATAATCTTTGGTTCTTTTTTCAAGAGAAAATAATTTTTCTAAAGTTTTATTTCTTGAATAAACTTTTATTCCATCAATTTTTTGTTCCTTGAAATCAAGTAATTTTAATCCATTGATTTTTGGGGTACCATCATTTTCTTTTTCAAACTCATCATAATCAAAGATAACATCGGAAGGCACAGGAAAAAGAAAATCTTCAACACATTCGCTACCTTTTCCTTGCCTAACAATAAAGACTGGTGAAATCTTCAAAATTTTTCCTAGATTATCATCTTCATCAAAGAGATCCGTAATTTTTGAGGTGCCAGTTAGTTGCTTTACTTCATCAGGAATATTATTCTTAGCATCTAACTTTGGTTTTCTTTTTTCTAAATCTAACAAATCATTCTGTTGAAGAATAGCTGCTCTTAAAGTTCCAAGTATTGTCGTTTGTGTCGGAAACTTCGATGATATTGCGTAAAAACTCTCTCCAAAAGATTGAGGTGAACCAAAATAAAATCTTCCATAAGGTTTGAATGTGATTAAATATGGAATACTCATTAATCTTCTCCTGATAAAAATTTGATGAACTTAATATGAGAAATAAATTCACTTAGTTTTTCTTCTGCTTTTTCACCATTTAATATTTTTACTCCACTCGATGTTTTTATTGATAGCATTTTAGTAAGATACTCTTTAATGTATTCCAATCCAGAATAAGTTTTATGGATATCTTCATTGAAACGATTATTAAAGAAATGATCAATCTGATCTACATCAGTTAAATTTGTAAGCAAATTACGATACAAGCCAAGTTTATGATGTATTCCCTTTGGATAATCTGTCTTTCCTGAAATTGTATTTTTTAAAATTCTATTAAACAACCAGAGTTCGTCAGAACAGAATTTAAATTGAAGTCCAATTTTTTGACCGGAATGTTGAGTTAAAAGAAGTGCAAAAGAATCTTTACCTGGAATTTTTTTCGCAACATCAAAAAGTTGTTCTCTTGCATTTTGAATAGCCAATGATAATGGTGACTTGTAATAAAACAAATGAACTCCAACGGACAAAGAACCATGTAAGCCTTTACAAGAAAGCTTATGTTTATAAGCCATGGAAAGTTCATTTACATAATCAATAATTGAAAAGAAATAATCACCGTCCTTGAAAGCAGTTGGCATAAAGGCTAAAATATCATCACCACCTATATAAATTGCTTCACCATCATATTTTCTTGTAATATCTAATGCTTCTTGACCAAATTCAAAAAGCAGCTTTGATAATTCCTCAGGATTTTGAACATTGCTAGCAGTATCACTAAGATTATCGCCGTCAGCCTGAACAATAGCCATATATTTATGATACGGCCGTATTTCTTCCCCTTTTTCTGGTAATAGCTCCTTAAATTTTTTCCCCTTTTCTCCTTCATATTCTATTTCGTCATTACTCTGGAAATATTTACTAAGATCAGAAAAATTTATTTTTCTAATTAACTCATCCGCAGCAATTTCACCTGTAGAACGATAACGGAAGCCGATATTTTGAGAGGTCTCATCACATATCTCTTTGCTCTGATTTGACATAAATTTCATAAAACAAAATGGACAAACTTCTTGATCTTTACTTCTATCATCATATTCATCATGTATTTTAAAAATTGCTGGCAATGATTTGCAACGATAACAGGTTGGTTCATTCTTTCTCAAAGTAAATGAACGATTTCTTTCAAGTGCATCGAGATAATTTTCTATTGTTTTAACTGCTTCCTTTTCATTAATTTCATTTGCAGGGAGAACTATGAAATTTGTCTGTAAGTAATCATTAAAAATCTTTTCAACATCTGTTTTTGATTTACTAGATAAATAATGTGCATTACCAAGGTTATTAATTACCTTAATGAAATATTTATTATTTTCCTTAATACATTTTTCTATATCATCAGAGGTATCTTCAACATTTTTTTGTGAATAAGCAACAATATGGTCTGGAAAAAGTCCAGCTTTAGATTTTGGTAATAACGAAAGATTTACCTTTGGTTTAAGAAATCTGTAATGTTGCAGGTTCGCTAATCTTTTATAAAGTTCCTTTAGATACCAAGAAAAGAAAAATGAGCTAAACCAGAGTTCTCTTGTTTTTTTACTGTGGCTCATCAGTTCATAAATGGGACCGATGGTAAAGCCAAAGATGGATTGATAATTTGTGTTCATGGTTTATTTTGTAATTGGTTAAATATATTTTCTAAAATTTTATATTCATCACTGGATTTAAAGCTACTTTCAACATAAGTTGAAATATCAAAATTGGATTTATTAATTATAAATTTGAAGAAATCTTTAATACTAAAATCCTCAGGGATTTGTAAAGGGAAACTTTTTCCTTTTTTTTCTTCAATTATAAACCATTTGCCTCTGATTGGGATATCATCACATAATTTGATAAAAACATTATAGTTTCCATTTACTCCATTCTCAATGATTTTGAAAAATATAGGTGATTTAAATCGTTCAATTTGATCCTCATTTTCTTCTTTTTTAACCCAATTACCTTTCCCATCTTTTTTTGCTTCAACTTTAGTAATTGAATTTCTATAAGAAATCCAGTCTTCATTAGTAGATAGGCCAAATAAATCTTTTATGAGTTTTTTATTATTGCTTGAATAATTTAAAACATCTGAATGAGGGTATTGTCCTAATTGATGAGTGAGATAATTATTGAAAAACTTTTCTTTTATTGTTTTCTTTTCCCATTGGATTTGGTTGTGTTTAGCATAAAAAAATAATAATGACTTGAAATATAATTTAGTGTTACCAGTTCTATCCTTTAAATTAATCCCTGGTCTTAAAGCTTTATAAAATAATTCTAACTTATAAAATAGCTCCCTAAATTTATGATAATTGTTTCCACTGACCGATATCTGAAAATTGTAATCAAACAAATTAATATCTAATTCTTTGTAATTTTTATCATCTTTATCTATATAAAACGAACCGAATCCTTTATCCTGTCTGCTTCCAAAATTTTCTAAGGCAAAAAATTCCGGTAAATTTTTTTGTATTTCATTAAGTAAACCATAATCTAAACTTATTAATTTTATCAAAATTGGTTCTTCATAAAATAAAAACTTTTTGATTGTTTTATCTTTTTCATAGTTCTTACCAAGATTTCCAAAAAATAAAGGATATGGTTTAGTTTTAGTAGATATTGAACCGTCCGAACCCTTCCTCTGGTCAAATTTCCCATTATTCATTTTTGGTTCTTCAATGTAGTCAATTAAAGGTTTTGAAATCGGGAAAATCTTGACCTTATAATTTAATGCAGGATGTGTTCCATTCCCTATCAACCATTTTTCATAATCAATACCTTGACTATTAAACTTTGCAATCAAAAACTTATCCAGCTTTGGTTTTAATTCACTTGCTCTTAAAGTTGCGCCTTTCTGATAATGCTGGAAGTGAATGATAGGTGTGTGCTGTTTTAATTTTACTATTAATTCTGCCATAATACACTCCTTGACATCAATGACAAAAAACTAATAATGCCCAAATAATTGAACTAACAGAAAATAATAACCATAAAATCAAACTTTTACATTCAAAAATGAATTTTAATTTTTTACGAATAACTAAAAAGATTGCAGAAAATACAGCTAAAGATGAAGACAAAAACAATCCAATAGCTCTACAAGTATTTATGGTAACAATTTTCTCTGTAAATCCTTTTTCTGTTTCTATCATTATTGTCTTAATTCCCTTCCAGTATCTCAAGAATTCAAAATCAATTGACCAAAAAGCAAGAATACTAACAAAAATTGCAAACATAATGCTAATAACAGTAAGCTTCTGAATCCTTGTTGACTTTTCGCTCTCCAGAGTTAGGTTAATGAAATCATATAACTGCTTAACTTTATTTTGTAAATTCTGGAATTGCTTTTCAATATCCATATTTTTTAATGCAAGATTATAAATTTCAATACCCTGTTCCTGTGGAGTAACTTCATCAAACATCATTCGATTAGCAAAAAGGATAATGTCTTTATTTAATTTTTCAACATTATTTAATATTTCTTTTAAATCGACTCTTTTTTTATCTCTACTCTTATTCGACTTTTGACTCAACAAAATATCTGCATCTTTACTTATAAGTTCTATTTGTTTGTTATATTTAACAATCGAAGCCCTTTGAGCTAACAATAAGACAAACATCTGATAATAAATTTTCTGCATGTGATTTCTAATAACATTGTAAGCAAAATATGTTTCACCAGTTAAACAAACAAAACTATATCTGCTAAGACCGTACAGTGTCCCCCAATTAGAGTGTTGTTCCCCCCAATCAGAGAATCTTGCATATGTTGTTTTTTTTATTAAAGAATTCATCATTCTGTTATTTGCAATTCCTGGATTGATGCCGTCAACAAAAACAAACATATACCATCTCTTATCTATTTCATATTTCTTCGAAAGTTCACTCATCAAACAATTATTTTCATACCAGCAAATTGTAAACATTCTATCATCAATTATTGGTATAATTCTCCAATTTGTATCTTTTTTATTTTGTTGCAAATGTGATAACAGTTCTTCAATGTAATTAGCAAATTTAACTTTTATATTTAAATACTTTTCTGTACAGAAGTTTTCTTCTATTATTTTTCCATTAATCTTGAATATAATCTTATCAGCTAAAAAAGCATTTTTTGTTTGATTTATTGGATCAACATTATCATCAGGTTCTCCTAAAAATTGAGGGTAAATTCTTCTCCCAAAATCATTAATTAATAGAATATCATTGAAATCAGTATAACAATAATTATAAAGTGTAATTGTCAGTATTCCAATTCCCGTTTCAAAAATCCTTAATGATAAATGATTTATCTCTAAGGAAAAGTTTTTCGTAAAATCATTGGTTTTTAAAAATATGACCATCTCATCGTCTGGTTGGGTTTTCCATTCAAAATATAAACTTATCGGTGGGTTTTTTCTATTAAATAAATCCCTTTCTGCTTTCTGATTAAATAATGTTTCTCTCACATAATCATAGTAATAATAATATTCATTATATGCCCATGTTTCATCTGGTGAGTAGTTTTTACTATCAGGACTTAGTCTAATCTCAAATGGTTTATATTTCCAGTTACTATTTTTGAGGCGATTGTAAATTTTTTCTAATCTTTCCGTTGAAGATGTAGTTTCATTTAATTCTTTACTCTCTATTTCAAAAGGAAACATAAAAATATGTTGTGAATGAATTCTTTGATTTTCCATTACAGGTTCCATGACTTTAATTACCCCCTTTTCTTTTAATTTGTGATTTGATCCAAAGAATCCTCTTATGGGTAAATTGCCTCCAAACCAATAATTAATTTCTGGTTTATCCTTCTTTAAATCATCATAATAGTCTTTCAATAATTCGACACCTTTTCCAGTACCTGAGTAAGTTAAAGTTTCTGAAGGAGATATTATAAAAATATGTTCATAGTATTTATAAATGCGGTCAATAATTGGACTTGTTTTTTCTGTTAAACTATAAATTAAAACCACATTTTTTGGGAGTCTTTTGAGGTAATGTTGAATAGACATTTCAGCTTTTCTTTCATCATCTTCCGTCACACCTTGTGCTTGCCTGTCCATTTTTCTTATTTCTTTTATTTCTGCTTCGGTTGCATCTAATTCCAACATACCCCAAATATAATCTCTATCATTAGCACTGATCAGTTTCTGTTTTCTGTTAAGTTCAATATTTAATAATTCTGCTATCTGCTCAATTGAAGTTTTCTTATCTTTCCCAGCTTTATCACCATGATGATCAACTATGATCGAATTTGCAGGATAATCAATATCAAGATTTAATTCGATAAATACAGGAATTTGGTCTTTTGTAATTTTTAATAATTCTTCTTTGTATTCGGAAAGTCTGGCGCCCCATTTTAAGCGGCGGTCGTAGTAAGGAAGTTTTTGCTCATTAAGAATATCTTTAATAGCAACCATTTCAGCATCATAACCACCTAAGAAAAAGATATATTGCTTATTCATAGTAGTTACCTGAAATGATGTGAATCAATTAAAAACTTTACGGGGATATATGCAGCCATAATTATGATTCCCTCAGATATTCCAGCGAATGAAAATCTAAAATCAAATTACAAAATAATTAGAATAAACAAAAGAAATATTTTTATTGATATTCAAATAAAATTTATCAACTTACTAATATGAAGAATATAAACAATAATAAATCCTTAATTCGGATTTACTATATCTAACTTCTTTGAATACTTCCTTCTTGAATGCTCAATTACTTTTCTTGCAATATTTGAACTATAAGTTTCATTTTCCAGTATTGTTTCTATATTGAATGGTGGTGTGCTCTGGCCATTAACTAAAGTGC
>Ga0078972_1012961_pt1 | contig 14035 bp, 10 predicted proteins | sample YelNatPaOPGAMG01_FD_67568 | JGI IMG/M metagenome (GOLD analysis project Ga0078972, IMG submission 67568) | Hot spring thermophilic microbial communities from Obsidian Pool, Yellowstone National Park, USA - OP-RAMG-01 (SPADES assembly) (version 2) | ecosystem: Environmental > Aquatic > Thermal...
GGGCGGGCCTTTCGGCCCGCCCCGGCCGTTTCTGCTACCGGTAGTTGCGCAGCACCAGCGGCAAGAACACCTGCCGGGCCGCCATCACCTGCGCGCTGGCCGTGTTGTCGGACGGGTTGGCCTCCGAGCCCGCCGAGGTCAGGGTCAGCGTGATGGGATAGCGGGTGCCGTAATCCGCGCCCGAGGGCACCTGAACGTAGAGGGTGAAGTCGCCGCTCTCCAGGAAGCCCAGGTCCGGGAGGTTCCAGACCACATCGTTGCCGCTCATGGTAGGCATGACGCCTGAGGTATCGCTTACGTAAGTGAGGTTGCTGTCCAGCGTGGCAGTGAGGACAACACCCGTGGCAATCGTTGCCCCGCGATTGGCGTAGCGCACGCCCACCGCAGCGTTGCCCCCTGGGGGCCCACCAAAGAGGGAAGCGCTGAAGGCTGCCACCCCGTCCACGCCCGAGGGCGGCGTCCAACTATAGGAGGTGTTCCCGTAGCCCTCAAAGCTGGTCTCGATGTATTGGCTGCCCCACGGTGATATCCCCGCGGTGCGGAAGATCATCGGCGGGGTGAGGACGTTGCCGTTGCCGTCCACCAACGCATAGTAGAGGTTGCGGCGGTAGGACCAGTCCGAGTCCATCCAGGTGAGGATGGCGTGGTTAGCACTATCAGCAGTCACTGAGATATCACGATCGCCTGTCCGAGCACTGGGGTTAGTCAATTCTATGTACCAAACAACTGGATTATATGCGCTATCCAGTATAGCAAATCGGACCCGTAGGTTCTTCACCCAGGCCACTACGATGCGACCGTTAGGCAACTGCACTACATCGGTAGAGTCATACCAGGTACCACTGCCATCCATCCCCAGATTTGTCATGCCCTTGACTATGTTGCCACTGCTATCAAATACAGCAAAGTAGACACCCCCGTTCGCACCACTCCTGAACCAAGTCATAATCGCCCGGTTATTCGTTAAAGGCGAGAGGTTAATGCCATTATGGCCGTCGTCCCATCCCGGTGTATCATATGTAAACCGGGTCACATCTTTGATAATCCCCCCATTAGCATCCCGGACTGTGTAGTAGATATCCTCTACCCAGCCGCCACTTTCCTGATGTTCCCGTTGCCAGGCAAGCACAAAGTGGTTATCACCAGTGGCGGCGATGCGGGGCGAGTAGAGCCACGGCACATTCAGGTCGCTCCAGGTGCCCCAGGCGTTGTTGTTGGTCAGGTTGACCGGGCCGTAAACGCGGTTGCCTGAAGAGTCCAGAATGGCAAAGTAGATGTTGTAGTTAAATTTGTATGTGCTCCTGTCCCAGAGATAGCGATACCACAGCACCCCGATGCGGCCGTTGGGGGCTACCGCCACGGCGGGGCTGTAGTCGTAGGTATACATCGTCGCACCCGTGTGGTCGGTCAGTTTGCTCACCGGCCGCACTACATTGCCGTAGCGGTCCAGCAGGGCGTACTCTATCTCAGCGCCATTATTCCATGCGTAGATGAAGTTGCCGTTGGGCGCTTCGGCTACGGCCGTATTGTAGCCATAATACCAGTCAGGCGTGGCTTTCTTCACGGCCTGGGCGGCGGGCTGGACCAGGTAGAGGCTCATCGCCCCATCAGCGTCGTCCCGGTAGACCTGGGCGAAGGGAGCGGGGACGGCAGTCTGGAGGGTGACTGTCTTGCTTTTGCTAGTGTTCAGCGAAGAGCGGACGGTGATGGCAGCGGAGTTCTCGTCGCCCACCGTAGCCCCAGCCGGTGTAGCCACCTTGACAGTGATGGTGACGGTGCCTCCCTGGGCCACGGAGCCGGTGTCCGCTGCTCCGTCCCCGTCGGTATCGGTGAGGGGTGTGATGCCGTCAGCGGCGTAAAGAGATACCGGCCAGGACGAGGACACAGAGAGGTCATAGGTATCGGCCCCCAGTTCGCCCGTGTTGCGGATGGGTACCTGGAAGGACTCCGTGGCCCCGGCGCGGGTGAAGCGGCCCTGATAAAGGGGCCATACTTTTACCCGAGCCATAGGACCAGGACGGTAGAAACGGATGGCCTTGTTGTTGCCCAATCCTGGCGCATTATAGAGATACTGCAGGCCGGTAACACCTATATCATCCTCAATGCCAACTGTAGCGCTCTGAAGATTGCCAGACAAGCTAAGATACTGCATCACGATATCGCCGTTTTCATGGAGGATGACTTCAAACGTTAAATCTGCCTGTTGACTTCCTGATGAGCCCTCGCCTGAGTATACGTCCGCTCTATACCATTCTATAACCAAGTAGCGATTGGGGGCTTCTCCTCCCTGATAGATGTAGATACCAGCATCTGAACGATTACCCCGGTACATTCCAAGGTCATCCCAGAAGACGGCGACGATATTGTTCGGAGGAGAGGGGTTTGGAAGAGATGTGTTGTTCCAAGAATATGTGCCCTGACCGAAACTGATCAACCCTTTTGTGCTGAAGTATAACTGGGAGTAGTTATTTTCATAAAAGGGGAAAGCAAAATCTATGTTCACCGGCCCAGTATATACATCTCCTCCATACAGATTTGCGTTAATCCCGAGAGATTTCGCGTCAATCCAGCTAAATGTTAGCTCATCACTCCAGGTGTAGCCGTAATCATCTGGACCGCCAGTGGCCTGTGGGGAGATGCCGGTAGCTTCCAACGGTAGGCGGGCGCCCTCGGGCTTGAACCAGTATCCGTCGGGCGTGCGGAATGGGCCAAGGGGCTTGCCCAGCTCATGGGGCGGATACGGTGGGACCGGCGGCTGCGGCCCCTGGGCCGTCGCCGGCCCGCTCAACAGCATGGCCAGGACGGCGATGAGGCTGATGGTTAAGATTTTCGTTTTCATGGTTGGCCTCCTCTCTATGGTTTGAGCATTGACTCTGCCCCAAAGGGCGTGAGCGGTAAAGCCAATGTTTTAGCCCGTTCTCACCTCCTTTCCATCCGACCGGAGCGGGCCAGTCCCACCCCTCCGGGAAGCCCGCCACGGCCCTTCCCCGCTACCGGTTGCGCAGGACCAGGGGGAGGTATATTTTGTGACCTGCGTATACGCGCACTGTTGCCGTGGTCACATTGCCATCGCTATCCGTCGCCGTAAGGGTGATAACGTGCTCGCCTGGAGAGAGGCTCACCAGTACCTGACTCCCCGTCCCCAGGTTGCCGTCCCGGCTGGAGGACCAGCGCAGGGCCGTGTCCGGCAGGGTGCCATCCTCCAGGTCGCAGGCATAGCCCTGCAACCAGGGCGGCGTGCCCGGGCGATGGTGATGCTCCTCTCCGGCGAGGGGACGGATGACACCATCCACCTAAACAGCAAAAATCGGGCAATACCACCACCCCCTTTCACAAGGAGTTCACCCACGTTCTCCAGCGCGGCGGTCTGGCGGTGCGCAGCCCGCTGGATTTTTCAGGAGTCCGGAGCATCCGGTGGGCCTCCCCCAGGGAAGACGGGGGACGGGTGGTGGGAAGACGGGAGAAGACGCGCGGGTGGGGTAGCAGGAGGACGGAGAAATTCCGGAGGGACCCCGGGTCCCCTGAATTGGAATCCATCGGTGCTCCTTTCGGGCAGGACACAGGGAACGAAAAAGCGGCCCCGCCGGGACTTGACGGGAGCCGCCTTCTGTGGTATGCTATGGGCGACTTCCGCGCCGCTCTGGCCGGCGTGGAGACGGGCCCTCTGTCGGTGCCGTAACCACCGCCGAGGGCGTTTTTGTTTGGAAAGGTGCAATTCAAAATATACCCCAAACGGGGCGATTTGTCAAACGCTGCCGGACGGGAATCCTGCTATCTGTTCGTCACTCCCTTGCTTCCCCCACTCCTCTGCCCCGCTGCTCCCTGCGCCTTGCTTCCTGCTCCCTGCGACTTGCGACCTACGACCTGCTACAGTTCCTCCACCATTTCCTGCACCCGCCCCGCATCCGGGTGCAGGTAGCGGGCCGTGGTGGACAGGCTGGCGTGCCCCAGCACCATCTGCAGCGTCGCCAGGTCGCCCCCCGCCTGCAAGAAGCGCGTGGCAAGCCCGGCCACTTTGCCGTGCCCACCGGAATCCGGTCGCGCACCTGGGCCCCAACCCGGATGCCCGCAGAGATGCCGGACAACGGCGACGGTGCCGGTCAGGTGTATTTGCCGCTCATCGTGAGGTGAGAAGAGGTGACGGTCACCTCGCGGCAGGATAAATCCCGCGCTATGCCCCAAACCGCGCCGCGCGCGACCAGAGGGGGGCTTTGCCCCCCTCTGGACTCCCCCCAGAATCCAGAAGCCAGAAGCCAGAAGCCAGAAATCAGCATTCAGAAATCAGAACCCCGGAGAGCCAGGGACACCACCACCCGAAACCACAGATAGTCGTACCAGACGTCTGGGATGTACCTGCCGCGGTACGCGCACCGGGCGTCCCTCTGGGAGCCGTCCCATGACCCGCCACGAACCACCCACGGGCCTTCTCCTTCCAGGTCCTCCCGACCATCGTCCGCCCGGTAGGGATAGGGCCGATACCGGCTGCCCGTCCACTCCCACACGTTCCCTGCCAGATCGTGGATTCCCTCCGGCGTCGCCCCGTCCGGGTAGATGCCCACCGGCGTGGGGCGCAGGACGTGCCCCTCCCAGGTGTTGGCCCGCCCCGCATCCCAACGGTTCCCCCACGGGTAGACCCATCCCCGGTTGGTCCGCGCCGCCTTCTCCCACTCCGCCTCCGTCGGCAGCCGGACCACGAGGGCGTGGGGGTCCAGCCTCATCGTTTCCGGCCGCTTTCCCCGCCGCACCGGCAACCGGCCTCCGGCCTCCCGCAGCCGTTCCCCCAGCCAGTTGCAGTAGGCCGCCGCCTCGTACCAGGTCACCCCCACTACTGGCTGGGAGGGGTTGCTGAACCGCTCATCGTCCCAGAAGGCCGGGCGGTGGCGCGGCCGTTCGGCGTAGATTTTCCCCAATATCTCCCGCACCTCGGCCTCGTCCATCCGGATCAACCGGCCCCAGGCCTCCACCGCTGCCGGGTTCCACCCTGCCCGCCGCAGTTGGGTCAGGAGGGCCGGGTTCTCCCGCACCGTTCGCCAGGCATCCATCAGCGTCTTTAACGCGCCGCTCTCTCCCTCTCCCCGCAGCCAGGCGCGGGCGGCCGGGGTGGGCCAGTACTGCTCCTTTTCGTACCCTCCCGCCTCCACAAAGCAGGCGAACTCCCGGTTGGTCACCGGGAAGCGGCCGATGTAAAATTCCGGCAGGTCCACGGTGTGGCGGGGGAGTTCGTCTCGCGCCCAGGTGAACCCCCGCAGGGCCAGCCGCAGGACGTGCAGAAGGGTAGAGCCCATCCGGAACGGCCCGGCGGGGATGTGGACCAGCGGGGGCAGAACAACTCGTTGTCCCCCGATTTCCATTTCGGCAAAGCGGGGGTCGCCCAGGCGGCCCAGGGCCTCGCCGGCGGCAATGCGGGCCCGCAGGTGGACGCATCGGTCCTCTATCTCCCGCCGCAGGTCATCCCGCACCCGCTCCTTCACCTCAGGGAGCGGTGTGATTCCCCCCTCGTTCAGGCAGCGGGCAGCCAGAACGGGATTGACCCGCCGCACCGCCTCCACGAAGGCAGAGGGGTCAGGGGCCAGGCCCGCCGCCAGCACCGTCGGCTCCTCCCAGCCGGTGGGGGGCGGCGGGGGCAGCGGGTCCACCGGTCCCAGAGGGCCCGCATCGGGCATCTCCCGCGCCAGGCGGGGCTGCCGCCAGCGGCCGCTCAGGTCCTCCCCGGCCCGGAAGCGGGCCAGGAGGGCGCGGGCGGCGAAATACTCCTGCAATTGGTGGTGGTAGAAGCGGACTTTCTCTTCCCCCTCCGGCGGCCGCTCCGCATCCAGCAGGGTCGCCGCCAGCCCCAGCCGCAGGACGACGGACGGCTCAACCGCCGCCGGCCCCTCCGGCCCTTCCACCTGAGCGGGAATGCGGGCCAGCATCTCCCTGCGCGCCAGGCGGGTCCCCTGGCCCATCGGCTGAATGGACTCGGCCAGTCCGGAGAGCGCCTGCTCCAGCACCTCTTTGCCGGGCCAGTCCAGGTGGCCGCGGCTCTGCTCGCGGGTCAGGAGAAAGCCCACAAACTCGCGGAAGAGCGCCGCCCGGTTGGCGGGCCAGGCCCCACCTCCGGCCAGGATGTAGGCCAGCATGGAGAGGTAGTAGGGGTTGCGGACCAGGTCCAGAAGCGGGTCGCCCCTGAGCCGTTCCCAGGCCTCCCGCGCCAGGTCCTCCGCCAGATACCTCTCCAGGAACTCCCGCACCCGGCCGTCGTCCAGCCGCTCAATCTCCACCTGGTGCAGCCCCAGCGGTTCACCGTAGTCCCGGCTGCGGCAGGTGAAGAGGACCTGGTTGCCCGGCCACTCGGAGACGAAGCGGCGCCAGGCCCCCACCCGCTCCCGGTAGTCCCGGTCGTCCCGGAAGGGCATCTCGTTGAGGGCATCCACCAGGAGGAGGAGACCGCCTTCATGCAGACGGTCGGTCAGGTCCTGTTTGCCCAGGTGCTGGCGCCAGACCGCCTGGACGAAATCAAACGGGGAGGGGTAGTCCCGGTAGTCGGCCAGGGAGAGGTAGAGGGGAATCCGCCCTTTTCCATTTATCAGCCGGTGGCGGGCGGCATCCAGCGCCAGTTTATAGAGGACGGTGGTTTTGCCCGCGCCCGGTTCGCCCAGGATGACCAGCGCGTCATGGCGGTCGGTGGCCTGGGTGATGTCGTCCAGACGGATGCGGCGGACCTGGCGGCCGGGCCCCTCCCCGTGGACTTCCAGGAGGGTGAACTCCGGCGGGATGTCGGTCCAGCCGGGGGGCCGCTCAAAGGTGGTGAGGATGCCGGCCAGGGGGACGAACTGGACGGCCCAGCGGCCGTAGCGCGGATTGACCTGGAGGGCGGTCAGGTAGGCGCTTTCATCCGCCCGCCGACCGGCCACGGGCATCAGGTCTCGGGCGGCCTCCGAGGAGAGGAGAATGGGCGGGGCGTCCGGCGCGGTGACCCGCAGCCGACCCCGGCGCACGTCGGCGCACAGATCGGCCTGACCGGAGGCCAGGACCGACCGGAGGACGTCCAACAACCTCTCCAGGTCATCGCTGGTGTATCCGCTGATGACGATGATCTGGTCCCGGCCGATGAAGGTGCCGGCATTGACGTCGCCGCTCACGACGGCGCCGCCTGCGGTGTGAATGGAGGAAGGGGGCTTGTTCATGCGCTCGGTCCTCCTGGTTTTTTGTTGACCGGCGGGGGAAATCCCCCGCGCCGCGCGTCGGCGGGCGGCCTACCGCGGGGCGCGGGGGGCGGTGGATGCAGGACCCACCCATCCGTATTTGGCCGGCCGCCGTCCCCCGGCGGCGGCGCGGCCGGGACCGGGCCCGGCTGGCTCTCCCTTGTAAGTGGGCTCCGCCCCGCGTCCGCGAACGACGGGGTTTACCGGCCCGGGCAGAGAGCTATGGACACCACCACCCGAAACCCCAGATTGTTGTTCCAGTTGTCTGGGATGTTCCTGTTGCGGTACGCGCACCGGGCGTTCCTCTGGTTGTTGTTCCATGACCCGCCACGAACCACCCACGGGCGGCGGCGGCCCGGCCCCATCGGGATACCCGGCATCGGTTATACCAGCTTTATGATGCCGAAGATCGGATCCAGCCGCCCAGCAATCGCCCCACCTCGGCTACCATCCGGGCGGCGTGGCCGTACTGACCGATGCTCATCAATTCCAGGTCGCGGCACAGGCGCAGGTAGAAGCGCAGTTTGATCAGGTCGGTATCGGCCTGATGGAGAAACGGCACAGGGTTATCTGCCCGGGCAGCCTCAATCAACCGCTCCTGGAACCGGAGCGCCGTCCGCTGCACGGCCTCCGCCAACACAAACCGCTGGCTGCGTGGGAACTTGACCGTCATCGGGATCAGCCAGCGGATCAGGTCGTAAGTGCGGGTGAAAATGGGCGATTCTCTCACAACCCCCTCCTTGGGACGAGTCTGGAAAGGATGGAACGGCGGAGCCGGTAGGTGTTGCCGTGGGCGGCGTGGGCTACCCAGCCCTGGACACGTCGGTCCAACTCCTCGTACGTCATCTCCCCCCGGGCCAGGGCCGCCCGCCAGCAGCGCAGCCTGCGGGCAAAGGCCGCCCCGTTGGCCCGCTTCAGCCGCCGATGGGTGGGGTAGACCCGAAACCCCAAAAACGGGATGCCGTTTGTTACCGGGTAGACGGTGCTTTCGCGCTCATGCAGGGTCAGGCGCAGACTGTTCAGGAATCCCACAATCTCCTGCTTCCATACCCAGAGTTGATGCTTGTTGTCGGCAAAGAGCAGGAAGTCGTCTACGTACCGCACATATCCCTTGCAGCGGAGTTCCCGCTGGACGAAGTGATCCAGCGGGTTGAGATAACAGTTGGCCCAGAACTGGCTGGTCAGGTTGCCAATGGGCAGCCCGCGCGGGCGGAGCGGGGCGAAGAGATCGTCGCCGGGGAAATAGACCATGCAGTACTCTTCGCTGAGCACCCCCACGCCGCTCTCCAGGATGCGGTCAACCAGCCACATCACGTCTGGGTCACCTATCTTATGGCCCAGGATGTCCCTGAGGATCGCGTGGTCAATGGACGGGAAGAACTGCCGGACGTCGCACTGGAGGACGTAGGGGAAGCGGCGGGCAAGTTCCTGGCAGCGGTCCAGCGCCCGGTGGGTGCCTTTGCCGACCCGGTTGGCGTAGGAATCGGCAATGAACGAGCGCTCAAAGAGGGGCTCGATGACCCGTACCAGGGCGTGGTGGACGACCCGGTCCCGGAAGGGGGCGGCGGAGATGAGGCGGCGCTTCGGGTCGTGGATGTAGAAGGAGTGGTAAGGGCCGGGCTGATAGGTCTGGAGCATCAGTTCCCACTGCAGTTCCAGCAGGTTGGCTTCCAGGTCAAACTCAAAAGCGGCGACGTTGGGCTGTCCCCGCTTTCCCCGCGCCGCCGCCCGGTAGGCCAGGTACAGGTTCTCAAAGGAACATATCTGAGGATAGAGATGTTTGAAGGTCTTTGCCATGCGTTTCCCACCGCTGCAGGATAAATCCCGCGCTACACCCAAAACCGCGCTGCGCGCGACCAGAGGGGGGCTTTGCCCCCCTCTGGACTCCCCCCAGAATCCAGAAGCCAGCAACCAGAAATCAGAACTCAGAAAACGGGAGAGGCCAGGGACACCACCACCCGAAACCCCAGATCGATGATCCAGTTGCCTGGGAAGTTCCAGTTGCGGAACGCGCACCGGGCGTTCCTCTGGAGGTAGAACCATGACCCGCCACGAACCACCCGCAAGTCGGAGCCCGTGGGGTCCTCCCGGCCGTCGGTCGGGTCATAGGGATAGCCATAGTCGGGCCGGTAAATGCTGCTGCGGCCCCACCTGGAAGAGGTCCACTCCCACACGTTCCCTGCCGCGTCGCATACCCCGTAGGGGCTGGCCCCTGCCGGGAAGCAGCCCACCGCGCAGGTCTCGCCGATCCCGGCCTCCATCGTGTTGGCCCACCCCTCCAGCCACTCCTCTCCCCACGGCCAGCGGCGGCCGTCCGGCCCCCGCGCCGCCTTCTCCCACTCCGCCTCGGTGGGCAGCCGCACGATGAGGGTTCCCGGTTCAACATTCAGGGTTGTCGGTTTCCCGTCGCGCCAAATACGCAGGCTGCAGGGAGCACGCCGCAGTTGCTCCGTGAGCCAGGTGCAGTAGGCCACCGCCTCGTACCAGGTGATCCCCACCACAGGCCGATTGTCCAGCCCCCAGCGGGGGTGGTCCCACCAGTAGGGCCGGGAGCGCTGCTCCACCGTTCGCCCGGTGACCCATTCAATGTACCGTTTCTTGAAATCCGCGTCCCGTATGTCATCCAGCGGAGAAAAATCCGGCTCCCGCTCCCCGGTCCGCCAGGCCCAGCCCTCCTCCGTCCAGTAGCAGGGCTCGTCATAGCCGCCGGATTCAACGAAGGGACGGTACTGAGCGTTGGTAATAGGGTGGCGGCTGATCCAGTACCGGTAGGGGATGTCCACGGAGTGCTGGGGCTTCTCGTCATCCCAGGCCATTTCGTCGCCGTCAGAACTGCCCATCCGGAAGGGGCCGGGGGGGATTTCCACCCAGAGGATATCCGGCAGGGACGCAGGGCCCTCACCCCCTGTCCCCCTCTCCCGCCCGGCGGGGGATGGGGAACCCGTGACGAGGAGGGTCCCCACACCGGGGCGGGGGTCGCCCAGGCGGCCCAGGACGTCGCCCGCTTCCGCCCGCTCGCGGGGGGTAAGGATCGCAGGGGCCTGCAGCAGGGCCACCAGCCATTTCTGCACCCGGCCCAGCACGGCCTGAAAATGCTCTTTCCCCTCCACTGCAGCCGGGAAGCGGAGGTCCACCAGCGCCTGCCCTGCCAGCACCGCCGCCCGGTAGCGGGTCTTGTCCCTCTTTCTGACCTCCTTTGGCTCCCGCGGCACCAGCGTGTTAACCAGGTGGATTGCGTTGCCCAGGCCTCCCTGCCGGGCCTTCCCGACGCCCAGCAGAAAGACCTCCCGCCACCAGGCCGGATCGCTCATCACCTTTTCTCTGAGCGCCTCGGCGAAATCCGGCTGGTCGGCCAGGTAGCAGGCCGCCAGGTACTCCTGAAAGGAGCGGTGCGGGAAGGCGTAGATGCCCGGCCCGCGCCCCACCAGCAACCCCGCCCGCGTCTCCAGGTATTTGAGGACCTCTGTGGGATTGAGGTCGGGCGGGATGAGCGGAGCGAAGGCGGCCAGCACCTCTCCCTCCCCGATATCGGCCGGGCCCTCCTCGCGCTCTTTGCCCTTCCCCTGCCGCTCGTGCGCTTCAAAGGCCAGCCGATGCATGGCGGAACGGATGCGGCTTTCTTCCACGTCCAGCACTCGGGCGATGCCCGGCTCCAGCACCGGCTTCCCGTCCGCCCCCTTGATCTCCCGCGCCCGCTGCCAGCGGCTGAGGAGGAGTTTGACCATCTCTTCGTACAAATCGGCCCGGTCCTCCGGCAGTTGCCCCCAACTGGTGTGGAGGGTCGCCATCAGGGTGAGGAGGAGAGGACGGGCAGCCAGGTCGGCCAGGCGGGGCTGTTCTTCTAATGCCGAAAGCAGCCGCTTGCCCCGCCCTTGCGCCGTGGCCTCGTCCCAGCCCATGGTGGGCCGGACCGCCTGGTACCAGCGGTGGACAAACTGCTCAATCTGCCCCCGGTCAAATTCCGCCAGGTGCAGGACATGGAAGCCGGGCAATTGCCATTCGGGCTGGTCGTAGGCATACGGACGGGCGGTAACGAGGATGCGGCTTTTTTCCGGGGGGAGCATGTCGGCCAGATCGGCAATCGCTTCCACCAGGCACCGCCGCCGCGCCTGCGCCGCAGGCACCTCATCCAGTCCGTCCAGCAGGACTATGCCCCCCTGTTCCAGCAGGCGGCCCTGCAGGTGCGGGAAGAGCCAGTCCGCCCCCTTCTCCCCCAGCCGGGCGGCGAGGTCGGCCCGCAGCGCCTCCCAGAGCATCCCCGCGTCTCCCTCTGGCGCGTCCGGGGGAATGCACCGCGCCGCCACGTCCCGCAGCACCAGGCGAACGGGGACGGTCCCCGGCGGGAGCCCGGTGGGCGGCAGCCCGGCCTCCGTCTCCATTGCCAGCGTGTACGTCAGGTAATTGACAAAAGTGGTTTTGCCGGAGCCGGGGTCGCCCAGAAGGACGAAACGGGTAACTTCGGGGTGGGCGAAGGCTTCCATAAGCGGGACCCGCTCCCGGCCTTCCCGGAACAGGGATACCGCCCGCTGTTTTTCCATTTCACCCCTGCCCGGCGGGGCGGTCACATGGAGGTCCACATAGACCTTGGAGAGGGAGACGGGGGTCTCGGGGCCGCCCTGGAGAAACCGGGGGTCCACCACACCCAGCGGGAGCCGCTGGCAGTCACGGGCCAGAGTGCGGAGGTAGGCAGCCAGGAGTGCCTCCGGCGAGACCTCTTCGGGGGCAATGATGATGCGGCTCCCGTCGCCGGTGAGGGCGATGAGGCCCTGGGCGTCACCGCCGATAACGATGGCCCGCTCCCCGGCCGCGGTGACGGTAATCTTGTCTCTCCCAACGAAATCGCCATGCAGTACCCGCACATCTCCGAAAACCACCGCGCCGCCCCCGGTCTCTACCTGCAGGCAGCCGCCCAGTTGAGCCAGTTCCTCCCGCAGTCGGGCCTCAAAGTCGGCCCAGCGCTCTCCCAGCGCCTCCCGGGCAGCCGCCAGGACCTCCAGCCGGTTCAAAATTTGCTCGTATCCGGCGCGCAGTTCCGGTTGCTCCGCAATTTCCTGCTCCACCTGTGATATGGTGGCCTTATCGCAGGCCCTCTGGACCAGGTTGGAGAGGAGGTTGGTCCCTATGCCGCTCAGCACCCCAACCAGGGCGGCGACGGCGGGGCCGGGAGCATCGCCGCAGGCGGCCAGGAGGGGAAGCCAGGCGCTGGCGGTCAGGAGCCCGTAGGCGGTGCGGATTCCCAGCCGCTGCATCGTCCCCGGCAGGTCCCGCGCCGCCTCCCGCCAGAAATCCCGGATGCGGGCGCGCCAGGTGGTCTCGTTGAAGGGTTCGGGCATTGTGCACCTCCTGGGGAACAGGGCCTTCTCCTGCCCCTTATCGGAACAACTGCTGGGCCCACTGGAGGGCCTGCTGGATCAGGGGAATCAGTTGGGAGATGCCGGTTGCGGCGCCTCCGGCAGCCCCCACCAGTTCCGCCAAGGACTTGAGTTTTGCCAGGACGATGTCGCCGCGCGGCTCTTCCCGCCCCGCCTGCTCTTCCGCGGTCTGCAGGTCTTCCGCGGCCGCTTCCGCCGTTTTGGGGTCCAGCCCGGCAGCGGGGAGCATCTCCCGCACCTGGGCCAGGAGGCATAGGAAGTCCTGGACGGTGACCCCCTGAGCAGTCGGGTGAATTTCCACCCTCTTATCTCGCCCTACGAAGTCCCCGCCTTCTACCCGGACGCTGCCGGCGATATAGGCCCCACCGCCGGTGTGGATGTGTTTCGGTTGGGGCGGTCCTTTTGGCTTTTGGGGCATCTCGCACCTCCGTCAACGTATCTATGTTTGATCGGTGATTCCCACAAGCAGGAAAGCCTTCCCTGAACGGCTTCCGGATGGCCGGGAGTCCGCCGAATTTGTCGGGGCCCGGCGCTCCTGGCGACTTTCCATCATCTGGAACGGTATCGGCTTTCGGGAAAACTGCTGTCGTTTCCACAGGTGCGGGAGGGGGACACGGCGAGAAGGGGAAGATGCCAAAGATGTTCTCCCCCGCCGTGGGCCAACACGGGAGGTTTCAATCCCCCGAAGGGGATTTTCTTCGCTGTTGTCGCCGGTCATGTGCCCGGACTTGGGGCCGAAATGCCCCCTGTTTCTCCCTGAAAGGCGAAACGGGCACTCTACGGCTTTTTATATACCACAAACCGGGTTTGTCAAGCGGGATGAATCGCGTATCGCGAATAGCGTATCGCGTATCGCTGGTGCGCAGCCCTGTTCACTCAAGGTGTGCCTCATCTCATCCCAGCCCCTCCACCGCCCGCTCCAGGTCGGCCTCGGAGGGACGGGTGTAGATGGCGGTGGTGGCAATGGAGGCGTGGCCCAGGAGCGCCGCCACGGTCACCAGGTCCGCCTTCGCCTCCCGCAGGAGGCGGGTGGCGAAGGTGTGTCGCAGGCGGTGCGGCGTCACCTCCACCCCCGCCGCCTCCCCCAGCGCCCGCAGCCGCATCTGGATGCCCCGCACCCCCAGCGGCCCCCGCTGGCCCAGGAAGAGGGCGGAGGGGTGGGGGGCGGAGGAGCGGAGGGGCCAGGGGGCGGGGGAGCAGAGGGGCCGGGGGGCAGTCGGACCTCCAGATAGGCCCGCAGCGCTTCCCGCGCCTCCCGGTGCAGGGGGACCTCCCGGTACTTCCGCCCTTTCCCCGAACGCACCCGCACTTTCCCGCTTCGGTCGTTCAGCACCACATCCTCCACCCGCAGCGCCGCTGCCTCCGACACCCGCAGGCCGGTGTAGAGGAGCAGGGCCAGGAGCGCCTCGTCCCGCCGGGCCGCCACCACCGCAGGGGTGACCTCCCCTCCGGCCTTCGCCTCCGCCCGCTGGCGGCGGG
>Ga0078972_1012962_pt1 | contig 14033 bp, 11 predicted proteins | sample YelNatPaOPGAMG01_FD_67568 | JGI IMG/M metagenome (GOLD analysis project Ga0078972, IMG submission 67568) | Hot spring thermophilic microbial communities from Obsidian Pool, Yellowstone National Park, USA - OP-RAMG-01 (SPADES assembly) (version 2) | ecosystem: Environmental > Aquatic > Thermal...
GCTCGCCCTCGCCAGGCTCCTCCTCGTGACTATGACCACCCTGCTCGTCTGGCTGCCGAAGCCGTCCCTTGAGAGGTCGTTCCCCACCACCATGTCATAGTCCCCCTCCCTGAGCTTCTCCCTGCATGCGTCCTCCAGCTCGTGGTCCGCCGCTCCGTACTCTGCCTTGAAGGCAACTATGTAAGCGTCCGGGGCGACCTTCCTGAGGTCGTCCATCACCCTGGGGGCCTGCGCCAGATCGAGGGTAACGCTCTCCGTGCGCCTTATCTTGCCCTCCCGCGGGTCCCTGACCGTGAAGTCCTGCGGCGCAGCTGCCCCGAGTATCAGCCTGGCTCCCGGTGCGTTCTCCATCACCGCCTCCCTCATCTCCGATGTGGTCCTCACCCTGATCGTCCTGACGCCAGGAGGAGGGGCCTCAGTTCCCGGACCGTAGACCAGAACCACCTCAGCCCCCCTCTCCGCTGCAGCCCTCGCGAGCTCCGTGCCCATTTTTCCGGAGCTGCGGTTCGTGATGACCCTGACCGAGTCGATCGGCTCCTCGGTGGGGCCAGCTGTGACCACGACCTTCATCCCCTCCATGTCCCTGGGACCCAGAGCCCTGACCACCGCCTCAACTATGGACCCGATGTCCGGCAGCTTCGCCTTTCCCTCCTCAACCACCGGCTCCAGGACCCTCACCCCTGCCGACCTCAGCCTCTCCAGGTTCTCGCGCAGGATCGGGTGATCGTACATCGAGGCGTGCATGGCAGGGACAACCATGACCGGCTTCCTCAGGCCCATCGCGACCGAGACCACTGATGTGACGGGGGTGTCGTCAACCGCGCAGGCAATCTTGCTTATGGTGTTCGCAGTGGCAGGGGCCACGAGCACCAGGTCCGCCCACTCAGCCAGCTCGACGTGCTCTATCCTGCCTGTGAGTGAGGTCACGACCTCGTTCGCGGTGGCCCAGTGCATGAGCTCCGGCGTTATCAGGGTCCTCGCCCCGTCGCTCATGCATGCCCTCACCTCTGCCCCCAGGCGCATGAGCTCCCTGGCTATCTCCGGCGACCTGATCGCCGCAACGCTTCCCGTGACGCAGAGGGCTATTCTCCTTCCCCTGAGCGAGCCGCCCTTTGTGCCGATGATGTCGCGCGACGGATGCATTCTCCCGAGAAGACTAGGGGGTCTCCCGGTAAATTAAGGCTGCCCCCTGGACCCGCACCACTCGGAGACCGGGCACCTCCCGCACGCGCGGCGCTTGCAGAACTCCAGGTGTATCCTCACCAGGGCCGACTCGAACCTCCTCGCGTCCCTCAGCCCCAGCCTTCCAGCGACCCTGACCGCGGGCGGGGACGGGCTCGGGTCAGCCTTCCTCCATATTCCCCTGAGCTCCCTGAGGAAGATACTGACAGCGGTTGGGCCGACCCCCTTCAGCTCCATGAGGGAGCGCTCCAGGTCTCGGGGGTCCTTCGCCCGCTCGTGGATGCTCTCCAGTCCCCCGAGTTCCGTGAGGCGTGACATGGTCTCCAGGAGGGTGGATGCGGTGGAGAAGTCGTACCTGACGTATCCGCCCGAGTCCAGGACGCGCACGAGCTCGTCCCAGCCCGCCCTCACTATGGCCTCCGGGGTGGTGAGCCCCTCCCTCTCGAACTCCCTGTAGGTGCGCTTCGCGGTCTCGCACGAGATCCTCTTGGCGAAGAGCATGGACGCCAGGAACCACCTGAACCTGTGATCCGGGTTCCTGAGGTCGAGCCCGAGCTCCTCGGAATACGGTGGTATGTGGGAGAGCCTCCGCTCAAGCCTTGAGGTCATCATGTATGGGGTCGCGGGCTGGGTAAAAATAAACATCTGTCCGGAAATTGATTTATAGACATGACTTCAGAGCATAGAAGGGCGGGGGTAACTCAACCTGGGAGAGTGTCGGACTGAAGATCCGAATGTTGAGGGTTCAAATCCCTCCCCCCGCACCAGGGACCTAAGGCGTTTTCTGAGGTTTGTTAAAATCAGAGTATCGCCATTGCATTTCAATATAAACAAGCTTCACCCAAAACCGTCAGGGGCATTGTGGATCACGAGCTAGAAGAAATTTTGCGGGTCCTGGTTTTGATTCATAGAGAGATACACCTGCTTAGAAAGCTCTGCGAAAAGAAAGGTTTAAGACGATAGCAGGAAATCTCTATTTGTGCAGGTTTGGATATCGGTGGGGAGCATCAAAAACTGGGAAACTGCGATTTCGGGTAATATCTGGGGAGTTAAAGAGAGTCAAAAAAATATATGGGAAAAACTGCAGAAGGGCGACCTGCTGTTTCTGTATGCGACGGCACCCGTAAAGGGGATAATTGGCGTCGCAAGGATTGAGAACAAGATCATACAGGATAAACCGCTGTGGCCAGAAGAGCTTAAGAGGAATCAGGTGATCTGGAAGTATCGTTTTGAATTTAAGGTCGAATACCTTCTTCCCAGAAACGATTGGACGAGCAAAAAAGTTGACGTTAAGGAACTAAAAATCAAAGTTAGCGTGATGTCTGGTTTGAGCCGGATCAGGGATTTTGAATCTGTTAGATCGCTTTTAGAAGAAATTGATAAGAGGTGGAACACGGAGCTGTTTAAATTGTTTGTAGGGCCCCCCACGAAAATCGTTAAAAAAGAGGAAGTGAACTTGCATGACCAGATAAAGGAAATGCTTCTCGATTTAGGTAAAATAGAGGGTTATATCGTCGAAAAGGAGTATGAGTTCCCGGATACTAGGGAGCGGCTTGATGTGGTTTGGAGAAGGGTGGCTGCGAGCGTGCCGACATATGTTTTTGAAGTTCAGATCGGTGGAAATTTGCATCAAGCCTTGGCGAAATTAAAGCATGCATACGATCTTTGGAACAGCAATATTTTCATAATTTCTGGAGAGAGTGATCTGCAAAAAATCCATCAATTGCTTGGCGGGGCTTTTCATGAGATACAGAGCCGAATTAAAACGGTGACGGTGGGAAAAATAAAAGAAGTTCACGAAATGCAAATAAAAGATGATAAACTAAAGAGAGAAATCGGTTTTCGCTGAGATTGTGGCTAAGATTTATTTTCCTTAAAAAGAGCCTCGGCTAAAAAATTCTGGCAGGAAAATGAGGTGTCTGAACAGTGAGGTCCAAATTGCCGGGCCGCAGGATGTTTTTGATCTGGTTGGACAGGAAATGCGGAACCTTGGTAATGAGGTAGTGAAGCTGGTCTGTCTCGACGCTCAGAATAGGATGATCAGCTGCGAAACAATACTAAACGGGCTCGTGGATTTGGCACTGCTTCGGCCAAGGGAAGTTTTCGAGAGAGCGCTCAAGTGTTCTGCAAACTCAGTCGTACTGGTGCACAACCATCCCAGTGGGAGCCCATATCCAAGCGATTCCGATGTTTATGTCACCAAAAAGCTTGTCAGGGTCGGCAGGCTGATTGGGGTCAGGGTACAGGATCACGTGATAGTCTGGAACGGCGGTTATACTAGCATGAGGGCTCTCGGTCTGGTGAGATAGGCCTTGTCCTTATTAGATAAGCAAAAATAAATAAACTTATATAACTGGAGGTTCACCTAGTTTCGAGTGCATGGCAAAGGTCAGGCTGGAAAAATGGCTTGAGAAGCGGCGTTCCATCCTCTGGAAGAGTTTCGAGAGCCGGCCGTTCACCCGCCTTGAAGCAGCCGCCGCGCTTCGCGACGATGAGAAGAGCATAAACGTGGTTCTCTCTGAGCTGAGGAAGGCAGGCTGGATCGAGATATGCTCTGACCCAAGCGACGCGAGGAGGAAGCTATACAAGCTCAAAAGCACGAAAGAGGTGCTGATGGAGGGCTTGGAGACTGAGCAACTAACTCGGGAAAACCTCGAGGGGCTGCTGAAAAAGGCTGCCGACCTCATCAGGACGAGGGTTGATTACAAGTTCATTCTGATCCTCCTGTTCCTGAAGCGTATCAGCGACAAGTGGGAGCTGGAGTTTAAGCAGGCCTACGAGGAGGCCCTGAGGGACGGCCTGAGCGAGGAGGAGGCGAGGGAGGAGGCAAAGAGCAGCGTTTATCATGATTTTGACCTGCCTGAGGAGTTCCTCTGGGACAACATCCGAAAGGACGTTAACATGCTTACACAGCGGCTGTCTGAGTGCCTAAAGATTCTGGCAGAGAGGAACCCAGAGCTAAGGGACATTGTTGACAGAACTGACTTCATACAATTTGCCGCGAGCACCGAGAACTCTGAGATACTGAGACAGCTGGTTGAACTGTTCAGCTCCAGGAAGCTGCACCTGGTTTCGCCAGATATACTCGGTGATGCCTACGAGTGGGTCCTGCGGTACTTTGCCCCGCAGAAGGCCAAGGAGGGAGAGGTCTACACGCCGAGGGAGGTCATCAGGCTGCTTGTCGAAATTCTGGATCCGAAGCCTAATGAGTCTGTTTATGACCCGGCCTGCGGCTCTGGTGGCATGCTGATCATCTCCTATGCCCACATCAGGGAGAAATATGGCAAGGCGGAGGCCAGAAAACTGTTTTTGTACGGACAGGAGGCCAACCCCATCACGCACGCCCTTTGCAAGATGAACCTGTATATCCATGACATCAGGGACGTTGAGCTGGCGCTCGGGGACACCCTGCTTTATCCCAAGTTCAGGGAGGAAAACACCCTGAAGAGGTTCAACGTTGTTATCGCAAATCCTCCATGGAATCAGGATGGCTACGGCGAGGAGGTGCTGAAGAAAGGGGAGTTCTGGAGGGAGCGCTACTGCTACGGATTCGTGCCCAATCAGTCAGCTGATTGGGCATGGATTCAGCACATGCTGGCCTCCGCGGACGGCGGGAACGGCAGGGTTGGAGTGGTGATAGACAACGGCTGCCTCTTCAGGGGAGGGAAGGAGAGGAGCATCAGGGAGGGGGTGTTAAGGGACGACCTGCTGGAGTGCGTCATCCTCCTGCCCGAGAAGCTTTTCTACAACACGGGGGCGCCCGGAGCGATTCTAATCTTCAACAAGCACAAGCCCCCCGAGAGGAAGAACAAGATCCTTTTCATAAATGCGAGCTCGGAGTACGAGCAGCATCCCGAGGTCAGGAAGCTTAACAGGCTCGGGGAGGGGCACATCAGGAAGATCGCGGAGGCCTACAGGGACTTCAAGAATATTGAGGGCTTTGCGAGAGTAGTTTCCCTAGACGAAATTCGGGAAAATGACTGCAACCTCAACGTCACGCTGTATGTATTCCCGGAGGAAAAGGTGGAGGAGATTGATGTGGAGAAGGAGTGGAAGGATTTGCGAGAAATCGAGGAAGAAATAGCCAAGATCGAAGAAAAGATTAACGGGTATCTGAGGGAGATCGGTTAAATGTTCAGGCCGAATTTTAGATACACTGATAAAATCGTCAAAAATCTCACTTTTATAGCCGAAGCGAGGGCAATCATCCTCAATGCCCCGCTTGTCCCTAAATGGGAAGTATCCCTCCGTAGGGATGCCGTACTCAGAAGCGCCCACTCCTCCACAGCCATAGAGGGGAACACGTTGTCGTTCGAGCAGGTAAGCGATTTGGCAAGGGGGCGGGAGGTAATGGCGGCCCGCAGGGATAAACAGGAAGTTCTGAACTACCTTGGGGCTCTGGAGAGGATACCTGAATTTGCCGGGCGCTCGCCTTTCACGAGAGACGATTTGCTGGAAATCCACAAAACAATAACCAAGGACACCTTGGAGAACCCCAAGTATGAAGGGGCGTTCAGGGATCGTCAGGTGGTTGTGGTTGACAGGGCAACGGGGGAGGTGGTCTTTACCCCTCCGCCAACGGAGGAGGTTCTAAAACTGGTTGATGAACTACTAGAGTGGATTAATTCAGAAGACGCTACCAAGCTGGATCCAGTTCTAGGGGCCGGTGTTATTCACTATGAGCTTGTGCGCATCCACCCCTTCGTCGATGGAAACGGCAGGACAGCGAGGGTGATGGCTACCCTCTGGCTTTACAAGCGCGGCTTTGATATCAAGAGATTTTTCTGCCTGGATGACTACTACGACCGCGACAGGCGGGCTTATTATGAAGCTTTGAAAAGCGTGGATCAAGAGAGCTTGGACCTGACAAAGTGGCTGGAGTACTTCACAGATGGTGTGGCTGTGAGTGTCGGGGCTGTGAGGGACAGGGTCTTGGGCCTGAGCAGGGAGATTAGGGTTCTGAAGGAGAGGGGGCAGGTCGCTTTGACCGAGAGGCAGATGAAGATTGTGGAGTGGATCATGGAAAGGGGGCATATCACCAACAGGGAGATCAGGAAAATGTTTGGCATTTCCAACAGAGCGGCGGTAGACGAGCTCTCCAAGCTGCTGAAACTCCAGGTGATAAAAAAGATGGGGAAGGGGAGGAGCATAAGATATGTACTGGTTTAAAGTTGGTTCACGATTAGGTTCACGATTAGGTTCACGATTAGGTTCACGATTATTGGAGCATGGACAGTTATCGGACATATTTCGGACATTTATCGGACAATCGTTCTGGGTATCTGAGGAGACCACCGGTGGTTTCTGCGTGATCTTCAGGAAGGACGTTTACACGGAGGAGTATCTGAGGGGGCTGGGACTCAAAGAGAGGCAGATCAGGGCGGTGATGTACGTGAAGGAGAGGGGGAGAATAACGAACAGGGAGTACCAAAAAGTCAATCAAGTTTCTCGTCAAACAGCTGCCAGGGAGCTATTGGCTCTTGTAGAGTCAGAACTTTTGATCAGATGTGGAAAAACAGGGAGAGCCACGCACTATACTTTGGCTGAAACTCCACAGATATCGGGAACGACTCAGAAACGACTCGAACTGGGGAGGCCTGAGAATGTTTAGCTATGATCACTTTTCTAGCTTTTTAGGGTTGTTAAGACGGCATCAAGTATCCTTGTTCCATCATGCTGTTTCGTTCGAGTTTATAGATGGGGAGCATGTATGAAAGAGAGAATAACAAAGGGAGCATGCCAAAAAATCAAGTTTCCTGCAAAGGCCTTCCAAAGCGCTCAGACGGGCAGAATAACGAAAGGTTCTATTTGGAAGTTGAAAGATTCAGTTGGAATGTGTTCAGATTTAATAACGATAAAAAGCGGGAAAAAGGTAGACAAAAAAGAGACTACTAAAAGTATCAAAGTCAATCTGGAGCGGTGGATGGAGAATCCGGGATTTGAAAAATTTAGAAAGAACCCGATGGATTTGGCTATTGTTGTAAAAATGAATGAATATAGATTCAGGCACCAAGATGTCGATAACGTTGTTAAGATAGTTCTAGACGCTCTGAAGAAAAACAACAGATCTGACTCCGCCTTCTTGTTTGAGGACGATTCCCAAGTTGCTCGCTTGCTTGTCTGGAAAATGAAAAGAGAGGAAGATTTCTATTACAACACAGACCAACTAATTATTTCGTTTAGAGAGCATGACTCTCGAAAGCAAATGGAGATGATAAAGGAGGACGAAAAATGAAGATAAGCTACATCCAATTTTTGCCAAAAAAGGAAGAGGTCGAGAATAGTGAAGTTAAGTATTTGGCGAAAAGGTTGAAAGGAAAAAACGACGCAGAAACCTTGACCAATATCCTTGAATGGGAAGATAGAAATCTGAGATTTTGGGATGATCGATTGTTTATCTACACTATTGTTACAGGGATAGTGATTTTTTTTGTATCTGTGGTCTTGCTGTTTTCAGGAGCGAACCATATCTTTCTGGTCGTAATTATTCTACCTTTAATTTTAGGACTCGCATTAAGCGGAACACATCTATATGTCTTAGTCACCTTAACATCAATTTCCCTTGCATGTCTTACAATATTTGCTGTAATTACGTTATCGCTAGAAAAATTGTCTGTGTACTCTAACTTTCTGAGATTTATTATTGCTTTATATTTGCTTACTGGAGCTTCTCTTTCAATAATTATTTATCTTGTGATTAAATACAAGAACATGAAGGAAGTGATTCCAGAAACATTAATCAACGATATTTTCACGCTCAGTCTTCCAATAGAAAAAATATTGGGATATCGGCTCTCAGTCTGCAGAGATTACGCTAAACTAACGATGGCTTTGCTTTTAAATCTCTACCCAAGTTGTGAGCTTTACTTTATCGAAATACCTAGGCATGTTGCAACAGCAGTGAAGCTTAATAAAACTATATATGTATTAGATCAGCATTTGCCTATTTCGAGCTTAAAAAATTGGGTTTTGTTTTGGAAAAACAGGTTGAGGAAGAGAAAATTGGAACCACTACTCCTGATGGTCGGAAAAAATCGTGGCATAAAAATCATGAAAACTAAAAAGTTCAAAGATGACTGCTTGGAATGCGATATAAATTCGACTCTCTCAAAAATGATTTTAGCAGAAATTACAAATAATCTTAAGAAGGAGTTAGTAAACAGAGGTCTGATCAAATATTCTGAAGAGTTTCGGCTGCTGCTAATTAAAAATTTCGTAATGCGTTTGGAAGACGATGAAATAGTGAAATACTCGTTACTAAGACTTGTAAAAAGAAAAATAGAAGATGAACTTTGTAGCCGAGTACAAGATATCGTAGATATCAACCTCCAGATAGAGAAGAACGATTTGGTATTGAGAGTAAAACTGGAAGGTGAAAAAAGTGAATGAATTCAAGGATACCGAGATCGGGAGGATTCCGAAAGAGTGGGAGATTGTCAGGCTGGGGGACGAAAAGATTATAGAGCTGGTAATGGGTCAATCTCCTCCATCCAGCACGTATAATAAAGAAAAAAAAGGATTGCCGTTCCTTCAGGGAAAAATAGAATTTGGGGAAATCTATCCTTCGCCCGAGATTTATTGTTCAAGTCCAATTAAGATCGCTGAACCAAACGATATTTTGCTATCTGTAAGAGCACCTGTTGGAGATGTTAATATTGCTCCGTTCAAATGTTGTATCGGCAGAGGTTTATCCGCAATCAGAGCCAATCCCGATAAAGTTCATCATTTGTTTTTATTTTATTATCTAAAATTTAATGGCAAAAAATTTGAAATTTTATCTACTGGTTCAACTTTCAAGGCTATCCGACGGCAAGAGATCGAGAGCTTCAAAATCCCCCTCCCACCCCTTCCCGAACAGCGCAAGATAGCCGAGATCCTCTCAACCGTCGACGAAGCCATCCAAAAGGTCGATGAGGCGATTCAGCGGACAGAGAGGCTGAAGCGGGGACTGATGCAGAAGCTGCTAACCAAGGGAATAGGGCACAAGGAGTTCAAGGACACGGAGATTGGGAGGATTCCTAAGGAGTGGACAGTTGTTAGGCTTAAAGATGTTATCTCCCTGTTTCAAAATGGTATTTGGGGCGAAGACCCGATAGTAGGTGCAGAATCGTATCCAGTTATCCGCTCTACGGAAATAACACACGACGGGAAAATAGAGTTGGCTAATGTTGCTTTCAGAAAAATTTCTAATGATAAAATAGACAAGTATCGCTTACGAGATGGAGATATTTTACTCGTAGGGTCAAGTGGTTCCTCCCACTTAATAGGGAGAGCTGCTCTTTTTCAGCAGCCTGATGACAAAATATATTTCTTCTCGAACTTCATGGTAAGAATTCGTCCAGCAAGCGTGGAGCCCAAATTTTTGTATTACTTTTTAGGTTCTCCAAAATACACTCAATTTCTTAAGAGTTTACAACAAACATCTACTGGTCTGAGAAACTTGCCAAAAAAAGAGTTTCTTCGGTTGACAATTCCCCTCCCGCCCCTCCCCGAGCAGCGCCGCATCGCCGAGATCCTCTCAACTGTCGACAAAAAGCTTGAACTCGAAAGGAAACGCAAAGAGAAACTCGACCGAATTAAGCATGGTTTGATGAACGATTTGCTGACAGGAAAAGTCAGGGTGAGAGTATGATGTCTGAGTCTATTTTCTGGTTTCTTGCAGGAATTGTAGCTACTATGTGTGGATGGGTTGTTTATGACTACTGGTTTAAATCTCCGCGATTGCGTTTACTTTCTGGTGTTGATTTTCTCCAGGTTGATGAAAATCTTTTTTGTAGAGCCAAAGTTAAAAACTTCGGAAGAACAGTGGCCGAAAATTGTTGCGATTTCATTCACTTGGGGGGAGAAAACAAAGATATTCTCCTTATCGAAGGGAGTCTTTGCTGGTCATTACTTGGAAATCCTCATTCTATCTCCATAAACCCAGGAGATACTGCTTGTTTAGACATTTGCAGATTCGATCTTAAAAAGAAGGAACTTTCATTTCCAACAGAAAGAGGTTGGTCATACAAGCTTTTGGCTAGGGAAGCTTTAGATATTACTCCGATACATGGGCCGTTGTTTATGGACATTCCTACATTGCGACCGGTAATAGCTTTACCTCAACGGAAAATAGTAGGCGAATCGCTAACGCTACAGGAGATTAAAAGCAGGAAGTGGACAGGTTGGATTCGTGTTACATCTTCGATTAAAAGAGCCGGGGCAGAAAGTCAAATAACTCTCAAGCATGACGAAGATAAAGCTTGGCTAGAACTCCTTGGAGGTGATTAACTGCCAGTTTTTACCGAGAAATCCGCGGTTGAAACCTACCTCCTCCAGAGGCTGGAGGGGAAGGGCTGGCAACATTCACCGGGCGGAGAACTCGGGCGAGAGGATTACTCGGAGCCCCTTCTCCTCAGGCAACTCGTTCAAGCGGTAAGAAGGCTGAACCCCAACCTAGAGCTGTCTGAGGAGGACCTCAATCGCGTCATCTCCGAGCTTCATGCCCTCCCGGCGAGCTTCGAGGGCTCCAAGCTTTTCCTGAGGTATCTCAAGGACGGTCTTCCCCTCAAGCTGGAGAAAACCAAGGAACTACGTTACGTCAAGATCCTCGACCAGGAAAACCCCGAGAACAACGAGTTCCTGATCAGCGATCAGGTTTGGTTCGAGAGCTCCAGGGGAAGAATCAGGCCCGACCTCGTCCTCTACGTGAACGGCATCCCCCTGGTCCTCATCGAGTGCAAGAATCCCGCCGAACCGGGCGTCAGCTGGAAGACGGCCTACCAGCAGGTCAAGAGGTACGAGGAAACGGTCCCGGAACTCTTCAAGTACGTTCAGTTCAGTATAGCAGCAGAAGCCCAGGCGGTTTACTTCCCCAACGTCTTGGGCGGAGGGGGCCCCTGCTACGTCTGGAAGGTGGAGGGGATAGAGGATCCTCTGAATGCGGTTGTTGAGATGCTCTCCAAGCCCGTTCTCACAGACATCCTCGTCAACTTCACCTTCCCGAGGGAGGAGCACGGAAGGCAGACGAAGGTCCTCCCCAGGTACATCCAGTACGAGGCCGCCAACCGGATCTTCAGGAGGGTGATGGAGAACCTGGAGGGAAGGGAGAAGAAAGACTCGGGGCTGATCTGGCACTGGCAGGGCTCCGGCAAGACCCTCACCATGATCTTTGCGGCCTACAAGCTCTACCGCCACCCGAGGCTCGCCAACCCCACCATCTTCTTCGTAGTGGACAGGGAGGAGCTGGAGGAGCAGCTGAGGAACGAGTTCTCCTACCTGGACCTAGGGATCAAGCCTGAGGTCATCTCCTCCGTCCGCCGCCTGAAGGAGATCCTCACCCACGACGAGGGGAGGGGAAAGAGGGGGATCTTCATCGTCCTCATCCACAAGTTCAGGGAGGAGGTGGGGGACGAGCTGGAGGCCTCCCTAGCCCTCACCCGGGCGGAGAGGGAGACCATCTCCAGCCGGAGGAACGTGGTGGTGCTGATAGACGAGGGGCACAGAACCCAGTACGGGAAGCTCGCCGGGGAGATGAGGAAGATTTTGAGGAAGGCCTTCTTCTTCGCCTTCACAGGCACACCCATCTCCAAGACCGGCAGGGACACCTACCTTACCTTCAGCTATCCCCCCGACGAGCTCTACCTCCACAAGTACTTCATCGCCGATTCCATCGAAGACCGCTCCACCCTGCCCATAGTCATCCAGACCAGGATGGAGAAGGAGGTTGGACTCAAAAGGGACCTCCTCCAGAGCTTCCTGGACCTGGAGCTGGAGGAAATCCCCGAGGACTTCAGGGAGAGGGTGAAGGGAAAGATCAGCGCCAAGCTGGACGAGATCGTGGTTTTCCTCACCAACCCCGTGAGGATCGAGAAGATAGCGAGAGACATCGCGGAGCACTTCAAGCAGGGGGTGGACGGGAGGTTCAAGGCCATGGTGGTGGCCGCCAACAGGAGGGCCTGCGTCCTCTACAAGAGGGAGCTCGACAAACACCTCCCCCCCGAGTACTCGGAAGTGGTGATGACCTTCGGGATGGGAGACCCCGACCCCATACCCGCCTACCATCGGGAGCTCCGGGAGAGGTTCGCCGGAAAGGATGATGATGAGATAAGGAAGGAGGTCATCCAGAGGTTCAAGGAGGAGGAGCTTCCCAAGATCCTCATCGTGACCGACATGCTCCTGACGGGCTTCGATGCCCCCATCCTCCAGGTGATGTACCTGGACAAGCCGCTCAAGGAGCACAGGCTCCTCCAGGCCATAGCCAGGACCAACCGACCCTGCGGGGAGGGGAAGACCTGCGGTCTCATCTTGGACTACGTGGGCATCATGAAGGAGCTGGAGAAGGCCTTCTCCCTCTACGCCAAGCAGGACATAAAGTACGCCGTGATCGACCTGGAGGAGAAGGTAAGGGAATTCAGGAATCTCCTCAGAAGCCTCGTGGGCCTGCTTGGTGGAACGGGGAAGGTGGATCGGCCCTCCCTCATGTCCAAGGTCAGGCTCCTCTTCCACGATCTGGAGCTGGAGAACACATTCCTCACGAACTTCAAGAGGCTGAGGGGGCTGTACGAGTTCCTGGGGCCGAGATACTTCGAGAAGGAGGAAACGGGGGCTTACGAGTTCCTGGCGGCCGTCTACGAGTTCTACAGGAGATACACCGGCGTTAGGGAGGAGGAGCCGGAGCTCGAGAGCTACATGGCGAGATACTTCCCCCGCACCCTCCAGGCGATCCAGAAAACCTTGAAGGTGGAGATGAAGGAGGAGTTCCCCGAGCTGAGGCTGGAGGTGGAGTACCTCAGGAAGCTGGCTGAGAAGAAGGGGGTGAGCGAGGCCCTCTACGACGCCGTCATCCCCCTCCACAGGTTCATTCTGGTGCCACGGGCCAAGGATCCCATCTACGAGCCCCTCATAAAGAAGATCGAGAGGCTGGTGAGCGAGTGGAGGAGCAGGAAGATCGAGGAGAAGGAAGCCTACCAGAGGCTTCTCGAGCTGGTCGGGGAAGCGAGCGAGCTGGAGAAAAGGGAAAGGGAGGTGGAGGGTCTGGGACTCGGAAGGGAGGCCTTCTTCATCCTCTCCGTGCTCGAGCGTCGCCTGGGGAGGTCCGAGGAGCTTCTGCAGGAGATCAAGGACCTCTGGTCCGGCTTGGCCCAAACCGGGAAGCTTTTCGAGGGCTGGAACAGAAAGCCCAGCGTTCTGAGGGAGGTGATGAGGGAGGTCAGGAGGTACCTGAGGAAGAAGGGACTGCCGATGGAGGAGAGGGAGGAGATCTGTGATGAGATCTCCAAGGGTCTTAAGGGCCTCTAGCGGGCTCCTCCGGCTGGAAGGGGAGGATCTCCCCTACCGGGTCGAGTGGAGGAGGGTGAGGTATCCGAGGCTGGAGTTCAAGACCGGAAACCTTCTGGTGATCCTCCCCCCCAACTGCAAAAACGAGGCACCCCTTTTGGAGGAGAAAAAGGCCTGGATCCTAGAGAAACACCGGCTCATAAAGGAGAGCCTGGAGAGGGCTGGTGAGGAGTTCCGCCTGCTCGGGGAACCCTTCCACCTCAGGTCCAGCGGGGATGGAGGGGTGAGCCTCGACTTCGAAAAAAGGGAGGTGGCGTGCGATCCCAGCAACGAGAGGCACCTGCAGAGGCTCAGGGAGATCCTGCGGGAAGAGCTGAGGAAGAGGATCCTGGAGAAGGTTGGGGAACTCGGGAAGATCACCGGCCTCCTCCCCTCCAGGATCTACATCAGGCGGCAGAGGAGCAAGTGGGCCTCCTGCTCCTCCTCCGGGAACCTGAGCTTCAACCTGCGGATGATCGCCCTTCCCCCCCGCCTGATCGACTACGTGGTACTCCATGAGCTGCTCCATCTGAAGTACCCCAGGCACAACCGGG
>Ga0078972_1012963_pt1 | contig 14032 bp, 12 predicted proteins | sample YelNatPaOPGAMG01_FD_67568 | JGI IMG/M metagenome (GOLD analysis project Ga0078972, IMG submission 67568) | Hot spring thermophilic microbial communities from Obsidian Pool, Yellowstone National Park, USA - OP-RAMG-01 (SPADES assembly) (version 2) | ecosystem: Environmental > Aquatic > Thermal...
TACAATCTCGCCGTGGCCCCACCGCGCAAGCACCTTTTCTCGCCTATCTACCCTCCTCTTCTTCTTTGTCACTTGCTCTTCTTGGATCCATTGTCGACGAGAAGAAGATTTTTTGTTTCTTTTCCGGCACCTGGCGATACTGGGACTCCAGGATCCCCGACTTCCGTGTCCTTACCTTTCCCCTCGATTTTTTAGTTTTGAAAAAATTGGCACTCTTCGAACGCATCTTCTATAACCAGCGAAATACCATTTCATTATACTCATCCAAGGGTGGAACACAACTGAGCTTAAAGGCTATAAAGAATGATGAGGCGCATGACGGTGCGATTCCATCCTCCGTGGTCCAGGGACATACTGTCACGTTGCTATTGATGCCGCGCAAGCTCGGATCCGGTCCATTCCAGCAGAGAACAAGACGCGGCTGGCATAGTTGAGCTACTGGATTTCACTGAGCGATGGCTTCAAGTTCAGCAGAGGCTGATTCCGAAGATCAACGCTTCGAGGAAATTGCGTTGAAGCTGCTAAAGAGTTTAGATGAAGCGTATGAGAGTCTTTACGGAGCGGAGTTTTTCACGTCGGTTTTTTTGAAGCCCGTAACGCATCCCACTTCCAACTGCCGTGCAAGCGCTCGTCGTGCTGTTGCTGAAGAAACGCAACCGAAGAACGAATCTGGAAAGAAGTCAAAGACTAATACCGTTCCGTTCGGTAACCAACTAGCAAGCGCGCTCCGTGTACTGCTCCAGTACTGTGCAACGAGGAGCCTAGAGGCTTTTTTGCGTGATCTCACAAAACTCTTGAATGATCAGAAACTATTCTCGAACATTCTTTGTCAGTACGTATTGGAAAATGTTTTGAAGCGGCTACTACTTCTCAGACAACGACGTTTTCAAGGATTCGCGAGCTCCACTGCAGGCGCTGAACTCGAGACCTTCGTGGCTGTCTCGGTACTCGGCAGCAGGGGTCCCAGCGACAGCTCAAATATCTTCCAGGAGAGGAACGACTCCAGTCGACGGCTTCTAGAAAGCTGTACCGTGGAAGAATTTCGACAAGAAGAAACGGTTGTCGAACTTCTGAACGAGCTCGAGAGCGCTGACAGTCAGATAGCACAGCAAAGCAGCGAGCATATACATTCGGAAGAGGTGGTTTTGACCTGCGGATATTCGCCTTTAATTATGCATTTCCTATTAGAAGCTGGGAAAAAACGCCGTTTCAAGGTCTTCGTATCTGAAGCTGCGCCAGAGTGCAGCGGTCACAGGCTTGCAAGCGAGCTTGCTGGGCGCGGTATTGATACGACGTTGATTACGGACGCTGCAGTATATGCAATTATGGCTCGGGTGCACAAGCTGATCATCCGCGCCGAAGTAGTCCTTGCGGAGGGTTCCGTGATCACGCGCCCAACGTGTCGCCTTGCTGCGGATGCAGCGCGTGCGCACGCTGTTCCTGTCCTAGTTCTGACGGAGTTGCACAGGATTTCTGAGCGGTTCCCTCATGATATTTCCGCTATCGAAAAATCTTTTGTGCCCAGCACTCTGTTGCCATATGAAAGCATCAGCCCGTTCCAATCCAGAGTCGGAGTAAGTAATCCGCGCTATGCGATCGTGCCGAGTTCGCAAGTCTCAATTTTTGTCACGGATATTGGGAGCTTCTCGAGCAACTTTGCATATTATCTGTTGCGTGAACTCTACGGAGCTCGCAATCACGACGGATTGGGTTAAAAAAGGCTTGAAGAAAGTGTCTGGATCCGGTGATGCAAAGTCAGAACGTCACGCATTGAGTGACGTGAGCGCCTTCGGTTCCTTTCCGTGATGCGCTCTAAGATTTCTCGGTGAGCATGAAACGCATCGGCTCCAGGATCGTGTGGTCCAGCAGAACAGCCCCGATCTCAAAGCACACCCCGTAAGGCGTCATCAAATTCTTTCTTTATACCGTCAACTCAAGTATAGCATTCACAATATCACCATTGTTATTGCGTAACGCTCGTGCTGCACGTGCTCGGGAAACATCCGCCTGCTGGACAACGAGCTCAATGTCCTTAGGGTCGAGCCCTGTCTCATCAACTTCCTCTTCCTGTTCTGACACGTCGCCGCTGGGACCTGAGCGTGTGCCGGGAGCCCCGTCGGCTCCCGCTCTCTCGCCGCCAAGATAGTCGCGCAGTTTGCCCTCAAGGCCAAACTGATCAGAGTCAGCGCTGTAGTCCAGGAAGCGCCTTGCCTCGGCCTGTGCACCGGCATCACCAATACTCTCACCAATTTTGGCTTCTCCGAAGAAAACGTACGTATCAGACGCCGAGCTCTTGTACACATCGGGTTGCGAAACAACAAAAAGTAAAGTCCCTTCTTTTTTCACTGCAATCCGCGTTACACCCGGTACCTTTTTCAGTCCAAGTTTTGAGAGGGCTTTTCTCGTCTTCTTCTCCGCTCGAGACTGGCGAGCGGGGAGGCCAGCCCCTGCGCCAGCCGCGCCGACGGCGTGCTCATGCGCCTGAAGGAGCGCCGCTTGCTGTGCAAGCTCTTTCGGATCAATGCCACTTTCTCTCGCTGCCTCGGCGATATCTTCTTGTTTTAATTCGGACGCACTTTCCTGATCCGTCTCTTCTTCAGTAAGAGGTTCTGTTTGTGGAGGCAGTTCCTCAGTCATGTCGCACGCCTTTGAAGCGCAGTCAGAAGTATATATCGGCGTACGGCGCCGAATGCGCGTGCACAACCTCAGACGAATTTACCCGCAGCTAGTATATGAAATCTTTTCATTGCGCATGTGGGCGATACTTACGAGGACGTTCCGCGGACACCTTTTTTTCCGCAAGCCGCTTGTAAGCTGTTCATCAGACTGCGAACCAAAACAAGAGCGCCGTACCCGCAAGAAGCGCGCACCGGGGAGCGGTAAAATCCAAGACGCTTCGCGTGCAAAGGACTCTGCGAAGGCTCCGGTAAAGCGCACGTCGCAGAAGCGGAAGGCAGAGAAGAAGCCGCCGCCACCAAAAGACAGCAGAGAGCGTGTGCCTTGGAATCGGGGGAAGACGCTCCCAGAGCCTCTGAGAGAAAAAATAAAGGCAAGGACAATAGCTGCTCATCGAAGGCCTGACGTTGTGCTGCGGGTCCTGAGGCGGGACCAAAGGCCAGAGGCGGAGCCACTTCCGAACGTCCAAATTGTTGGGAAGCAGGGCCCACTAGAGTTTTCTCTGCAAGAATTGAAAAGTCTTGACTGGAACTGGGTAGCTGCCGTGGAGCAGTCCGCAGCTATACCGCCCGACAAGTCTGCTTCAGCGGAGGGCGAGTTGCCGACGCGTTCTGGTACAGGGCTCAAGAATCGGCGCAGGCGACCACCCTCCACGAGACCGCCCCCGGAAATTTTCCAGTTTGAGCCTTTGCAAATGACGCCTCAAGTTCTCAGAAGAATGAGCTACGATGTGGAGCGAAAATTATCGGATAGCTCTTACCTGGATGCGTACGAGGGTAAGGCGCTGCCCAAGAAAACACTTGGTCCGAATACACGGATTTGAAGACCTGGGTACATCCTAGGGTAAGGCGCTGCCAAAAAATATACCCGGTTCTGATGCAGTCATGCGAGGAGCTGTCATGTCTACTGTCGCCACAGAGGAGCGTTGCATGAGGGTCTTCTCATGAATGGTAATCATCTTCAAGTACGCTCGTACACCGACTGCGGTTTGCGCGGAAACTCATAGGGACTGTTCCCCTGTGCTCGCGATTCACGCAGCCTTGGAGGCCGGCTCATTGGTCCTAAACAACGGCAACTTGAAAGATCCAGCGATGCAGGTGGCATTGAGCCTACTGCGGACGCTCGCTGAGTCGTTGCTGACGCATCTGCGGATGTCGCATGGAGACAGAATGTCTGTGGGGTGTCCAACGAGGGCGTGAGTTCCAGAGGCTGAATTGGGTGCAAAACGCATTGAGTGATTGGCGTGTGCTAGAATATTTCTTTGCATATTCCAAACTGACCAGGATTCGTCATGAACGCTTCGTGGACGAACTGGTGCTCGTGTACGTTCCGGATATCTGGGGACTTCTGCATGCGCGCCTTAATATCTTCGCAGAACTTTCTGCAAATGATGCTCTCCTCTTGCTAGGATGTCTCCTTGCTATTTGTGATTCATCCAGAGACTGGCCTAGCCCCTGTCAGATTAAAATGAAAAGTTGAACTGCCCGCTCTGTTCCTGACTTGCGATGTTTTCGACCATTTATGGATGTGCGGCTTCGGAACTCCAGGTCCCGCAGTAGGGGCTTATGGATTGATTCGGAGTATTTGGATTCCCGGTCGTCGTTTCGGAGTAGCTCTATCCGCTCCTTGCTGCTGGAAACCGGGATGTCACCGTAATTAAGATCCTTCGCGATACCGTCGAATTCAGGTTCGTAGAATAGCCGTCATCATCATCTAGTTCATGGGTACAAACCTCCGCCTCTCTCCTTTTCTCACACTTATCATGCTCAATTCACATATTCCTCACGTTTTGGACCTCTGTGCTTCGAGCCGACCCGGGGCGCAGCAACTCGCACCATTAGAATGAAGACGTAAAACACTCGACGCTGTCCCTAGACGACTTTTTTCGCAAGCTCATTCCAAAAGTCCACTAAACTTGCCACATCAAAGAAACCATTCGATTCGAAAATACGTCCTCCTCTCTTCTTCGGTATCGAAGAAATGGCACTCAATATCTGCTCGTTGCTTTTCTCGTCTCTTTTGTTTACATGGAAAAAGGTCTCGGACTTGGACGTCAGTCCACGCGGCGACCGCTTGCAGTGGGCAGTACGTGACTTTTTGCACGAGGGTAGCTTAGTCGTATCGAAATTTCGCAGAGTGATATCCAGCCCGGATATTCCTTCGAGTACGCGTTCCATCATGTACGATATTGTGTTCCATGAATCCTCTATCTTATGGAACAGTGCGCGCTTGCGTATCCAGAGAACAGAGTTCTCACAGGGAGGATCCCCCATGCTCGTAGCGCACGGCACCATACGCGGAAACGGAAGAGAGCACCGAGGGCATCTTCTATGCCCGTCAATGGCATGATGGAGCGATGAACCATGCCTGCACGCGCCGTAGGGTACCTTGCGCAGAAGAATGAGGTATGTCGGAAATGCTTGAATACCTGACTGCAGCCATATGTCACTCTGCGATATGCGCTCCACGCTGTACATAAAGAAGGTGAAAATGGAAAGCGAAGCTCTGAACTTATCTACCGCCCGGTGCATCGACTGAGTCGACAATTGCGGGAAGCAGCGAAATCGGGACCTCAACGCTGCCATCAATATCCCCGAACTGCAGACGATGGATTTTGAGGAAAAGGATAGACCAGTGCATTCAAAGCCCGAAATAAGTTAGAGGGAACAAACCCAATCGCAGAACAAGCCACAAAGGCTAGTGTTTATTAGAGCGGGAACAAAATCAAACTTTAGTTTGCGCAGCTTTGTTTGAAAGCCTGTTGCAGTTTAGTCTAATATGGGTGTGAAGTCACATCTGCCTGCAGCCGCCACGGTATTGGAGGGTACAACGCGCACTAGCAAATTAGGATCAATGCCGCAGAGTTTTCTATGCGACTAGGAAAGAAGGACTAGCTTTGCTGCATGTTGCGATGTCTTCGGTTCGCAGAGGAGCACTCTGGAGAAGGCAGCACACTGCACTCTCGGTTCGCACCAGGGTATGCGCAAGTTGATTCGCGTCTCGGGCGAGTTGCCCCGAAGCGAGGGCGCCACCGCGTCCCGCTCTGGTTGAGCGGGCTCCTCAAAGGGAAGGTCGCTCGAAGTCCACCACCAGCTGCAGACGAGACGCGTTTGCAAGCGTCGGCTGTGAACAATCGAAAACGTCCTCAAGACAACTACGGAAGTGCAACCTCGAATTCTGTCGTGGCAGTATCGAATCTATTAGAAACACGTAGCAAGAGCCTGAGCGTTCGCCGCGGGCTCGGCAAGCTCACCCTGAATGAAACGGATCTCAACTTTGGAGACCCACTCCAACCAAACGATGAGTACGGTGCGAGTTTTGAGTGCTGTGCAGAGGCAGATGAAGCTCCTACCGCGTACTCGACTGCAGAACGACAAGTGATGGCTTGTAGTATATCTGCCGGAGAGGCAGGCGAAACCAGCTATGAAACTCGACAGGCCGCGGCCGATTGGAAATCTCTCAAACAGGAAGACGTTTCCATGAAATCCTCTCGTATGGAATCGGGTGTCTCGCGTGTTATGCAAGTATCTGATTGTCCGACATCTAATAGCTTTGGAACTGGCTCTGGCCTGAAAGCGAACCATCTACAATTTCTCCGTACAATCGGAAGCGGTTCCTTCGCATCTGTTCAGCTTGCCATGTACAAGGACAAATCGGAGCCGATAGCGATAAAGATCATTGATTCAAGCTCGCATCGTGCTCAGATACGAAGCGAAGTATCCGTCTTGAGAATGGCCCGAGCGCACGACTGCGAAAACATCGTTCATTACCATGAAATCGTCGAGGACGGAAACAGGGTCATGATTCTTATGGAGCTTATGGACGTCGGAAGCATCGACGGCTTATACCGCCGATCGTCCGTGAAGCGGCTGTCTGAATCAGTTGTACGAGCGATTGCGTGGCAGACGCTCCGAGCACTCCAGTTCGTCCACAACGTCTGCCATCGCGTGCATCGGGATGTGAAGCCGTCCAACCTTCTGTTGAATCGTCTTGGGCAAGTGAAACTCGCAGATTTTGGTCTATCTTCATCAATATCTGTGCAGAAGAATCCTCAGAAAGATAATTCCGATCTCGGAGTGCACGGACCAGTTCGGGAAGGGAAATTCGTCGGGACTTGCCTTTATATGGCACCCGAGATGCTTCGCGCGAGTCCTTACGATTACCGAGCGGATATTTATAGTCTTGGAATCAGCCTCCTTGAGTGCCTGCAAGGGAAGCATCCAAACTATGATGACTATTTGGGCTGCAGAGGACACCTTGACTTGATCGTAACGCTGCTTGAAAAAGGATCGCCTGAAATTCCGCAGGAAATTCGCCTCAGTAGTAACGCTCGTAACTTTCTTGCCTTATGCTTAGCCCAAGATTACAGGCAACGTCCGTCTTGTCAAGAGTTGCTCAAGCATCGGTGGTTTGATCGTCTGAAAATCCCAAAGGCTCCGATCAAAAACGCGCACCTCCCAGCTCCGAGTCGGTCCGCGAGATTCACAGATTCAATGCATCATTGCACGAACACAGTCAAACGGAGCAATTCACCCTTTCCGGGACGTCCAACGGCGACCAGAGAGGATAAGCAGGTCCTTTCGAGACCGAGCCTCGATTTGAATAGCATGCACGGATCGCTACATCCTGAAGGGATTGATGCGGTTCAAGGGCGACGGACCGCTTCCTGTTTCTCAGACTTGGAGCAACGTATTGCGGATGAAAACTCGAGGGAAGAAATCGCCGTATTTTTGCGTTTACTGGGCATCACGTTGGATGGATCTATCCTACAGGCACCGCAAATGCGTTAGGTTGTTTCTGCTGTATGGCAAGCGTTGGGCCCTTTTAATCACGCCAACTGGCAGACGCCAGCTTAAAGCGTTTTACTGCGATTTCGCAGAGCGTTTACGCTTTCAGGGGAGGCTTCACGTTCCCAGGCCTTCCAAGCTCTGTTGCATCGACCACGGAGGAAAAGACCTCCGTGCAAGTCCAAAGAGGCTATCACACACTGTTTCGAAAGGATTCAGGCTGTCGTCTGCATGGATGCTTTGGCGAAAACAGGAAACGCCGCATGAGCGCTAGTTAACTAACAGGAGGGCGTTTGTCAGGACAAATCAGACGCGCAATTAAGACATGCTTATAAGTCCTTGTGACGTTCCCATAGACTGTGCGTTGTGCGCTGGATGACGGCTCATGAGATAGGGAATGCAGCAGAGGAAACCCAATGATTACAACAGAACGCTCTGGACAAGTAAAATGACAATCCCAGCGTCGGTTAACCGTGATACCATGAATGGATTCGTAACAAATTCCATGATAACAACAGAGCGCTCTGGACGGTACAAGTCACTTTCCTAGCGCCCACAAATGGTTGCCCTCGCGTTGAATATTCCGTTCGCTAGCGTTCCTGTGTGCGTACTGCCGCCACGATCAACGAAGCTGCCGTACATACTCAACGGTAGCAATCTTCGTGCATATCCAGTGTGGATCGATATCTGTTCCATAAAGATTCTGGATCGAAGGCTTATCAACGTGAACAAGGAGTTCGTTGAAAAGCTCGTTCGCACCCTCCGGAAAATGTCTGACCTTTGCAGCCAGAGCGTTCGACGTCGACTCAGCCGCTTGAGGAAACGAGGCAGGCGGGTCCACAGCAACAACTAAACATCTAGTTTTCTCCCATGAAAAACGAACAGCTGCAAGTCCATCTCTTATACTAAGCTTAGCTGAAAGAGCGAGCATCACCTCATTGTGGAGGGAGTGAGTCTTCAATCGTCCAGCCTCGAATCTTTGGAACGCAACGTTAACCGCAGTCAGCAATTGTGACTTGTGGAAAACGACACCCGCATCAAGAAGCGCACACTCCCAGGTTCCTTGTATGAAAATGCTTGCAAAGTCTTCAACAGGTTTCGAAAGTTCAACCAGCAGCAAACCCGCGATATGTCCCGGAAACAGTTCAAGCTGGAGCTCGATCATGGATAGAGCAACGCGGATTCTTGTTCTTCCGTCGTGCGCGAGACGAAGGGTGGACGTCGGTGCCGTTTCCAGTCCGTTCTAGTGTGGAGTGTTCCGCTCTGATAACGTCAAGTCAGGTTCTCAAATGGATATGTGCTGTGCGGTACTTCTGTCCGAGTACCTTGCGCGGGCCTCTCGATGTTGCCGGAAACGAGCAACCGGCGCTCAAGATCGGTGCTTTTGCCCTTGTGTGTCCTCGGGGCGGGCGTAGTGTCGTTTCTCTGGAGACCAGCCTCACGAGCTTACCATATAGCGGCTATCTTACTAGACGCATATCTTTTGGCGTTCCTAGTGCGTAAAAAGGTTACAACTAAAAAAATCCCTGAAGCTGATATTGATACTGGAAGTCTCCCGTTCTTCACTCTGGTAGTTCCTTGCAAAAATGAAAGCGGCGTGATTTGCAAGACTCTGCAGAAACTCTGCTTTGGCCTTAAGTACCCAGTGGATTCCTATCGGATTTTGGTACTTGATGACCATTCGACGGATGGTTCCTTTGACCGTATTCATCATTGGATACGGGACACATTGCGACCTCTGCCTGTGTGCCAAGCGATTGCACGTCCGCAGCACGATATCGGCGGAGGCAAGTCTGGTGCTTTGAATGCAGCACTCAAGTACATTTTCTATGAACGAGAGCAAGATGTGATTATTTCACCGAAAAAGAGGCATATTATTGGCTTTTTGGACGCGGATGCACAGTGCGATCCCCGCCTTCTCGCGGCTCTAGCGGCAGTATTTTTGAGCGAAGACGCGCTTGTTCTTCAGGTCCTCAAAAAGCCCATTCGATGGGGTAGCAGATCCCTGCTTGAGGATTGCCAGGTTGCGGACTATATGGCTGACTGGTTCGTCTCCTCTCAGAGACAGATTCGTCGGGCTGGTTGTGCTTCATTACGAGGAAATGGCATGTTTTTCGACGAAGCTGTCATCTTGCATGTTGCTGATGGCAGGTCGGCTCTCAGAGGCTTTTTCTTCAATGATCAAACCACGGGTGATGACGTTGATATGACTTGTCGCCTCAAAATTGCGGGTCTGAAGATCCACTACATCGATGATACCTACGTTATGGAGGAACTAGCTCCTAGCTGGAAGGCACTTTTTCAGCAGCGGGCTCGCTGGGTCTACGGCGGCTACCGTCGCTATACGGACTATCTGGAGTCATTGCCCTGCCTCTGGTGGAACGACCCTGACGAACTCGTAGAATTTTGTGTGCTCCTAGCACCAATATTTTTGCTTCCGCAATTTATTCTCTCATTCTGGTTCAATGGAAACCGTGCGGTTTGGTTTCATCTAGCGTTCCTTCTCGTCTGGGGCCTAGGACTCATGTGCCAAGCTTGCGCAAGTCTGCGGCTAGCGCTTCTGGGTCTTATCTTCTCATTGCACCGGATCTTCTTTATATACTGGACTGTCGTGCTCTGCATTTGGAAGCCATCGGAATGTCTTCCCTACTGGAAAACCACTCGACGAGTGGACATGGAACGTGGCACTCCCTAGTAGATTATCCAAATGATACAGAAATAGAGAGTGAATGATAGGCTGCAGTACATGGTTGAACTGCGGTTGCATCATACTCGGGTCCTGAATCGCCCCGCATGTGGAATGCGCATCGCACCTGATGACATGCCCGGCCCGACCGAGATGCATATGACTGCGCTTCTCCAATTAAAGAAAGTAAAGACGTTTTCGTTTTCAGATGTATAATGGTACTCAGAAAGTTCTCCCGTATGATGAAATCTAGCACAAGTTCTTGGGGCGCACCGAAGCGCCTGCGGAGCCAAGATCCTTCCGAAAAGGCTAGAAAGCGTCAGATATACGTTCACACGAGTACCAGCATGTGTTCAGATAGTGGGAGCTGGGCAAGTATGGATCAAACGATTCTGCATTCGTGCCCAGAAAGTTAAAGAATAGCGATTTATCAACATGCTAACTGTTCATATGCATGGACACATCTAAATCCTGCGTCGAAGCGTGTAAAGGATCAGGTCTGGACACTTATAAGTACGAATGCGGAATCTAACACTGATCCTTTCACCCGTGAGATGCCTTGGATGCTTCTCGGAGATAGAGCATTCAAGACCCTCTTGGATCGACTAAGGTGCCGCAAGCTTGAGCACGCATCGTGGAGATCGTTTGACGGAGCAAATGGGCCGTGTACTCTAAACGTCGCAGCCGCAGGTCGCAGCTGCGCGTCATCGGGTCTCCCATGTGAGCGTTTGTCCCCGCATAGTCCGCGGAAGGATACATGGGGGCAGACGTGTACTCCGCTCTCCTGCTGATCCCAGGAAGGGCAGTCTCCCACCCACTGAGGCTTCCATCATGATGTGAAGGCGCAGGCCGGGGAAACACGGACTGTACCTTCCGAACGATACCCAGTGCCGCCAGATTGAACCCCGGCGTTTCAATCGCTCCAGTTTCGAGGGCCCGTTCCACTTCGCGCATTTCAGGACTTGAGAGAACGAGATCATGTATGCTGCGCATTCGCTTGTCTTTCAAGCTCTTTCTCTGTCGCAGGAAAAACTTCTTGGCGTGACTCGCAACCTGGTTTGGAGTTCGACCGGGCAGGACGTCGGCGATATACTTCCACTTCCCTCTACCGTAGATCTGCATTGCCTTCAAAAATATATAATGTTCGAGTCGGGTCCAAGCGCGCTTCTTCGGTTTGCTGGTGGACGCGCTCTGGGACGTCGAGAGTGGCGTACTTTCGCTTGATGACACCTCGGTTCCCGCCATGGTTGCTGGTTCCAAGAGAGAAATCTCTTCAACAGACTCCATAGCGTTTTGTTGACTCGGTTCTATGAATGATTCTTGGGTTTTGTGCGCCCCAAGAGTCCTCTCACACTCGAGAAAATCGTGCTGAGTCGTTTCCAGCTCGGTTGCCAGCTCACGAAGCATCCTAGAGCCTATAACTCTACGCAGCTCGCTGATAAATCCATACACATCGAGAGAACCTTTGCGAAGTAAACCGTGGAGCTCAAGGAGACGCTGGCGCGAGTACGGGTCTACTCGCGGCAACGCTAGCGCAAGAACGTCCCGAAGGCTGACAGTATTGTCGCCATGGGCGTCCGTTTGAGTACCGACAAAGCTTTCCGGGTCTTCAAGTATGTCTCCCTGGGCTGCCTTATTGCTTTTACCTGACTGTCCGCTTCTCCTCTTGTCCGGAGTGGACTTCTCTTCCGAGAGCTGTGACTCGCCATGGGTCCTGGGAGACGAAACAGAAAGCAGCAAACGCTGCAACGAGTCCTCACTAAGAAAAGGGCCTTCGTGAAGGAAGTCGCCCTCTCTAGGCAGAACCTGCTCGAAAAATTGATCGCTACCGAGTGGCTTTGCGTGCGAGTCAAGTGTCTCTCTGAGCGGGTTTCTGCAGCCAGCACCGTCACCGTCGGCAGCAGTTGCGTCGACGGAGCTCTCGCGCCCGTTCCCACTCATCAACTCCGGATATGATTCAAACTCCAGATCACTACACCAAAAGTCATGGTCCATCTAAACGAAACTAAGGAGCCGGAAACTACTATCGGCAACTGTGAGCTAGAACTGTGCGGATGCGAAATTATTTAGAAGATAAAATCGCAGCCGCAGGCGTCGCGGATCCGCCGCCTCGGAGATTCGTGTAACGGTCGATGGAGTCGCCCTCGCCAATCGGTCCAAAAAGTATTGATGATTTGCTAGTCGCTCCAACACGCCTTAGGTTTCATTTTGGTTTTTCTATGAAAAGCGGTTATTCAGCCATTGTACAAGCGCTACGCGCATTGGCGCGGGAGCCGGTTTTGAGCCACTCGGTGTGGCTCCCTTCGCGTATACTCCCTGACTTGTCGTCAGTTGACTCCTAAGCGCACTGGTATGCCGTTGTGACATACGACAGTGTCTGGGTATGGGGAAACGATCTATTAAGTACGCTCCTCAAGCAACTTGGTATGAGATCGTGCGATGGTGGGAGCACCCGGAAAACACGCTTTACACGATTGAATCGTGTTCGTTACGCTCAGAGTGGTTGTGCGCAGAACAGTGAGTTCTGTTGCACATTGACTAGCGCATTCTTTTTGTTTATTTTTGATTTTCTCGCTCGTAACCAACAAATGAAATGCATCCTGCAAACTGGAGAGAGGTTTCGGGAGAGGGTATGCTGTCACTACGAGCCTGCGAAAAATGGCATTACGTCTGTCAGTCGCTCTATGGTTCAAAGGTTGATGAGCTTCCCTTCGTTTAGCCCTTGTTCTGAACGTCATGCACTCATGCCTGAATTTGCGAAACTGTACCTACACGCGTCTTCCCCCATCGATCCATTCCATTCCCTACGTTCTCTACGAAAAGCTACCAAAGAAAAGAAGTGATGTGAAGTTTATGTACCGTTAATATGAACGATATTGAAAAGAAACGGATGAGCAAAAAAATTACGCCACATTGTGAGATTGTCGCACGATTAACTGTATATTATCGATCTCGCACTGAAACGCGAATTTCTATCACACAAAGGGCATGTTCGTCTCACATAGTGAGACGCCATCTGCGAGAACGAGTCTATCGTGCTCGTGAAAACGCTCGTAGACAAATCATTCTCTTCTTTCTATTGTCCTGAAACAAACTATTGCTTCTCTTTGCGAGCGCGCGAGGGAACCAAAACGCACATCCCATTCCATGGGCAAAGTCGCTAGGGAACAGATGATGTAAAGTTATATGTGGGAAAAAAGATGCAATCTTATTTACTCACAATAAGCGAGCCTTGATCTCACCGTCCATCCGGTACGTATGAATCAGGCGGAAAAACGGATGTTGAGTTTACCGACGACAATGAAGCCAGCAAGCTGAGCGCAAGAGAAGGCGAAATACTGCTAGAAAATGGAGAGAAAGATTCTACCAAGTGTAAGACAAGAATGCACAGGAAAGACAATTGGTCGGAGCGTTTGGTCTGGAATCTCTGCGAAGCCAACCGACTAAAATATTTTAACAGGAAGAATTTTCCTACATGTGACATGCACGACCCCATCAGATATTGTGTAGCCTTTTACCCGAGGAAGGCTAGTATAGCTTCTCTTGCCATGGCACAGCTCGTCATGCAAATGCTCGTGCAAGTTCCGGATGCGCATTGCGAGCTGCCCTCATTCCACACGGATTTTTGGACAAATCCTTCGTTCTTCTACCAGCGTTCGCGACAGAACGTGAAACACGGCCTGATCGCAGTATACAAGATCTGCACGCACGCTTGCGAGAAAACATTTGTACGTCATGAAATCACATCAGCAATCGGAATATCTATGACGAAAGAGAAAAATATCGAATCAACCTGAAAAATGAAACGATACGCGAGACAATCTCGAGTGCTTCAATCGGTTCACCGTTTGGAAGTTAGAACCGTTTTAGCCACCTTACTGGC
>Ga0078972_1012966_pt1 | contig 14030 bp, 12 predicted proteins | sample YelNatPaOPGAMG01_FD_67568 | JGI IMG/M metagenome (GOLD analysis project Ga0078972, IMG submission 67568) | Hot spring thermophilic microbial communities from Obsidian Pool, Yellowstone National Park, USA - OP-RAMG-01 (SPADES assembly) (version 2) | ecosystem: Environmental > Aquatic > Thermal...
AAGGTGGCTGGATGGTAGGCCTTGAGGCCTCTGCCCCGATACTGCTTGACTAACTTCGAGAGATCCAGCTGCTCAATCACCTCCACAATGAACCGGGCCAAATGCCCCTCGGGAAGCCAGTCCTCCATGGACGGAGGGAGCAGATAGGAAGTCTTGCGGTCGGCAGAAATGAAATGGGCCATGTCGCACTCAATCAATTGATTTATAAGTTATTATACCTTATTGAGCCCAAAGGGTAAATCCGACGGGCTGCTAGCCAGCTGGGTCGTGCGCGGTGGCGTACCTACGTTGGCGAATCTCCGTGAGGACCCGGCATGGCGCAGCAAGCGCCCGGGGAGCTGAAAAAGCCGCCACGAACCGTCGCGACGCGCGTAAGAGGTCCTCCCGGCACTGCGCGCGGGTCGCTGCGATTTTGCACTCTTGATGGAATCTTAAGTTGCATGAATTTTGCTTTGCTCAACATGACAATGGCGTCCTCGCTTCGGTTCTACGGAAGCGAGGCTTTCTTTTGTGAGCTGTTGAGGACTATGGAATGAAAACCGATGCTGAACTCTCGCTGGGCTATGTTGCCCTCGCCGATAGCGCGCCTTTGCTAGTTGCACAGGAATTGGGTCTATTTGCCCGCGAAGGACTACGTGTACGCCTGCAATGCGAACCCTCCTGGGCCAGCCTGCGCGATCATCTCCTCTTTGGCGAGCTGGTAGCGGCACATGCTCTAGCACCATTGCCGATGGCGGCCACCCTCGGCGTTGCCTCTCCCAAAATTCCGGTAATAACCGGATTGGTCCTCTCGCTCAATGGCAACACCATCACCGTCAGCCAGCGTCTGTATAGCGAGCTGTTACAGCGGGGCACTGCAGCGACCGCCGATCCTGCTCGCATGGGACAGGCGCTACGAGAACTTACGCGCAGCCACCCCAGTCTCCTGCCGCTACGTTTTGCCGTGGTATCACCCGTCTCCAATCACCATTATCAATTGCGCCACTGGCTACGCGCAGCCGGTCTCGAATTACACAGTGAAGTCGAGATTGGTGTGGTTCCGCCGCGCTATATGGTCGATGCCCTACGCAAGGACGAGATCGATGCTTTTTGTGTGGGTGAGCCTTGGGGAAGTCTGGCCGCCATGGAGGGGGTCGGACAACCCATCGTTAGTAGTTATTCTCTATGGAACAATGTGATGGAGAAGGTTCTGGCGGTGCGCGAGGATTGGGCGAAGCGCGAACCGGCCCTTCATCAAGCCCTGCTGCGCGCCCTGATTGCCGCAGGCCGTTGGCTGGATGATGCAGCGCATCGACAGCAGGCCGCGCGGTGGGTAGCCCAGGCCATCGCCGTTCCCGAGGCCGCGCTTGCTGCGGCATTGCAGGGAACCATACCCGGCATGGCTGGGCAACCCGATGGCCATGTATTCCACCGCTACGCGGCACAATATCCCTGGCAGGAACACGGCCTCTGGCTAGCAGAACAGATGCGTCTTTCTGGACAATGGCCGACGGCGACCAGTCCCAGCGCCGTGGTGGAGCGGGTCTATCGCGGCGATCTGTATCGATTGGCGGCAACGGCCATGGATGCTCCCATTCCGGTCGATGAACAGTCGGGTTTCGGCATCCATGCAAGCCCCTGGAAATTGCCGGGAGTTGCGCGCGACATTGCGATGGGTACGACGCAAATTTTTGATGGCAGTCTATTATTGCAAAGACCTAGTTGAATCGTTGTCTTGACCCATAATGAGGCCCCAAAAGCGGGCGTATGCACTACACTTGTGCATTATACAAAGGCCAGCGCCGGCGCAGTCACCCTCCGAATCTTCAGTGCAACTCATTATTTTTACGTAACTTTACAGAAAATTTCTTGTTGATCTCCATTATGGCATGATTTCTGCTTGATTAAGCTAGAGCATCACTCAACGCTGAATGATGACACGGGACGATGGCGTTCCTGACCGGTAGCGGTCGGGGACGCCTTTTTTGTTGTGCGCATGATCGGAGGATCAAACGAATGCAATCCTTGCTTTCACAACTACGTGCGGGAAATCGGCGCGCCTTGGTCGCCAGTTTTCTTTATTTTGATACGGGTTTTACGGTATGGCTTTTGTTTGGGCCGCTGGCGCCATATATGATCCAAAGTCTGCATATCACCCCCATGCAGCAGGGTTATCTGGTCGCCATTCCCGTGCTGTCCGCTGCAATTTTGCGCATTGGCTTCGGCAATCTCTACCAAGCCATGGATGGGCGCTGGCTGGCCTTGATCGGGGTGGCACTTTCGGCGATTCCCCCCTTGGTCCTTTCCATCTACCCGTATACGCTCAGTTACGATGCCCTGATTTTCCTGGGTGTTTTGCTGGGCGTTGGCGGTGCCAGCTTTGCCGTCGCCCTACCCATGGCTGGCAGCAATTATCCTCCCAAAATCCAGGGAACGGTGTTGGGCATTGCGGCGGCGGGCAATATCGGCGCCGTCCTCGATGGCTTTCTCTTTCCGCCCCTGGCCGGACAATTTGGCTGGACCCATGCTGCGGCAGCGGTACTTCCCTTGTTGGGCCTCGCCGCAGTGACCCTGTGGTTTTGGGGCAAGGATTGCGCTCCCAAAACTGGGAAGGTGGCACCGGCGGCCTGGGGTTGGGGCTTGACTCTCGTCGGTCTCGCGATTCTGGCCGTTGCTACCCCGCGCGGCTGGCTGGGGCTGCATGGCAAAGCGGCGCTCCTGATGTTGCCGGTCTATGGCGTCCTCCTGTCGTTGCTCTTCCTGCCGCGCCGCTACTTTCCGGTTCTGCGCGAGCGGGACACTTGGGCGTTGATTTTGGTCTACGCCATTACCTTTGGCGGCTTTGTGGGCATGTCGGCCTTTGTCAGCCTGCTGCTGGTGACGCTCTACCATCTGCCCAAGGTAGACGCCGGTATGCTGATGGGCCTCTTTGCCTTTACTGGTGCCATTCTCCGTCCGTTTGGCGGGCTGATCGCTGACCGCATTTCGGGAGCGCGCGCATTGCAGTTTTTCCTCGCAGGGATCTGCCTCATCGATGCTGCTTTTTCTCTGTGGACGCCCACCCTGGCCGTCAGCATCGCCCTTTTCCTCTTTCTCTATGCGGCATTTGGTCTCGGTAACGGCGCCACCTTTCAACTCGTACCCCTGCGCTGGCCGGAAAAGACCGGGCTGATGACCGGCATCATTGGTGCTGCCGGTGGTATCGGTGGTTTCTATTTGCCGGTAATTCTTGGAATCGCCAAGGAAGACACCGGGAGCTATCACTGGGGTTTCGGGATTTTTGCTGGACTCAGCGCAACGGCATTGCTGCTGATCGTGGGCTTGCGCCGCCAGTGGCAGACCTGGGCCAAGGTTGCCTCCGCCCATGGTCAGTGCATGCCTTCGCAAGGGCAAGCTCCCCAGGCATCCGCCATCGCGGACTGAAATCCTCCTGCTGTCACCTTCCAGCGGCGTTCGCGCCGCTGCCAGCCCCCCCTTGTCTGGAGTAAGCCATGATCCAATTCTCTTTCCGTCACCAGATCATCGCCGCAGCCATGGTGTCTGCAGTCGTCTTGCCACAGAGCGATGCCTGGGCTGATCCCATTGTGCAGGCCATCAGCGCTGGCAAGGTCAGTCTGGATTTTCGTCCGCGCTATGAATTCATGTCGCAAGCCGGCAAACGTGACGCCAACGCCTTTACCGTACAAACCTTGTTAGGGTTGAAAAGCGCCCCGATTGCCGGTTTCAGCGCTAACCTGCAGTTCATCGATGTGGCGGGAATCTTCAATGATTACAACAGTCTGCGCAATAGCAAAACTGCGTATGCTGTCATCCCCGACCCCGAAGAAGCGAACATCAATCAGGCCTATCTGCAGTACCAGGGCTTGGGCGGGCTACTGGTCCGTGCCGGGCGCCAGGAAATCAATCTCGACGACCAACGTTTTGTCGGGGCGGTCGGTTTTCGGCAAACTCCTCAGACCTTTGATGCTGTTTCCCTCCAGGAAAATCCCAGCAGCAGCCTGGGTGTCTATGCCGCCTATATCTGGCGTATCAAAAACATCCTCAATGAAAATGTGCCGAGCAAGACCTTTCTGGGCGAGGTCCATTGGCAGCCGTCGCCCTTGTTTCATGCGCAAGCGTTTGGTTATTGGTATGGAAATCAAGCGAACAGCGCGATCCCTGGAGCTGCCGGCTGTTTTCTGACAGGCAATGCCCAGGTTTGCAACAGCCAGACCCTCGGCGTACGCCTGCAGGGCAGCATACCGATTTCTGCTTCCCTGCAGATCCCCTACGACGCCAGCTATGCCAAGCAGCTACCATATGACGGCGGCAGTCCCCTCGTCGATGCCCAGTATTACCACCTGGGCAGTGGGGTGCGCTGGTCCGGGCTTGGCGTACTCGCCGATTACATGGTGATGGGAAGCAATGACAAGGGCAGCTATGGATTCCAGACGCCACTCGCCACCAAACACGCCTTCAATGGCTGGGCGGAGGTCTTTCTTACTACCCCGCCGCAGGGTTTGCGCAGTCTCTATTTCACCGTGGAGGGCAAGCTTTTGGGCACGGCACTGCAGGCGACCTATTATGACTTCCGTAGCGCCTACCACAGCGAAGCCTATGGCCACGAGATCGATCTATCGGCCATTCATCGCTTCTCGCCGCACTGGACGGCCGGGGTGCAGTATGCCGATTACCGGAAAAACCAGTACGGAGTGAATACCGAAGGCGCCTGGGTATTCGTGACGGCAAGCTTCTAACGCACCATGATAGTGCATCGTGCACCATGGGATGCACTATCCGATAGCAGGATACTCCTGGAAAATTCATAACCTATTGTATTTTATGAGGTGAAGTTCTGGCATGTTAATTGCTGTGAATGAACTGAAGCAATCTCCCTGATTGTTGGTATGTGAAACGGCAAAGGCGTCGTCAGCATTTTCGGCTGACTGCGCCTTTTTTCTTTGGAGAAACGTCACGATGGGCAACAAGACACGAAAGGCACGCTTGGTGGTGATTGGCAACGGCATGGCCGGCATCCGCACCGTCGAAGAGTTGCTGAAGATGGCTCCTGACCTCTACGAGATCACGGTTTTCGGCGATGAGCCGCACCCCAACTACAACCGTATTCTTCTGACTCCGGTGCTGGCCGGCGAGATGCGCCTGGAGGAGACCATTCTCAATGATCATGACTGGTACCAGGAACACGGCATTACCCTGCGCACCGGCTGCCTGGTTACGCAGATCGATCGCGTGCGGCGTCAAGTCATCACCGCGCAGGGGGAGAAGGTACCGTATGATCGCGTCCTGATCGCTACCGGTGCGGCGGCAGCCCTGGCGCCGATCCCGGGCAATGATCTCCCCGGCGTCTATTCCTATCGCGACATGCGCGACGTAGAGGCGCTGACGCAGGTGAGTGCCGACGGTGGCGAGGCAGTCATCATCGGTGCCGGCCTGCTGGGTCTGGAGGTGGCGCATGGCCTGAATGCCCGCGGCATGCAAGTGACTGTCGTGCACCGGCGGGCCTGGCCGCTGGACAAGCAATTGGACGCCCGCGGCGGTGCACTCTTGCGGCAGGCAATAGAGGCCCGCGGTATCCGTTTTCTGATGGAGCGGGAAAGTGCCGCCGTTTTGGGCACGGACCGCGTGGAAGGCTTGCAATTTCAGGACGGGAGCCAGATTCCCGCACAAATTGTGGTGATGACCGTGGGCATCCGCCCGCGTATCGCCCTCGCCCAGGCCGCAGGCCTCGCCTGCGAGCAAGGGATATTGGTGAGCGACACTCTGCAAACCTACGACCCAAGGATCTATGCCGTGGGCGAATGTGTGCAGCATCGCGGCATGACCTATGGGCTGGTGGCGCCCCTCTTCGAACAGGCGAAGGTGGCCGCCAACCATCTGGCCGAATATGGGAGAATGCGCTACCAGGGGTCGGTTACCAGCACCAAATTGAAGGTAACCGGAATCGAGCTGTTTTCGGCCGGGGATTTTCTCGGTGGCGAGGGTACGGAAGAACTCACCCTGCTCGATGCCCACCAAGGAATCTATAAAAAAGTGGTCCTGCAGGGCGATACCATCACAGGGATCCTGCTCTATGGCGATACCAGCATTGGTCCCTGGCTCTTCGAATATCTGCGCGACAAAAACAACGTCGCGTCCCTGCGTGACCATCTTCTCTTTGGCGAAACCCATCTGGGCGATGCCGGACATGCCGGCGTCAATCAAGCCGCGCGCCTGGCGGACAGTGCCGAAATCTGCGGCTGTAACGGGGTCAGCAAGGGACAGATCGTGCGCGCCATTCGTGATGGACTCTTCACCCTGGAAGAGGTTCGCAAGTGTACCAAGGCCAGTGCCTCCTGTGGTTCCTGCACCGGTCTCGTCGAACAGCTCCTGGTCAGCACCCTGGGAGGAGTCTATGACAGCAGCGCGCGCAAGAAGGCCCTTTGTGGCTGCACCGATTACAGCCATCAGGAGGTGCGTGACGCCATTCGCAAAGAGAAGCTGCTGTCGGTGCGCGATGTCTTTCGCTATCTCGACTGGCGACATCCCGGCGGTTGTGCCACTTGCCGTCCCGCCGTCAACTATTATGTGCGCACCGCCTGGCCTGCTGAGAGCAAGGATGACCCATCGGCACGCTTCATCAACGAGCGCGCCCATGCCAACATCCAGAAGGACGGAACGTACTCCGTCGTTCCCCGCATCTACGGTGGGGTAACCACACCGGCAGAACTGAAGCGCATTGCCGAGGTCGCCGAGCGTCATGCCGTGCCCATGGTCAAATTCACCGGCGGACAACGCCTCGATCTGCTCGGAGTACGCAAGGAAAAATTGCCACTGATTTGGGCGGAACTGGATATGCCCTCCGGGTATGCCTACGGCAAGGCCTTGCGCACGGTAAAGTCCTGTGTGGGCAAGGAGTTTTGTCGCTTCGGGGTACAGGACAGCACCCAACTCGCCATCGATCTGGAAAAGAATCTGGAACGGATGTGGGCGCCGCACAAGGTCAAACTTGGCGCCTCCGGCTGCCCACGCAACTGCGCCGAAAGCACGATCAAGGACGTCGGGGTAATCGGCGTCGATTCTGGCTGGGAGATTTATGTGGGTGGCAATGGTGGCATGAAGGTACGGGCGGCCGACCTCCTGGCCAAGGTAAAGACCGAGGCCGAGGTCATCCAGATCAGCAAAGCCTTTCTGCAGATGTACCGCGAAGATGCGCAATATCTGGAACGCACGGCGCCCTGGGTGGAGAGGGTCGGCCTGGAGCAGATCAAGTCGCGGGTCATCGACGATCTGGCCCAACGAGTGGAACTGGCAGAGCGCCTGGATTTTGCGATTGCCCAGGAGAAGGACCCCTGGGCGGAAGCGGTTTCCGGCCGCCTGGACATTCACGCCGCGCCGCTGCGGCGGGTATCCGCCTGAGGAGGGCAGAATATGGAATGGTTTCCTTTGGGCAGGATAGACGAAGTGCCCCTGGGTGGGGGTCGCTATGTGGAGACGCCAGCAGGGCAGATTGCCGTGCTCTGTAACGAAGCAGGCGAGTTATTCGCAGTGCATAACCGCTGTCCCCATCGCGGTGGTCCTCTCTCGGAGGGCTTCGTGTCGGGCAAGACGGTATTCTGCCCGTTACACAACTGGCAGATCGACCTGGAGAGCGGCCAAGCTCTGCCTCCCGATCAAGGCTGCGTAAAGACCTTTCCTCTCAAAACGGAAGGCGAGGAAATCTGGCTGGGTCTGCCGGAGATGCAGTCGTGAACCCCCCAGCCCTACGCGAAAGCCGGTCCGTATGTCCGTACTGTGGCACAGGTTGCGGGGTTCTCATCGAACATGATGGCGAGCGGATCCTGGGCGTGCGCGGAGATCCTGAACATCCGGCCAATTTTGGCCAGCTCTGCAGCAAGGGTATGACGCTGGCGCAGACAGTGCACGGCTCCGGCCGTGCCACTGTCCCTTTGCAGCGGGTGGCCGAGGAAACGTGGCAGCAGGCCAGCTGGGAGCAGAGTATGCGCCAGATCGCCACCCGTTGGGCCGAGGTCTACCGGGATCGTGGACCCCAGGCCCTCGCCTTTTATGTCTCTGGCCAGTTGCCGACGGAAGACTATTACGTGGTCAACAAACTGGCCAAAGGTTTTCTCGGCACCAATCATATCGACACCAACTCCCGCCTATGTATGGCATCGGCGGTGACGGGCTATAAACGGAGCCTGGGTATGGATTCCGTGCCCTGCAGCTACGAAGATCTGGAACGGACCGACTGTCTGTTCATCGTGGGAGCGAATGTCGCGTATGCCCACCCGATCATTTTTCGTCGCATCGAAGCGGCCAAGGCCCAGCGTCCCGAGTTGCGCATCATCGTCGTCGACCCAAGGCGCACGGCAACGGCCAGCATTGCCGATCTGTTTCTCCCCATCCTGCCGGGTACTGATGTGGCTCTGTTCCACGGCATCTTGCACCTCTTGATCTGGAATGACAGGCTGGACACCGATTTCATTCAACAGCATACGGAGGGCTGGCAGGAACTCAAACGGCGGGTACAGGAATATACGCCGCAGCGCGTGGCCGAGCTCTGTCAGATTGCCGAAGCCGATCTGCAGCGGGCGACCGAGCTCTTCGCCACGTCGCCCGCGGTTCTCTCCTTGTGGTGCCAGGGTCTGAACCAGTCGGCCCACGGTACCGACAACAATGTTGCCCTGATCAACCTGCACCTTGCCACCGGACAGATCGGGCGTCCAGGCGCTGGCCCATTCAGTCTCACCGGTCAGCCCAATGCTATGGGCGGGCGCGAGACCGGGGGAATGCCGGCCCTGTTACCGGGGCATCGGGAGATTGCCAATGGCGAAGATCGCGCCGCCATTGCCGAGCTTTGGGGTGTCGAAACCCTGCACCCGGAGCCGGGATACACCGCCGTGCCCATGTTCCAGGCGCTGGAGCGGGGGGATCTGGCAGCCATCTGGATCACCTGCACCAATCCCGTGCTCTCCCTACCGGATCGCCAACAGGTGGAACGAGCCTTGCGCACTGCCGAACAGGTCGTTTTGCAAGAGAGCTACTTGGATGGCGAAACCATGCCCTTTGCCCATTGGCTCCTGCCAGCAGCGAGTTGGGGCGAGCGCGAGGCCCTGGTCACCAACTCCGAACGGCGTATTTCCCACCTGCAGGCGGCCGTTCCCCCGCCGGGTTCCGCCCGACCGGACTGGCAGATATTCTGCGACTTTGCCCACGCTCTGGCTTTGGCCCTGGACCGCCTGAGCGTACCCCTGCCGGATCGTAAAGACGACTCCTGGCAGCAGCGGGCCTTGCGCATGTTTTCCTTTCAAGATACGGCCAGCATCTTTGCCGAATACCGTCGCTGCACGATTGGACGGGATCTCGATATCGGCGGCCTGGAAATCGCCATTCTCGATAGGCAAGGTCCGCAACAGTGGCCTTTCCCTGCCTGCGCAAAGAGTGGCCAAGTGCGGCTCTATGCCAATGGCATCTTCCCCACCCCCAGCGGTCGGGCCCGTTTCCATGCCCCGGTGCATCTGGGAGTAGCCGAGGAAATCGACGCCCGTTACCCCCTACGCCTGACGACCGGGCGCCTGCGCGATCAGTGGCACAGCATGGCGCGTACCGGCAGGGCAGCGAGCCTCTTCGCCAGCGCCGAAGAGGCATTGCTCGCCATCCACCCGCAGGATGCGCGGCAATACGGGCTGCAGGAAGGGCAATTAGTGCACGTCGAAAGCCGCCGTGGCGCGGCGTTGTACCGCCTGCAGTACGATGACAGTCTGCAGCGTGGTCTGCTTTTTGTGCCCATGCATTTTGGCTCACGGTATTCCCCGGCGGCCCTGTGCAACAGCGTGACCCTGGCGGCCATCGACCCGTACTCCGGCGAACCGGAATTCAAGCATACGGCGGTGCGCATCAGTGCCGCCGAACTCCCCTGGGAGGCGGCAGCACTGGTAGAAGACGACACGAGAGACCTATCCGCGATCCTACGCCAACTGGCCCAGGGCTTTCCCTATGCCAGCATCACGCCCCTGGTATCCAAACACGGTGCAGCAGTCCTTTTGCGGGTGGCTGCGGAGCAGGCACCGGAGTCGGAACTGGCCCAGCGTTGGGACACAGCACTCGCTTTGTCCGGCGCGGATACCCTGCTCTACGAAGACCCTCGCCAAGGCGTGAGCAAGCGCTTGCGTATCCGCGGCGGACGCTTGACCGGCTTGCGCCTGTGGGGCGGTTTACAAACCCTGGATTGGTTGCGTCAGCTCCTCCTGGAGAGGACGGCCATCGACGCCTTCCGTCTGGCTTTGTTGGCGCCTCGGGTACCAGACAATCTGGGGGCGTGGGAGCGTTCGCGGGGCATTTGTGCCTGCAAGGGCGTCGACGAAAAGACTATTCGGCAAGCCATTGCCAATGGTGCCGATACCCTGGAGGGCGTCATGCAGTGTTGTGGCGCAGGGACGGAATGCGGTTCCTGCAAGCCAGAGATTCAACAGTTACTTCAGAGTCGTTTGGCGGAGGCCTCATGAGTACGTGGAAGCAATATCTCAGTCGCGTCGCCCGTGGCCGTGAACATGCCGAAGACTTGCGGCGGGAAGAGGCCGAGGAGCTCATGGGCGCTTGGCTGCATGGCGAATTGCCAGAGCTGTATGCGGGAGCCTTCTGGGTGGCCTATCGCATCAAGAGCGAGAGCCTTGACGAACTGCTGGGCTTTCACGATGCCGTTCGCGCCCGCATGAGCACCATTTCCCGACCCGGTCGCCTGCGCCCCGTCGTGTTCGCCAGCTACAATGGCACGCGACGGTGCGCCAATCTCCTGCCCCTCCTGGCGCTCACCCTCACCCGTTGCGGTGTCCCGGTCCTGATCCATGGCGCCGATCTCGATGACCTGCCTGGATCGGCATCCGCAGACCATTCGCCGCAAGGGCGAGTCCACACAGGGCAGATCTTGGAGCACTTGGGTCTGGCGGCAGCGGCAAACCTCGCGCAAGCGGAGACCCTACTTCAGTTGCAAGGGTTGGTCTATCTGCCGCTTTCGGCCTGGCAGCCAGGATTGGCGCGCATCTTCGCCTTGCGCGAAAACCTGGGAATCCGTTCCAGTGTGCACACGTTGCTCAAAGGTTTGCATCCTTTTGCGCCGCAAGAGGCGATCGTCTGTGCGGCCGTCACCCACCCCCCGTATCTACAGCGTTTGCAGGAATTTTTCCTGGCTACGGAGATTCCCGCCCTCTGTTTTCGCGCAACGGAGGGGGAGCCCTTCGCCAATCCTCAGCGTCGTCCCGATCTCTTTCTCTGTCATCAAGGGGAGAGCCGGTTGTTGCTGGCCAAAGACCATGCCTCCCTCGCGCAACTACCGGAGCTGCCAGATAATCTCGCGGCAAGTACCAGCGAATTCATTTCCGCCGTGCTCGACGGCCGGCGGGCTTTACCCCTCGCCATTGCCGAACAGACTGCGGCGCTGCTGCTACTGAGCGGTCGTTGTGCGGACCTGGCCACCGCGCGTGCCTTGCTGCGGCAGTCCTTCACCCGTATCGCGGCCTAAAGGAAAACTCTCATGACGATCTCTTCCTCCCTCCATCCGGTTTCTCTGGTAGGCGCCGGTCCCGGCGATCCTGATCTTCTGACTCTTCGTGCGCTGCGCCGTCTGGAGAGGGCAGAAGTGATCTTTTATGACGCGCTCGCCAATCCTGCCATCCTGTCTTTGGCTCCACCCCGTTGCCGGCGGGTGGACGTCGGCAAGCGGGGCGGGCAAGTTTCCACCGAGCAAATGCGCATCCAGGAGCAGATGATCCGTGCCGCGCGCCAGGGGCTACGGGTGCTGCGGCTAAAAGGTGGGGATCCATTTCTCTTTGGGCGCGGTAGTGAGGAATGCCTCGCTCTGCGCGCCGCCGGCATCGAGTACGAAATCATTCCCGGAATTACCAGTGCCATGGGTGCCGCCGCCTATGCCGGCATTCCCCTCACCCACCGGCAGATGAGCCGGTCGGTGCTGTTCTGCACTGGGCAACAGGCGCGCAATTCCGAGGCCATCGACTGGGCACGCTATGCCGGGGCTGCCGACACCCTGGTCATCTACATGGGGATCGCGCAGATCGCCCAGATCTGTGCCGGTCTACTGGCCGGCGGGATGCCAGCGCTGACCCCGGCGATAGCCATCCAATGGGCGACCCTGGAACAGCGCCAACTGCGCAGCACGGTGCAGGAGTTGCCCGCGGCAATCGCCCGTGCGGGCATTGGCAGTCCGGCGATACTCATCATTGGCGCAGTGGTGGAGTTGGGGGATATACTGGCTTGGCTGCCGACACCCTCGCCAGCCGTCCCTGTTCTTCCCATCCAATGCCTATGACCCATCCGGTGCAACTACTCCTCGCCCATGGCTCGCGCGACCCCGAATGGCGCCAGCCCTTCGAATGGATTGCCGCCGACTTGCAAGCCGCCCATTCCCAGCGCCGCATCGTTCTTTGCTACCTGGAACTATGGTCGCCGAGCTTGCCAGAAGCCATCCAAGCGGAATTCGCCCGGGGTAGCCGCAATTTCCAGATTACCCCCCTGTTCTGGAGTCGTGGACGCCACCTGCGTGACGATGTACCACGAATCCTGCAGGAGCTGGCGACGGACCTGCCCGATTGTAAGATCACTCTCGACCCGCCCGTCGGGGAGTCCGAAATCGTGCGCTCGGCGGTGTTGCGTCTCCTGGCCTGACCGCCCCTATGTACCGAATCGTTCTCATCGATGACGATGACGCGCGCGTGACCATTCTGCGCGATGCACTGATCGCAGAAGGCCACAGTGTCCCTGCCGTCCTTTCGTGGCAGACCTTGTCCTGGCAGCGCGTAGAGGAATGCCAAGCAGAAGTCATCATCGCTGATGCCAGCTCCCCCGCACGCGACGTCCTCGAACACATCGTTTTCCTGAGTGAAACCCTGGAGCTTCCGGTGGTGGTGCTGGGCGCCCCGGAGGATGAAGACACCATGCGTCGCGCCATTCGCGCCGGGGTTGCTGCCTATGTGGCGCACGGAATCGCTGCGCGCGACATAGCCCCCATCCTCAAAGTTGCGGCATTACGCTATGCGGAATACCGCCAACTGCGCCAAGAATTGAGCAGCACTCGTACCGCTTTGAATGAACGCAAGATCATCGAACAGGCCAAGGGCATCGTCATGCGGGACCTGCAGATCACGGAGGCTGAGGCCTACCAGCGAATGCGTCGTCTGGCAATGAACCAGGGGAAAAAATTGATTGAAATCGCGCTGCAGATTATCGAAATCCGGAACCTTTGAGGGGAGCCTGTTATCCGGGGCCAAAATTGCCGATAGTCATCTGCTATCGTTAACATAAATGTGAAAGAAATCGGTAGAGCGGGCAGTAGGAGCCCTAACCCTCGGGTGGCCATATTCAAGTCTTGGTGACGTTTTACGCTGACTGATGCTGTGGCAGGACGCCGAGTTTGATCAATTTCTTGGTCCAGCGAGAAGCGTCGCACTGCACATTCAGTGCCACATAGTCTGTATTAGCATCCCGGTAGTATGTGCCGGTCGAGAGCATGACGTAGATGATGCGCAGCATTTTGTGGGCCAGCGCCCGACGGTCCCTCTGGAAGGCACCGAATTGGCGCCGATCCATCGTGACAGTACCGTCGGGTTCCGCGACAATGGCGCAGGCCGTGACCTGGGCTTGATGGATATCCAGCCCGATTACCCGCTGAAAGAGGGGTTGCAGTTCCATAGCGGCGCCTCTCCAGTTATGATCAAAAAGGAGAGATGGCGGGTGCCAGTGCCGAAATCACCAGCCTGTGGCAAGCCTCAGGTGGCCCTTTTATTGTGCGCTCTTAGAAGAGGCAATCCGGGGTACGAGTCGGCCTGGCGAGTCACGTTAGATTCGGGATGGAGTCTCCAAAAACTTGATCGACCTCGTCCCGCCATCTCTACTCCAGATTCTCTTTCATTTTCCGGGGTGACGCGAGTCGCAATGTGCGTTAGAGGGATACCAGACCAACCTGTATAACGGTGAGCTCGCCAAGGCCAAGGCCTTGGCAGCGCAAATCATCGCTCAGAATTCCTGAGCAAGGAGACGGGAGTGGAGACGACAAAGATCGA
>Ga0078972_1012967_pt1 | contig 14028 bp, 14 predicted proteins | sample YelNatPaOPGAMG01_FD_67568 | JGI IMG/M metagenome (GOLD analysis project Ga0078972, IMG submission 67568) | Hot spring thermophilic microbial communities from Obsidian Pool, Yellowstone National Park, USA - OP-RAMG-01 (SPADES assembly) (version 2) | ecosystem: Environmental > Aquatic > Thermal...
TGTCGCAGTGAAGCCTGTACAGCGGCGGCTGGGCTATGTACACGTACCCCGCCTCGATCATCTCCTGCATGTACCGGAAGAAGAAGGTTAGGATGAGGGTCCTGATGTGGGCCCCGTCCACGTCCGCGTCGGTCATGATGATGGCCTTGTGATACCTTGCCTTGCTGATGTCGAACTCCTCACCTATACCGGTGCCGGCGGCGGAGATGATGGCTTGTATCTCGCTGTTGTTGAGTATCTTGTGCAGCCTGGCCTTCTCCACGTTGAGTATTTTCCCCTTGAGCGGAAGTATGGCCTGGAACCGCCTGTCCCTGGCCTGCTTGGCGGAACCCCCGGCGGAATCTCCCTCTACCAGGTATATCTCGCAGAGAGAAGGGTCCCGCATGGTGCAGTCCGCCAGCTTGCCCGGAAGGGAGCTGCTCTCGAGCAGCCCCTTCCTGCGGGTGAGTTCGCGCGCATGCCTGGCGGCCATGCGGGCCTTGGAGGCGCCTATGACCTTGGTCACTATGGCCCTTGCCTCCGAGGGGTGTTCCTCCATCCACTCGGCCAGCTTGGTGTTGACCACCGACTCCACGAATCCCTTGATCTCCGTGTTGCCCAGCTTGGTCTTCGTCTGTCCCTCGAACTGGGGGTTGAGGAGCTTCACGTTGACTATGGCCGCCAACCCCTCCCTCACGTCCTCCCCTATGAGGTTGGCCTCCTTTTCCTTGAGAAAACCCTTCTTCCTGGCGTAATCGTTTATCACCCTGGTCAGGGCGGCCTTGAAGCCGGCCAGGTGGGTGCCTCCCTCGTGGGTGTTGATGTTGTTGGCGAAGGTGTAGATGTTCTCCACGTAGCCCTTGTTATACTGCATGGATATCTCCACCTGCGCGTTTTCCTGCTCCGCGCTTATGTAGATTATCCTGTCGTGGAGGGGTTCCTTGTTGGCGTTTACATGCTTTATGAAGTCGATGATCCCGCCCTCGTACTTGTAAACCGCCTCCTCGGGCGGGTCCTTCCTCTCGTCCCTTATCTCTATTCTCAGACCCCGGTTCAGGAAGGCCATCTCCCTCATCCTCTGGGCGATGGTGTCGAAATCGAACTCCACCGACTCGAAGATCTCCGGGTCGGGAGCGAAGCTGATTATGGTCCCCGTGCGCTGGGTCTCCCCCACCACCTGGAGATCGGTAACGGGAACCCCCCTCTCGTAACGCTGCTGGTAGACCTTGCCGTCGCGCCCTATCTCCAGGATGAGCCACTCGGAGAGCGCGTTAACCACCGACACGCCCACGCCGTGCAGGCCGCCGGACACCTTGTACACCTTGCCTCCGAACTTGCCTCCCGCGTGAAGGGTGGTCAGGACCACTTCCGCCGCGGGGCGCTTCTGCTTCTCCATTATCCCGACGGGGATGCCGCGTCCGTCGTCCACCACGGTGACGCTGTTGTCAGGGTGGATGGTTATCCATATGTTGCTGCAGTAGCCAGCCAGGCACTCGTCTATGCTGTTGTCCACCACCTCGTACACGAGATGGTGCAGTCCCCTGGGCCCGGTCGACCCTATGTACATGCTGGGCCGCTTCCTCACCGCCTCCAGGCCTTCCAGCACGGCTATGGAAGTCTCGTCGTATACCTCCGCTTTTTCAGTCTTGCCAGTCATGGTTCCTCCGTGTCACCGCCTTCCGGCTCTTGCCGTCTTCCCCGCGGAAAGTCACCCGGTGGTGCGCGGTCTTCGACGGGCTTGCCTTTCGAAAAGCGCGTTTTTCCTGTGTTTCAAATCAATTATAATGCTTTCTAACCCGATTTGACGATGTTCCGAACGCGTTTTCGTGCAGAGAAAGGAGGGCCTTGTGAATTAAGTATAAACCTCTGGTTCAACTTTAACTATTATCCGTTTCACCTTTATCCCCGTCCTTTCGAGGATCCTTTTCTTCAGCTCCTCCTCTCGGAAGTGCAGCTCCTGCGCCCAGGCATGAGACCCGGCAACCACCTTCAGTAGTTCCCCTTCCAGGCGAACTGCCCTGGTCCGTGGGAGAGAACCCACTATCTCCTCCCAAACGCCGCGTATCGCGGAAAGCCTCTCGACATCCCGGAGGCCCTCTTCCTCCAGCACCTCGCGCACCAGTCTTCCTATATCCTTCACCAGTACCCCCTTCGCCGGACTACAGCCCACACCGGATTATCGCCGTGAGGGGTGACACTCCTCCAGTTTTATCACGTGCCCTGCCTTCAGGCATCCCACCTCCTCCGTGGCCGTCATTATCACCTGACCCCAACCCTCCACAGCCCTGCAAAGTGCCCTCCTGTTCCTCTCGTCCAGCTCCGAAAAGCAGTCGTCCAGGAGGATCACCGGTCTTTCTTTCCTCTCCATCCCTACTATCTCCGCGTGAGCAAGTCTCCACATGAGGCTTAGGATTTTCTGTTCGCCGTGCGACCCCTCCCTCCGCAGGTCCTTTCCTCCCATGCGAAAGATCATCTCATCCCTGTGCGCGCCTACCAGCGTGGCCCCTCTCCTCAGATCCGCCTCTTCCACCATCCTCATCTTCTCCAGGTTGCGCGTCCTTGCCCCTTCCCCGGTTTCCAGGTTCGTGTAGTACTTTATCTCGATGTTTTTCATCTCCCAGAACTCACCCAGTCTGTTCAGCTCTTCCTCCATCCTCCTCAGGATCTCTTTCCTCTCTCCCACCACCTCCATCCCCCTGGACACCAGCAGCTCGTCCCAGTAATGTATCTCCTCTCTTTCCGCGTTCCCCCTTCTCACCCTCTTTATGGCCTCGTTTCTCTGCCTCAGTCCTCTCGCGTACTCCCTCATGACCTCCTGGTATCCCGGCTTTATGTCCCTTATCACGTCGTCGGTGTACTTTCTCCTCATTTCCGGGTTTCCCCTTACCATCTGGGAATCGTCCGGTAGGAAAGCCACCGCGGTCAGTTTACCGTGCCCGCTCTTTCTCGATTCCTCCCCCTCGACCAGGACTATCCCTGCCTTGTCCCTTCCTTCTTCCCCCATCCATCCCTCTATCAGTGCCTCCTTCTCCCCCTTCCTTATGAGATCGCCCGTCTCGCTCGTTCGCATCGACCTTCCCCTCGCCAGAATGTAAACGGCCTCGATAAGATTCGTCTTACCGAGGCCGTTCTCTCCGACCACCAGGTTTATCCCTGGTTCGAAACCGCACGTGATCTCGTCGTAATTACGGAAGTTCTTTAACCTTATCCTTCTTATCAATTCACTATATCCTGATTGGCATGATCACGTAGAGGTAATCGTCCCCCTCTTTCCCTTTCACCAATCCCGGCTTGAGCGGTTCGTTCACCACTATGGTCACTTCTTCCTCCTCCACGCCCATTATGCCATCTTCCAAGAATTTGCTGTTGAAGGCTATAACCATCGGGTCGCCGTTGTACCTGCACTCCAGCGTCTCCCTTCCTTCACCTATGTCTCTCGATTCACTCGACAGGACCAACCTGTCGCTCGCGATGTCCATCTTCACCGTGGTGTTCACGAGGGAGGTTCTCTTCAAGGCACCTAGGAACCTTTCCTTGGAAAGTTCTACCTTTTTCTGTATGTCCTCCGGTATGAACTGCTCGTACTTTGGAAACTTCCCTTCTATGAGCCTTATGAAGTAATCAGCATCCTCCATGTGGAACCGCAGTTGTCCCCGGTTCTCGTCACGGTATATCTCCATGCTCCCCGTTCCCCCGTACATCCTTGACAGGTTCTGTAGGGCCGCGGCGGGGACTATGTAACTGCCTTCTTCCTGCACCTTCATGCTACCGTCCAGGTTCTGCACGGTGAGCCGGTAACTGTCCGTGCTGACCATCTTTATACCTTCACCCTTCAATTCCAGGAGGATACCCATCAAGGTAGGCCTTTTCTCGTCTTTGGACGCCGACCTTACAGCTTTCACTATTGAGCTTATAAACGATTTGCAATCATCCACTTCGGCTATCCTTATGCCTACCTCGGGAAGGTTCGGAAAATCCTCGTTGGGCATGGTGTAGAGCTTGAACTGAGCGTCCTGGCCTTCTATTACCATCTCGTTTCCCTGCATGGCGATGTACAGTTTCTCGTCTTTCAGGTCCCGCAGGAGGTCCGAGAATATCTTGTGGCTCACGACGGCCACACCGCTTTCCTCCACGTTCGCCGGGCAGGAAGTGAGAGTGTAGGATTCCAGGTCCGTGGAAGCAAAGCACACTTTTCCTTCTCCCGCCTCCATCCTCGTGCCCGTCAGTATAGGCATCACGCTCCTGGAGCTCACCGAGTGTTGCTGCAGTTGCATGGATTTAACGAGGTCTTCCCTCAACGCCTGAAACTTCATCTTCTCGTACCTCCTGCTATGATTTCCTTATTTAACTCTCGTCGTATTCGTCGTATGTGCTGTGCATTACGTCAAAGGAAGTAAAAAACCCACTACGATGGCTGAACGGCGTGCGCATAAAGGTGTGCAAAAACGGTGGAAAAGAGAATACCTTTTCAACATCTTCAACCGCGTGGAGTACGGCCAGGCCTTCCCTTTCTTTTATCCACATCTTGTTCACATCCAATCGGCAGCCTTTACACACCGACGCCCTGCTTCAAACGGTTGGTGATTTTCTGAACGGTGTTATATATGTCTCTCTTCTGTTTCATCAGTTCTTTTATCTTCTCTACCGAGTGTATTGCCGTGGAGTGGTGTCTTCCCCCGAACGCGTTGCTGATCGCCGGGAGGGAGGCGTCGGTCAACTCCCGGCACAGGTACATGCATATCTGCCTGGCTATGACCAGCTGGCGGGAGCGGTTTGGACTCGTGAGTTGGTTCATGGGGATGTTGAAGAAATCCGCCGTCACCTGCATTATCTGGTCGATGGTGATCTCCCGCTCCCCGTCCTCGGGTAGTATGCACTGGAGGACCTCCTTCGCCATGTCCATGGAGATGGGTTCCTTGGTCAGGTTGGAATAAGCGACCACCCTGATAAGGGCACCCTCCAGCTCCCTTATGTTGGAGGTGAAACGGGAGGCGATGTAGGTTATCACCTCGTCGGGGACTTCCCTGTTGTCCAGGGAAGCTTTCTTCTTCAGAATGGCGATGCGCGTCTCGAGATCGGGAGGCTGTATATCCGTTATCAATCCCCATTCAAAACGCGAGACCAGCCTGTCCTCGAGGGTGGGTATCTCTTTAGGAGGCCGGTCGCTGCTCAGCACGATCTGCTTGTTGTTGTTGTGCAGGTCGTTGAAGGTGTGGAAGAACTCCTCCTGGAAACGCTCCTTGTTGGCGAGGAACTGTATGTCATCGACGAGAAGCACGTCGCAGGAGCGGTATTTCTTCTGGAAGGCGGGGACCCTCTTGTCCCTGATGGAGTCTATATAGTCGTTGACGAACTTCTCCGTCGAGACATAGGTGACCTTAAAGTTGGGGTACAGCTTCTTGGTGTAATGTCCTATGGCGTGCATGAGATGGGTTTTTCCCAGGCCCACGCCGCCGTAGATGAAAAGGGGGTTGTAGGATGTGGGGTTCTCGGCGACGTTCAGGGCCGCCGCGTGGGCGAAACGGTTCCCGGCACCTATAACGAAAGTCTCGAAGGTAAACCTGGGGCTGAGGTCGCATGGCGCGGGCTCCTCGTCGAGTATGTTCACGTCGAGATACTTGGGCTTTCGGGCACCTTTCTTCCGCCTGTCCTTGAAGACCAGCTTAACGTCATCGATATCCTGAAAGACCTCTCCCGCAACCTCACGTATAAGGTTGAGATATCTCTTATCCACCCACTCCTTGGTGAATATGTTGTTGGTGGAGAGGACAAGGACCCTTCCTTCCAGGCTGTCGAAGTCTACGTTCTTAAGCCACATTAAGGAAGAGTCGGAAACCCTTTCGTGGATGATTTCTATGCATTTTTCCCATAATACTGCCGGTTTTGAGGACATCGGATCATCCCCCGAGGTGGGTTTCAGGTTATGTCACAGGGGTTATTCTATTACAGGGAAAGAAGGCCCTGCAAGTAAGTTTTACCTGCATCTGAAAGGAATCTTTTACCATCCGGCGCGCAGGAGACGAGGCCGAGCTCCTGCAGGCGGGTGAGCTCGCGGTGGGCGGTGCTGACGCTGATACCCAACTCGCTGGCGACGCGGGAGGGGCCGAAGGATTCTCCTTCCGAGAGGAGGAAGAGGATGTTGTTCTGCCGCTGGGAGAGGCGCGCCAGGAACTCTTCCGGATCCACGCCCCGCGGCCCGGAGGGCCTGAACGAGAGACGGACATGGGTGCCCAAACCAGGCTCCGAAGACACCGTGAGCTCCCCTCCCAGCCGGCGCATGTCCTCGCGCGCCAGGTGAAAACCCACGCCGGCGCCGCGGATCAGCCGACGCTGGTCGTCGGTGGCGGTCGAATACCCCAACTCCAGGGCGAGGTCAAGGCGCCGGATGCCGGGACCATTGTCCGATATGCAGATGTAACCGAGGTCGGGGTCGATGGCCACCGATGCATTGCAGGGGACGGCGTGGATCAGGTTATCCAGGATCTCGCGAACGGCGACCCCGGGAAAAGGAACCCCTTTTTCCTGGAGCCAACCCGAAAGGAGCCCGGTCACCTCGTCGCGGAAATCGGCGAAGTCGTCGCTGGCGATCTCCTCGATACGGAAACCACCCCCTTCCGGTATGGCGACCCTGGTATTGGGGGGAAGTATGGAAGGCGTCTCGCGTGACGAGGGGTTCAAGCCGGGCAAGAAATTTCACCGCCTTTCCGGAAAAGTCGTGAAAGACCTGCACCCAGAATAGAAAGAAAGCATGGCATGACGGGAGGTGGAAAGCACTGTGCAAAAACCTCCCGCCCGACGATAGCCAGGAAGCAGGGAAAACACAGAGGCCGCCGTTCGCCGGGGTCGGCACCGAACCTCTTTGAAGAGCCAAAACGAGTTTTCCACAGCTTTATCCACACCTGTTGATAACCCGGTTGCGTCTATGGGAGCGCGCAATGCTTCGAGGTGACCAGTATGAGATTATAACAGGTTGCGGGGCGGCGATTAAGAACGGCGGGCCTTTTTCTTCTGGGCCTGGAGCCGGCATGGGAAGGGCCTGCCGGTATACCACCGGCGAGGCGGGCTCGCGGCGGCAGATGACGCGGGAAGGGTGACGTTCGCGCAGGCCGCCCCGACCCCGGGTTTCCTTGACACCCCCAGGAGGCACCGATATAATTCTTTCTGCTTTTTTGGAGGAAGGAAATGAAAAGGACATATCAGCCAAATACCAGAAAAAGGAAAAAGAACCACGGTTTCCGCAAGAGGATGAGCACGCGCTCGGGCAGGGCCATTCTCAAAAGGAGGAGGCTGAAGGGCAGGAAGAGGTTGAGCGCCTGAATTTCCATGACGACCCTCAAGAGCCGCAGGGATTTCGAACGGGTGATCAACTGCGGCAGCAGGAAAAAATTGGAAAATATTGTCGTCTACAGGCTTCCCAACCAGCTGGGGATCTCGCGCATAGGCATCTCAACCTCCAAGCATACGGGTGGGAGCGTAGAGCGCAACCGCGTTAAGAGGAGAGTGAGGGAGGCGGCGAGGAAAAACGCCTCCTTTTTGCCACCAGGAGAGGACATAGTCATCATAGCCGGTAGGAGGTGCCTGGAGGCGGCCTTCGAGGATATTGAGAGGGACATAAGGCGGATAGGTGAAAAGGGGTGCGCGAGTGGGAATCGCAGGCAGGATGACGACCAGGGCCATCAAAGTAGCCATTAAGGCGTACCAGGTGGGCATTTCCAGTTGGACGCCTCCGCGTTGCCGGTTCTACCCCAGCTGCTCTTCTTACACCTTGCAGGCGGTGGAGCGCTACGGGCTCCTTAAGGGCTTGGCGCTGGGGTTAAAAAGGATCGTAAGGTGCCACCCCTGGAATGATGGCGGGTATGACCCGCTTGTATAGGAGAACGACCGATGATGAGCGTATGGTCGGAGATTTGGAACGGCATCCTGGCCGGGCTTAACTTTCTGCTCCAGGCTTTCTACCGCTTCTCCGGCAGCTATGGAATAGCCATCATACTTCTGACCCTTCTGGTAAGGCTGGTGCTCCTACCTTTGACCGTGAAGCAGACCAGGTCCATGGTGGCCATGCAGAAGATACAGCCGGAGATAAGGAAGCTCCAGGAGAAATACAAGGACGACAAGGAGAAGCTCTCCCAGGAGATGATGAAGTTCTACAAGGAGCACAAGATAAACCCGTTCGGGGGATGTTTCCCGTTGCTCCTGCAGATGCCCATTTTTTTCGCGCTTTTCACCGTTCTCAGGAAATATCTGCTCACCCCGCCCACCATCATCGTGGGGAACACCCTTTCGGTATTCAAGGCCCTGCCGTGGTTTGAGGGAGGTCTGACCGGGGCTTACGCCCCCATACCTATAGTCAAGAGCTCCGGTTTTCTCTGGATGGGCAACCTCGCCGACACCACGCGCATAGCCGACCCCTATTTTGTGCTCGTGATCCTGCTCATGGCCTCCACCTGGTACTCACAGAAGCAGGTCATGAGCGATCCGAGACAGAAGAACATGCTCATCATCATGCCGCTCATCACGGCCTTTATCGGGTTAAGCCTGCCCGCGGGGGTCGTTCTTTACTGGCTTACCACCAACATCCTCCAGATTCTTCAGCAGTTCGGCATCGAGTTGTACGACAAGAAATACCCCAAGGAGCAACCGAAGGTGGCCCCGGCGAAAGCCCAGGAGGCCGAGAAGAAGAAAGGTGCCGCCAAGGCCAAGCCTGCTGTGGAGCCCGCGAAGGGCGGAAAGGCCAAGCCCGGCGCCCAGGCGGCGAAGAAGGGCGCCGGGCAGGGAACGAAGAAAAAGAAGCAGGCTGCGCCGGCCAGCAAACAGAGGCCGGGAGGGTCCCAGGTAAGAAGGCCTAAGGGCCCGCCGCCGCAGCAGAAGAGCGGCACCAAGGGCCCCGTTAAAGATGGCAGGAAGAAGCAGGGTAAATAAGGAGAGGCGAAATGGAGACCATGGAGCGAGCCGTGACGCCGAAGGCCGTAGTGGTGGACATAGTTAACCTGATGAACCTGCGCACCAGGGTGACGAGCTGGGAGGACGACGAGGAGATCCACATCGACATCTGGGGCGATGACCTGGGAATCCTCATCGGAAGGGGCGGGGCGACCCTGCAAGCACTTCAGGACCTGGTGACCACCATCGTGCGGAAGAACTGTGGAGAAAGCAGGCGGATAGTCATAGACGTGGAGAGATACAAGGAGAAGCGCCGCCAGAAGTTGAGGGAATACGCCGAGAGGATGGCCGAAAAGGCGGTTACCACCAGAAAGCCGGTCAAGCTCGACCCCATGAGCCCACGGGAGAGGAAGATCGTACACGACACCGTAAAGGAAATACCGGGCGTTACCAGCAGGAGTGAGGGGGACGAACCGCACCGCAGGATAGTCATCACTCCGATGCAATAGTAAAGAGTACCGGCAGTTAAGGCCTGCCACAAACCATTTCACCACTTTGATATTACCCTCAGCCCGCTGACAACGTGATTTTGTTCCACGTGAAACCGCTGCATTTGAGGGGCAGAAGGATAAAAAGCCAGCAAAAAAACGGAGTAGGAATCCGGTCAGCATAGGCGGAGCGAATAGACATCAACCGAAAGAGGGCCCAAGATACGGCTTGCCGTTGTGGACGGCACCGCTGCGGGATCAGGGGCTGGGCGGGTAAGGGCGAGAACCTAAACCCCGACTTAAGGTAGAGATTTTGCCAAAAGGCAGCGCCCGGGAGGATTCGGCACAATAGAGCCATTATCCGTGGTGGGCAGGGGTCTGATAGCAAGGCCATGTTTCACGTGAAACATGTCACCAACACATGGACGCCCTCGGCGCCCTGGCCCCATGATCCATTCGCACGGTCGCGCGGCGAGATCCGCGGCCAGCGGATTCCTCCTTTGCGGGGAGGCGGAGCGGGTTCGCGAATCGCGCGGGGGCTTGAAAAGAGGAAAGAAATTATAATGATAGAAAAATAACATGGAATACAGGTAACGTACCGGCAGGGAAGGATTATCGGGAAGCCGGGCTGGCACCGATCAGGCGTTCCAGGGGCTGGAAATGAGCGCAGAGGCATTTTACGCCATGGAGAACCCGGGAGAAAGCGCCAGGGGAGACGAGGCCACCAGCGAGAAGGGCGGGGCCGGCGACCTTTTCGTTTCCTCGCTGGAAAAGGCGGTAAAAAAACTGGGCCTTGATGTTGAAGAGCGGGCGATGGAGGGGCTTTCCCTGTATTTCACCGAGCTTTCGAGGTGGAACCAGGCCTATAATCTGGTGGGAAGACGGCTGGGGGCGGAGGGAATCACCGAGCTGATAATAGATTCAGTGACTCCGCTGTGCATAAAGGGCCTTTTGGGGGCGGGCATGGAGGTGGTGGATATAGGAAGCGGAGCGGGCATGCCCGGGATACCCCTGTACCTCTTGGCCGGACCTTTCTCGCTGACCCTGGTGGAATCCGTGAGGAAGAAGATCACCTTCTTGCGACATGTGATCAGGAGATTGGGGCTTGAAAACGTCTCTGTTTATGCTGGTAGAGTGGAGAAGATGGCGTCGGAGGAGGACAGACTCAACGCCTACGATGTCGCGCTGGCGCGAGCGGTGATGGAGCCCTTTAAACTGCTTAAGGTGGCCCGCCCCCTATTGTCCGAAGGGGGGCGGGCCGTCCTCTACCTTGGGAGCGGTGGCGTGCAGGAGCTGAGGAAGAACGCGCTGCGCCTGGAGGAAAAGGGCTGGAAGCTGGAATCCGTGCGGTCAACCCAGCGCTTCACGGGGAAGGACGTTTACCTTGCCCTTATGCGCAAGGAAGTGCGCGCGGGGAGAGTGAAGGGGTAGAGGCCGTCAGAACACGAAAGCCCGGCGGCCGGGAAGCCATCCGCGGAACTGAGAGGGGTGAGGCCGATGGAAGAGGATGAGATCGGCGCGGGAAGCGCCCGGAAGCGCGCGAAGGTGGTGGCGATAGCCAACCAGAAAGGCGGAGTGGGAAAGAGCACGACGGCCATTAACCTGGGGGCATACCTTGCGCTGGAAGGGAAAAGGGTCCTGGTCGTGGATCTCGACCCGCAATCCAACGCCACCAGCGGCCTCGGGGTGGGACCGCGCATGGACGGTCAGCAGATATACGACGTCTTGGTGAACGAAGTGCCCATGCGGGAGATCATAATCCCGACCTCCACGGAGGGCCTTTACCTCGCGCCCTCCTCGTTGAGGTTGGCGGGGGCCGAGGTGGAGCTGGTGTCCGTGCTTTCCAGGGAAAGCCGCTTGAAAAAAGCCCTGGAGCCGATACGTGAAGAATACGACCTCGTGCTGGTGGATTGCCCGCCATCACTGGGCCTCTTGACGGTGAACGCCCTTGCGGCGGCGGACGAGGTCTTGATCCCCATCCAGTGCGAATACTACGCCTTGGAGGGTTTGGTGCTTCTGCTCAGAACCATCGAGAAGATAAAAGTGCACCTCAACCCCGATCTTCGAATAGGCGGCATCCTGCTCACCATGCACGATGGGCGCACCAATATATCCAGGCAGGTGATGGAAGAGGTGCGCAGGCAGTATCCGAGAGAGACCTTCGAGACGGTTATCCCGCGAAACGTACGCCTGAGCGAGGCTCCGAGCTACGGGAAGCCGATCTCACAATACGATCCTGTATCCAAGGGAGCGAGGGCATATCACGAGTTGGCGAAGGAAGTGATATCGAATGGCTAAAAGAGGTCTGGGCAAGGGGCTCGGGGCACTGATTACCTCGAGCGTGGAAGCGGAACAGCCGAGACACGAGCTCATCCCCGTGGACAGCATATCCCCCAACCCGCTGCAGCCGAGGAAGAAGTTCAAGGACGAGAGCCTGGAAGAGCTGGCCGAGTCCCTCAAGGAGCATGGACTCGTGCAGCCGGTTATCGTAAGGCCGAGCGGGACGGGATATGAGCTGCTGGTGGGAGAGAGAAGATGGCGGGCCGCCAAGATGGCGGGGATCAAGGCCATCCCCGCCGTTATAAGGGATGCCGAAGCGTCGGAATGCCTGGAAATAGCCCTGGTAGAAAACCTGCACCGGGATGACCTGAACGGTATCGAGGAGGCGACGGCCTACCGGCAACTGATGGAGGACTTCGGGCTCACCCAGGAGGAGATCTCCAAGAGAGTGGGCAAAAGCCGCTCCGCGGTGGCCAACGCGCTACGCTTGCTTCAACTTCCAGTTGAGGTTCAGGCTTCTGTGATGGCGGAGGAGATCTCCGCCGGTCATGCCCGCGCCCTGCTGGCCCTGCAGGGCACCCCCTATCAGATGGCGCTACTAAGCCGCATCGTGGAGGAAGGCCTGTCCGTCAGGGAGACGGAGGAGCTGGTCCGCAGACACCTCGAGGGGAGGCAGCCGGCCCGGCGGGAAAGACCGAAGCCCCTGAACGATTACGCGGAGCTCATTTCGGCGAGCCTGAAGGCCAGGGTAAAGGTGATGCAGGGAAAGAGGAAAGGCAAGATCATAATAGAGTTCAAGGGCGAGAAGGACCTGAGAAGGATCCTCGAGGAGATAGGGATAACCGCCACCTGACCTGGACGCCGGATGAGCGCGGGCAGAGGCGGCGCGGGGGGGCGCAAATCCTTAATGCGCGGAAAAGAGGTGAGCTCGCCGTCCGGTCCCTGAAGCGAGTGCCGTGGCTCGGCCTAAGCGTATTTTTCCATGGCCAGCCCCACCAGTTTCTCCACCAGCCGGTTGAAATCCAGTCCGGCGGCCTCCGCCGCCAGCGGCAGAAGGCTGGATTCGGTCATGCCCGGGCTGATGTTCAGCTCCAGGACCTGGGGGACTCCCTGCTCGTCGACTATGATGTCCACGCGGGAAACGTTCTGGCACTCCAGGGCGCGATGGGTCCGCAGCGATATGTCCACCACCCTCCGGGTGGTCTCCTCGTCCAGCCTCGCCGGGCAGTAGTAATCGGTGGCCCCCAGGGTGTAGCGGGAATCGAAGTCGAAGAAGCCGCTCTTGGGAACCACTTCCACTAGGGGAAGGGCCTCAATATCCCGGTTGCCCAGTATGCTCGCCGCCACCTCGGTCCCCCTTACATATTTTTCCAGTAACACCCGGCTGTCGTAATGGAGGGCGAAGCGTACGGCCTCCGGGAGGTCATCTTCCTCGTGGACCACCCGGACCCCCAACGCCGATCCCTGGGCGACGGGCTTGACCACGAGAGGGAAGCCCAGTTTCTCGGCGGCGACGGAGAGAGCGTGCACGGCACCCATTTCCTGGAAAGTATCCTCGCTGAGCACGAAGAAGGGCGGGGTGGGGATCCCCTGCCGCTTCAGTATCTCCTTGGAAAGGGCCTTGTTGAAACCCAGCTGGCTGGAGAAGACGCCCGGGCCCGTGTAGGGGATGTCCAGGATCTCCAGAAGCTCCTGTACCGTCCCATCCTCGCCGAATTTCCCGTGCAGGGCGATGTAGACCAGGTCGGGTCGCATCTCCTTGAGGGCGGGCACTAACCTTTCGTCCACGTCCAGCTCCGTCACCTCGTGGCCCAGCTCGGTCAGGGCGCGCGAGACGCGCCGCCCGGAACGGAGGGAGATATCCCTCTCCAGCGACCTGCCTCCCATGAGGACTCCTATGCGCATCTGCACCAACCCCCTAATCTTCTTCCTGCGGATCCCGTGGTGGGCGAGGGGCAGGGCTCTTCTCCAGCCCGAAGGCCCTGGCCAGAGAGACCTCCCTCTTTACCACCCGGGAGAGGCGCTTGATGCCCTCCCACAACGTGTCCGCGTCTGAGTAGCTGAAATTCAGGCGCATGCAGTTCTCCCCTCCCCGGTAGGGGAAGAATCCGCTGCCCGGTACGAAGGCCACCTTGGCCTCTATGGCCGAGGCCAGCATCTCCGAGGTATGGATGTATTCGGGAAGCGTCACCCAGACGAACAGGCCTCCCTGGGGCCTGGTCCATGCCGCGATGTCCCCCAGGAATTCCTGCAGGGCCTCCAGCATGGCATCCCGCCTCTCGCGGTATATCTCCCGCAGCTGTTTGACCTGGCCCATCCAGTCCTCCTCCGCGAAGTAAAGGTGGGCTATCCTCTGGGTGAAGGAGGAGGTGCAGAGGTCGGCGGACTGCTTGGCGAGCAG
>Ga0078972_1012968_pt1 | contig 14026 bp, 11 predicted proteins | sample YelNatPaOPGAMG01_FD_67568 | JGI IMG/M metagenome (GOLD analysis project Ga0078972, IMG submission 67568) | Hot spring thermophilic microbial communities from Obsidian Pool, Yellowstone National Park, USA - OP-RAMG-01 (SPADES assembly) (version 2) | ecosystem: Environmental > Aquatic > Thermal...
GATTGGAAGATATATGCGCATAGTTATAATTGGCGCTGGAGCTGCGGGAGTAAGCGCAGCTGAAACAATTCGAAAGCAAAACGCAGATGCGGAAATAACCGTCATAAATGAAGAGGACAGTGTCCCGTATTCCCCAGTCGCGCTTCCTGAATTTATAGAAGGAAAAATTTCAAGGGAGCAGCTGTACTTATGGAATAATGATTACCTAAGTAAAACGAAGATTTCCTACGTTCGCGGGAAGACCGTTATAAGTGTTGATGTAAACGCTAAAAAAGCGATAGCTGAAGACGGATCCGTTTTTCCTTACGACAAGCTGCTAATAGCAACAGGAGCTAGACCAATAATTCCTGAGGAATTAAAGAATAAAAGGGGGATTTTCACGCTGAGAACCTTAAAGGACGCAGAAACGATTCGCGGTAAAATCAAAGAAAGAGCAATCATTTATGGTGCGGGAGCAGTTGCCGTGAAAACGGCTGTTGCATTACGCAGAATAGGCGTTGACGTTATAATTCTTTGCAGATCAAGAGTTTTGAGAAGACTTTTCGACGAAGACATATGTCGGCTAATACATGATCTCTTAATAGCAAACGGAGTAAAAATAGTTGGAATTCATGAACAAATGCGCTTGGTAGGAGACCCCATAGAAAAACTGAGGTTGGGGACGCAGGAATTCAAATGTGATGGAGTTATCGCCGCGTTAGGAGTAGCTCCAAACTTATCCTTCCTAGATCCAAGTCAAATCAAATTAGGCAAATCGGGAGGAGTAATCGTGAATGAGAAAATGCAAACATCAGCACCTGACGTTTACGCAGCTGGCGACTGCTGCGAAACCATAGACATAACATCTGGAAGTAGCAACGTAATCGCTCTATGGCCTCCGGCAGTGGAGCAGGGAAAAGTCGCAGCTTTAAACATGCTTGGCATAAACGCAATTTACGAAGGAACACTTCCACAGAACATGGTCGACGTGTTTGACACAACATTCGCATCAATTGGATCGCTTGATGGAGAAAAAATAACCATCAGCAGCCATACCACAATCAAACGCTTCACCATAAAAAACGGAGAAATCACAGGAGCCCAACTCGTCGGCGACGTAGATGAAGCCGGCATAATATCAACCATATTAAAAAGAAAACTTCAAAAATTAAAGTTTAAAGAAGCACACGCAAGAAAAAGCACACTCGCAATGTATATGTATTCTAACCATGGAGGATTTCTGTCAAAATTTGAAACTAGGAACTTCATGGAACAAACTGAAAACTTTAAACCAGACGGTGAAATAACGAAGAGGTAAATTTATGAACATTAAAGACAAGGCTGTTCAAAAAGAGAAGGCGTTTTATTTCTTCACTTTAATAAGTAATTATACTGGTGAAAGCGCAACAGCAATGCGCGCGTTTTAGGCTGATACTTCACCCAAAAAGCCTGTAACAATGAGGTTTACAGCTTCATCCTTTGATAGTCCCCTGCTTCTTAAATAGTTCAACTCTTCCTCTGAAATTTTGCCTATGGCAGCCTCATGAGTCAGCACAGCATTTTTATTGGCATTAACAAGTTCAGGTGTTGAGTTTATAAATGAACTTTCAGACAATAACAGACCCATACAATCTATGTGACCCTTTCCACCGCCTTTGGCAACTATTTTGCTGTGGGATGAGATTTTTGAGTTTTCATCTGAAATCATTCGCAGTTTTATCATGCCGCTTGACTTTTCTCCATTCAGGAAAAGGAAATCAAACATTTCAATCTCTCCGTTTTTAGCTAAAACTGCTGTTTCAAAATCTGCTGAGGATTCGTTATCTAAGGTTGTTTTGCTTTCAATTTTAAATTTCTTTGGCGGATTTATACACTTGTAAAAACTCGATAACTTTGCCCCTTTTTCAAGGATAAATTCTATGCTTGACAGGACATAATCGTTTTTTCCCCAATTGTGAAAATGCTTCATTTTCAGCATAGAATTTTCTTTGAGAATCACCTTCGAATAACTTTTATGTTCTGCATTTAGAATTGGTTTTGCAGCGTTGCAGATGCTGTAAATTTCTGTGGCAACATCTTTTTCTACAACTACTAGGTTTGTTGGATTTTGATAAGTTTTTGGTGAAGAAATCGTGAAACATGTGCTTATTGGATGTTCCACTCTTTTCTTAACCCAGATGAAATATCCCTCAATGGGTTTTTGATTGAAGTAGTTTCTAGTCCATTCTAGTGTTGCATAGGCTTCAGGGCTAGATAATAGGATTACTCCTTCCTTAGCGAATATTGAGCGGATTTCACGATTGATTTGGACATAACTCGCGCTCTTTACATTCTCTGCATTTTTCATATCCATACCTCAAAATTGTCTTCCAAGTTTTCCTCCAATTTCTTGAGGAGCAAACGATTTCTCCGTGCAAAAGTACATGTGCCACATCTGGCTCTAAAAATCGCAGTATATTTCCTCTATGTGTTATTAAGAGAAGTGAAACACCACTGCGGATTAATTTATCATGTATAATCCACATTAGCTTTTCGAGGTTTATTACATCTAATCCTGCATCAATCTCATCGAAAATTGCAAGTTTAGGATTTAAACTGAGTATCTGAATTATTTCGGAGAGCTTTTTTTCGCCACCTGAAAATCCAACGTTTATTTCTCTTTCCAGAAGGTCGTTGTCAGATAAGAAATGATTCATGTTTAATGGTTGTTTAGAGATTGCCTTTAAAAGATGGGAGAGCTTCACTCCCTTAATGGCTGGAGGATTCTGGAAGGCTAAGGCTATGCCAAGCTTCGCTCTCTCCTCTATTGGCAAGTGCGTTATATCTTTTCCTTCAAACAGTATTTTCCCATAAGTTATTTCATACCCTGGAAAACCCATTATTGAAAATGTCAAAGTAGATTTTCCAGAAGCATTCGGCCCTAAAAGGGCATGCACTTCACCTTTCTTAATTTCTAAACTAATGTTTCTTAAAACCTCTTTCCCATACGTTTTTACTGATAAGTTTTCTATTTTAAGCAACATCTTCACCACTCTTAATTATCCTCATAACCTACAAAGACCCTCTATAATATTTTGTTGCTGGACAAGCAAGGCATTTTTTTTGTTCATACCTTGGGCATTTTCCACAGTTTATTCCACAAGGTGCATTCTCATCTTCTTTAGTTGCAATTATCTTAATCGGAAGGTATTTTGGAATCGCTGGCGCCTCGCCTATCGTGGCTTCTGAGCGTCTGATACCCATTTGTGCTCTTGCTGAGCATTCTTCAACTATGGCGTTTAAGGTATCACCATCTTCCGCCACCATGATAGTCATTAGATTGTAAGCGCCTGTGGTTGTAGTTAAAAACACCATTCTTGGACATTTAGAAAATATGTTTATAAGTTCTCGTAAACGCTTTGGCGTTTCCACCTCAGCATATACAATGGCAAGCCTGAAACCTAAATATTCAGCGTTAATTCCAGCTGAAACCTTAACCAAATTATCGCAAAGCTTATTCAATCTCTTCTTTACACTGACATGGGACATTCCAAGTTGCTTGCCTATTGATGATAGGGACGTCCTACCATTCTGTTGCAAGATAGAAATTATTTTTTTATCTATATTATCCATTTTGGTTCATCTTTCTGGTTACATATTGTAACAAAACGTATATATATACGTTTCTATTTTGTAATTAATTAAAATGTAAATAGGAAGGAAATGTAATGTTTGAGAAGATTTTTTTGAAGGTGAAAAGGGGAAGCCAATATGAGTGTTAAAAACAAAGAACTTTCAAAAGAAAAAGCTTTCTACTTTTTCACTGCGATTGGAAATTATACCGGCGAAAACGCAACATCGATGGAAGATTTTTTAAAGAAAATGGAACGCATAGACATTAAATCGATAGAATTTCATTTTTATCGAGGCGATTTTGAGAAATGGATAACCGAAATTATTGGAGATAAAGAATTAGCGGAGCAAATCAAAAAATTGAAAGATCAAAACCTTACCGGAGAGAAACTAAGAAATAGGCTCCATCAAATTATCTCTAAACGATATGGACTGCAAGTTTGCTCGCATAAGAGATGGCATAAGTAATCCAATTGGGTGAATGACAATGGAAGAAATATTGCTCTTAACAGCTGTCATTTATGTTATTGCATTAATTTTTGGCTATTTAGCACAAAGATATTTAAGAATGCCTTGGATGTTTTCACTCGTCATATTTGGCTTGATCTTTTCTGCCTTCGGCTTTTTCACACAAGTTACAAAAAGCGAAAACTTTCAATTGTTAGCGAACCTAGGAATGCTTATTCTACTCTTCATGATTGGCTTAGATTTAGACTTAAAAGAGATTAAATCACTAGGACCATACATTGCAGGGGGAGACCTCTTCTTATGCTTTTTTGAGGGAACCATGTTAGCTCTACTCTTCTATTTTTGCTTTCCTGCTGATGTAGGAAACTCTTTTCCTATCGCATTGATAACAGGCGTAACTTTTGGAACAATTGGCGAAGTTGTTCTATTCGCTATACTCGCTGAATTCGGTTTGGTGAACACAAAGTTTGGTCAGCTCACACTTGGAATGGGAGTATTTGACGACATCGTGGAAATAACAATGCTTGCAATAATCGCTACCCTACCAGCTTTCTCATCAACAATTAAAGTAACCAAGGTACAGAGCATTCCGGACATTAAATTGATTATAACTGGTTTGATCGTTTTGCTTCTCACAACATATGCAATAGTAAAAGTTGGAGGGAAAATTAAAAAAGCTTTAGAGAGTATTCGCAGTCCACCTTATGTTCCCCCATTCCTAATACTTCTCACATTCTTTTCCTTCGCCGCTATAGGCGCAATTATATATGAAAATCTAGCTCCAATAGCCGCGATCATGGGTGGTATAGTTGCACAGCAAATATTTCCCGATAAAATGCTTAAGGAAAGCAGAAAGTCCATAGACTTCTTTGGTAATTTTTTCCTTTCCCCATTTTTCTTCTTAAGTCTTGGAACCAAAATGTCTTTAGCTGCTCTCATCGCTTTCCCACTGCTAATTATAGTTATCGTTTTAGTTTCTTTCACTTCAAGAGTCTCAGCATCCACTATGCTTTTCCGCAAATTGTTTGGTGCAAAATACGCATTCATATTAGGCGTTGGGCTATGTGCAAAGTTTAGCACAAGCATTATCGCTGAGAACCTCTTATTCACTTCTGGACTCATATCAACAACGCTCTTTTCAGCAATTATAATGGCCTACATAATCATGAAGCCGATAATAGTAGGCGTATACTCTTGGGCTTTATCAACCGCAAAATTATATGGAAAATGATGTTGCGATTTCATTAATTCAAAATCATTTCCAGAAGATGGGGGAAAGTGAAAAGCTTATGACATCAGTAAAAGTTTTGTTAACTGCCGACAGAACTTTGATGAGTAACTATCGAAACGGCGAATTCTTAGGCTTTGGAACAACAGCGCCCCCAAACGTTGTTCCAGACTGGTTTTTCCAACTGCTATTCTTTCCACCAATAAAAACAATCAACGGCATTCCAACTCAAGCGCCTTATGGACTAAGAAAGATTGAGGCTCAACTATTAAATGAAGGATTCAATGTTTTAACAGTTGATCCAGACCACCTCGGCGAATATTTGGATGATGCTAAGGCGCTTGGAATACACGTTATGGATCCATTCGGTTTAGGTCCAGCCTCATCCACATTCTCCCGCATCTTAAAAACTGGAGAGCCATACGTTGCAAAGCACTTCCGCCTATTGCTTGAAAATCCTGAATTAGCTGAAGCGAAAAAACGCGGCCTAAAAATAATTGTAGGTGGACCTGGAGCATGGCAGCTCAGGCTTAGACCAAAATTTGTGGATGACCATGGAATCGACTGCGTAATAGACGGTGAAGCTGAAAAGGCTGTTGGCAAAATATTTAGGGCTGCAGTTGAAAGCGGTGAACTTCCAAAATTCTATGAAGTTAACGCTAAAGAATCGCCAAGTTTGGATGAGATACCTGAAATTAGAAATCCTTCAATAAATGGTCTAATCGAGATAGGGCGAGGCTGTTGCCGTGGATGCCAATTCTGCAGCGTCACATTAAAACCTTTACGCTGGTACCCATACGAAAAGATAGAAAAGGAACTCCAAGTAAACGTGGATGCAGGAATAAAATATGCCATAATACACGCTGAAGATGTGCTGCTTTATGGCTCAAAAACCGTGATGCCGGACAGAGAAAAAGTGCTGAAACTGCATGGACTATGCAAGCGTTATGTTGAAACATTGGGCTGGAGTCACACATCAATGGCTGCTGTTGCAGCTGCTCCAAAACTTGTGGAGGAAGTTGCAGAACTAATAATAAATGACAAACAGGAATGGTGGGGAGCCGAAATAGGAATAGAAACAGGTTCACCCGAGCTTGCAAAGAAAATTATGCCTGCTAAAGTTCTTCCGTTCCAGCCGGAGAAGTGGCCTGAAGTTGTCAAAACTGCTGCTGGCATAATGACTGATAACAATCTTGTTCCCGCATGCACCCTAATAACTGGTTTACCCCAAGAAACTGAAGACGACGTGGTAAAGACTATAGAGTTGATAGACGACTTGAAAGGCTTCAAAAGTCTAATTGTACCCTTGTTTTTCGTTCCACTTGGAAGATTGAAAGATAAAGACTGGTTTACAATGGAGCAGATGAGCGACCTGCAAATGGAGCTGCTGATAAAATGTTTGAGGTATGACATTTACTGGGCAAAGGATATAATGAAGTTGTACTTCAAAGGGAAATGGTATAGCAGAATTCTATCCCTTCTCTACTGGCTCTTTGTGAAAATTGTGGAAAGAAAGGCGAAAAGCGTTTACAACATTCCGTTTAAAACCGAAACTCCAAAAATAGAGGCTAAAACATGAAAATATGCCTGATTTTGCCTCCATACAATTCAGCGGCCAAATCGGTGGTTGGCATCTCATCACCTCCATTAGGCTTAGCATACATTGCTTCAATGCTTAGGAAAAATCACGAAGTGAAAATTATAGATTCAAACATTCTCAACTATACAATAAAAGATGTTGAAAAGGAACTGCGAAGTTTCAATCCAGATGTTGTTGGAGTCACTTCGGTGACGCCTTCCATTTATGATGCATATAAAGTTGCGGAAACCGCCAAAAAGGTTAGAGAAGACTGCACAGTAATTCTAGGTGGGCCTCATGCAACTTTCATGTCGAGGCGAACCATGGAAGAATGCGAATACATTGACATAATTGTTAAGGGTGAAGGCGAAGAGACAACCAGAGAATTAATCGAGAGTATTGAAAAAGGAGCCCCACTAAACGAAGTGAAGGGAATAACTTTCAGGGAGAAAAATGAAATAATTGACACTGAGCCTAGATCCTTCATAAAGAATATAGATGATATACCATTTCCAAGCAGAGACTTGCTGCCCATGCACCTCTACAAATTTAACGGAGTAAAATACACGACAATGCTTACAAGCAGAGGATGCCCCTTCAAATGCCCATTCTGCTTGTCCTCAAGGCTTTTCGGTGGATACTGGAGAGGAAGAAGCTCAGAAAACGTCCTTGAAGAAATGAAAATCGTATATGAGGAATATGGCATTAGAAACATTGAGTTTATGGATGATACCTTCACGCTTAACCAAGAGAGAGCTGAAAATATATGCGACGGAATCATTAAGCAGGGTTGGGACATAAGCTGGGGAGCATCATCAAGAGTGGATACACTGTCGAAGAAGCTTGTTGAAAAAATGAAGAAGGCAGGCTGCTGGATCATATTCCTCGGTATAGAGTCAGGTTCCCAGAAAATACTGGACGCGATAGGGAAAAGAATCACACTTGAACAAGTAAAGAAAGCGGTGAAAATCTTAAAGGACGCAGGGATTCAAGTTTTAGGCTCTTTCATAATAGGTTTCCTACAAGACACCACAGAAACAATCAAGGAAACAATAAAATTCGCTAAAAGCCTAAACTTGAATTATGCAGAATTTTCCATACTTACGCCATACCCAGGAACACCAATATTTGATTACGCCAAAAAACACGCCATGCTTCTCACAGAAAACTGGTCTAAATACACAGCTACTGAACCAATTGTTAAAATCGAAGGGGCATCTGAAAAGGAGATTAAAACTCTATTCCAAAAAGCATACATCACATTCTATCTTAGGCCAAGAATTGTTATGGAATGGCTGAAAAACAAACAGTTTAGTCTCATGAAAAGCGGAATTAAAGCCATAATAAACTATCTAGGAGGAAGATAAAATGCACGAGGCAGATCTAGTTGCGAACACTGTTAAGACATGGCTAGGCAACCCCATATCGAGAAGCCTGTTAAGGTGGGTTTCAAAAAGAACAGAAAAGGGCAGCAAATTGGAGTCCGCTCTAAAGAAATACATAGATGAACAGGAAAAATTAAGCTTTCAAGAAAAACTAGCCTACGCTGTAGTTAAGTTAGCCCTCAATAAAGGTTCAGAATCCTTCGGCATTTCAAAAGGGCAATTGGTGGAATCTTTAAGAAATCCTATGGTGAGACGGGGAATCGCAAATGTTCTTGAGGGCATAGGCTATTACGGCATTCAAAGACCACAAACAACAGCCGCCCCATTCCTTGTAGTCTGGAACTTCACAAAACAATGCAATTTGAAATGTAGACACTGCTATGAAAATGCTGGACCGAAACCGGCACCTGACGAATTAACAATAGAAGAAGCCAAAAAAGCCATAGACGATTTTGAAAGCGCTGGAGTAGTAGCCCTTTCATTCTCAGGCGGAGAACCATTAGCAAGAAAAGATTTCCTTAAAGTGGCTAAGTACGCTGCCGACAAGGAATTTTATGTTTCCATCGCATCTAACGGAACATTAATCACTAAAACCATTGCACAAAAAATGAAGGAGGCTGGCGTCCAATATGTTGAAATCTCTTTAGATGGATTCGAGGAGACCCACGACAAATTTAGAGGGATACCTGGCGCTTGGAAACGGGCTGTAGAAGGTATAAAAAACTGTGTTGAAACCGGTTTAGATACTGGCGTTGCAACAACAGCAACCCACTATAATTTAAAAGAAATACCGAAGCTCATAGAATTCATCGAAAATGACCTTCACGTAAAAAGATTCATAGTATTCAACTTCATACCCGTAAACCGAGGAAAAGAAATAGTGGATCAGGATCTAACTCCAAAAGAGAGAGAAGAACTCTTGGATTTTCTCTATTCAAAACTTATTGATGGCAATAGAAAATTGGATACGTTTTCAACAGCTCCTCAATATGCTGTCACCTCATACAAGTTTGCTTTCGGTCCAGCAGTTGCAACACACTTCACGAATAGAGCTGCCTCAGAAATGCTTAAGGGAAGAACAAAGTCCCTAACAGAATTTATTGGTGGATGCGGAGCTGGTCGTCTCTATTGTGGCATGGAACCAAACGGGGACATTGAACCATGTGTCTTCATACCTATAAAAATCGGAAACATTCGAGAGCAAAGCCTGGTCAAAATCTGGAGGGAATCAACAGTCCTAAAACAGATAAGGAACAGAGATGTCTTCAAGGGTTGCGGAGAATGCGAATACAAATACATATGCGGAGGATGCAGAGCAAGAGCCTACGCCTACTTCAACGACTTACAAGGTCCAGACCCAGGCTGCAGCATCAACCAAAAATACTGGGAAAAAATAGCGAATCAAAATGAAACGGTTAAAGTTTGAAATCGCATTTTTAGAATTTGTACTGAAGGAATAAAACATATCTTCCATTCTTATAAGGAGGTTAAATGCGATTATGATTATGGGAAGAACTTTTTCCTTCCAAAAGGGATGTAAATAAAATGGCAGATGAAAATAAAGATTTAAAAACCGATATTAAAGACGTTATTAAGGTAGCTCATAAATTTCCAAAACTTTTTGAACATGGTTTCATCGGTTGTCTTGAATTGAAAAATAGAATAGTGATGGCCCCAATTTCCACAAACTTAGCAAGCGTTGGAGGAGAAGTTACGCAACAACTTATTGATCACTATTCAAGAATTGCAAAAGGCGGAGCTGGTCTAATAATTGTAGAGAATACCTGTGTACATTTCCCCGAAGGGAGGCATGGAACAACCCAGCCTAGAATTGACACAGACGAGTTTATTCCAGGTTTACATCGCTTGGTTCAAGCTATCCAACAATACGGTGTAAAAGTTGGCGTTGAACTTGCACATCCAGGCGGAGTTGCCGACGTTCGATTCATCAAGACTCAACCTATCGCGCCATCCTCAACGCCAATGAAATCTGGAACAGTTACTCCTAGGGCTTTAACTAAGAAAGAAATAGAAGAGCTAGTTGACATGTTTGGGAAAGCAGCGTTAAGAGCGAAAAAAGCTGGCTTTAACATGGTGGAAATTCAAGCTGGTCACGGGCTTTTAATAAATCAATTCCTTTCACAATTATACAATAAGAGGAAAGATGAATTTGGTGGATCTCTAGATGGAAGAATTCGCTTTCTAAAAATGATTGTTGAAAAAATAAAAGACTATGCTGGAAAAAGTTTCCCCGTTAGCGTTAGGCTAGGCGTTGAAGAATTCAAAGAGGGAGGAATTAAAATTGAAGAGGGAAAGTGGATCGCAAAGAAACTTTCAAATGCGGGAGTTGATGCTATCCATGTAACTTTAGGAGGAACTACTATGGAAAAACGTCTCGAACCCATGCCCTATCCACAAGGATGGCGAGTATACTTAGCAGAGGAAATTAAAAAAGTAGTAGATGTGTCTGTCATTGCCGTGGGAGTAATTCGAGAACCATTGTTCGCCGAGAAAATTCTACAAGAAAGAAAAGCTGACTTTATAGCTTTGGGAAGAGCATTAATTGCTGATCCGCAATGGCCTAAAAAAGCTTTAATGGGAGAGGAAAAAGCTATAAAAAGATGCTTTTCATGTAATGAATGCGTTAGAGCAAGGCACTTCGAAGATTTACCTATCCGCTGTTCTTTTAACCCTACAATTGGAATTGACGATAAGTTTGTCACTATAAAGAAGACCAAACATAAAAAGAAGGTTATGATAGTTGGTGCTGGTCCAGCGGGTATGGAAGCTGCTAGGGTTGCCGCTTTAAGGGGACACGATGTATACCTTTTTGATAAGGAAAATCAGATTGGCGGAACATTAAACATTGCAGCTGCAGTTCCTGGAAAAGACAAACTGAGATGGATAATTGAATATTACGCCTATATACTTCCAAAGTTAGGAGTGCACATACAACTGAGAGAATTCGTAGATAAACAAAAAATCGAAGCCTTCAGTCCAGATGTCGTAATAATAGCTACCGGTTCAGAGCTAACAATGCCTCAAATACCAGGAATGAGAAATATAAATGGTTTATCTTTCAAAGAAGTCCTTAAGGGTGAAGTTAAAATTGAAAGAGAAAAAGTTGTAGTCTTAGGTGGTGGATTAATAGGGCTGGAAACTGCTTTATTTCTTACATCACTTGGAAATGATGTTACTGTTCTTAAACGGTATGAAACTATCTCTGAAAATATTGACCCAGTATATGCACCGCATCTACTTTCAAATCTACAAAAACAAGGAGTTAACATCATTTCTAAGGTCATGATAATGGAAATTGAACAAAACCAAGTTCTAATCAAAACTCACAGTAAAGAGCTAAACAAGGTTTACTTTGACAAAATTGTGTTGACGCGAGAACTAATGCCTTCTAACAAGCTTGCCAAAGAAATAGAAGCAAGTGAAGTATACCTTATCGGAGATGCTTTAAAGCCACGAAGAATTTTTAACGCAGTTTTCGAAGGTTTTATGGTTGGAAGGCAAATATAAGCTTTTAAAAGGGGGAAGGTTTATGAAAATTCTTGTTACGATGGGACGCGGTGGAACAGGAAAAACAAGCTTTGTCGCCTTGATGACTAAATACTTCATTGAAAATGGAGAAACTCCGCTTCTTTTGGTGGATTCTGATCCTGACCAAAACCTTGGAGAAATGGTTGGCGTAGACTTGCATGAACATGGAAAAAAGACAATCTCAGAGCTGCTTATCGAAACTTTCTTAAAGCAAGGTGGAACCCTAGTTGGAGTCCCACCAAGCGAACGCATAGAAAGTCGCATATGGGCTCAGGGAATGTATGAAGGCGAACACTTCGATTTCATTGCTGTTGGAACAAAATGGATTGAAGGATGCTATTGTCTTCCAGACGCAGCTTTAAAAGGTGCCCTAGAATCATTAACAAAAAACTACAGATACATCCTAGTTGACTCACCAGCTGGTTTGGAACATCTTAACCGGCGAATAACATCAAAAGTGGACGACATCTTCGATGTAATAGATCCATCAAAAAAGTCCTTTGACCACGTTGAACGCGCTTATCGCGTGGCCAAAGAGGTTAAAATAGACTTTAGAAACTTCTATGTTATTGGAGGCTTCAGGTTTCCAGAAAGCCTGGAAAGTCAAGCTGAAAAGGTTTTGCCATTCAAATTTTTGGGAAGAATCGCTTATGATGAAAACGTCGAGAAATACGTTCTAACCGGGAAATCTCTTCTAACTCTACCATCAACTACTCCAGCCTATATTTCTGTAAAAAGAATATTGGAAAAAGCTGGATACACCAAAACAGTTAACTCATAAAATGCACTAGATTTAGCATAAAGAAAAACAGGTAAAATAATGAGCTCTCCTAAAATAGGATTTGTTGCATGTAACAGCTGGCGCTTTATTTATTTTAGGATTATCCATAGGATTTTCCTTGCCAGCTATTTTAGAATATGCAGAAGCTTTAACTATCGCTAAATCAGCTATTTTCACAATTCTCTTTTTATGCTCATTAATATTTTTAAGCATTTCAAAGCTTTCGTTAGGAGCCTCTATTCTTCACTTAGCAAGAAACGCGGCTTGGAAAATTGATAAAAAAGTTTACAATACCTTTCTTTTAGGATTCTTCTTGATTTTTAACGATAATAGCGAAGTGCTTTAACATAAAGAATAATACCATTCCTTCTTATTGCTTTAACCTATAAAAGATAAGATTTGAAAAAGAAATAGCATGTAAAACTGCAGCAAAGCATTCCATGGTTTAATTGCAAAAGTCAATATTAAACTTTAATCGAGCATTTCTTTTATTTGCTAATAAACGAATTCCCTGTTTTAATGCAAACTAAAAAGCTTCCACACTTTTATTTTATATTGCATTAAAAAATTCTACTTTTAAAGTAAAACTGGAATCCTTTAAGTTTTTAGTAAGTAACGTAATTAATTTGATGGATTCAAACCATTTTTTGAAAACTACTTGTTTTGGCGTGCTCCGCAATATGGGCAGAATTCATCTTCAATGTTTAAAGGTGCTCCGCATTTTTGACAATAGATTTGAGTTTTTGGGGGAGTTGGTTTAATGCTCTTTTTCCTTATAATTTTAATTCCAACAATTGCTGCCGCAATAACAGCTATTAATGGTAAAATTAAGAGTAAAGGTTTATTCATTGCAAGAAGCGTTAACTCGTTGATAAAGGTTTTTTCGATTGTAAAATATTTAATATCGCTAGCTGCAACTATATTACCTTTATTATCTTTAAAAATTGCTTTTACACTCCATTCTCCCAAAGTTTTTGGGTAAAATTCATCGCTAAAGCTTCCATCAGAATTAACATTTACCTCATGAATAATGGTTTCGCCTTCTTCGCCTTCTTCCGTATGGGAATGGCATTGAAGAGTTATTTTAGCTGGTTGAATTGGCGGCGTTAAAATTCCTGAAACTTTAACTTTTGCGCCTTCAACTTCAGGTGTTATCGTAAGCGTAAATGGCTTCTTCTTTACGTTTAATGTAACCTTAACAGAATGTATTCTTTCTCCGCTTGCACCTTCAATAGTTAAAGTGTAAGCGCCTTCAGGTGTTGAAAGAGGAATATTTAAGTTTAATGTTGAACTGAAGGATGGAACTCCTGAGGCAACCGTGAACTTAGCTTCAACATCGCTAGGCACACCTGATATTGTTAAGCTTACTGGCGCATTAAAATCGCCAATTTTCTCTACATTAACTTGAATGCTTGCGTTGTCTCCCTGCTCTACTGTAATAGTTT
>Ga0078972_1012970_pt1 | contig 14021 bp, 8 predicted proteins | sample YelNatPaOPGAMG01_FD_67568 | JGI IMG/M metagenome (GOLD analysis project Ga0078972, IMG submission 67568) | Hot spring thermophilic microbial communities from Obsidian Pool, Yellowstone National Park, USA - OP-RAMG-01 (SPADES assembly) (version 2) | ecosystem: Environmental > Aquatic > Thermal...
GAGCCAACGAGTTACAATCCAAATCCTTATTTTGCAGATGTTCCGCCTACGCATTGGGCATTTAAGTATGTGCAGAGGGTAAGGGAGAGGGGTATAGCTCAAGGGTATCCAGGGACGAATTTATATGGGCCTGAGGATAATGTAACGAGGGAGCAGATGGCAAAGATGTTGATAATGGGGTTGGTATCACAGGGTAAGATAAGTGAGCCACCGAGTGATTATTGTTTGAGTGGGAGTCCATTTCCTGATGTAGAGATAGACAGGTGGAGTTGCAGGTTTATAAAGAGGTTAAAGGAGCTTAATATAACAACAGGATATCCAGATGGGACATATAAACCAGAAAATCCGGTAAAGAGGTCAGAGATGGCAGCCTTCATTTTTAGAGCATTTTTATCTTCTATTTCCCTACCTGCGGAATTCAAGTTTTATTCTCCTACTATACCTGAGAATGGGACAATTCCACTTAAATATGTAATGCCTGGTGCAGGTGGACAGAATGTTTCACCTCCTTTGAAATGGGAAGGGATTCCTTCTGGCACTAAATCGTTGGTTTTACTTATGTATGATCGTCACCCAATAGCAGACAATTGGATTCATTGGATAGTTATAAATATTCCTACATCTGTAACTGAATTTCCTGAGGGGGCTTCAGGGAGGACGATTACATCCCCAGCTCGTGAGCTTATAAATACCTATGGATTTAGAGGATACGGAGGTCCTGAACCACCACCAGGAACAGGACAACATCCCTATGTTTTTAGGTTGTATGCTCTTAGTGTTCCTGAGATAAATCTTTCGTCACAACCAAGTTATGATGAGATTATAAGAGCTGTTCAACCCTATGTGATTGATTATAAGGAATTCGTAGGCTACTTTGGAAGATAAAGATTTTGGAGGTTATTTAAATGAAAGGAAAAATATCTTTAAAATTACTGATAACGATATTTTTGTTAATATTAATCCCTGTAGCAAATAGCTATGGTCAGATAAATTTATCTGGAAATTATTCAGTCCTTTGGTCAAAAAAATTTATTTCTAATATACAAAAGATAGCAAATAATTTAGATTTAACTGGAGATGGAGTAAGGGATGTAGTCGTAGTATTATCAGATTCTTCAACAATAGAAATTCAAGCTTTAAGAGGTTATGATGGTTCTTTACTATGGAATAAAAACCTTTCTGCCACAAATAATACAGCTAAAAATATTTCTATTGAAAAGATGGGAGATATCGACGGGGATAACTGTGATGATTTTTTAATAAAAATTGATTCTGACTTATATGCAATAAGCGGCAAAAGTGGTTTATTAAAGTGGCATACTGTACATAATGAACCTATCTTTGGTGATTTTAATGGTGATGGAATAATTGATCTTTTAATCAAAGGTTCAAATTATATAGAGATTATAAATGGAAAAACTGGTCAGCGGATCTTTTATGAACCTATTTATGCAAACTATGCTATTTATACAATTAGAGATGTAGATGGAGATAATGGTCAAGATATTTTTATTGAAATAAAATATATGTCTTACTATAAATCCTTCAAAGTAATAAGTGGTAAAGGGATAAAATTGTGGGAAGAAGAAATCAGAATGCCAAGTGCGGAAGACTGGATAATATCGGACCATATTTTAAGTGGTGGAGATCTTGATGGAGATGGTAATAACGATTTAATTCTATGTTATGATTTATTTTATAAAAACTATCCTCAGAGTTATTATCAACACAAAATTGTTGCCAAAAAGGGAAATGAAGGAACAAATTTGTGGAATATTACATATACAGATTCTTATACATCCAGGTTTGAAACGATGTGGCTTATTTCTGATATCGATGGTGATAGACTTAGCGATATTGTAATATGTGATAGAGTAGATAAAAAGACCTTATTTCTTAATGGAAAAAAAGGGAGGACAATTTATTCAATGAATGAACCTTATTATTTTGTAGGTCCTTTTATTACTAAATCATTGGGGCAAGCAGGGGGAAAAATCTATATTGAGTTTTCGAACATTTCTTTTATTGATTTTAATAATGATAAAATTAATGATTTCATCATTGCTTCACAAAATAAATATTACCAAGCTATTACTGGTAATAGTTTCATAGCTCTTTGGAGCAGAACATTTGAAACTAAGGAAGGCGAAACATTCACTGATATAGATTTTGTTAAAGATATTACTGGAGATAACATAAACGAACTAATTGTAACAGCATATAAATCCATTGATTATGTAGCTTATGGGCAACGAGCTTGGATTTTAGATGGGACAAATGGGGAAACTTTATGGGTTCAGAATTTAGAAAATGGCTATTCTGATTTATATATTAGCCAAATTGATGACGTGGATGGAGATGGTTTGGCTGATTTTATTGTGTACCAGCGCAATATAAATGTGAATAATTTATTACTAATAGGACCATCTAAGTTGATTTTGAAAACAGGAAGAGAGGGACATGTTATATGGGAAGCTATTTCTGACGAAGTTATTTATGCAAAAAGCCCTCAGGATTTTAACAACAACAATAAACAAGACATATTAATTTATTCAAAGAATGAATTGTATTTAATTGAGGTAAATTTTAATATCTGCACCCCACCCTTTACAGATGTTCCTTGTGACCATTGGGCAATTAACTACATTAACGCAGTAAAGGATGCTGGAATAACAAAAGGATGCAATCCACCACAGAATGACAGATTTTGTCCAGAGGATGTAGTAACGAGGGCACAGATGGCAGCGTTTATCATTAGGGCGATAGAGGGAGAGCCAACGAGTTACAATCCAAATCCTTATTTTGCAGATGTTCCGCCTACGCATTGGGCATTTAAGTATGTGCAGAGGGTAAGGGAGAGGGGTATAGCTCAAGGGTATCCAGGGACGAATTTATATGGGCCTGAGGATAATGTAACGAGGGAGCAGATGGCAAAGATGTTGATAATGGGGTTGGTATCACAGGGTAAGATAAGTGAGCCACCGAGTGATTATTGTTTGAGTGGGAGTCCATTTCCTGATGTAGAGATAGACAGGTGGAGTTGCAGGTTTATAAAGAGGTTAAAGGAGCTTAATATAACAACAGGATATCCAGATGGGACATATAAACCAGAAAATCCGGTAAAGAGGTCAGAGATGGCAGCCTTCATTTTTAGAGCATTTTTGAGATAAATGATAATGGGCAGAGATTCTTTAAAAATTAAGTAGTAAGTTAATATGAATCGAAAAATTAAAGATATTATGGACAAAAATTAGGAAGTTATTTGGATGAAATAAGATAAGCAATTATCTTAAAAAATACCATACCTGTTGGAGGTAGGTTATGGTTAAAAAGTTTTTGGTTTTGATAATGTTTGTAGTGGTTTTATTTTTAGATAATGTGTATGCGAAGGAAATTGGTGTTGAGGAAAGGGTTAAGAGCGCGATGGCGAGGGTTCAAGTACCGTTCATTGAGAATAAGGGGCAGGTGGATGGGGATGTAGCGTATTATGCAAGTACCTTTGGTGGATTTATTTTTATTACAAAAAAAGGAGAGCTTATTTATTCTATGCTAAAGTATGGAGAGAAGAAAGATATAAATTTTGACGAGCAAATATGGAGAACAAAATTTAATACACTTGATATAGTTGATAAAGTAGTTTTAAAAGAAAGAATTATTGGTGGAAGAGTGAGAGAAGTAAAGGGTGAAAATCAATCTTACACAAAGGTAAGTTATTTCATAGGCAAAGACAAAGGTCGGTGGAAATCTGGGCTATCTACTTATGAATTTGTGAATCTTGGAGAAATCTATAAGGGAATAGAATTAAAGCTTAGAATATACGGAAATAATGTAGAGAAAATTTTTTATGTGAAACCAGGAGCGAATCCCGAAGAAATTACTTTTTTGGTTGAAGGAGCAAAGCAACTTAAGGTTGATATGGATACCGGAGAGTTGATAGCGGAGACATCTCTTGGAGATATAAGATTTACAAAACCTATAGCGTATTATCTTGATGAACCAGATAAGAAAGTAGAGGTTCTTTATAATATAAGAAATAATACATACAGCTTTTTACTTAAAAACTATGATAAAACAAAAACCCTCATAATAGACCCACTTCTTGCTTCTACGTTTTTTGGTGGGAATAGTTGGGATAGTATTACATCTTTAATTATTGATTCTCAAGGTAATGTTTATGTTGCTGGAATTACAGCATCTCCTGATTTTCCTGTAAATGCCTATGACACAACCTATAACGGAGGCAATTTTGATGTTTTTATTGCAAAACTCAATAATGATCTTACTCAGCTTCTTGCTTCTACATTTCTTGGTGGAAATAATTTTGATTTAGGGGGCTATATAGATATTGATGCTGAAGGAAATATTTATGTAGCTGGAGAGACTTGGTCACAAAATTTTCCAACAACACGAAATGCTTATAGTGAAAATTTTAAAGGTGGATATAGAGATGGTTTTATATCAAAACTAAACAGCGACCTTACCCAACTTCTTGCCTCTACTTATTTAGGGGGTAGTGGAGATGATGCGATTACTTCATCTTTAATTATTGATTCTCAAGGTAATATTTACGTTGCTGGAACCACAGCATCTTCTGATTTTCCTGTAACACGAAATGCTTATAGTGAAAATTTTAAAGGTGGACATATTGATGGTTTTATATCAAAACTAAACAGCGACCTTACCCAACTTCTTGCCTCTACTTATTTAGGGGGTAGTGGAGATGATGGAGTTAATGTATTAATGATTGATTCACAAAATAAAGTTTATGTTGCTGGAGTAACAGATTCCTCTGATTTTCCTGTAAATGCCTATGATAAAACATATAATGGAGGTCAATTTGATGTTTTTATTGCAAAATTGAATGCTGAGCTTACCAATTTAGAAAGTTCGACTTTCCTTGGCGGTAATAATGTAGATGAGCCAACTCAAATTATAGTAAACTACAATAATGTTTATGTTGCTGGAACCACAGCATCTTCTGATTTTCCTGTAAATGCCTATGATAAAACATATAATGGAGGTCAATTTGATGTTTTTATTGCAAAACTCAATAACGACCTTACTCAACTTCTTGCCTCTACTTATTTAGGGGGTAGTGGAGGTGATTATATTGTCTCTTTAGCTTGCGATATTGAAGGGAATATATATGTAGCTGGAGAAACTCGTTCAAATGATTTTCCAACAACATTAGGTGCTTATAGTAAAATTTTTAACGGTGGACCTTCAGATGGTTTTATATCAAAATTAAACAGCGACCTTACCCAACTTCTTGCCTCTACTTATTTAGGGGGTAGTGGAGGTGATGGAATTACTACGTTAGTTATTGATAAACAAGGTTACTTATATGTAGCAGGCACAACAGATTCCAGTAATTTCCCAGTAACTAATTCTTATGATAAAACTAAAAAAGGCGATAAAGATGGCTTTATCTGTAAACTTGATTCAAACCTCACCTGCACACCCCCCTTTCCCGATGTTTCTTATGATCACTGGGCGGTTGATTATATAAGGGCGATGAAGGATGCAGGGATAACAACAGGATATCCGGATGGGACATTTAGGCCAGAGAATCCGGTTAAAAGGTCAGAGATGGCAGCTTTTATAATAAGGGCGATAGAAGGGGAGCCAACGAGTTACAATCCAAATCCTTATTTTGCAGATGTTCCGCCTACGCATTGGGCATTTAAGTATGTGCAGAGGGTAAGGGAGAGGGGTATAGCTCAAGGGTATCCAGGGACGAATTTATATGGGCCGGAGGATAACGTAACGAGGGAGCAGATGGCGAAGATGTTGATAATGGGGTTGGTATCACAGGGTAAGATAAGTGAGCCACCGAGTGATTATTGTTCAACGGGAGCCCCATTTCCTGATGTAGAGATAGACAGGTGGAGTTGTAGGTTTATAAAGAGGTTAAAGGAGCTTAATATAACAACAGGATATCCAGATGGGACATATAAACCAGAAAATCCGGTTAAGAGGTCAGAGATGGCAGCTTTTATTTATAGAGCATTTTTATCTCCGAATAATAATACCGGGAGCAATCTAACTCCTATTTCAAATTTAGATCAAGGTGCTCAAGTAGCTTCATCTTTAGGATCGATTAGATTTACTTCTTATTATATCTCGAATTTATTTTATAATTTTCAAAAAATTGACTTAGGTTCAACAGTTTCTCTAACTTCTGCTAAGAATTTAGAGAAACTGTTTAGTTCTGATAATGTAGTTGGTAGTTCGATAAAGATTTTAAATAAGCTTGCTAATTCCGATGCATTACATGTTTTATCAACATCGATTAAAGACTCATTTTCAATAAAAACAGTTTCTCTAACAGATTCTCAAACCACATTTAACTGTCCTGATGGAGGAACTTACTCAGTTAATTATAGTGGTGGAGAGAATACTTATGATATAATAGTAAACTATAATGAATGCAAAATGAATGATGTTCAGTTTAACGGTTCACTCAGGATGACCGGAACAGAGAGCGATTTTGTTATGCAAATTGGCACAAGTAGTTCACCGTTTAGTCTACTTGAAACAGAAAATAATTATTCAACTCCTATTTCAAAACAAGAATTACAGCTTATATATAATATAAATAATTTTAAAGTTGATTTAAACACAAATAATATTAGTGGTAGTTTCACTGTTGACGGGTCAGTTAAGGTATATGATTATGAAGATCAAAGTACCGGTATTTTAACTTTCACAAAGTTAAATGAAATTTTTGCTTTTCAAGTTAGAAATAACTTTCAGGCTAATATTACAGCAAATGGAAAAGTAGAACTAAGCTTAATAAATTCTTCAAATGTTCAAAAAGGTGTATCGTATACTTACAATAATTTTAAGGCAGATTTGATCGTAGATCCGAATTATGAACAATATAGTTTAGATGGAGTGGTTGTTATTGATTATACTCCTGATTTCTGCTATGAAGGAACTTTTAACTTTAGAACATTAACACCAATCAAGTATGATAACAATTTAGATCGTACAGTTGCAGGTAAAATAATAGTTAATGACCTGACAAGTATTATATACAATTCTGATGGTTCAATAACAATAACTACAGGAAATGCATCTAAAACTTTTTCAGATGAGGATGAATTAGAGAATATTTGTTATGCCTTCTAAATGGGGAAAATATTAAACTAAAAAAGGGCGGTTATATACCGCCCTTTTTTATAATAATTTTAATTAATTAAGTAATGGTGTTAAGAATTTAATAAAGGAGGGGAAAGTATGAAAAAGCTAAACTTTTTAAAAAAGTTTTTGATCTTGTTTGTTTTAATTATAGTTCTTTTTCTAAAAGCTAATGAGCTTTTTTCAGGGACATTTGTTATCACTGTTGGGGATAATAATTCACAAATTGTCAATAAAGCATTTAAACTAAGTAACGGTAATATAGTTATCTTGGGTACGTATAATGAAAATAATGAAAATTTAGTTTTTCTTTCATTGCTTTCAGAAGATGGAAATTTGATAAAAACTATAAAGTTGTCTAATTTTAAAAATTTTGAAGGAATGGGAGGTATAGAGACATCTGATAAAAATATTCTTATAGTTTGTAGTAATTTTGACGAAAACAAGGGATCTATTCTTAAGATAACCAGCGATTTTTCAAGGATAATATGGCAAAAGAACTTTACGAATATTAGTTTTTTTGATGTAGTAGAAATATCAGATCATTTTATAGCCAGTGGTTTTACTATTTATGCTAATATACTGAGAGGTGCAGTTGTTAAAATAAGTAATGATGGAAGAACCATTGAAAGTATTGTGATATCAAGCGCTCGGCATAGTTTTATAAATAGTGTTATAAGTACAAATGACGGTGGTTTTGTATTATCAGGAGCAGGAGATATAGAGTTTAATCAAGACGGAGAGATTTCATCTGCTAAAATATGGATGTTGAAATTTAATTCAAATTTACATGTTATCTGGTCAAAATTATATGCTCCTGGATTTCCAAGAGGGACAATAGAAGAAGCAGATAGTTATGTATTATTCGGCTCTGTTGCCAATCAGAATTTTTTAGATTATGCTGTTATTAAGATAAAAAAAGATGATGGAAGCATAATATGGGGTAAATCATACGGAGGTAATGGAGATGATGAATTACATGGTTTTATTAAGATGTCAGATGGAGGGTATGTTTTAAGCGGACAAAGTAAATCTAATTTAATAAATAGAGCTGGTTTTATCTCAGGGATTTGGGTAATAAGAACTGACTCATCTGGGAGTCCTATCTGGCAGAAGATGATAGTTGATAAGATGTTAAGTGGATATGAAGGTCGTGATCTTTTTATGTCTTCGAATGGTGATGTTATTTTAACTGGCATTTTCCCAAGTAATAACAATGATATATTAATGGCAAGATTAAACAGTAACAATGGTGATATAGATATGTGCGGAATAATTTATAACACAAATATTTCACCTAATTTTTTAAGTTTAGCTCCAGTGGATTACCCGATTTCAGGTGTTGAACTAAATTTAACATATGATAGTTCTGTATCTGGAATTAATGAAATTCAGTTTACATTGAATAGAATTTGTGGAACAACTTGCACCCCGCCATTTCCAGATGTTCCCTGTGATCATTGGGCGGTTGATTATATAAGGGCGATGAAGGATGCAGGTATAACAACAGGATATCCGGATGGGACATATAGGCCAGAGAATCCGGTTAAAAGGTCAGAGATGGCAGCTTTTATAATAAGGGCGATAGAAGGGGAGCCAGTAAGTTACAATCCAAATCCATATTTTGCTGATGTTTTGCCTACACATTGGGCATTTAAGTATGTGCAGAGGGTAAGGGAGAGGGGTATAGCTCAAGGGTATCCAGGGACGAATTTATATGGGCCTGAGGATAATGTAACGAGGGAGCAGATGGCGAAGATGTTGATAATGGGGTTGGTATCACAGGGTAAGATAAGTGAGCCACCGAGTGATTATTGTTCAACGGGAGCACCATTTCCTGATGTAGAGATAGACAGGTGGAGTTGCAGGTTTATAAAGAGGTTAAAGGAGCTTAATATAACAACAGGGTATCCGGATGGGACATATAGGCCAGAGAATCCGGTTAAAAGGTCAGAGATGGCAGCGTTTATTTATAGAGCATTTTTGAGATAAACACTTATAGGAAGGATAAGGTCCTTAACGGAGGAATTTGCCATGAGATTGAAAAGGTGAGGTGAATGGCATGCTGGCTAAATCTTTTAGTTCTTAAAGTTTTTTAAAAAATGAGATACACTACACAGAGGGGTGACCCTTCTTGACATATTTAATTTTTTATTTAAAAAATTTTTTTATATAAAGGAGGTGATAAATAAAGACTTTAAGAGCAAAAATGATGATAAAGAAAATATTCTCAACTTCTTTCTCAACTTCTTTTAAATTCTTTTTCTATTTATCTTTTTAATATTTTCTTTATCATCATTTGAAATTTTAAAAAAGCTAATCTCAAAAGGAGGTGTACTATGATTTTAAAAAAGCTTTTTATTATTTTGATTTTCTTATTTATAGGGTTAATAGAAGTTAAAGCGAATGCTGATACAGGAAATTGCATGCCACCTTTTACAGATGTCTCATGTGACCATTGGGCAATTAACTATATAAGTGCGGTAAAGGATGCTGGAATAACAAAGGGATGTAATCCACCACAGAATGACAGATTTTGTCCAGAGGATGTAGTAACGAGGGCGCAGATGGCAGCGTTTATCATTAGGGCAATAGAGGGAGAGCCAACGAGTTACAATGCTAATCCATATTTTGCGGATGTTCCATCTACACATTGGGCATTTAAGTATGTGCAGAGGGTAAGGGAGAGGGGTATAGCTCAGGGATATCCAGGGACGAATTTATATGGACCTGAAGACAATGTAACAAGAGAGCAGATGGCGAAGATGTTGATAATGGGGTTGGTATCACAGGGAAAGATAAGTGAGCCATCGACTGATTACTGTTCAACGGGAGCACCCTTTGATGATGTATCCCCAAGCAGTTGGAGTTGTAGGTATATAAAGAAACTTAAAGAACTTGGGATAACACAAGGATGTAATCCACCTGATAATAACAGATATTGTCCACAGAATCCAGTAACAAGAGCACAAATGGCAACATTTATATATAGGGGATTTTTAGGTGGTCAGCCGACGACTGATAGAAGTGAAGAATTTATTCAAGATTTAGTTATTTTAGATTATCAAGCGCTCCTGGAGCAAATTTCTATAGATGAATTTATAACACAATTCAGAGGTATCCTAAAAACTATAGATGATACTCCTAATGGTCCTGAATTACTTAAAACATATCTTGAAAAGGAGGTCTTGGGGTATAGCTTTACTCAGTCGGCTAAGAATATTCACACTTACATTCTTAATGGCAAAGCAATACTCAATAGTACTAATAGTACTAATAGTACTAATAGTACTATTATCGATATTCTTAATGATATTAAGAAATCCGAAGCCTATCAAATGCTGGAAGCATTTATTAGCAGTGTAATATATTCTTTGTTACCAGAACCACTAGGGGAATTGTTTCAGATTGCAAAACCAGAGACATTCATAGCTCTTTCTTCAGTTCAGGTTAGGACACATATTTTAGATGCAATTTCCTCTAATGAAATTGATGTTATAGAGGGGCAAAGGCTTTTAGGGATTTTAGCAGAAAATCCTTATGAAGCAGAAAGACAGCTGCTTAAAGCTCGTGGGCAACCAATTCCTTCATGGTTACAGCCAGCTCCTTCAGGCTGCCTTCGTAATTGTGAAAATTGTGCAAATATTGCTGGAACATGGAATATTACAGACAGTTTAACAGGAACTTGCTGTACCGAAGGAGATTGCAAGACATGGGATAAAAGTGGTAGCGGGACACTTACTATTAATCAAATTGGATGTTATATAAGCTGGACAGCTCCTGGTTTAAATCTTGATAGGACAGGTACGATCGAGGGAAATAACATACAAGTCTCTGGCAAATTTATGGCTCTTAAGCCTGGAATTGTTTTTACCCAGAATATTTACACCCTACATGGAACTATAGATGGAAACAAGATTACCTTTAGTGGTTCAGGAATAGCATCAGGAACAGTAACAGAGACTGACGACGAGGGTGAGACTTATCAGTATTCTTTTCAATGTACTGGAAGTGGAACCGGAGTATTTACACGTTCTAGTTCTACATCTACACAGAATTTATCAGAAGAGAGGATTATTAAGAAAACATCCTTAAAGTTCTTGAATAGGCTTCTCAACATATTTACAATTATTTCACCATAGAGGTATAACCGAACAATTTAAAATGTGCTAATAAATTATAATGGGCGGGAATTCCCCGCCCAATTTTTTATTTCTTTTGAGCAAAAAATTTCTCAAGCAATTCTTTATTAAAACCATAAAAGTTGGTACCATCCCCAAGAATTACAAAAGGGGTACCAGTTAGGTATAATGATTTTGCAAGCTCAGAATGTAGAAATAATTTACTTTCTCCTTCCTTACAACTTTCTTTAACATTATCAGGATTTAAATAAGCTTCAATAGGATTTGGACTGCATATAATTTTTTTGCCAGCCTCTTCGCTTTTCTGACTTAAAGGAAAAATAAACATATAGAGAGTAAAATCTTTCTGTTCCTTTAGATAATTTATCAAACCTTTGCAATGAGGGCAGAAGGGATCAACAAAAACAACAATTTTTTTGGTGCCATTTCCTACTTTATAAGTTAAAGCATCCTTAAGAGGAAGCGTTGAAATATCAATCTTGTTAAGTTCTTTTAACCTTTCTTGAGTTATGTTTTTATTATCTTTGTTTATCAAGCTTCCAAGAATCATGTATTTAAAATCTTTTGTAAGATAGAGAATTTTCTTTTGGCCCCTTATTTTTAATACTACTTCATAAAAATTATCCATTTCATTTACAGCTTCAATTGAGACCTTTTCGGGAACACTTTCAAGAGACTTTTTAAGCTGAGGAGCACTCTTTAAAAGTTCTTCCTTTGTAATTTCTGCTAAGGCTGAATTTAAGAGAATTAAAGAAATGGTAATTAAAAATAGCATAACTTTTCTCATAGCAATTGCCTCCTTATTATAAATTATTGTGAATATGGCTTCATGCAATATTACCATAGATCTTTAATTTTTCCATTACTTTTTTTAAAATAACTAAAGGGAATGTTATCGAGGTGAGTACAAAAAAAATAAAGTTGTTATGGTAAAATAAGCTTACTTATGCTCATAATAAATTCTAAGTTTCTTACTCAAAATATAACAGGAGTTCAAAGATTTGCATTTAATGTAGCCATAAAATTATTTCAAATTAAAAATAACAATCTTTTATTTTTTTCGCCTAATGGGGATTTTAAACCATTTTATGAAGAGTTCTTTCAAAAAAACTTTTTAATAGTAAAAGGGCGTACTAAAGGAATAATATGGGAACAAATAGAACTTCCTTTATTTGCTAAAAGAAAAAAAGCAATAATTTTAAATCTTGGGAACTCTGGACCAGTTTTTTATAATAAAAATATAACTGTTATTCATGACCTACTTTGGTTAAAATTTCCAGAGGCTTATCCAAAACTATTTGTTAAATGGTATAACTTCATGGTACCAAGGCTCATTAGAAATTCTCTCAAGATTATAACTGTTAGCCAAACGAGTAAAAGAGACATAGTGAATTATTTTAAAATAGCTGAAGATAAGATATCTGTGGTTTATCTAGGAATAGATAAAACCATATTTAGACCTTTGAGGCTTAAAAGAGAGGATTTTATCTTGTGGGTTGGCTCTCTAAAGGCTTATAAGAACTTTTATGGACTTATTGATGCCTTTAAAATACTTAAGCAAAAATATAAAATATCACATAGATTAATACTTGCTGGTTATGGAGTAGAAAAATTGAGAGAAAAGTTCCCTGATAAAATAAGAGATGATGTAGTTTTTATAGATAAAGTTAACGATGAAATACTTTTCAATCTTTACAACCGTGCGGATCTTTTTGTTTTTCCTTCTTTTTATGAAGGGTTTGGGCTTCCTCCGCTTGAGGCGATGGCTTGTGGATGTCCTGTGGTAGTTTCTAACGCTGGGAGCTTACCTGAAGTTTGCGGTGATGCTGCGATATATTGTAATCCTTATGACCCGGAGGATATTGCACGGGCAATCTATGAGGTTTTAAGCTCTGAGGAGTTAAAAAATTATCTTTCACAAAAGGGGCTTGAACGAGCAAAGATATTTTCTTGGGAAAAAACTGCTGAAGAAATCTTGAAAATAATCGAAGAGGTGGCATGATTTTTTATACTTGTTTAATAATAAAAAATTTAGTAACTATGGAGGTATTTGGAAATGACAATAAATCAAGAAAATAAAAAGGTAGGAGATATGACGGTTAAAGAATTAAAAGAGCTTATTAAAAGTGTTTTGTATGAAATTATAGACCCTGATTATGGTTTAGAATTAAGACCTGAGGTAGAAGAAGAGCTAAAAAAGTCTCTTGAATCAAAAGAGAGGATCCCAGTAGAAGAAATTGCTAAAGAACTAAGGTTAAAATGGTAAATGTATAGACTATATTTTACTCCGAAAGCAAAGGAAGAGAAATTTTCAGGATTATACAAATTAAGGGTAGGAGATTGGCGGGTAATCTACGAGATTAAACATGATGAAACGATAGTTATAGTTCATAAAATTGGACATAGGAGTAAGATTTATAAGCTTTAAAGTTTTAAAAAATTCATGAAAATAGCGATTGTTCATGATTGGTTAGATAAATATGCTGGAGCAGAAAGGGTATTAGAGCAAATCGTTGACCTCTTCCCTGAGGCTGACCTTTTTAGCTTAGTAGACTTTTTAGAAGATAAAAGCTTCATCAAAAACAAGAAAGTTCATACTTCTTTTATTCAAAAGTTTCCTTTAGCTAAAAAGTATTTTAGATATTATCTACCGTTATTCCCTTTAGCCATAGAAAATTTAGATCTCTCTAACTATGATTTGATAATTTCTTCCTCACATTGTGTAGCAAAGTCTGT
>Ga0078972_1012972_pt1 | contig 14020 bp, 17 predicted proteins | sample YelNatPaOPGAMG01_FD_67568 | JGI IMG/M metagenome (GOLD analysis project Ga0078972, IMG submission 67568) | Hot spring thermophilic microbial communities from Obsidian Pool, Yellowstone National Park, USA - OP-RAMG-01 (SPADES assembly) (version 2) | ecosystem: Environmental > Aquatic > Thermal...
TTTAGATGAATCGACTGGTCTTTATATAATTCATTTATTTGATATTTGCTCATAATTTTCCAAAATCCATGGATTTAAATAATTTTCAGGATCAAAAGCTTTTTTTATTCGAAATATGGTTTCATCATAAAAAATATTGTCGGTTTTAATTTCAAATTTTTCTATTTTATCGCAAGCGTTATCTTTTGAGCTTTTTATTTTTAAAGTCGCCGATAGAATAAAGGCAAAAGCGCCCATAGATCCCAAAATCAATCTAACTATGTTATAGCCGCTCACATCTTTTATCGCTTTGGAGCCATATCTTATGAGATCTCCGTTGTAAAGGGATAGATCCATAGAAATTATAAGGTCTTTTAGATTTATATATTTTTTAGTCGCTATAATCGAGCCAAGCGTGTCATTTTCATTTTCAGGCAATTCTATATCAAAACCATCTTTTTTTAATATGTTCTTCAAATCTTTTATCTTAACTCCGCTTTCCAGTGTTATTGTCATATTATCTCTGTCTAAATCGAGGATTCTATTTAAGCTTTGCGAGCTTAAAATCTGAAGATTATTTTTTTGCGGCTCTTTGTTAGATTGGGAAATTTGAGTTTTCTGTTTTGTGTTATATCTGACCTTAAGCTCCATCAGGATTTTTTTAGCATTGTCCGAGAGCGGTATTTCCTGCCTTTCTATTTTCTGTATCTGGCCATGAGAGATTGGGATTTTTTTATCAGGATTTAGAAGGTTTTTAATATCGATTTCCTTTTTGATATTTGAAAATAAATTTAGGGTTTCCATATTGTAAAGCCAGTTCATAGCTTTTCTCTTTTCCACTCCTATGCCATGTTCGCCGGATATGGTTCCGCCTAATTTTATGCAAAGTTTAAGTATATCTTCTCCAGCTTTTTTAACTCTTTTAGTTTCTTCCAGATCCCTTTCGTCAAATATTATATTTGGATGAATATTTCCGTCGCCTGCGTGAAATATAAGTCCCGCTTTAAGTTTGTATAAATTCAAGATTTCTTTTATTCCCTTTACAGCTTCCACAAGTTTCGGTCTTGGCACGCAGCCGTCTTCCACAAATACATTAGGCGATATCCTCGCCAATGCCGGATATGACTCTTTTCTTATTTTCCATAGTTTTTCTATCTCTTCCTTTTTTGAAGCTGAATTTATCGTTAAGGCCTTATTATTTTTTAAAATATTTTCAATTTCTTTATACTGAGATTCTATCTCTTCTTTTGAATTTGAGTCGAGTTCTATTATTAATAATGAGTCAGTTTTATTTGGTATGTCTAATTTTAAATTTTCATTCGCGGAATCTATGGACATCCTGTCGATTTCTTCTACGGCTCTCGGCAATATTCCTGATTTTACTATATCTATAACCGAATTCATCGAATCTTCTATGTTTTCAAAACAGGCTGAGATGGTTTTGGTGAATTTGGGTATGGGCAGAATTTTAAGCCAGGCCTTTTTTACTATGCCAAGCGTCCCTTCGCTCTGGCATATAAGCCCAGAGATGTCCGGGCCATTATCATAAATTGAAAATTTTTTTTCCGTTCCATCAGGCATAATTACTTCTAATTTTACGACATTATTGGCGGTTACGCCGTATTTAAGGCATAAAGGACCGCCGGCGTTTTGAGCGATATTGCCGCCTATAGTGGAAACTTTTTGACTGGCTGGATCTGGAGGATAGAAAAAGCCGAATTTCTCAAGTTCTTCCTGAAGTTTTAGATTGACTAATCCCGGCTCTACCACAGCCAATCTTTTATCGGTATCTATCTGATGTATTTTATTTAGCCTCGATAGGTTCAGTATAACTCCGCCTTTTAAGTTTACCGCCGCTCCGCATAAATTTGTGCCGGCCGCTCTTGCGGTGTAGGGAATATCGTTTTCATAAAGTATCTTTACCACAGGCGAGATATTCTCTATATCGTTTAAATGTATAACCGCTATGGGCATAGCTCTTGAAAGCGAAGCGTCATAAGAATAGGTTTTAAGTTCTATCTCTTCATCAGTAATATTCTCTTTTCCAATTATATCGGCTATTCTTTCTTTTACATCTCTGTCTAAACCATTTACTTGAGCCGAATTTAGTATTCTAATTTTTTTATTCAATATTCTCATAAAGGTTTTAGTTTAGCGCTAAAATGAGCGAGAACTAAAGGCGCTTCTACTATCTTGAGACCTTTTATCTTATTTTTATTCTTGCTTATATGTGACATTACCTCTATCACATAATCTATATGGCTTTGAGTATATACTCTTCTTGGCATAGCCATTCTTACCAGTTCCATAGGCGCAGGCATATAATTTCCTTTTTGATCTCTTCTTCCAAACATTAAAGTTCCTATTTCTACAGTTCTTATTCCGCCTTCTAAATATAAAGCGCAGGCAAGCGCCTGGCCTGGAAAATTGACAGGTTTTACATGTGGCAGGAATTTTTTCGCGTTTATATATACGCCATGTCCGCCTGGCGGATTTACTATAGGTATGCCAAGTTTGAGCAGCCCTTCGCCAAGATACTGAGAGGAGCGAATTCTGTATTGCAGATAATTTTCGTCTAAAACCTCATTTAATCCTATAGCTATAGCTTCCAAATCTCTGCCTGCCAGACCTCCGTAGGTATTGAAGCCCTCAGTTAAAATCAACAGCTGTCTGCATTTTAAAGATAGATTTTTGTCATTCATAGCCAGAAAACCGCCTATATTTACTATGGCGTCTTTTTTACAGCTCATCAATGCTCCGTCCGCCAAATCAAACATAGCTTGCGCTATTTTCTTCACAGGGATTTGATTATAACCCTTCTCTCTTATTTTTATGAAATAGGCATTTTCGGCAAATCTTGCGCAATCTAAAAACAAAGGTATTGAGTATTTTTTGCATAATTCGCTTGTCTCTTTTAGATTAGACATGGAGACTGGCTGGCCGCCGAGAGAATTATTGGTTACAGTTATTATGCACATTATAATGTTTTTATGTCCTTTTTCTTTTATGAATTTCTCCATAGCTTTTACATCGGCGTTTCCTTTGAAATCCATCGGCTTGTCGAAATCCAGAGCGCCTTTGACTGGAAAGTCCATAGCTATGGCGCCGCTTGCTTCCACATTGGCTCTTGTGGTATCGAAATGTGAATTAGAAATCACATATTTTCCTTTTCCGTTTAGGGCGGAGAAAAGTATTTTTTCGGCAGCTCTTCCCTGATGTACAGGTATTATCTCTTCAAGGCCAGTAAGCTCTTTAATCGTTTTTTCAAAATTGTAGTAGCTTCTGGCTCCGGCATAGGATTCGTCTCCTCTCATTATCCCAGCCCATTGCTCCGCGCTCATAGCGCCTGTTCCGCTATCTGTGAGCATATCTATAAGCACTTTTTCAGCTTTTATATTGAAAAGATTATAATGCGCCTGCTCAAGCAGCAATTGCCTTTCTTCTTTGGTCGTCAAACCTAAAGGTTCCACGGTCTTAATCTTAAAAGGCTCTATTATAGTTTTCCACGGCCAGTTTTTATTATCCATTTTTCCTCCATTATGCAAACATTATGCAAAAAAATAAAGAACAAAAAAATATATCAACATGAAAACGAGTCCATAACCAAGACCAAGTTTAGCCCATTCCTTGGATTTTATATTTAATTTGGAAGCGCAGATTATGTTGGGTATATTGCCCGGTATCAATATGCCGCCGGAGATTATAAGTCCCATAAGTATAAATGTTATCTGCCTGTCTGTGAGTATTGGCGAGATCTCAGCCGCGGCCAGGGTAGCGTTATCTAAAATGGCGGATATGGAATTTGCCCAGAATAATATTTCCACCGGCATTTTAGAAATAAATTTTTCGCTTAGCGGCATTATCCCTGTTCCCAAAAATATAAGAGCCATTATGAAAATAAAGACTTTCAAAGCCCTGAAAAATACGGTTTTATAGGTTTCTATATAATCTTCTCTAAGGCCTTCATCTTGAGTTATATTCTCAGAAGCTTTTCTCGAAGCGAGATATGAAAAAATAAATATGCCGGGTATAATCCATTCACCCATATTTTTTAATAAATAGAAAAAAAGAAGAAACATACTTTATCTATAATGCTTGTTAGTTAACCAACAGGTTATATTTATTTTATAAGTAAAAGTTATCCTGGTAAAATATTTAAGTTGAAAATAATTTATATAGGATCTAATAATGATATTGGAATTTATAAATTATATGAAAATCTTATTCACAGACATTTAGATAAAGATGAAGCTATTTGTGCAGATGCAGGATATAGAGGATTACAAACACTTCATACAGCTATATTACCATTTATTGATGTAGATTCAAAAGATTCTACTTATTTACAAAAACAAGAATTCAATAATCATTTGGCACATTATAGAATTGTGGTAGAGAATGTTTTTTCTCAGATAAAAAACTGGAACATTTGTTCATTTCAATTTTGAACAATTGAAAATATGGATGTAATCCACAATAAGATATGGTACTGTTGTGCATCTTTGACAAATATGTATGTGGCATCATTAAGATCAATATAGTTCTTTGTTAGAAATATACTCTCTGTAGAGTAATTGAGCTTTGAAGGTTGTGGTGCTTCAGCTATTTTTTGTTTATTTCCTATTTTTGTTTTTCTTTCAAATGGTTTACATTATTTCTTCTTCCATGATATCTATAATTAAGTCACACTACTACCCAGGAAACTCAACATTCTCCGAATCCACTAGGGAGATTTAAGAATCTCCAGAGAATGTACTAGGATACATTTGAGAATGTACTAGGCTATTTTTAAAGATTTTTTTAGTGGCCTTTGGATTCTCCCCTTTATAGCCTAGTACATACCCTAGTTCATTCGTTAAGTTACTAGGATCATTTTCGAACCTACTAGGATCATTTTCAAACCTACTAGACTATGTACTAGGCTACATGTGAGAAAGTACTAGGATACATTTGAGAAAGTACTAGGATACATTTGAGAAAGTACTAGGATACATTTGAGAATGTACTAGGATACATGTGAGAAAGTACTAGGATACATTTGAGAATGTACTAGGATACATGTGAGAAAGTACTAGGATACATTTGAGAATGTACTAGGATACATTGAGAATGTACTAGGCTATATTTATAAAAGTACTAGGCTACATTTAACAATAATTTTATTATAACAATACTACTAAAATAACATTTCATGCAATTCAATGCATGAAATATTAGTCCTAATTTAATGTCATCCATAAAACAAAAGTTACTTACTTGCAATAATTGGGGTCTATATGGATTTAGTATATGATTTTTGGTTTCTTCAAGTTCTCCAATGATTCCTCTTTCCCCTTCCTTTTGACATCATTATTGAGAAATAAATCAAATTAATTTTTATATATAACATACCTTTTCTTATTTTTTGGATCACTCCATGTATATGTATTATTCTTTTGCTCTTCTGTACCTAAAAATATTAGCAAAAGAATAATACATATACATAGATACAAGAATTCATTTCATCTTTTTCTTCTTTTATTACAGAAAACATCATATTTCTTTGAATATTTTCTAAAGTTTTTATTTTGTAATTTAAAGCATTACTTGATATATTTGATCCAAATTTCTTTTTCACCACTTTACTTTTACATTTTATCCAATAATTTTCCATTCTGTTCTATTTATATAAATAGATATCATCAATATTATATATTACCTTCATTTCTGTGGCCTTTTTATTACACTCATCCCTAAAGAGAGATCTTTCTTCTTTGCTCTCCATATTTTGTAATTTTTTGTCACATTTTTTCCTCCATTCATCAACTACATAAATAAGTGCTTATGATAAACATATTACAATAATGATCCATAGTTGTTCTTCCAAAATGAATTGCACTACTTCCTCTTTTTTTTGGGGTCAAATTACCATACTCAACTTCCCAAAATTTCTCTACATCTTTTCTAAATTTTAACTCCTCTTCAGATGCATCACCAATATCAGTTTCATTATTGTCTTCTATATAGATCATGTATTTGTAACCTTAATTTACCTTCTTCAGAAGTAGAAAGAAAAATTTTGTGCTCTTTTGTATATCGAGCTAAAACTTTGAATCTTTCTTTATTCCACCATATTTTTAAAGATTTCAAAGCAGCTACATTGAATTTATTAAGTATTAATAATATTTTACCATGTAAATTTTTGAATACACTTTTCTTTTGTTGTGGAACTTCTTGACCATTATTAACAATATCTAACTCTCTCTTCTTCAGAGCCATTGAAGTCCAAGTGATATTACTTGATATTTCCTCTTTTAAAATATTCTTGACCTTATCCCAATCAAAATATATTAGATACATTAATATCACACTATACCAAGGTTTTGATGTTCTATAAGCTTTTCTCTTAATCTTGGATCTAACAATAAAGTAAGATGAAAAAATAGCTGTAACAATTAATACATATATTGCTACTACCTACACTTTGTCCTTTAGTTCCATTTACTTCTCTTTGTAAATAATCAAGATGTTTTTCCCATGTTTCATTGTGATTCTCTTCCATATATTTCTGAAATCTATAATATTTAATTCAAAGTTCAACAAAAATTTTACTCTATGGCTCCTTCTTTGTTATAAAACTCTTCTTGAACTTTCTGTATCATATGATATAACTAAAATATTAGGATAGAATAACAATTTATTACTTGTGGACTCACTTCAGTATCTATTAATGATTCCTTTTTTTTAGATGTTTTAATGTTGATATCTTTTAAATCTTCTTCATTATAGGCAATTGAGAGTTCTTTTTTTTTCATGTTATCCTATTATTTTTATTACAATACTCTGTAAAATACCTGATTTATGGTCTTTGTCTTTTTTTTTTCATCACTGATCAAAAATTGATCATGATTATCATCTGTAAATGAAATGTAATCATTGAATTCATCATCCTTTTTTGAAGAATTGATTATTGATAAATTGGTTGGATCATTACTCAAAGGTTCCTTTTCAAGATCCTCACTTCACATGTAAAATTATCCACAATAAAATTTACCTCATAGATACTGATGTCATATTATGTAATATGACTGCATCTTTTACCTCTTCTTTTTCTTTCTTCATAACTCTGTTGAAAGTAATGGGTGTACTGTAGGAGGATGAATCTTCTTTCCTTCTAAATTCTTCAATCACCCTTTTAATAAACTCCCTTTTGTGAAAAACCACATAATCTGCATTAAACCAATTTTTCTTATATATCAAATTAAATATTGAAAAAAATTACATTAATTTCAGAATCTAAATGAATTTCTTTGGTACAAAAAGTCTCATGAACTTCAATACAAAATAATCCACAATCATTGTTATTTTTTTGTAATGGAATCTGATATTTTAATTAAAAAAAATTAGTTGTAAATTACCTTTAATGCATTCAATGGAATATTATTTTCATTCCAAACATAATCAGAATTGGGATTACGAATTTTGAACTCCCAATTCAAAAAACTTGAAGGTAAGAAATTGCAATGAAATGAACTTACTCAATTAATTTCTTATATAAATGAGAGTTTTCTCTTTTGTTTATTCCTAATGAATCTGCCAAAAGAATTTGTGTTTTGTTCTAAGTAATCAGAATAATATGTACATATAACCTGTATATCTGGAGAGTCTTTTTGATTATATTTTAAAGGATTGCAAATGCAAGCCCATCTCCAATGGTGACTAAATTAAGTAAAATAACAATTATTAATACTTATAAGTAATAGGGATAATGATGAATTTTTTTTCAAATAGATCATTAATTCTCCTAGAATATTTATGACAACAATCTTGGTAATGTTCAAAATTTGTCATCTATTTTAATAAACATGATATTAAATACAAATACCTTGCATAAATTAATGAAGAAATGTACACTATAGACATGTACTTCATTTTGGCGAAACCATAATTTTCCACATTCAATAATATAACTGAAAGTTATTATTTGAAATATAACATTTACTTGAAATAAAAGTCAATGATATTGTCATTAATCCATTCTTGTTTGTTTAAACACTTCATATCCCTCTCTAACATATTAATCACACATTTTATCATTACCTGTCAAACAAACCGAAAAAGCAATCAATTGATCTTTGTTTGAAAGTTCTAAGATATATAAGATTTTATTTCTATTTACCTTGTTTAGATTCATCAATATCTTTTGTCATATAATTTAATAATTCAATCATTTCTGTTTTTTGTTAAAAAGAGATATTTCATGTTAACATAAAAATTTACTTGATGAAAGAAAGACAACTGTTGGAGGAAGTAGCTGTTCTGATTCACTTTCCCAAACTGGAATGACATTGTGATATATTTGCTCAGAATCTCTCCAATTTTCAACAAGCTGCCCAGTAGAATAAAATAAAAATAGACCACTTTGGAAAAGATCAAATATCTCTGTTTGCAACGAGTCCTCTATTGGCAGGCTATTTATCTCAGAAGAAGAGGACATATATTCATATACATAAACTGAAAAATAAAGAACATAGGTAATTTTTTTACCAGATTCTGAATCAATTGTCTGCCAACATACCAACCACCATTTAACTTCTTTTTTTTGAATTTCATATCTTTCAGTTTGTGATGCATATACAATAGCATATTTATGAGAAGGTGGCGACTTTTTGAACTTTTTGTGCCATTCTATACTTTCTTTTGAAGCTTCTTTCTATATCAATTATTATTAAAATAAATAAATAAAACCTTCAATATTTCTAATTCATTATCCTTTATAAATTGCATTGGTTTCACTTCTATATTTGTTTTATTCTATATTCATTTAGTTAATAATAAATATACTCTACCAAAAATCTTATACTATCAACAAGAATACATCTTACACATTGTTGACATATTGTTTTTGAATTTCCAGATTTCAACATATGAACCAAAGAAGATAATCCAGAAGTATTTGTGATTAAAGATGATAGACCTACAGTTGTAAATAATAAGGAGAAATTTTCTTACATTTTTTATCTTCTTTATTTGTTCTAAGTGTTAATAAAGAAAAAGAGTTGTACAAAACCCTCCACATCAGTACAAATAAGAACTGACTATTTTGATCATCATATTCTTTGGGAAAAAGGTTCTTTTTCTTTTTTGTATGTATTTCAGCTACAATAGTTAACAAGTTAACATAATTTAACTTACGGAAACAATCTAAAAGTATGTTTGTAAGATGTTCCATGCTTGTACAATTTATGGAATCAAAAATTGTGATCATAAATGGTTCAAAATCATCTAAAAGTTCAATACAATAAAACATAATAATACCTTTTAATAAATCAAAAATTTTCTCTCTTGATGTTTTGATAACATGTGCACTAAATAGTTTATCATATATAAAGCAAAGTGCATCATATATGAAAGTTTTCCAAAAAATATCATAAGTTTGACATTCCTTTTTTACAGAGAAAAATGAATGTTCAAAAGATGGCTTTTTGATATCACTAGATATTTTTAAATAATAATATCTAATATATACTTGATTGCTTCAAACAAATACTGATGGAAAGTCATAGGAAATGTATCAATAAATCCATTAAAGAAATCTTTGCAAAAAATCCAAATCTACAACAATTTAAGGGAAAAAGTAATATCATAACCTTTAAATTTTTAACATTAGAAAATTTCTTGTATTTTTTTAAAGGGAACCATTTTTCCTGAAATTATTATATAAGAAATATATAAATTTACCCAATTTATCTCTGTCATTTTTGATACTATTCAAAGAAGAAATTGTCTAAAAACTGTTTCTGTAAACCTTCTCTGCATAAGTTAGTAAATGAAAATAAAAAATTAGGAAAAATAAGTATATTCAAAAAATATGTAAAATTAGACTTTCTGAAAAAAAGAAAATTAAATTTACCTGTTCACTGGACCTCTACAAATTGTCTCTGTATTAGTTATTATTAATGGAAAACAAAAATAAAGAAAAATAAATAAATTCAAAAAATATGTAAAATTAGACTTTCTGAAAAGAAGAAAATTAAATTTACCTGTTCACTGGACCTCTACAAATTGTCTCTGTATTATTTATTATTAATGGAAAACAAGAAATAAAGAAGAATAAATATCTTTGAAACATATCTAAAATTACATTCCAAAAAAATAATAATAACCAACTTTAATGATCACTTATTGTTTGTTTTCTATTTCTATAAAGACCAAATAGAAAGCAAAGCAAAAAAAATACAACTAAGAATATTAATTTTTCTTACCTGAAATTGAGTGGAGACTTGATGCAATAGTCTTCCTTTCAATGATTCTCAAGATACTATGCTCTACAACACTTCTGCTGAAGTAGGAAATAAATCAAAAGTAAACAAAAGTTTGATGAATTTTTTTGACCAACCACTTTTTATGCAACACCAAAATAAATCAGTTATAACTGATATATTTCACTTTTTTCCACATTAAGGTATGACATAATTGAATTTTAAATGAAAATTAAAAAAAGATGCAAACAATTGTCAGAAGTCCTCAAGGAGAATATTTTCTTAGATATCTTCCTGGTTTTAAAAGATATAAAGAAACTGTTAGTGAAAATGAAATGGTTTATTTTCCCTTTTCAGAGGATTCAGTTGATATAAAAGCAAATACTGACTTTGATGATAATAAAATATATTCTGATTGGTTTGAAGAGGAAATGAATGAAAAAGTGAATAAAAAGGAACAAAAAGGGGAAGAAAATATGGAAGAAGAAATGGAAGAAGAAATGGAAGAAGAAATGGAAGAAGAAATGGAAGAAGAAATGGAAGAAGAAATGGAAATTTTGAAGGATCCCTTTTTTTTAAGGGCCAAAGTTCAATATGAAGAAATTAATATGGAAGAAGTACCAGTAAAAAAACATCATTCTACTACTATTGTGTTATTATTGAGTAAGAACATTACATTATATTGTGATTTATTTAGCTCTTTTTACTATAGCAAACAAATATGGGAAAACTTCCATTAGAATAATAAGAGATCTTTTAGGTTTTGCACAATTATGTTTGCCTCAACCAAATAACTTTCCAAAAACATATATAGATTTTATATCAGTAAGTCCATATATATTGTTATTAATCTCTATAGTATTTTACATCCTTTCAGAATCAAAGTTGTAAGTATGATTATTGCATAACTTGTCAAAGAAATTATAGAGGTATAAATGATCTTTTTTTTATAAATTAAATAATATAATAGAGAAAGAACTAATATGTCCAAAATGTAAACAGACAAGATATATATATAAAGATGGAAAGGCATATTTGAAAGATTATTACATATTATTAAATCCACAACATTGCTTACAACAATTATTACAAAGTAAGGATAGTTTATTGTAAAGTAAATAATTAGATCCATCTTTTGTAGAGAATTTGACTTATGCTACTGCAAGAAGAGATCCATCACATCCAGATTTCAATAAGTGGAAAGAAAATAATAAGTATATATTATCTTTTCATTGTAAATTAATCACAACTAGATCTAATGATATATGGGATGGAAAAGTAATGAAACATTTTATAAATGAATATAAAGTATTGAGTAAGTAAATTAATGAATAATTTAAAGATATAGATGAAGGGAATTTTTGTTTAGATATTGGTATTGATGGAGTGGCATTATATAAAAGTTCTAAAATAAGTATGTATCCTATTGTTGGAGCAATTTTAAATCTCCCCCCTCATTTAAGAACAAAAAAAGAAAACATGATCTTACTTGGAATTATTATATGTAACAAAAAGCCAGATTCAAATATGTTTTTGGAAATATTTTGTTCTAATTTTGCCACTTATTATACAAAAGGTAAATAATTGAATAATATAAATAATATCAAAGGATTTAATTGTACTTATTTCTTTTTTGATGGGAAACAAAAAGAAATAAATTGTAAACTATGGATATGTCACTGGGAAGTTGATGGTAAACGTAAGTTAAAATATAATAAATTTTAATATAAACAGAAAGAGCTTCTATTCAATGCATAAAAAGTTCTGGATATCAATGTTGTAGTATGTGTACTATTGTTGGAACATCTATGACAATTCCAAAAGAAACCAAATGTACACATACTGAAAGTTATTTACCAAATGAACCTTTTCATTTAAGAACACATTCAATGTTTGAAGAAGATGCAACTATGGCAGAATACTTCAAAAATGAGGTAATTTAATTTTGATTTTATTTTATATTTTAAAATAGGTTAATGGAATCAAATGTCTTCCTATTATTTGCAAATATTTGCCTTATGTAGATATTATTTGGCACTTCTCTATTGATTATATGCATGCAGTTTGTTTGAATATTTTCAAACATTTTTTAACCTATTGGCTCACTCCTCAATATGCAAAACAATCATTTTCAATATATCATAAAAGAAAAGAGATACAAAAACATTATTTAAGCTTAAAATTTCCATATTTTAAAACAAGACCTCCAAGGAAATTGAAAGATTTTGATAATTGGAAGGCTACAGAATTAAGGTAAATACTTTTGTTTGTTCTAAACTTTATTAGAGATTTTTTTTTATTTGCTCTTCCAGTTGTTTTATGGGGTATTTTACCAATCAATTTATATGAACATATATTGCTACTGATTGATTCAATTTCAATGTTAATGTTCTCATTTTCTCCCTCTGAGTTAAATGATGCTAAATCAAAGGTATTTTATTACTATATATTAAATGCAAATGTTCATTTATTTGCTTTCAGTTACAAACTTGGTACAATCAAATTCCAGATTTATATTCACCATTATTTTGTCTTCTCAATGAACATATGGTTGGAGTACATCTTTGGCAATGCTGTGATAATTATGGACCTTTAGCATCACATAATTGCTTTGCATTTGAATCATTTTATGGACATTTGATTAAATTGAAAAATTCAAATGCATCCTATTCAACAAAAATGCTTTTTGCACTTGGACATTATCAACTTCTTCAATATATTACTGAAAAAAGTGGAATTGGCAATGATACTTGGCAAGGACAAATAATGGAAAAGATGGACATTACAGTTAAAAAAATTCAAAACAAGTAAGATTATTTCAAATTAATTTTAAAAAAATTAGCAAAAGGAGTTGTACAGTTTGTTTTGAAAATCATTTGGTTATACTGGGAAGAAAAGATCCAAAACCTGCTTTATTAGAAATGAATTTAAATCAGTTTAAAAAAACTCTGAAACATATGAAATATTCATCTGAAAGTACCATTGATATAGCTTCTAAATTCTATAGATTGTGTAATAAAAAACAAAACATAATCTATTACAGTACCAACTATGGAAGAAAATCAAAAAATAATGAAAGTTCTTATGTGGAATTTATAGAAATTGGAACCACTGGTGATTTTACTTTTTGATGTATCTTATTTTATTGCAGTATCATTATATGGACAAATTCAATATTTTTTAGAAGTGATTATAGATGGAAATATTGTTCCTTTTGCAGCAATTTCTCCAATCCATTGCAATAATGATTTGACTCCAAAAATCAACTCAACATTGAAGAGAGAAATCACAAACTTGAAAAAAAATGATATATTACATTTTGTTCCAGCACATCAATTTATTGGAATAGTTAGCTTGTTTCCATTGCAAAAAATGATATCAGAAGAAAGAACATATATGATTGTTCCATATAAGTTTCAGATATTTGAATAAATTATAACCTTGTATTTATTTAAATATATATATTATAATGGTACAAAAAAAATTTTTTCTGAAGTATTTTGCTTAATACATAGGATAGTACATACTTTAGTACATAGTATTATACATAGTCTAGTACTTTCTTTTGTTAATAGATAGGATAGTACATACTCTAATACATATCCTAGTAGATAGTCTAATACTTTCTTTTGTTAATACATAGGATAGTAAATACTTTAGTACATAGTATTATACATAGATTAGTTCAAAGTATCAGTGTTTCTCAAAGGTGATTCTTGCTTTGGATTCTTTTTTTAAAGTCTAGTGGATTCTCAAATCTCCTAGCAGATTCTCAAATGTTGAGTTTCCTGGGTTGTTCC
>Ga0078972_1012973_pt1 | contig 14019 bp, 10 predicted proteins | sample YelNatPaOPGAMG01_FD_67568 | JGI IMG/M metagenome (GOLD analysis project Ga0078972, IMG submission 67568) | Hot spring thermophilic microbial communities from Obsidian Pool, Yellowstone National Park, USA - OP-RAMG-01 (SPADES assembly) (version 2) | ecosystem: Environmental > Aquatic > Thermal...
TGACGTGCATAGCGTAGGCTTCAGAACCGTGGCCAATTTTTCTGGCCATTCTCATTGTGCCGTCTGCCAGCAGGTTACCCACTTCGCCCTGTCTCATGGCGGCTAATCCCAGCAGTTTTTTTGCCATTTCAGCGTCACCGAACTTAAAGTCGCCTTTTATGGCTCCCTGATCAATGGCATCGGCATAAAAGGCCAGCACGGCTCCAGCTGAGATGGTATCCAGGCCATAATCATCACAGAGGTAATTCAAAGAAGCTACCTGGTCCAGTTCAAAAATCTCAAGATTGCTGCCCAGTAATCCAATGTTTTCATAATCAAGTTCTGATTCCCGTCCTTCATGGTCCAGAATGGTGATGCCGCAGCGCATGGTGCAGTTTGGACAGCCATAGGTCGCTACCCGGGCATTGTTCAATCTTTCTCCGTCAATTTTCCAGGCCTCAGGGTGATGAGTCTTTCTCATGTTGCGCACTGGTAAAGCAGCCACTTCATTACACCAGGCCAGGACGCCAGTGGTGCCCTGAATAGACCAGCCTGTTTTCTTGTCGATTTCGCCAACCTTCTTCAAATCTTCAAGCCCGAGTTTTTTCATTCCTTCTGGGTCAGCCACGGGTATGGGTTTTGAGCCTTTGATAACAATCGCCTTTAATTTTTTAGAACCCATGACCGCGCCAATACCAGGACGGCCACCAGCTCTACCTTCCAGGCTTCGGATCATGGAATAGAGGTTGAGGTTCTCTCCGCCTTGACCGATCAGCAGAACGCCGGCGCCTTTTCCGTATTTCTTGTAAAGCCAGTTCTGGGCATCGTAGGTGCCTTTACCCCAAATTTCCCCGGCAGAAAGGAACTCAACTTTATCGTCTTCAATGTATAAATAAACCGGTTTATCTGATTGCCCCTCTATGATGATGATATCATAGCCGGCCTTTCTCATCTGCTCGGTGACTCTCGTTCCCAGGTTGCCGTCGCCGTAACCACCGGTTAAAGGAGACTTAGCAGCGACCACGGTTTTCCCGGTGTTGGGAGCCGGGATGCCAGCGATTGGTCCCACCGTCACAATCAGTTTGTTTTCCGGACCCAGGGGGTCAATGCCGGGTTTTAACTCATCCCAGAGAATCTTCAGGGCAAAACCGCGTCCGCCGACCCACTTGTGGGCAAAGTCTTCGCCAAAATGTTCTACCTTATGAGTACGGTTTGTCAGGTTAATTCTTAAAATATTTCCTGTCCAGCCATTCATAATCAACCTCCATTTTAATATTAGACATTACGGATAACATAATCCGGATTTTTAGTCAACAAAAATGGTGGTTATTTGAGTAAATATCAGGAGATGTTTCTTGGTTTAAATTCTATTTTCTGGTGTTGGAGCTATCGGGTCCATATTTTAGAAAATTAATTATGTTGTAAAGGATTTTTTTTTGAGTAAAATAAAGGTGAAAACGGAGAGGGTAAATGGCCAATAAATTATACAGGTCAACTCAACAGAAGATGTTAGGTGGTGTCTGTGCCGGGCTGGCTGAGTATTTTGACCTGGATGTTTCCCTTGTGCGTTTGATTTTCGTGGGCCTTGCCCTGATGACGGCCTTGCTGCCGATGACTCTTTTTTACCTTATTTCCTGGCTGGTGATTCCACCTTCTCCAGTTCGTGAACCTAAACCTTGAGGAGCTGTCTTTACAGAAGATGAAAATTGCCGGAGAGATAAATTTCCGACACATTGCCATTGAAGGCGTTTTTAGGTCCAGAAAAACTCTCCTGGCTCATCTTTTGAGCCAGAAAATTGGCGGACAGTTGGTTCTTGACCAGACCGGCAATCCCTACCTGAAGGAATTTTACAATGAAAAAGAGGGAGCGGCTTTTTTGGCCCAGTTGATTTTCCTGGCTAACAGGTATCATCAGCAATCAAAACTGCTGCAACGCGACCTTTTTGTGGATAGGGTTATTTGTGATTATCTTTTTGAAAAAGATAAGATTTATGCCTACCAGACACTGACTGATGATGAGCTATTGGTTTATGAGAGAATATACGGTATCCTGGCCGAAAGGGTACCACGGCCAGACCTGGTTATTTACCTCCAGATTTCTTTTAAGACTCTTGTGAGAAGAATCGAAAAACAGGGAGATGCTTTGGAAAAGAACATCTCTGAAAAATACCTTGAAGACCTGGTCGAGGCCTACGATTATTTCTTTTTCAATTACAAATCGACCCCGTTGTTGGTCATCAAAGCAGATGAGCTAGATTTTTCCCAAGAAGAACAGGTGTGGGATATTATCGAGCAGATAAAGCAAATGACCAGGGGTACGCTTTTTTACTCGCCCGGCGGTTTTAAAGCAAAATAAACAAAAAAGTGCTAAAATTGAAGGTGAGCTCAGAGGTGGAGGACCACCCTGAGACTCAGGCCCAGCCTTTAAGTTTGTATTTGCTTTACCCTGAGCCTGAAAAGGGCAGGGGATAAAGAAAGGAGATATCATGGTTCAAGTTCAATCCGACCGGGTGACAGTCTGTTATTTGTGGGAGCTTAAGAGGCAAAAGAAAAAGATTACTGCCCTCACGGCCTATGATTATCCAGTAGCCAGAATTCTTGATCAAGCCGGTGTGGATGTTATCCTGGTAGGGGATTCCTTGGGCATGGTTGTTCTTGGTTATGATAACACCCTGCCCGTGACTATGGAGGAGATGGTCCATCACACGAAGGCCGTGGTCCGGGCCAGGACGCGGGCTATGGTTATCGGCGATATGCCTTATCTTTCTTTTCATCTTTCGCTGAAAGACTCGATCGCCAACGCCGCCAGGTTTATCAAAGAAGCCGGGGCTGATGGGGTTAAGCTCGAGGGAGCCACCGCCCAGAGAATTCAACTGGTTGAAGCCCTGGTCGAAGCGGAGATCCCGGTCATGGGGCATGTCGGTCTTACTCCCCAGTCAGTAAGGCGTATTGGGGGTTTTAAAGTCCAGGGTACAGAAGAAGCCAAGGCTGAAGCCATTTTCCGCGGGGCCCTGGCCCTGGAAAAAGCCGGGGCTTTTGCCGTAGTCCTGGAATCAATACCGGCCGAATTAGCCCGGGAAATAACCGCCGCTCTTAAAATTCCAACCATTGGCATCGGCGCAGGACCTGATTGCGATGGTCACGTTCTCGTCTCACACGATATTCTTGGGCTTTATGATAAGTTTGTCCCCTCGTTTGTTAAGCAATACGCGAATCTCTGGCAGATATCCTCAGATGCTTTCAAGGCGTATAATGAAGACGTTAAATCAGGCCGCTACCCCGAGCGGAAGTAGACCAGGAGCAGTAGAAAATTGAAGTTAGTCCATACCGTATCCGCAGTGACCGAAGCCGTCCGCGAGGCAAAACGCGAGGGCAGAGTGGTCGGTCTTGTCCCGACAATGGGCGCCTTGCATGAAGGCCACATGAAGCTTATAGAGATGGCAAGGGATGAGTGCGGATTCGTGGTTGTCAGCGTATTCGTTAATCCCACGCAGTTTGGCCCTAATGAGGATTACGGGAAATACCCTCGCACCCTTGACCGTGATGCGAAGATGTGCGAAAAGGTGGGGGTAGACATTGTTTTCGCTCCTTCCGCGGAAGATATGTATCCAGATGGGTTCAACGCGTGGGTCGAGATCGATGGGCTTACGCGTGTATTGGAGGGTGAGTTCAGGCCTACGCATTTTCGCGGCGTCACAACAGTCTGCGCCAAGCTCTTTAACATATCCCGTGCCGACTGCGCCTACTTTGGCAGGAAGGATTATCAGCAGCTTAAGGTCATCGAGAAGATGGTACACGATCTCAATATGCCGGTCTGTATAGTTCCGGTGGATATAGTGCGTGAGAATGATGGGCTTGCGTTGTCCTCCCGCAATAGATATTTGAGCCCTGATGAACGCAAGGCGGCGCTGGTCCTGAGTAAATCGCTGGCCGATGCTAGAAAGTCATATTCGGCAGGTCAGAGAGATCCTTCTAAAATCCGAGCGCTCATAGAAAAACGCATTAATTCAGAGCCGTTAGCCGCGATCGATTATGTGGCGGTAGTCGATGCGGAGACCCTCCTGCCTGTCGATTCCCTCGATAATCCGGGTGTGGTGTTGTTGGCAGTCAAAATAGGGACGACCCGGCTTATAGATAATATTTTACTTAAATAAATCTCCTTATAATTCTTGCCTAGCGGTTACTGATGAGCTAAAATAGTAACGTAGTGGAAGAAAGACATAAGGCTAATCGAATACTGGGCATTGTAAGCATAATACTTGGGGCGGTGATTATTATCGCCCTGGGCATTTACCTTACCAGCACTTCTAATCCCACATTCAAAGGCAAGACTGTTATCCGCTGGTGCGTCGATCCTAATCCCATTCGTAAAGAGCAGATCAGCCTCTTTGAGCACAAGTACCCCAATATTCATGTGATCAACGATCCGGGGGCGGATGCGCAAAGGCTGCTTACTCAGCTTGCAGGCGATGTGCCGCCGGATGTAATGACGCTGTACGATCCGCAAACAGTCAGCCTCTTTGCGAAGAACGACGTGCTCCTCGATCTCAGCCCTTATATCAAGCAATACCACATTCCGGTCGATAAGCTATACTCCGGCCTGCGGCCATATATTTATTATCAGGGAAAGGTCGTCGGGATACCGGAGAACTGCGGACCGTATGTCCTCTTCTACAATAAAAAGCTGTTCCGTGAAGCAGGTATTCCATACCCCAAACCAGGGTGGACGTGGGACGAGTGTCTTGCCGCGGCGCGGAGACTGAGTACGTATAAGGTTGTGGATGGTCGCCAGGTTCCGGTGCGCAAAGGCCTGTTCATAAACAATGGTGACTGGTGGTTTTTTATATGGATGTATGGTGGTCATCTGTTTTCACCTGATGGAAAGACATGCACGATAGATTCTCCTGAAGTCAAGAAAGGCATCAGATTCTGGGCTGATCTTCGGTTGAAATATCATGTAATGCCCACGACCAGCGAGGCGCAGAGCATGGCTCCGACCGGCGCATGGGGCAGCGATGCACTTCTTTTCAGAGCGTCTAGGGTCGCAATGACTGTCTCGGGCAGGTGGCTGTGCATACAATACCGAGAGCAGAAGGATTTGGATTGGGATGTGGTGAGCGTGCCGCGCGGTATAAATCGTGTGACACTGCTTGCCAGCAAATGTTACAGCATACCTAAGACCTGCCGAAACCGAGAAGCCGCGCTTACATTCATCGGATCCCGGTTAAATAAGGACAACCAGCTTCTTGTGGCCAATTATGGCGACGGTGACCCCACCATGAACGATCCATCTATCATTCAAGCATTCGCTTATAATCCGCAATACCCCAACGAACGTAATAATCGCCTCCATATCGACGAGATGAAATACGCCCGGGTGCAGGAGGTTTCACCATATATCGACAATCTCGATGTCAGCGCGGTTATGGGTGTCGAGTTCGATAAAATGTGGCTCGGGCAGCAATCGTCGGATGAAGCTTGCGATGTGATAGCAAGGCGGATAAACGCAATTATCCGGCGCAACCTGGCGAACCCCAATTTCCTGAATTAGGTATAACAATGCCAAGTGAAAAAAATCAGATAAAGAGGAGTATGTCTAGCAAGCGCAGAGAAGCGTTAGCCGCATACGGTTTCCTGCTGCCCAATTTCGTGGGTTTTCTTGCGTTTACATCGATTCCAGTCATTGTTTCTCTTGTAATGGCATTCACTCACTATAATATATTCAAATCGCCTTCATGGGTCGGCCTGGAAAACTTTCAGAGCCTCATGGGGTTTCATCATGAAAGCGGCAGGCTGGTCCCTAATGATCCGTTCTTCTGGCAATATGTCTATAACACAATCTTTATGATGACCGGTATTCCTCTTGGGATGGCTGGGAGCCTTTTTGTGGCTCTTATGATGAATCAGAAACTCAGGGGGATAGTGATTTACCGGACGATTTATTTCCTGCCCTCGGTATGTTCGGGGGTGGCGCTTCTGATCTTGTGGAAGTATCTCTACAACGCTGACATCGGACTCATAAACTCGGTTATTCGCGCTGCCGGCGAGCATATTTTCTCCAATATTGTTACCGGTATACTGTTCACTATTCTCTGTTCCATTATCTTCGGATTGATAGTTGTGGGTATAGTTGCCGCGTTGCTGGCATTAATACAATTCCTGTGCGAAAAGCTGCGTATTTCCTGGCGGGAAGGCCTTTATAAAGCATGCGTTATAGCAGCGGGAGCGGTGATATTCATTACTCTGGCTGTCCTGGGGCCGCGGGAGCATGCAATAATTAGTATGTTCTTCGCAAACCCGCCTGACTGGCTCGGGACGGTGCAATGGGCTAAACCGTCGCTCATTTTAATGGGTCTGTGGGGTGGACTGGGCGGTTATAATATGATCCTCTACCTTGCCGCGCTTCAGGGGGTACCGACTTCGTATTACGAAGCTGCCGAGATCGACGGAGCAGGTCCGTGGGCGAAGTTCTGGGCGGTTACCTGGCCGATGATCAGCCCGACCACGTTTTTCATCCTCGTCATGAGCGTTATCGGTGGATTCCAGGGCGGATTTATGACCGCGAACGTTATGACACAGGGCGGTCCCGCGGGAAGCACGATGACGGTGGAGTATTACCTCTATCAGACCGCGTTCCTGAAGTTCAATATGGGTTATGCGTCCGCGATCGCGTGGTTCCTCTTTGTGGTGATCTTCGTTCTTACGCTGATGACATGGAAGCTAGGTGGACGGGTGGTGACTTATGAATAAAATGCGCAGCAGTACAAAAATTGCGCTGTATATCATCCTGAGCCTTGGCGCGATCAGCATGCTTATACCGTTCCTCTGGATGGCGGTTACATCGATCAAGCAGCCGGATGAAGTATTCGCCCCTGGTGGTGGCATCCAATGGCTGCCCCAGCATTTTGTCTGGCGGGATACGGTCATCAATGGCACAAAGGTAAGAGCGTGGTGGGGGAATTATCCTGATGCATGGAACGAGATCAATATCCTCAGGCTGTATCTCTCCAGCATCTTCGTCGCTGTAGTCGGTACATTCGGACAGGTGCTGACGAGCTCGATGGCTGCGTATGCGTTTGCGCGCCTTCAATTCCCGGGCCGGGACAAGCTGTTTTTCGGCTACCTTGCAACGATGATGATTCCTGGCTCGGTCACGATGATCCCGGTCTTCGTGATCATGAAGCACCTGCACTGGATAAACACATATCAAGCTCTCATAATCCCCGGCTTATTCAGCGCCTATGGGACATTTATGCTGCGGCAATTTTTTATGGGGCTTCCCGACGACCTCGAGGACGCGGCGAAAATAGATGGTTCCGGGTACATCGGAATATGGGCGAGGGTAATCCTCCCTCTCTCGAAACCCGCGCTGGCTACCCTTACGACATTCACATTTATGGGCTTCTGGGGGAGCTACATGTGGCCGCTCATTGTAACTATCACCGATTCCATGCGCACCCTCCCGATAGGTTTAAGCTACTTCGTCGGTCAGCACGCCACCAATTATACTCAGCTTATGGCAGGCTCGATGATAGCCCTGATCCCTGTGTTGCTGCTATTTATCTTCAATCAAAGATACTTTGTTGAGGGAATCAAGCTTTCGGGGATGGGTGGTAAGTAGCAAATATCTCAACAGGAAGTAGAAATGAACCGTTACCGAACATTAATACTCGTAATCCTGCTCTCGATTGTTTTGGCATGTGCGGCAGTTGCTGCGGACAACACATCCTTCTTTTTTGTTCAACTCGCCGATGTGCAGCTTGGTTATACAAATAAAGATGCTGATATGATCCCCGAGATCGATCATCTGAAGAAGGCAGTGGAGCAGATTAATCGCCTGAAGCCCGCATTTGTCCTTATTTCAGGGGATATGGTCGACAAACCGCACGATCCGAAGCAGATTCGGACTTTCTGGAACCTTATTCGTGATATAAGGCCTGATGTGCCGTTATATCTCGTCCCAGGTAATCACGATATTGGGTTCAATCCAGTTAGAGCAGAAAATGTGCGATCCTATGAAAAGATAATGGGAAAAGACCACTACTCATTTTCTTATAACGGATCCGAATTTATCGTTCTCAATTCCCCGCTCATTTCCGACACTTCGGATAAGACCCTGCGTGATGAGCAATTGAAATGGTTCGAAGCAGAACTCGCAGCGGCTCAGGCCAGGCATGCGACCCACATTTTTGTATGTGATCATCATCCCTGGTTCCTTACGAGCGTTGATGAGCCTAATAAGTACCAGAATGTCCCATTGCCTTATCGATCTACCTACCTCGATTTGATGAACCGTTACGGAGTAGAATATGCTCTTTCCGGCCACCTTCACTACGAATTGATAGCCCATGATCGCAAACTTACTCTCCTTACGGATGGGCCTTTGAGCAAATCGGTAGGTAAGCCACCAATTGTTGGTTTTCGGATAGTGAAAGTATATAAAGACCGTGTGGAGCACCAATTTTACGCACTCGACAATATTCCAGAGCATGTGAATATGTAAAACGCGGTTCTGGTCCCTTGCCGTGCCCTTGCTGTTCAGCTAGAATATATCAATGCGGGCAATCAAATTATCTAATGGCGTGGAAGTTCCTGTTCACACGCTCAATACCATCATAGTCGGAGCCGGCGCGGCGGGTATGAATTGCGCCGCGCATCTTTACGAGTTTTTCTCCCACAAAGGTGTTAAGGACCCACAGGATCGAATTGCCGTCGTTACCACGGGGGTTAACCTCGGCGCGTCCAGGATGAGCGGCTCTGATAAGCAGACCTATTATAAGCTCGGCACGGGTCCGTCGGTTCCTGATTCGGCAATAAATTTCGCCCGCGCATTGACCGATTTCGGCTGCTGCCACGGCGATGTCGCGCTTGCGGAGGGGGAAAACTCCCTACGAGAGTTTTTCCATCTTGTGCAAGCCGGTGTGCCCTTTCCACACGATCCCGAAGGCGCATATATCGGTTATAAGACCGATCATGACCCCTATGAACGCGCCACATCCGCAGGCCCGAAGACTTCGAAATATATGAGCGAATGTCTGCAAAAGCATGTAGAACGCTTTGGCATCAGGATATTCGATAATCAGGAAGTCGCGCATCTTATCACGACCGGCAGGAGAAGCTCGAAGCGTATTGCCGGAGTTATCACCCTTGATCGTAGCAAGATAGACGATCAATCGTTCGGTATAACGATATTTCTCTGCGAAAACCTCGTGCTTGCGGCGGGTGGTCCTGGCGGACTTTATGAAGTGAGCGTATACCCCGAAGGGCAGATCGGGATACATGGTCTAGCGCTTGCCTCTGGCCTTAAGGCGCACAATCTGACTGAATCGCAGTTCGGGCTTGCATCGACAAAGTTCAGATGGAATGTGTCGGGGACATATATGCAATCTATCCCGCGCATTTTCTCGACCGATGCAAATGGCGGCGATGAACGCGAATTCCTCGCTCCGCACTTCACTACCACTGCGAAAATGGCCTCGAATATATTCCTTAAAGGGTATCAATGGCCGTTCGACCCGCAACGTATCCTCGATCAACAGTCGTCATCAATCGATTTCCTGGTTTATTACGAGACACAGATCCGCAAGCGGCGCGTCTTCCTGGACTTCACACATAATCCAATTCCCTGCGAAGGCAAGGAGCCATTCGAACTCAATTCACTGGATGATGAAGCGCTGACTTATCTCACACGCAACAACGCGCTTCAACCCATGCCTATCGAACGACTCCGGCATATGAACCCGCTTGCAATAGAGATATACGCCGAACATGGCATCGACCTTCGATCTGAACCGCTGGAGATCAATGTCTGCGCCCAGCATCACAATGGTGGATTCGTCGTTGATAAATGGTGGCAGTCCAATATCGGCCATACATTCGTGATAGGTGAGATGGCCGGCACGCATGGTGTGAAGCGTCCGGGAGGATCGGCTTTGAATGCAGGTCAGGTGGGTGGACTGCGCGCGGCGGAGTTCATCGCCAACGTATACGGCGCGAATGTGAGCGTTGATAAGATGCCGAAGGCGGTAATTGGCCAGATCGAAGATTTACATCGTAAACTCTGTGATTTACTGGATAGCGCTCACGGAATTACTCCTTCCGAAGCTATTGCGGAGTTTCAAGGCAATATGTCGCTTTATGGCGCTCATATCCGTAATCTCGATAGCGCCAGATCGGCTGTTATCAATGCGGCACGATTATACAGGCAGCTTCGCGCCGGAGAAATAAAGCTGACCAGGCGACGCGACCTGATCTTAGCTATCCATGCTGAGCATCTGGCACTTTCACAGGTCGCGTTTCTTCAGGCAATCATTGAATATATCGAATCCGGTGGTGGGAGCAGGGGATCATTCATTGTGCTGGGCGAAGAAGGAGATATAATCTCACCCGATCTTATCGATCCTCTCACCGGCAAACCTTATGCATTTTTGCCGGAGAATAAAGATCTACGCTGCACAATCGCCGAGATCGAGATACAATCTCTCGAAAACTGCAAATTCAACATCCATCGAGTTCCGGTTCGACCTATTCCCGTGCATGACGAACCTTTTGAAGCCGCCTGGAAATTATATAGATCAGGTGAGGTTTATAAGATATAGATGGATATCGGAAAACTCCCCCCCGACACCCTGACCCGCCTGCTCGCGCGCACCCGGACCGATCCGACTGTCCTCATTGGTCCTGCTTATGGCGAAGATGCCGCCGCGGTGAAGTTTGGGGGCAGCGTGCTTCTGGCCGCTGCTGATCCGATTACATTCGCAACCGATCACATAGGTTACTATGCGGTTTGTGTAAATGCGAACGATATCGCGGTTATGGGAGCGCTGCCCCGTTACTTTCTTGCAACTGTGCTTCTACCTCAGGATAGCTCGGAATCAGACGCGGAATCTGTCTTCGATCAGATCGAGCAGTCATGCAGAGCTATCGGTGTAACATTAATCGGCGGTCACACTGAAATCACTCCTACGGTGAGCCGGGTTGTAATTTCCGGTTGCATGCTCGGTGAAGTGGATGAATCGGGGCTTGTTCGATCATCCGGCGCTGAGGTGGGCGATGCGATCGTGCTTGCAGGCGGAATAGCGATAGAAGGAACGGTAATCCTGGCCCGCGAAGCATCTGAAAATTTAATTGTTAAGGGTGTTAGCCCGGATGTAATTAAATCCGCTGTAAGTTATATCGATTCACCCGGAATATGCGTGCTGAAGTATGCCAGGATCGCAGTTGAAACAGGTGGTGTGACAGCGATGCACGATCCCACCGAAGGCGGGCTTGCATCCGCTCTGAGAGAGATAGCAAACGCATCGGATTGCGGCTTATGTATAGATCGTTCCGCGGTCCCTGTTCTTCCTGAATGCGCGGCGATCTGCAAGGCGCTGGATATCGATCCTCTCGGCTTGATCGCATCAGGAAGTTTACTTATTACAGCTCATAAAAATTGTGCTCGGCAGATATTGAATGCTTTATCGGATGATGGCATACCCGCGGCTGTTATAGGCGAGGTAACCGATCGAAAAACAGGCATCCGCTTTAGCGATGGGCCTAATTTGCCGTCATTCGAACGCGATGAGATCGCAAGATATTTTGATATGCTTAAGGAGACGGATAAATAATGCGTCGCATATCGCTTATTTTGATCAGCATTGTATTGGGTGGCTTACTTTGCGTGCAGGTTGTAGCGCAGGATTTGTTAAAAGCCACTGAAGATAAAGCTGCCCGGCTTTCGCGGGTTTCCGGCATCGATGTCGGTAACTGGCGATATAAGATCGGTGATGTGCCCAACGGGCAGGACCCCGCGCTTGATGATTCCTCCTGGCAGTTCAATGCACAGAGCTCATTCACATGGGGCAGTCAACCGCTGTGCTGGCTCCGCACACGGATCGTTATACCGGAGAAAGTCGACGGTGTATCTGTCGCCGGCAGCCGTGTGACACTTAAGGTCGGTGCGGACGACGATGGCTGGCTTTATGTGAACGGCAAGGAGATCGGTCCATTCCACTGGACCCACGGAAAAACAGTCCTCACCGATAATGCGAAGCCTGGCGATGTGTTCAGTGTCGCTATCAAGAACACCAATTCAATCGGTGAGGGGCGATTGATCTCCGCTCAGGTCGAATACAGCGCTCTTGCTCCGATAAATGATGCGATTGCAGCTTATATGGCGCAATATAATAATGCCCGCGATCTGCTTTATATCGCGAACGATTCCCAGCGGACAAAGTATCTGCCTTTTGTTATCAAATCGATGAACGAAGTCGATTTGGATGCGTTTTCTTCCGGGAAGACTGACGAATTCCTCGCTTCTCTTAAAACCGCATCATCAGATATTAAGCCCGTAAGCGAGCTTTCACGCGGAATAAATATCTTCCTTGTCGGTCATGCTCATATCGATATGAACTGGCTGTGGTTGTGGCCGGAAACCCTCAGCGTATGCAAGAACACCTTCACCACGATGGGCAAGCTTATGAACGAATACCCCGGCTTTATATTCTCTCAGAGCCAGCCTGCGGCCTATGCGGCAATGCAGGAGCACAATCCCGAAGTCTTCGCAATGATCAAGGACAGGATCAAGCGAGGCCAGTGGGATGCGAGCACCGCGACAACATGGGTCGAAGGCGATACTAATATGGCCAGCGGCGAGGCTATAGTCCGTTCGATCCTCTACGGCAAGAGGTTCATAAAGCAGCAATTCGGTGTGGATTCGGATGTTTGTTGGGAGCCCGATACATTTGGTCACGCTCAGATGATGCCTCAGATCCTGGCAAAGAGTGGGATTAAATATTACTATTTTACTCGCTGCGGCATCGGATCGCCGGTCTTCTGGTGGAGATCGCCTGATGGATCGAAAGTCCTGGCATTCGATTACGGCGCATACAGCAAAAATATTAAGCCCGAGACCGCATTCGAAGCAGCGCATTTTGTAAAAGAGACCGGGCTGAAAGATTATATGCATGTATATGGTGTTGGCGACCATGGCGGTGGGCCGACTCGCGATATGCTTAATAGAGAAAAGAAATCCAGCGCTCAACCCGATTACCCACACCTGCAATTCAGCACAGCCAGAGGATATTTCGAGGATATAGCAAAATCAGGAAAGCCCTTCCGCGTCTGGGATGGTGACCTTAATACTATTTTTGAGGGCTGCTACACCAGTCACTCAGATATCAAGCGCTGGAACCGGGAATGCGAGAACTTGATCCCATGCGCCGAGACATTCAATTCCATAGCAGCGCGTTTCGGTCTTCCGTATGCCGGGGCAAGCTTCGAGAAATCCTGGCGTGACACTTGTTTTAATCAGTTTCACGATATCCTCTGCGGTACCGCGATACATGGCTCCTACGATTACGCAAAACAACTCCACGATGAAGCTATAACGCAGGCGAAAGGCGCGTTGGATAAATCGCTGGATACGCTTATCTCACGCATCAATACGAACGGCAGCGGCGTGCCTGTTGTTGTCTTTAATCCTCTCTCATGGTCTCGCACCGATCCTGTAAGTGTAACCTCACCGTTTCCTAAAGAGATTGCAGGCGTGAGGGTGGTTGATTCTAGTGGAGTCGTATGCCCGGCGCAGATCATGGATGGGAAGCTCTGTTTTACGGCCCACAACGTCCCCGCTCTTGGTTATAAGGTGTTCTGGGCTGCAAAGAGCTCACAAGCTGCGAAGGGAACGATCAAGTCGGACGGTATGGTGATCGAGAATCAGTACCTTCGCGTGCGTGTCGATCCTGCTCGCGGTGTTATCAGCGAGATTTATGATAAAGTTAGCCCCCGTGCAGTGGTACCGAATGGAAGCAGCATGGCTACTCTGCAGATTCTTCATGAGAATCGCCGCGGGATGAGCGCTTGGAAAATTGGAGAAATCCTGGATAGAGAAAACCTGACCCAAAACGCTCATGTGTCAGTTTCAAATGTCGGTCCCGCAAAAGCGACAATAACGATCGAACACGATTATGATAAGTCCCACATCAAGCAGGAACTCTCACTCTACGATGGAGTTCCACGCATCGACATCCATACGAACGTGGATTGGAAGAAACCGAG
>Ga0078972_1012976_pt1 | contig 14017 bp, 14 predicted proteins | sample YelNatPaOPGAMG01_FD_67568 | JGI IMG/M metagenome (GOLD analysis project Ga0078972, IMG submission 67568) | Hot spring thermophilic microbial communities from Obsidian Pool, Yellowstone National Park, USA - OP-RAMG-01 (SPADES assembly) (version 2) | ecosystem: Environmental > Aquatic > Thermal...
TATCTTTAACTCCGAAGTCCTTGTAAAGGTTTTCTGTTAAAGAACCCTCTGGATAATTGGTTTTCTCCTGTATTGCCATAAGTTCTGTTACAACAAGCAGAAATTCTACAGTAAACTCCCCGACTTTATCTAAATCTTTAAATGCTTCTATATGCTCCTCCTTGAAAAACTGAAGGGTTGGTGGAAACGAATTTACAGGTTTGATATTTGCAAGTATTTTTAAGATGTGTTCTTTCAGCTGCAATGTCAATGAAGGATTATAAGCATGCTTTACATACATCTCTACAATCAGGTGAATATGAGCGGGAGTACGTTCTCGTTTGCCAGGTTCTCTGAATTTAACGATAAAATCATAAGGTGATTCTGGTTTTCTCCCGGGATAAACCCCAATTTGAACATTTGTTTTGGTCGTATATACAAGGTCGTCTTCTTGTACTCGCTTGACTTTCCATATTTCGTAAGAGGACTTTAGAAAGTAATAAATTGTTTTTAGTAAGTTAACTATCTTCTTCATTTTTTCACCTCATACACGAGCAGATATTGATGGGCTATTTTGAAATACTCTGTTGACTCTGAAGAATTTGAATCTGTTTTTTCTTGAGTAATAACTATAATCTCCTTAAGCCATAACTTATCAAACCTTAATATATCCACCAATCTTTTAGCCATCGGCTCTATATATCCATCTATCCTTACATCTTGGGTCTGAATTACAAGGAATCCTCCATTGCTTATATTAAACAGTTCTCTACCTACCTCTTCTTTTATCTCTTTCAAGTAATACTCCACATTTGAGCAAGACGTATTATTACTCAAAAAAGGGGACTTAATAAAAAGCAATCTAATCTTTTCCTGCTTTTTTTCCTTATTAACTTTGATTTTTCTGCCAGAAGGTACAAAATTTATAATTGAATATCTTCCCTTATCTGAATATCTATCAACCACATTTTTATTCAGGCACTTTTCAGCATCTTTTTCTGGTAATACCCATACTGTTGTGGTTTCAAAGTGGTCTAATCTTCTTTTCAGTGATGGCTTTTCTATTATAGGAACAATTAAATTATGATATGTTCCACTTTCTTTTATCATTAAAGAACCTGCACCTGCAGGTTTTTCAAAGATTGGCAAGTATTCATGAGCCAGAAGAAGAAAATTATACTTTATACTATTTTCATACCAGAACCCTGTGGTCTTACAATTATGCTGTCGCTTTATTACAAGTTCTTTTAGTTTAAATCCTGCATCTAAATAAACATCTATAAGTTTAAATCCTAAAGGAATTACATGTTGACTTCGGCGAAGGTCTCCTATCAGAATAGCACATTGCCGTCCTGGTTTTAATACCCTGAAACTTTCTTTTGCAACCTTTGACATCTCTCTTAAAAAATCCTCTATATCTAAAAATGACAGATCACCTTGATGGAAATCTGTATAATGGATTATATTTGAATACGGAGGATGGGCACAGATTAAATCTACAGAATTGGTCTTCAGAAAAGATAAGTCCCTCGCATCTCCTACCAATAATTCGGGTTCAAAAATCAGGAGGTCTTCTTTTTTAAATATACTTTTTGGTTCTATATTAAAATCTATATTTTTCTTTGCCAGTTCAATTGCCTTATCATTTATATCAAGGGCTATACATCTCCTTCCTAAAAGTTTACATTCTATTGCAGTTGTTCCAGCACCACAAAAATAGTCCAGAACCAATTCACCGGGTTTTGAATATTTTAGAATTATATTTCTTGGAATATAAGGAGACCAGTTGCCTCTGTATTCTCCACTATGAGTTGCCCAGTTTCCTCTCTTTTTAAAACTCCAGACGGTAGTTTTCTCTTCTTCAAAATCTTCAGGATAGAATGTTTTTATTCTCTTAGAAACCTTTAAAGTACTGATACTAATTCCCTGTGTTTTTGTGATAAGTTTTTCAATGTATTTAAACGTAACCCCATACTTTCGTCCAATTTCTACATCCGAAGTCCCTTTTATCTTTTCCTGTAATACTGCTTCCTGAAGTTCTCTCTCATCCTTAAAATCTATTCTTTGATTAGCCATCTTACTCATTCACAGTAAAAGACAGGAATCTTTGCCTGAAGTTCTTTAAGATAAGCGTTAAATCTCTCCTCAAATCTCATATTCTGCAGGATACTTCTTGCTTTTAAATATAACTGGTAATCACTGGCTTCTTCCTTTTTTACATCTTTAAGCAGAACCACAAGGTATTTATTCCCTATCTTAATAGGATTACTAAGCATCCCAGGAGAAATCTTATCTATTTCAGTTAGCACCTCAGGCATAATCTCCTCTCGTGAAAGTGTCCCTTCCTCCATCTCTGCCTCTTTTGTACTGTCAAAACCTTTTACAAAATCCTGCGCCTGGGACTCACTTTGAAACCATTTTAACTTAATAGAATAGGAATAACCCCCGCTTTCTTTCAGCTCCTTCATCTTTGCTGCAATCTCTGGCGTGGTTATCTCTATCTTATCAACCACATTTTTCTTCACCAGATTTCTCACCTTTAACTTCTCTTCAATTGTCTTTACAAATACAGCATAAGGAGTATTATCCTTTTCCAGTGCTGTATAAAAGGATGCCTCATCAGGAAATCTTTTCTTAATCCGTTCTATCTCAGAATTAAGCTCTTCAGACGTTACTACAATCCCTTCCTTCTCTGCCTGAAATAGAAGCATCTTTTCTATGACTGCATCTCTCAGTGCCTCCTCATAGTTTTTGTTTTCTTCCTTCATCTTTGCCCTTACATCGCTTTCCAGAACAACCTTGCTTCCTACCATCACTACTGATGCATTTTCACAGTATAAACCAGCGGTTATACAGATAAGTATTGCGCAGATAATATTCTTTTTCATATGTCTCACTTCTCCTTTCCCGTTGACTTCAGTTTTTCTACTTTTTGTGGATAAATCTTTATTTTCCCTTTTTCTTTAAGTTCAGCCATCAGGGAGTCAACCGCTCCTTTTTTCTTAAAGGAAACCAGCATCTCTTTTATCTGTGGAGATGCCTCCTGGAGTGTAAGCATCCTGCTTTCTGTCTTACCTGCAAGTTTAAGGATATGATAACCTGCCTCTGTTTTTATAATATTGGCAAGTATATCACCGGGAGTCATCCTTGAAACCAGTGCTGCTATCTCCGGCTCAAGTTTCCTTACATCAATCCATCCAAGGTCTCCTGCCTTTTCCTTGCTTGCCGATATGGACTCATTCATTGCTATCATCTCAAATGACTCCCCTAAAGAAAGCCGTCGCCTCACAGATTCTGCCGCCTGCTGTGTGGGCAAAACTATCTCAAATAACCTTACCTTTTCTGGTATGAGAAACTCATCCAGGTGGGTATTGTAATATTCTGCTATCTCTTCATCTGTTACCTTAATTCTTTCTGTAAGAATCTTATCCACATACTCCTTTGTCAGTATCTTTATGTAATAGTTCTTCATCAGGTCATCTATATCCTTTTTCAATCTCCTCTCATACCTTTTTGCCTCCTGAAAAAGAAGTATCTGGTTTATGTATTCTTCTACAACACTTTTAGGGTCAATTTCCAGGGTCTCCTTATAGACAGACGGAGATGAATCCACCTCAACAAGTATATCCTTCATCGTAATCGGATAACCGTTAACCACTGCAACCACATTTCTGTTTTTAAAATATATAAGGAAGTATATAAGCCCGGCAAAAATAATTATAAGACCGACTATAAGTAAGGTTCTATTATATTTTTTTGGCAGTTTAATTTTTATCATCCTCCTCATATTACACCCCTATTGTATCTCTCTTTTGTATATGACCTTTTTCTTGTTTCTGTCATACCAGAGTTCAATCTTCTTTTCCGAGATAATCTCCCCTTCTTCTATTTTACCATTATTATTTATATCCTGCACCTTCTGACCAGCCCCTATAATTTTAAATACATTACTCCTTACAGTGATAAGGTCTATTATCCTTGAAAATATGAGCTCCTTCTCCTTTTCTTCATCTATAAAAAAGTCCATTGTATTGTCCCTGAAGTTAAAGCCATACTTTGTCATCTCTTCGCTCAAGAGTTCCTGTGGAGAAGAACCTTTACTGTAGACCCCAAGCACCTCTGATATATCTTTATATGGTCTGGCACTTATTATTGCCTCTGCTACCTTTTTATCAACTAACGGAAGACAGCAAAGGACGGCCTCTGAAGCAGTGTTTATATTGACCCTTCCGTATGTCGGCTCCTCCGGCTCTTCAACAACTGTAAAGTGGTCAAGTATTTTCCTGTCATATCCGCCTTTCCAGAAGTCCAGTGTCTTCCAGTGCTCTTTTTTGTGGATAAAAGAGAGTTCTGATATGGAGGTAAATCTATCGTTTTTAACAATGAAGGATGTGGGCCAGTTAAAAAGCCAGTCAGATGTTCCAAATTCTCCGCCTATCCATGGCTGAAATGTAATATTGGGCTTCCCTGGTGTTGCCTTGTTCAGATACCAGTCAAATATACCTATCATCCGCGGGTCATTTTTCCCGACAGTGGTAACTGGCGTATCTGCTATATACTCAGTATGCTCTATAAGGTTGCCTTTACTGTCATAAAGCCGCATAGTAAAGTCAAGCCCTAAGCTGGCAAATAGTGGTATCTTTTCAAGTAAGTCAGCAATAAAACCAAGGGAGCCGGGATTCACAGCAAGTATGGGCTCATATTGCTGACAGCCACCTAACTTCTCAATAGGAGTAGGTATAAAAATCGGGACTGGACCATCAGGTGTGGGAACTATTGCAATAGTAATGCTTATTGTATCTCCGATGGTATAGTAAGAATACGGTGGTATCTTTGCACCCTGTGGAATTACTATGGAGGCAGGGACGATGTTTTCTACAATCCTGTTTATCCTCTGCGGTTCTATATATGTCTCACCTTCTGTTATATCGTCAAGGATACTCTCTCCCTCCTTCTCTACCATCTCCGGATTTTTAGAAAAGAGTGTGACCACCCCTTTGATCTTCCACCCACCTATATCCAGTGTTGCCGGATAAGGGTTAAAAAGTTCTATAAACTGACCACCAACTTCCCTTAATATAACCACATCCCCTATCATCTCCTTTTCCCATGGCTTGACTGTCTCTATCTCATTAAGGTACGGGGTCTTGTTTATACCAAAAAGTGTGGTGTTACCTATCTGATACTGAGGAGGAACACGGTTTTTATCCCTGTAGGCAGTAATGTTAAGGGCAACCTGTGCAGCCACCACATCCTCATAACCGAGCGATTTTAATGTCTGAAAAAGTGTTTCAAAAGATGCATTGTTCAGATTTATCCGTTCCTTACCATCCCTGTCAACATTTAGGTCATACGAAAAGGTGGTAATATCATTCTTAATCTTTTTATATATCTCCTCTGTTATCCCATCAGCAAGTTTCACATCGGAAGGGACAACATACGGTCTTTTTTCTCTGTATGCAATGATGCTATCTCTACCTTTTTTACCTATAACTCCACTTAAGACATCCATATCACTTACGGTATAGGTGGGCCACCATAACTTGTTACTTCCCGCATAGTTAATATTCACCTTTCCACTTTCATCCTCAACTAAAACAGCATATCTTCCTGTAACAACACCGTCTCTGTCTTTTATATAAAACCACTTCGCATCCTTTATACCATCCTCATTAAGGTCAACCTCATCACCTTCAAATGATGTCCTCCATTTATCAGTAAACGCATCGTACGCCCTCTCATCATTATCCAGTTCCCATATAGCACCATCAATACCCATCCTTGCAAAACGGTATGCTGACTTTCCTGTAAATATCTTATAGGATGTCTTTTCCCAGAACTTAAACATAAAGAGCAACATCCCTGTAAAGATAAAAAGCAAAAGGAGAATCATAAGTGTCAGTATAACAGATGCACCTCTTTTAATCAGAAACAATCCTGATAATCTTTTCAAATGTCTCATCATATCTCTTTCCTTCTATCTTCTGTGAAAATGTGGTAATCTCAATCTTTACAAGTCGTGGAAGTGCTGGCTCTGGCATAGAAGATGTGTCCCAGCAGTCCTTCCAGTTTTTCCCATCGTAATAAGAGAGTTTAAACATCCCTATATCATCCCCCAGCACCTGAGCCCCGGGGAAACCAGCAGGGAAAACAAAGTCAGGGGACTTCCTGTCTATCCTTATAACAGAGACCTTTACCTTATTGCCTTCACTGTCAAAATATATCCCAAACTTTGCAAGGTCTGACTCTTTCCCTTCTGAAAAAGGAGATATAAACCTCACATAACTATCTCTCCCTTCAAAATTAATCCTTAACTTCCCATCCATATCATTGCACATTGCAGAGGTAAGATACCTCTCAGTATAGTCAAAAACTTTCATTGCCTCAGAATATACCTTCTTTTCCCCCATCTGTTTACCAAACCTTAAAAGAGAGTTTTTGAATATCATTATTGAGGAAAAGGCAGCGACACAAAATATTACCAGTGCTATTAGAACTTCAAGAAGGGTAAACCCCCTATCTCCTTCTGAAACTTCCTGAAAAATATGCACTTTCACTTCTCCCTTCTTCCTTTCCTGTAATCTCCATCTCAACCCTGAAGAGTCCTTCTTTTTCCTCCTCTATACTCACATAATAACTGTAAAGCGGGAATTTTTCGTCAACTCCACTTATAGAAGCAGGGACAGGTGGACCATCAGGACTTCCATAGACCTCTTCAATAAGCGTGAATAACCTGTCTGCTATCTGGGAGATAATAATATTTCTTCTGCTTCTTCCTGAGAGTTTATCTATTACAGGATATACCCTGACAAGATAGAGAATCCCTACCGCAAGTATAAAAAAGGCAATTAATATGCTTATAAATGTTAGCCCTTTCTTTTTCATCTTCTATTCTGATATAAAACACCTGCCTGTAAGGTTATGCAGGACAATCCTTATCTCTTTCTTACCTGCTGTATCTGCCAGTAAAAGATACCCGCCTGTCTTAGCAGTCCCATCTGGATTAAAAACAAGAGGAGAAAAGCCATCTGACATATCCTTTATCTTTACATATTCAGGGAAATGATGTTTCTTATCCACCATATCTCTGTTTTCCCTTAATACAACAAAGCCATCTTCATCAAATACAATGTAAAACGTCTTCCTCTCATTAACCGCTGACTCCCTCGCAAAGTTTGCTATCTCAATAATCTCTTTTGCTGTGCTCTCTAAAACGGCTGACCGCTGATACTTGAGAAAATATGTAGTTGTTGGGACCATTAGAAGAGTAAAAATAAAAAGAACTATAAGTATCTCAATAATACTGAACCCGTTTTTTGCCTGCCTCATTTACCTCTCATAATAACATAATATCCCTCACCTATCCAGTACACATCCTCTGTTTAAAGATTTGACCTTTCTACGATTATTTGACTTTTTTGTAAATTTATATTATCTTATCCGAGTTTGTCCTTATCCGTTTTTGACAGACAATTTACCATTAAAAAAGGAGTTTCCTATGCTGAGAAGATTTTTCATCCCGGAAAGTGTTGCTGTTATAGGTGCCTCAAAACATCCCGATAAACTTGGCTTTAAGATTCTTAAAAATGTAGTTGATGGCGGTTATAAAGGTAAGGTATATCCTGTAAATCCCTCCGCAGAAGGTGACATCCTCAATCTAAAGTCATACAAAAGTATCTCTGAGATTCCCACCCCCCCTGACCTCGCAATAATAGTCATCCCTGCAAGGTTTGTTCCTGATGTGGCAGAAGAGTGTGGTAAAAAAGGGGTGAAAGGACTTATTGTTATAAGTGCCGGCTTTAAGGAGGCAGGAGAAGAAGGGAAGAAAAGAGAAGAAGCACTAAAGGAGATAGTTAAAAAATATGGGATGAGGATGATAGGTCCTAACTGCTTGGGTGTCATTGATGTGGTAAATAGCCTGAATGCATCATTTGCCTTTGATATGCCACCGAAAGGAAAGATCTCCTTTATAACACAGTCAGGAGCGCTCGGAACTGCTGTCCTTGACTGGGCAGCAAAAGAAGATATAGGACTTTCCAAGTTTGTAAGTTTCGGGAATATGGCAGATGTTTCAGAGACAGACCTTATTGCGGACTTCGGAGAAGACCCTGAAACAAGTGTCATTCTCCTTTATATGGAAGGTGTGAAGGATGGAAAAAAATTTATAGAAACAGCGAGAAAGGTTGCCCTTAAAAAACCCATCATTATGGTAAAATCCGGTAAAAGCACAGCGGGCAGTAAGGCGGTCTCATCCCATACAGGCAGTTTAGCGGGCTCTGATAATGCATATAATGCTGCCTTAAAGCAGTCAGGTGTGATAAGGGCAAACTCTGTCCAGGAACTCTTTGACTATGCGATGGCATTCTCCTGTCAGCCGGTCCCTCAGGGAAAAAGGGTTGCAGTAGTCACAAATGCAGGGGGTCCTGCTGTTATGGCAACAGATGCAATAGAAGCAGAAGGACTTACACCTGCCATAATATCAGAAAAAACCAAGACATCACTGAGGGAATTCTTATCACCTGCTGCCAATGTCCATAACCCTGTTGATATACTCGGAGATGCACTCGCTGATACATATGGTAAGGCAATGGATTTAGTCCTTTCTGAAGATGGTGTTGATGCTGTTGTTGCAATACTTACACCTCAGGTTGTAACCCAGATACCTGAAAGTGCAGAAAAGATAGCAGATGTAGCACATAGACACAAAAAGCCGGTGGTGGCATCTTTTATGGGTGGTAAACGTATAGAAGATGGCGTTAAGGTTCTTATGAAAAAAGGTATCCCTAACTATCCCTTTCCTGAACGTGCGGTCTCATCAATAAAAGCAATGGTCAACTATAAGGAATGGAAGGAAAAGAAGAAAGGAGAGATAAAAAGATTTGATACAGATAGAGCAAAAGTGGAAAAGATAATAGAAAACATCAAAAAATCAGGCAGAAAAACAGCAGGTGATATAGAAGGAAGAGAGATACTGGCATCATACGGAATAAAGACAGTGGAGTCATTCCTCGCAAAAAATATATCCGAGTGTAAAAAATACTTCCAGAAATTAAATTGCCCTGTGGTAATGAAGCTTGTATCTCCTGATATACTCCATAAGACAGAGGCAGGGGGGGTAAAGGTTGGACTCTCATCCGTAAAAGATGTTGAAACTGCATTTAAGGAAATTATGGCATCTGCAAAGAGTTATAAGAAGGACGCAGTGATTGAAGGGATACAACTACAGCCACTCATACAGGGTGGTACCGAAGTAATTATCGGGGTGAGTAAAGACCCGCAGTTTGGACACCTTTTAATGTTTGGACTGGGAGGGATTTATGTAGAACTCTTAAAGGATGTCTCATTCAGGGTAATCCCTGTTACAGATGTTGATGCAGGAGAGATGATAGAAGAGATAAAGACAGCAAAGATGTTAAAGGGCTTCCGCAATATATCAGAAAGAGATACAGGTGCCATAAAAGATGTATTGCTCCGTATCTCGCAGTTATGTGTGGACTTTCCTGAGATAGAAGAGATGGATATCAATCCGCTTATGGTCCTTGAAAAAGGAAAGGGTGTTATAGCAGTTGATGCAAGGTTCCTCTTTTAACATATAAAACGAAAGGAGAGTATGAAAGGGAAAAAGTATGGTATTGGGATCATTGGATTTGGTGGAATTGCAAGGGCATGCCATATCCCCGGCTGGCAGAAATTAGAGGATGTGGAGGTCATTGCAATTGCTGACCCATCAAAAGAGGCACAAAAGTTAGCAAAAGAGGAGTTTGGTATATCCCTTGTTTTTGATGACTATAAAAAATTACTGGAGGTAGATGAGATAGACATCGTGGATGTATGCGCCCACAATACACTCCATTTTCCTGCAACAGTTGATTCCCTGAAGGCAGGCAAACATGTCATCTGTGAAAAACCACTTGCTGTAAGTGTAAAAGAGGTTGAAGGTATGATAAAGGCGTCAAAACAGGTAGGGAAAAAACTTATGGCGGCACAGCATCAAAGGTTCAGGAAGGAAAGTGTGGCTATAAAAAAGATGATAGATGATGGCCTTTTTGGAGAGATATACTATGCGATTGCATATGCATTGAGAAGAAGGGGTATCCCCGCCAGGGACACATTTATAAAAAAGGCACTTTCAGGTGGTGGACCTATGTTTGACATAGGGGTCCATATACTTGACCTTACCTACTGGTTTATGGGATGTCCAAAGGTACACTCAGTTAAAGGGGTAACCTACACAAAACTGGCTAAAAGGAAGGATATACGCGGGTTGTGGGGTGAATGGAACAGAGATACCTATGATGTGGAGGACTTTGCCGCCGGCTTTATACGGTTTAACGATGGGCGAAGTATATCACTTACCTGTAGTTTCCTTGCCAATATGGAAAAGTTAGAGGACTTTTCCACAACACTCTTTGGGACTGATGCGGGTATGAGATGGCCTGATGGTAAAATATGCACAGAGAAAAATAAGGTTCTACAGGATATAGAGATAAGGTTTGATACACTGCCAGATGTTGCACCACACCATGAAGAGATAAGGGCATTTTTTGAGTGTGTAAAGAAAGATAAGGAAGTTCCTGTAAAGCCAGAGGAATCCCTTGAAGTAATAAAGATGCTTGAAGGCATCTATAAAAGTGCAGACACAGGTAAGGAAATATTGTTCTGAAGGAGGTGCCTATGATAAAGGTAGCAGTGATAGGTGTGGGTAAGTTCGGAACTAATATACTTAATACTTTTTCACAACTTGAGACAGAAGGTAGATGTAAACTGGTGGCGATATGCGACATAAACAAGGAAACCCTTGAAAATCAGTCAAAGAAGTATAATGTAAAGGGATATACTGACTATAAGGAGATGATAAACAGCGAAGAGATTGATGGCATTGCAGTGGCAACACCTGACCCCTTTCACAGAGAGCCAGTGATATATGCAGCAAATGCAGGGAAACATATATTTGTAGAAAAGCCAATGGATGTAACTGTGGATGGATGTCTGCAGATGATGGAGGCTTGTAAGAAAAACAATGTCTTTTTACAGGTGGACTTCCATAAAAGGTTTGACCCTTTTCATATAAAGGTAAGAATGGATGTAATGGAAGGACTTGCAGGTAAAATTGAATATGGCTATGCCCATATGGAAGACAAGATTGTCGTCCCGCGGGACTGGTTCCCTGGATGGGCTCCTAAAAGTTCTCCTGTGTGGTTTTTAGGTGTACATATGTTTGACCTTATCAGGTGGATTATAGGAAGCAATGGGAAGAGTGTATATGCAAAAGGAAGGAAGATTAAACTGAAATCACTTGGAATAGACACCTATGATGCTATATCTGCTATGGTAGAGTTTGAAAGCGGGGCTGTGGTTACATTTGACCTTTCATGGATACTTCCGGATGATTTTGAGTCCATCGTCAATCAGGGCTTCCGTCTTGTAGGAGAAAAAGGGATTATAGAGTGTGACAGCCAGGACAGAGGTACCCGTATCTCCTATGAAGGTAAGGGTGTAGCAACATACAACCCTGTCTTTATAAGTGAAGCCCAGGACAAAAGAACAGGGAAGATACGGTATTCCGGATACGGGATTGAAAGTATTGCTGACTTCGTGTATAATTTAGAGTACCTATCAAAAGGTGGGTGTATTGATAAATTAAAAGGTGGTATCACAGGACTTGGAGAGGATGGCCTTGAGGTTACAAAAATAGCGGTGGCTGTCCACAGGTCACTTGAAAGTGGAAATATTGAACCCGTGAATTAAAGGAGAGATATAATATGGCGGCAACGATACGACTTGTAAGGACAGGGAAAAGAAATAGACCATTTTTCAGGATAGTGGCTGTGAGTAAAGAGAAGGATGGAAGGGGAGATGTCCTTGAAGTATTGGGCTATTATAATCCCCTACCTAAGGACCTGACTGTTGATGTAAAAGAAGAAAGATTGCAGTACTGGTTCAGTGTGGGAGCAAAACCATCTCCGACGGTAAGATCTATTCTGAAAAAGAAGGGCATCTTTATTCCGGCCAATGTGGATAAATAAAGTGGTTCGCTTTCAGCGAAGGGTGTGCAACCCCTGAGTATTTTATGAGGATAGATATTATTACAATCTTCCCTGATATTTTTGCGCCCTTAAATGTAAGTATAGTGAAAAGGGCAGTTGAAAAAGGGGCAGTAGAGATAAAGGTCTGGAACTTGAGGGACTTTACAAGGGATAAACATAAGAAGGTTGATGATACCCCTTATGGTGGTGGCAAAGGGATGGTGCTAAAGTGTGAGCCAATCTTTGCCGCTGTAAAACATATAAAAAAAGAAAATAAGAATGCAAAGGTTATATTGACAACTCCGCAGGGTGTCTTATTCAACCAGAAGATGGCAAAGGAGTTAAGCGGAGAGGAAGGACTGATTATAATATGCGGTCATTATGAAGGTGTTGATGAGCGTGTAAGTTCCATTGTTGACTATGAAATTTCCATCGGTGACTATGTGCTTACAGGTGGGGAACTACCTGCAATGGTTATAGTTGACTGTTTGGTCAGGATGCTGGCAGGGGTATTACCGGAAGAAGCGCCTCGTTATGACAGTTTTTATCAGCACCTTCTGGACTGGCCAGCATATACAAAGCCGGCTGTGTTTAAGGGTATGAGGGTTCCAGAGGTGCTTCTTTCAGGAGACCACAGGAAGATAGAGCAGTGGCGGAAGGCGCAGGCAGAGAAAAGAACAAAGGAAAGAAGGCCTGACCTTTACAGAAAGTATCTTGCGGCAATCCGGAGAGAGGATGAAGCAGAGGGGGAGAAAAATCAAGTCCTCGCACATAGAAAGCAAAATCAAGCCCCTGCACATAGAAAGGGAAACAAGTAAGAGTGCGAGGTAAAAGGTTAGGGGGAGAACACCCCCACCCTTTCCCTCTCCCCTCGGGGGAGAGGATGAAGGTGAGGGGGAGAAAAAATCAGCCCCCTCGCATAGAAAGTTTTGGGTCCCCCCACCCTTTCCCTCCCCCCTCTGAGGGGGAGGATGAAGGTGGGGGGGGGAGAAAAAATCAAGTCCCATCACATAGAAAGCGTATCAACGAAGAGCGAGAGGTAAAGGAGAAAGGAAATGAGTAAAAAGATAATTGAAGAGATAGAAAAGAAATTGACACCTGAAAGAGATATACCTGAATTCTGGCCTGGGGATGAGATAACCGTCTATGTAAAACTGAAGGAAGGAGATAAGGAACGATTACAGGCATTCACAGGTATATGTATCGCCAGAAAAGGGAGTGGTGTTAGAGAGACATTCACTGTCAGGAAGGTCTCCTATGGTGAAGGAGTTGAAAGGACCTTTCCACTTTATTCCCCTGCAGTAGCAAAGATAGAGGTTGTAAAAACAAGGGAAAAGAATAAACTTGCCCCACGTGCCAAGATGTATTACCTTAAAGAAAAAGGTAGATAATATCAGGATAAAGGTAGTGGACACCAGAAGCAAGGGGTCAACCGGTGAAGAACTGGCTGTAAGGTTCCTGAGGAGGCGAGGATACCGTATATTATGCAGGAACTTCAGGACAAAGACAGGTGAGATAGATATCATTGCCAGAGATAAGAAGTCCCTTGTATTTGTTGAGGTAAAACTCAGAGAATCTACCTCTTTTGGATACCCTTCTGAGTCGGTTGGAAAGACCAAAATATCCCACATCCAGAAGTCCGCACTTTTTTACATAACAAGATATAACCTTTTTGATATACCTTATAGATTTGAGGTGGTAAGTATTCTTAAAGAAGGCCGTGGTTATAAGATAGATATTATTCCCCTTGAGTGAAGTAAATGGGAAATCTGGCTCACGACAGGTGCTACGGTACAGACAAAACTACGCAGAAATCGGGCTACGGCGAACTCACCCGAAAAATTCCCCCTTTGGAAAAGGGGGATACAGGGGGATTTTTAAAATCTCCCCTAACCCCTCTTTACGAAAGAGGGGAGAACACCCCCACCCTGTCTTGCCCTTCGGGCTTCGGTCAACGGGCTCACCGTCTCGCCCTCTGTGCTAAACGGTGCTCATTATTCTTCGCACCAGCA
>Ga0078972_1012982_pt1 | contig 14011 bp, 13 predicted proteins | sample YelNatPaOPGAMG01_FD_67568 | JGI IMG/M metagenome (GOLD analysis project Ga0078972, IMG submission 67568) | Hot spring thermophilic microbial communities from Obsidian Pool, Yellowstone National Park, USA - OP-RAMG-01 (SPADES assembly) (version 2) | ecosystem: Environmental > Aquatic > Thermal...
AAGTATATTTCATGAATGCACATATTCTATACTAAATCTCTTTTAAAAGTGAAATGAATGAACAGCACGTGGCGCAGGGCATGATGCCTCGAGGTGGCCGACGCTGCGCAGCGAGGACAGACACCGAAAGGCGAATGCCGGAGCCAACGATACTTCATATTTAAAGTTGATCAAGTATATCTGAAAAAGGCGGAAAGTATTCCGCCTTTTTATAGATTGCCTTCAAAAAACTTCACAGTTTCAGCTATAACGCGTTCTGACCAATCGTAAGAACTGAAAACATGATCCGATCCTTCAATTGGAAGGAGCGTTCCCTTTTTGAATTCTTTAACGAGTGATTGACTGTGCTCAAATGGAACAGCCTGGTCAGACGTACCATGAATTATAAGAGTTGGTTTTTTGTATTTCTTTGCCTCGTCAAAGGCATCGAATGTCAAAACTTCTTTGGTGAATTCTCTGGATACCCTTATTCCACCGACGTCAAAAAAGCGAAGATCTTTTGGAACAGATGGAATACCTTTTGAAAATACTTCTCTATTTTTCGCCGCCGGCGCCCACAGGCAAAGCGCATCTGGGTCAATTCGTTCAGCAGTCAAAAGCGCAATCGTCCCACCCATTGAAAGACCAAGCACACCAAGTTTGTTGTCAAAGTTCCTTCTCGTGTACTCAATAACTTTGAGCGCATCTGAAATTTCAGAAGAAAGTGTCATCTTTTCGAAAGGCCAATCGCTATTTCCGGAACCTCTGAAATCAAACCTTACAGACGATATGCCGGCCTTTTCAAGCGCCTTAGAAAGCCGTGCGAAGATAAAATGCGCTTCCACATGATTTCCGGTAAAGCCATGGAACATCACAACAACAGGGGTATTTTTACCTGTACTGTTTATAACCGTGAATATTTTGCCTTTGTTTTTCAAATTTACAGTTCTCATTTTTTCCTCCTTAGCCATTCTTCCATTTTGTTAAAAGTTCTTGCGATAACCTCATCCATGTTGTAATATCTATACTCTGCAAGTCTACCGATAAAAAGGTACTCTCCAGACTTCTCGATTTTTTCGACTTCTTTCATGTAAAGTTTGCTTTTGTTAGCATTTTCTTCTGTCATTACGACGTAATACGGTTCTCCGCTGTCAAGCGGATATTCGTAACAGACAGTCGTAAGGTCTGATTTTTGACCTGTCATGTGTTTGAACTCCGTTATACGTGTCCAATCGTAGTCATTGGGATAATTAACCACCGAGACAGGTTGATAGTACTCTTGACGGTAAGTTCTGAAATCGAGTTTCAGAGATCTGTATTCGAGATCTCCGTGAATTTTCCCGAAGAATTCATCCAACTTGCCAGTGTAAACTGTCATAACTGGCTTCAATTCAGATTTTATTTCAAAATAATCGCAATTCATTAAAATCGATATATTGGGATGATCAAGCATCTTTTCAACCATCTTCGTGTATCCATGAATTGGAAGTCCTTGATAGGGATCTGAAAAATATCTACCATCACGGTTAGATCTCGTCGGAATTCTCTTCGCGATCTCAGAAGAAAGTTCGGATGGTGCTCTGTTCCATTGCTTTTTAGTGTAATTCATGAAAAATTTCTCGTAAAGCCTCTTTCCGACTTGAGAAATAACCGCATCTTCAAAATTAACGGGAGGATTTTTGAACTCCGAATGTTTGACTTCACCGCTAAGAAATTCATCAACATCTTCTATTGACAGATCTATTCCGAATATTTGAGAAATTGTATCCCTGTTTATCGGAAAAGGCACATACATGCCATCCACGTAACTTAAAACCCTGTGCTGGTAATAATTCCACGATGTAAAACGGCTCAGAAATTCAAAGACAGACCTGTGCTTTGTGTGAAAAATGTGAGGGCCATAGGTATGAATCAAAATTCCATCTTCGTTAAATTCATCATAAGCGTGTCCTGCAACGTGATTGAGTTTTTCAACGATCAAAACCCGAAATCCTGATTCTGCAAGCATTCTTGCTGAAGTTGCACCGGCAAGGCCAGATCCTACGATGAGCACAAAATCTTTCATCAAAATCCTCCTCTTCCACCTCCGCCAAAACCTCCGCCAACATTACCGCCAAAACCTCCTCCGCCAACATTACCCATGTTCCCAACCTGCTGAACGTTGGCATTTATCATCGCGCTCTGTGGCAACATTATCAAAGAATCGTACCAGATCATGGTTGTAAAGGCAGGGAAAAACGGATCGGATTCCACGACCTCTGGCGGATTAACCTCTTTTATGGCTTTTATGACATGCTTTGCTACACCAAGGCTCGTTCCATAAACAAGATATTGTTTCCAAATAAGTATAGATTCCGGAGGTTTTTCTTTTATCAAAGAGTAATTCATGAGATATTTCTCAAAATGTTTCCATCTCAGATAATAAGTTCTGCCATCCTTTGTCCATCTTCCAAAAATGTCGCGTGGAAGCATTAGTATTATCCAAGAAGCTATCCAATCCGCAAAAGTTACCCAGCTCAGAATCATCAAAAGATTGGGATAGGCCCTGCCGTCATAAATGTTAAAGAGAACCAATGCAATTGGAAGGATCATCAAGGCAAAAACTGTGACGACCTTCGTTATCGTGTTACCGAAGGTAAGCAGGTAATTTCTGGTTTCTGCATCAGTCAAGACTTTCATTTTCCAATCAGAAAACGCATTGTTGAATTTTTGCGCTTTTTGAATATTTCCTTTCATCGATTCTCCGATAGCATGCGGATCGAAAATCTCATCTATCGAAAATGGCTTGATGACGTTGTAAAAAAGCATTTTTTCGCTTTCACTCAAAGGTTTCTTGCCATTAAGCACTTTAAAAGCATTTTCACCTGAAAATTCGAGATAACCTTTATCGACAAGGTTAAGAATCGCGGCAGCGAATCCGTCTGAATCCGGTTCGGATATGAGTCTTTTGACAACCGCATTCACAAATTCGGGAGGATCGTCAAATGGAATTTCTCTTTCGTATTCCGTAACATCAACTTTTGGTTCGATCCCAAAAAGTCTTCTAAAAAGTAAAGGAATTAAAGGTATCATAATGATCAGCAATGCTATCCAAAACCATTGCCAGAAAATTCCATGTGAATACCCGTTTTCGATCCCTTCAACTTGATTTAGCGTCATCGAAAGAGGGGAAGCGTATTTAACGTTTGTGAGTGGAAACACCACCCTTGCTTCGGCATAGGTGTTGGGAGGGATATTGTGATATGTTATTGTAAAATCGTGCTTTCCGTTCATCACGATCTGATGTTGAATATCAAGTGGATGAGGAAAGATCCGATCGATGTTGAAATTCGCGGGAAAGATGTAATGAACCGTCAACAAAGGTACCCAGGAAGGTGTGTCTTTACCCCAGAATTTGTAAAAGAATTGAGAAAAATCATTTCCATTTTGAAAGCCACCGGTAACATCGTAAGAAAGGTTCATGACAACGTTATCACCGCCGGGCTTCGGAATGGTATAACCGCTATTCAAATAAACAAGCAGATCAAATCCGGATTGATTTACATTTCCTTCGGTTTTTTGAATGGTCGCCCCTTGAACGGATAATCTGAAATTACTCATTGAAACGCCATTCGGAAATTGCGTGTACGGGGCAAGACCATGGTAAGGTTTGGTAAAGGTGTAATAATCATTTTCGGATATGTGGGCAATTCCATTCGAATCGACGTTAACAGTTATGTCAACTTTATCAACCCTTAAATTTGAAGACCATACGGCAAAATAGCCGTTGACGTAAAGAGTCGCGAGCAAGCCAACAACTACCATGACCGCAATGACGATGATTTTAACGGTCAAAGCACCCTGCTTTAAAAAATTTGCTCCTCGCTGACTCTTACTTGGCATATTCAACGCTTCTTTTTTCTCTTATGACTACGACTTTGATCTGACCAGGATATTCCATCGAAGATTCTATTTCTTTGGCAACATCATAAGCCATTTTGTCTGCCAGTTGATCATCGATCTTGTCAGGTTCAACGATAATCCTGATTTCCCGGCCCGCTTGAATCGCATATGCTTTTGTCACGTTTTTGTGTGTTGTCGCTATTTCTTCAAGTTTCTGAAGCCTTTTTATGTATATCTCTATACTTTCTCTTCTTGCGCCAGGCCTTGAAGCACTTATCGAATCGGCCGCAGCAACGAGTACTGACTCCGGCGTTTGAAATGGAACTTCTTCATGATGCGCTTGAATCATGTTAACAATGGCATCTTTTTCTCTATACCTTCTGGCAAGTTCACCACCGATCATGGCATGAGTTCCCTGCACTTCGTGATCTACCGCTTTGCCTATATCGTGCAAGAGCGCACCTCTTTTGACCTTTTCAACATCAAGTCCTATTTCTTCCGCCATCATCGCCGCTATTTGTGCGACTTCGATGGAATGGTAAAGTACATTTTGCCCAAAACTCGTTCTAAATCTTAATCTTCCAAGCAATTTTATGAGTTCGGGATGCATGTTGGATATTCCAACCGTCAGTATGGCCTTTTGACCTTCTTCGTGGATTATCTTCTCGATCTCCTTTTTTGATTTATCGTAAAATTCTTCAATCATGGCCGGGTGAATTCTTCCATCTTCTATGAGTTTCTCAAGTGTCATCTTGGCTATTTCTCTTCTCAGCGGATCGAAGCACGAAAGTACAACACTTTCGGGAGTATCATCGATTATTATATCAACACCGGTAAGATTTTCGAAGGCTCTTATGTTACGCCCCTCTCTTCCTATTATCCTTCCTTTCATATCATCGTTCGGAAGTTCAACGGATGATACGGTTATGTCTCCAACGTAATTACTAGCGTATCTTTGAACTGCAGTGCTTATCACCCATTTTGACTCGTTTTCTGCTTCTTCTGCATACTTTTCTTTTATTTCGGCGTACATTTTCGCAAGTGTCTTTTCCATTTCTTCTTTTGTCATGTTTATCACAAGTTGCCTTGCCTGTTCTTGGTTCAAAGATGCTATTTCATGCAATTTGTCTTCCTGCTCTTTTACAAGTTGACCCACTCTTTCCCTTTCTTTCTCAAGGTTCAACCTCAAATCTTCTATCTTTTCTTCCTTTTTAGAAAGCGATTCTTCTCTTTTGACTATGGTTTCCTCACGCCTTACAACCCTATCTTCGACTTGTTTTAGATCATCCTGCTGCTTTTTGACCTCTTTTGAAAAAGATTCCCGTAAAGTTGTTATTTCCTGTTTTGCTTCTATGATCATTTCTTTTTTTATCTTTTGAGCCTCTTCTTGGGCATTTTTCAGTATGCTTTCAGCATCCAACTTTGCAGATTTTTGATCTTTCAAAATTTTCAATTTTCCAAACTGGTATCCTACTAAAACTGCAAGTATCACACTTGGAACCAAAATAATTATCATCAAAATTACATTATTATTCATCATCACGCCTCCATTTCTTTGGAGATCTCACGCAACAATCGTTTTACGATGTAAGGATCGAATCCTCTGTTTACAAGTTTTTGAAAAAGTTTGTCTTCCGGATCTCTTTGATGCGCTTTTTTAAAGCGCTTAAAAATTTCTTTTAGATCGATGTCATTTAAAACTTCATCAATTACCTCTGCGATGATCTCCTTTTCTATCCCAAATGCTTTTAATTCATATTCAACGTATTTTGGCCCTTTAAATCTAATTTCGATCTGATCTGAAGCGTAAAGTTTCGCGAATTTAAGATCGTCCAAAAAACCTTTCCGCTTAAGTTCTGAAACCAAATCATTTACGATATTTTGATCGTATCCTTTTTCTTTCAATCTGTTAGAAATTTCAAATTCGGATCGAGCCCTTGATTTCAAAAGTCTAAAGGCATCTTTCCTTGCGTTTTCAAGATTCTTTTCCTTCTCCATCGGAAACTCTCAAAAGGCCGTGAGATTCTCTTATTCTCTTTTCAATTTCATCTGCAACATCTTTGTTATCTACAAGATATTGAACTACGTTGTTTTTACCTTGGCCTATGCTTATTTCTTTTCCATCAAGGCTGGTATAACTGAACCATGAGCCTTTCTTCGATATGAACCCTTCGTTAACGCCTAAATCAACGAGTTCATTCTCCCTGACTATGCCTTTTCCGTAGATTATATCAAAATGTGCTTCTTTAAATGGGGGAGCAACCTTGTTTTTAACAACTTTAACCTTTGTTTCATTTCCAATTACCTTGTCGCCTTCTTTTATTGCTTCTCCACGTCTTATATCAAGCCTCACAGTCGCGTAAAATTTAAGGGCGTTACCACCTGAGGTGGTTTCCGGATTTCCAAACATAACTCCGATCTTCATTCTGATCTGGTTTGTGAAGAGTACTATCGCCCTTGATTTACTGACATTTGAGGTGAGCTTTCTTAAAGCCTGTGACATGAGACGGGCTTGAAGGCCTATTTGAGTATCTCCCATGGCCCCTTCAATTTCGGCCCTTGGTGTCAAGGCAGCGACAGAGTCTATGACGACCATATCTATGGCATTCGATCTCACCAAAGTATCGACTATTTCCAGGGCCTGTTCTCCACTGTCAGGCTGCGATATCACAAGTTTTCCCACATCAACGCCAAGATTTCGTGCGTAAGATGGATCAAGGGCATGCTCGACATCTATGAAAGCAACCGTTCCGCCAAGTTTTTGAGCCTGAGCAAGGGCATGAAGCGTAAGGGTTGTTTTCCCGCTTGATTCGGGACCGTATATCTCTACAACCCTGCCACGAGGATATCCTCCCACTCCAAGTGCTATGTCGAGCGATAAAGAACCTGTTGGAATCGTTTCTATATTCTTGACTATCTCTTCTTCGCCCAATATCATTATCGATCCTTTTCCAAAATCTCTCTCTATCTGCTTTATAGCGCTTTCAAGAGCCTTTTCCTTTCCAGTTGAATCTTCAGCCATTTTTAACCTCCAAATATGCTTTTGTGAACGGAATCATACACCGAGCCGTTGTGAGTTAAGGTTGATGAAAAAAGTTCTACCGCATTACATTCAAAACTCGCAGGCTCGTAACTGATGTTAGAGATAACCTCGCTCCAATTTTTTGGTATTCCTTTCAGTCTTCCAACTGTAAGATGAGGTGTAAATCTTTCTTGGAACGTAAAACCATGCTTTTTCAGTTCAACATTCAATTCTTCGTAAAGATTTAAAACTTCACTTTCTTCACATTTCAACCAAACGACACGGGGAAGACCTTTGGAAGGAAATAAACCAATTCCGCTTACCTTCATCGAAAATGATTTAAAGGACGGAATTATCCTGTCCATAAGGTCTTCGACAACTGAGATTTCTCGGTCGTCGATATCCCCAAAAAAGAAAAGCGTGAGATGAGCATTTTCTTTTTTTGGCCAACTACCGAAAAAACCGTTGGCTTTGAGAAAATCTTGTATTTTCGTTATCTGCGTTTCCACTCCTACATTTGTTCTTATGGCCATGAAAGTTCTCAATCCTTAAGTACCTCCCAGTTTTTGACGAAATACTCGATTCCAGATACAACTGTCATGATCAGGGCAATCCACATTAAAATGATGTTTAAAGTCCATCCAAAGATGGGATTCACGTTGTAAAACAGCACAAAAATTATGAAGAGCATCTGGAATGTCGTCTTGAACTTACCCCACCAACTTGCCGCAATCACTTTTCCGTTCGCCGCCCCGATCATTCTAAGACCGCTAACGGCAGAATCTCTTGCTATTATGGTTATCACAAACCAACTTGCAACGTAACCCATCTGAAGGAAAACAAGCAAAGCTGCATCTACAAGTATTTTATCGGCCATCTGATCGAAAAACTTCCCAAGTGTTGTGACTTCGTTCATGGATCTTGCAACTCTTCCGTCAAGAAAATCCGTTATAGATGCCGCAACAAAAAATATAAGAGCGGCAAGAGCCATACCTTTATCGTGAATCAATGCGGTGTACATGAAAGGAATTACAAACAAAATTCTCAAAAGGGTGAGTTTTGTGGCAAGGGTGATCTTCATACAACCTCTCCTTCGAGATCGTAGAATTCATATGATTTTACTACCACATCCACAAATTCTCCCATTTCAACCTTATTTGCCGAAGAAAAATGTATTGCACCATCTATTTCGGGTGCATCCATGTAAGTTCTCCCTACGTACGTTCCGTCTTCAATTCCTTCAACTATAACTTTGAACTTCTTACCAACCAAAGATCTGTTCTTTTGAAGATTTATCTCTCTTTGAAAATCCATAATGCTTTCAAATCTTGATTGTGCAACGATCTTTTTCACCTTTGGCAGTAAACCATGCGCTACAGTTCCTTCTTCATCAGAATAAATGAAAACTCCTACTCTGTCGAATTTCACATTTCCGAGAAAATTGAGAATTTTTTCGAAATCCTCATCAGTTTCGGACGGAAATCCGGTTATGAAAGACGTTCTGAAGATCGCATCCGGAATGTGTTCTCTGATGTAAGCAATTTTATCTTCTAAAAGTTTGATATCCGGATTTCTTTTCATCATTTTGAGAATGCTTTCTGAGGCATGTTGAACGGGTATGTCAAAGTAGTGAAGAATTTTTCGCGATTTTGCGATAGTTTCGATCAACGCTTCATTCACACCGTCCGGATAAAGGTAAAGCAGGCGAATCCAAAAATCTCCTGGTATATCATCCATATCCAAAAGCAAGTCGGTTAAAGTTTTTCCCCCGTAAGCATATCCGGTGGAATCCTGTGAAACGAGTATGATCTCTTTTTTACCGATCTTAACCAAAAATTCAACTTCTTTGAGAATGTCTTCGTAATTCCTGTTTTTCAGAGGACCTTTTATGGAAGGTATCGCACAAAACGTACATTTTCTGTCACATCCATCTCCGATCTTGACATAAGCGTAAGGCGTATCGGTTGAAACCCTTCCCAAAAAGCCGTAAATGGGTTCCGGTGATCCATAAAATTCAGAAAAATTTTCTACCGCTTCGGCAACACGTTGGGGCGAAACGACGCCAAGAAATGCGTCAACTTCTGGTATTTGCGCCTTGAGTGCTTTAAAATAACGTTGCGCCAAACATCCATGCACTATTATCTTAAATGCCTTATTTTTTCTGAATTTTATAACATCGAATATCTCATCAATGGATTCTTTTTTTGCGTCGGACACAAAAGCACACGTGTTTATTACAGCCACGTTTGCATCTTCCAGATCATTTACAATTTCATGACCTCTTTCCATCAGTATGGCTTTTACGACGTCAGAATCTGCTTCGTTTTTTGGGCAGCCAAGTACATCCATCCATACTTTCATGACCTTTTCAAATCTCTCTTTTTTTCCATGTACAAAGTCCTTATTTTTTCAAGTTCTTCGATGTATTCTGGCGTTCTGTAATTGGGATAGGTCATTTCCCAAGCACGAAAATGGCCGTTGAGAAAAAGCAAGGTTATTTCCGCGTATATGCCATTTTTAAGATATATCCTGCTTCCCCATGGTTTTGTGGATGCAAGCACAAATTGACTGTGATAGATGTAACCGGCATCAATGTTAAAAACTCTTTTTCCGTCGATCGAAAAGTCCATCTCTATTTGATTTGTGATCAACTTTACGTCAGCAAGTTCGGAAGGATGAATAAGAATTTCAAAACTCAATATTCTGCTTTGAAGTGGTTTACCCATCTCTTCTTCGTAGTAAGACGTGAATTCAGAGAAATCTAAAGGTTTGGATATAAAATCGATCTTTCCAAATCTATACTCTAAAGTATCAACTACATCTTTTATCCTGTAATTTACATCATTTCCAAAAACAACACATACAAGATTAACAAATTCAGGACTTTTGATCGTTCCCACTCAGATCACCACACATCGAAATCTAAAAAAATTATATCATAATTCCATTTGAAGAGGAAATTATGTCGTTCGTTGTGATATCATCAATATGATATGAGAGGATGAAATACGACACATAACATATGGCAAATAAAAAGGGGAAAGTGATTAGAGAGGGGGGGTTAGGGATCAAAACAGTCATGAGTAACGCTTACGCTGGTAAAGCACATCATCTTTGTGATCGATCATAAATTCATGGGGGATATCATGAGAGTAGAAGAGGCTATTTCAAAACTTTTAAACAAAAATCCCTATTCAAAAGAGGTAAGTGAAGAAATAAGCAGATGTGAGGCACTTAAAGTCGATCTTATTCCGATCGGAGATCAAAGATATCCAGTCGCACTTTCACAGATAAGCGATCCACCTTTGGTACTTTACGTTGTTGGAAATGAAACGAGTGCGATGAACAATTTTTCGATAGCCATAGTTGGATCAAGGATGGCAACTGCTTACGGAAGAGCGGTTGCGGCTAAAATATCCGCCGAACTTTCCAAAGCAGGTGTTGTGATAGTAAGTGGCCTTGCACACGGGATCGACTCGGTAGCACACGAAGAAGCGGTAAAAAATGGCCTTACGATTGGTGTTTTGGGAACGGGAATAGACATAATTTATCCCAGATCGAAGGCAGCACTTTTTCAAAAAGTCATGGAAAAAGGATGTTTGATAAGTGAATTTCCGCTTGGGACTCAACCTAACAAATGGACCTTTCCAAAAAGGAACAGAATCATAGCGGGTCTTTCAATGGGTGTTGTCGTCGTTGAGGCATCTTACAAGAGTGGTTCTTTGATAACAGCACGCCTTGCTCTTGAAGCAGGAAGAGAAGTTTTCGCCGTTCCCGGTTCGATCTTTTCTCCAACAAGTGAAGGTACAAATGATCTGATAAAACATGGAGCAAAATGCGTATCTTCGGCAGAAGATGTACTTGAAGAATTTGGCTATGTCAGAAGAAATGAAAATAAAAAAACTTCATCAGATCCAATCCTTGATGCCTTGAAAGATGGTCCAAAGACATCTGAAGAAATTGCGATGCTTTTGTCTATCCCCATTGAAGACATAAACACAAGACTTACCATGTTTGAAATAGATGGGGTTATATCAAAAGATTTAATGGAAAAATTCAGATTGAACTTGTAATCAAAAAAACGATGTGATATAATTTTTCAAGTAAGCGCCCATAGCTCAATTGGATAGAGCAACGGACTTCTAATCCGTAGGTTGCAGGTTCAATTCCTGCTGGGCGCGCCAGAGCGTGGTGGTTGTAGCTCAATTGGTAGAGTGTCGGACTGTGGATCCGAATGTTGTGGGTTCAAGCCCCACCAGCCACCCCAAAGTTGCGCCTGTAGCTCAATTGGATAGAGCGTCGGACTTCGGATCCGAATGTTGCGGGTTCAACTCCTGTCAGGCGCGCCACGTTACCCACCTCTTGTTAAGAGGTGGGTTTTTATTGTACAATAAATGAACAAATTTTGGAGGTGATTTCATGAGAATACTCATAACGAATGATGATGGTATAATGTCAGAAGGAATTATAATTCTTGCCAGAAAGTTATCAGAAGTAGGAGAAGTGCACGTTGTCGCTCCCGATATCGAAAGAAGTGCTACCGGACATGCTATAACGATAAGAAATCCTCTGTGGGCCAAAGAGGTTAAATTTGGCAATGAATTTTTTGGATATGCCGTTAACGGTACGCCTGCAGATTGCGTCAAACTTGGAATACAGGCCATTTTAGGTGACAAAAAAGTCGATCTTGTTTTGAGTGGTGTAAACAAAGGAGCAAATTTGGGAACAGACGTTATGTATTCAGGTACAGTTTCTGGAGCACTTGAAGGTGCCATGATGGAAGTGCCATCGATAGCGATTTCAAGTTGCTCGACAAGCAATCCAAATTTTATGTCGGCCACCAAAGCGCTTGTTGAACTGATAAAACACATAGATTTCAGTAATTTTCCGAAATTTTCTGCCATAAATTTGAACGTTCCAGCAGTCGATTACGATGATCTCAAGGGATTCAAGTTAACTCATCAATCGAAGAGAAGGTTCAGAGACTTTTTTGAGGCAAGGCAAGATCCTTTTGGAAATACATACTACTGGATGTTGGGCGAGATCGTAGAGGATGACAGAGATCCACAGGCAGATTATCATGCAATTGAACAAGGATATGTTTCTGTAACACCTATAACGATGTTTCACAACGATCCGGAATTCATGAAGATTTTGAAAAAGGAAGATTTTTTTGAACATTAAGCAGAGGAAATGGAACAGATGATCGCGGTGAAAACCGAGGAAAGTCCGGACTTCACAGGGCAGGGTGCCGGGTAACGCCCGGAAGGAGTGATCCTTGAACAGGGCCATAGAAACGAAAACCGCCCGAAAGGGCAAGGATGGAAAGGCGAGGTAAGAGCTCACCGGCGGTCTGGTAACAGGCCGGCCTGGTAACCTCCACCCGAAGCAAGACCAAGTCGAGGGGTTATAAGGTGGCCCGCCGATCCTTCTGGTAGGTCGCTCGAGGGATACGGAGACGTATCTCCAAGATAGATGATCATCTAAAACAGAATCCGGCTTACAGTTCCATTTCCTCATTTTTTTTATATCAATTTTAAAAGTTAAATGTGAATTTGGTTTGTAACGGTCAGCATGTATACTTTTAAAAGTGAAATGAATGAACAGCATGTAGCACGTGGCTCATGGCAAGTGGCGCGTAGAAAAAAAGTGAATAGTCAGAAGTAAGCGGTAAATGACAAATACTTATTTGCTGTCACGAAGGGCGAATGCCGGAGCCAACGATATTTCCAACGATATTTCATATTTAAAGTTGATCAAGTATAAAAAGTAAAGATGGAGGTTTTATGATCTGGTCATTTTGGCTTCTTGAATTTTCGATATATATTCCCATGGCTTTTTTTACATTTATAGGCAATTATTTTAACCAACTTGGTTTTTCGGATCTTCAGAATGGTTTACTTGGAAGTACGGCCGCGATCATCATTTTAGTTTCAAATCCTTTTTGGATGCATGTATCCGATAGAAGAATTAAAAATTCTATTCTCGCCTTCATGTCTTTCACAACGGCTTTATCTTTATGGTTAATTTACATCTTCAAAGATTTTTGGTTGATTTTCATATTTGCCACATCCATAGGATTTCTATGGACCTCTATAATTCCAGTTGCAGAATCCATGGCAAGTTACAACGCAAACAAATTTGGTTTTTCTTTCGGAAGAGCCCGTATGATGGGATCTTTGGGTTATGCGCTTGTGATGTTTGCCTTCGGTTATGTTACAAACAATTTCACATTCTTTCTGATGGGATCACTTTCTTTTGCTTTTATAGGGATTATTTCTTTTTTGGTTCCAAAAACTCAAGGTTACAACACAGGTCAGAAAACAAAATTTTCATTTTCTTTGCCTTTTCAATTTTACAGAATGTTGATCTTTGAAATTCTCATCATCTCTTCAAATGCCTTTGGACTTTATTTCATGCCCATTTTTATGAAATCGAGAGGATATCCAATATCATTTGCGGGCATATCAATAGCCGTACAAGCACTGGCAGAAATTCCTTTTTTCTTTCTGGCTGACAGGATAATAAAAAAACTTGGAGTTAAGAGAATGCTTGTGATAGGAGCCATAACCTTCGGGATAAGATGGATTTTAACCTTTTTGATCATGAATCCTTTCATAGTCGTGGCACTTCAATCTTTTGAGTTTTTCAACTGGGTGGCCATATATTATGCTGTCTTTTACTATGTCAATTCAAAAATAAATCCATCCAAAAGGTCTGATGCTCACGCACTCTTCTGGATGACAACGAGTGGCCTATCCATGATTTTTGGAGATATATTCGGCGGATGGATCTCAAATACTTTTGGAGTAGCAAATGGATATCTCTTTTTTGGGATATTTTCCATCGTCATAGGTTTGTCTTACGCCATATTTGAAAAATCTCCCGATTTGAAGCCAGAAAGATGATGCACTTGATCAACTTCAATGAAATATCGTTGGCTCCGGCATTCGCCATTTACTGCTCATTGCTCACTAATCACTAATCACTACTCTCTTTCCGCCACGTGCTACGTGCTATTCATTCATTTCACTTTTAAAAGAGGTTTAGTATATACTTGATCAACTTTAAATATGAAATATCGTTGGCTCCGGCATTCGCCATTTACTGCTCATTGCTCACTAATCA
>Ga0078972_1012984_pt1 | contig 14008 bp, 22 predicted proteins | sample YelNatPaOPGAMG01_FD_67568 | JGI IMG/M metagenome (GOLD analysis project Ga0078972, IMG submission 67568) | Hot spring thermophilic microbial communities from Obsidian Pool, Yellowstone National Park, USA - OP-RAMG-01 (SPADES assembly) (version 2) | ecosystem: Environmental > Aquatic > Thermal...
ATGGGAAACGGTGAACATGAACCAGTTTCAATATGTTGTTTGGAAACTTTTGGACAACCACGACAACGCTATAATCTTGCTGTTTGCCGAAGTCAACCCCAACGAAGAAGTCTCCTTGAGGATTGTCGTGGAAGTCGTAGGGCTGAAGCTCAGCATCAATGCATGAAGTTATCAGGCTTTGGGGCAGCCAAGCGTCAATGTCCTCGACAAACTTGCTTTCAAACTCTCTTTGGAAACGCTCTTCGGGAATGCTTAGACGCATTTCCTCGATAAATTCGCGCTTAACAAGCCCAGCTTTGACAACATCCTCCCATGTTACAACGTGTTGGCTGTATTCTGGGTTCATGCACATTCGGTAAAAGACGCTGTCCGTGCTCCAAGGTGTGCTTGAAACGATAAGCGTGCCATCTGTCGTGCTTAGCATGGGCATGAGCACGTTGTAGAAGACAAGCTCGTCGTCTCGGAAGAAGGCTGCCTCGTCGCATATAACTTGATGAGCTGTGTAGCCCCTCAAGAGGTTTGGGCTGTTTGGAAGGGCTACTATACGCGAGGCGTTTTTGAAGCGGATAACCGTTCGCTGAAGTTTATCAATGATTGCTTTCCGCGAACTCGGCGGCAGGCTTGTTAAGAAGTCTTGAAGCTTATCCGCCAAAATCATGCTTTGGCGAAGGCTTGGCGCCACTATAAGCGTGAGCGTTTTCGGGTGTCTGAGGGCAAACCATATAGCCCTCAAGGCGAGGGTTGTTGTTTTACCGGCTTGCCGGCTCCATCGGACAACAATCCGCTTGCTTTTGTCACAGAGAAGCCTCGCCTGGTATTCTGTGGGCGTGAAGTTGAACCATTTCCGGCAAAACTCAACAGGGTCGTCGGAAACCTCAAGCCTTTCCTCAGCTGCCTCACTGTCTTCAAGCGACTGGAGTTCCCGTTTGAGCCTTTCCAGCTCGCTTTTTCGCCTGTTCAATCAGTCTCTCCAGCTCCTTCATCTGCTCATTGAAGCGTATCTCGTCGTAGCTTTTAGCTAGGCTGTTGATGGTTTGCGCTATGAACACGGCTACGCGAATCCAGTCTTCTTGGTTTTCAGCCGTTTCAGCCATGTCCTTCGCAATCTGGAAAAGCCTTTCCAAATCCGCAATAAGCTTCACACGTAAATCTTGGGTTTTCAATTCGCAGAATTTCTCGATTTTTTTGATAAGTTCCTCGGCGTAAATTAAGCGTTTTTTCCGGGCCATTTTCAGCCTACCCCCTCCCCCACGACGCTGTAAACGTGTATGTGAAACGGGGTATGCCCATGTAAAGGCTGATTTTTCTGATTTTCAAGCCCTTGTAGGGGATAAGCACTTTCCGCTCTGGAACATCCACGTGGATTCCGAGGATTCGCATGACATCCAAGCCTAAAATCGGCGTGAAGCCTTTGTCGTAAATGGTCCACGTGTAAAGTTTGCGTCCGCCAACCTCTATCAATATATATGCAGCCTTCACGCGTTTCGAGCTGCCGTCAGCCAACCCCACGTCAACAACTCCGCTGGCTTCCAGGCCAAGCTTTTCAGCTAACTCGCTGCTTATAGCGCAACCTGTGGCCCCTGTGTCGACGAGAAACTCAACCTTCTCCGATTTTTTTGGATCCATTGGGTTGGCTATTTTCGCGTCTATGAAAATGTAGTCTTGGTTGTCTATTTGGCGGATGTGCCAACGTTTCAAATGAAACCACACCATGAAAGCTCACTTTAAAACCTCATACGTGAAGTAGGCGGCTGCGGAGATCAGCCCGCTTAAAACAGCAATGTTCAAGGCTTGAGTCGCCTGCAAACCAACCGTGTAGCCTGAAACAAACCCTACAAAAGCATGTGCCAAAGCTTTTTTCAAGCTTCTTTTCGCATACAAGCCTAGAAAACGTTTTTTTCTGACGAGGCGCGCGTAAAACTTGTTCATGAAATGTCCCCTTGAAAGCGGGCGGCTTTCTCGTATGTCCACCACGTGCATTTCTCGTCGCAGCGGTTTTGACGCATGAAACAGTTTTTAGCTGGGCAAGTGTTCCGCGAAAAAAGGTGTTTTGTTAAAGTTTCAACGGGCATTTAGGCTGACTCCTCCGTTGAAGGCTTCCCTCACCCCGGCTGTCAACAAGCACTTCACCCTTTTCAACGTCTGGAATATCGGAAACCCTGAACTCGCCTAGGCTTAACAACTTAACAATGTCGCCGCGGTCCAACGTGGAAACGATTTCGCCTTTCTCCTTGTCCAAAAACGCATGCTCGAAGACAAGTTTTAAAGCAGTTCTCCGCGCAAGATTCACAGGGCTTCTTTTGCCAGGCATCGATGAAGTCCTCTGAACGCCACTCTGAGGCGGCGGCTCACCCCGGTTTTCGCCGGGGACCCGCATAGTCGCCTTTTGTTCAAATCACAGTCAATGGGTCCCCGGCCGGTTCACCGGAAACCAGCATAGAAGAGGGGGTTCCGACCTAGATAAAAAATCCCATAAAAAAACTGAAAATTTTAAACACTTCAAAAAAGGTTATTTTAACAGTTTCTGGGCGCTTTTCAACGCTTGCCTGTGCTTCCGGCTCAGGCTGTAGATTGGCCTCGAACGAAGCTGAATATGATGAACAGGACAAACTGGAACCCTGCGGGTGACCAAAACAATGTTTCCATCCGCATCTTCAAAACGAGTTTCTAACCACAAGATTTCTTCAACTGGATACCACTTCTCGCACCTAGGGCAGTAGTAGTTGCCGTCGTATTTCGGCGACATGCTTTTTCAACCTCTCTAAGGGAGGGGTAAGCTATGCTACGCTTTGCTCGGCTATGCTAAGCTGCGCTCCGCTTCGCTGCGCTATGCTAAGCTCCGCTGCGCTTAGCTGAGCTGAGCAAATTCAAGCACTTTAAAGCGCCCGAAGCCGTTTACACGGTTGCTTCCTATGCCAATTTCAATACCGGCTTGGGCGAAATCGTTTTTCAATTCTTCAACCGTTTTTTCCAGTGTTGTGACGAGGAATCCTTCGGCTTGCCATTGGTCTATCCGCGGTCTGACGCAGAAGTCTCTTACGCCTCCTCGGCTTATGTTTCCAGATGGGACGCTGCGTTTGTCAATCGCATAGTTTTTTATGCCTAGGTCAAGCATGTATGGTTCTACGCGTATTCGCGGGGCTACTTGAAGGCGTGTTTCGCTTTTCTTTTTGTGTGGAGCGTTCAGGATGTAATAATCTATTAGGCAGCCGCGGATCCATTCGCATGGGATGCCGAGGTTTCCGTTTGGAAGGCGGTAGGCGTGGGCTTCAGCCTGCTCAGCGTCGCTTCTTTGCTTCAGCAGTTTTTCCTCTTCAATCCCGTTGAACTTGTGCATCAAAATGGGTGTTAAACCTTCAATTTTAAATTTACACTTCAACATGGAGGCAGCACCGCCGTTCCCTTGCCTTTAAGCTTGTAAAAACAAATTGTTTGGGGGGCTAGAGGGGTTCCCTTTGTGGCGGGTTTGAAACCGAAATCTAAAAGGTCGCTGCAGTCCACGTCTGCATGCTGGTAGAATTCTCCGCCCTTCAGAAAATAGTCTTTATATCTTGTCCTGGGGTCAATATATTCGACTCCGCAGCTGTCCGCGTAAAACCTCACGATTGGCGCGCCTATGTCGCTGACGGGCAGGCTTCCTTCCTCGGCGTATCCGGGGTAGCGTAGGAAGCAGCCTGTGCTTAGAAGGTATTGGCGTATGACCAGTCTTCCGAAAACTTTGCCGTCTCCTGCAACCGTGAACATCGTCATTGGATGCCAGTCCATTTTGTGGGTGTGGCCGTGGGCTATTATTGTGGTCGCCCAGATTCCCCGGCTTCGCCTCAATTGAGCATCCAGGATGGTTGTGGCTTTCGAGCGTCCGTGAAGCATGTAAACGCTGTAAAGCTGGTCGCCTGCTTTAACCGCGGCCAATATTCCACGTTGAGGCGGGGCCGTGTAAATGTCTGGGTTTTCAAGTTTCTCCTTGCAGTATTCAAACAGGTCCACAACCATTTTGCCATGTTTAGCGTAGCGTTTCTCATGGTTGCCCCAAATCATGGTTTTAATGCGTTTGGCGAAGGGTTTGAAGTTGCTGAGGAACATTTCAACCTGCAGTCTTTCGGGAACCTCGGCTTCCTTCACGAAGTCGGCGAGGTCCTGCATTTCGAAAACGTCTCCCATCATGCAGATTTGCACATGTTTCCGTCTCTCAAGCAAGCCTAAATACTTGTGAAGGTGGCTGAAGCTGTGCTGATTGTGACCAAAGTGGAAGTCGCCCATGAAGATTATTTCGCCGAAGCTCCGCGTTTGCCCCTCAATTTTCTCTTTGACAACGGGCAAGTCGATCAAGACGAAGTTTTCAAAGTCAAGGTCAAGCTTTTCGCCGAAAACAATCTGCATGTCCTTCATTGAAGCCCGAAAGAAAACGGGAAGAAATCACCTTTTAACCATTCCGCTTTTTGAACAGTATGGCAGGGCCTTCAGGCAAGTCAACTCTCCGCCACCAAGCCTTGAAATTCGGGCTGTATATGAAGACGTTTGAGTTTCCGCAGTTCCTATGGCATTTTAAGCATTCATAACGGTATTTTCCCTTGGATCCTTTAGCGCGGTAGGCTTTCTCCCCCTTCAAAATCACTGAGCCGCAGATTCTGCAGATTCTATCAGCCTTCACATGGACAAGTTTGCACGCCACTTGTTTCCCCACACTCCCCCAAAACCTTGTCAACCTTCTCCAAATCCACAATTTTCAACTCCAACAGAAACGGACATTTCTCGCAGTCGCCGATACCGTTACACCACACGTGATAATTACAGACTACGGCAACTTTCCTGGGAAGCTTCTCGGCTTCCTCTTGCATCCGCCTTAAACGCTCAAACTCACGACTACACATTTTTCAGTAACCTCCATAGGGGCAGAACATGCAGTTTCCGCTGAGGCCGTAGAGCTTGTAGCATGGCGCGCGCGCATCGTCAAGGCTCGCCTGCCTCAAGCTTTTCACCTAAAATTTGCTTTATTCGTTCAATGTAAGCGTGGAAGAATTTTTGTCTTTCAGAAAGGTTTTTACATGAGCTTTTCCCCGGCTCCCTTGGGAAAGAGTAGCTTAAAGAATCCCAGCTTGTAATCGTCCACTTTAACCTTGGCAAAGCCTTCAAGGTTAAGCCGAAAGCGTGAATGTGGCTTTTTGGAAAAAATCTTCTAGCCACTTTGCAGCAGTATTCTATGAAGCTGAGCTTATTGATTTTACATACTGTTCCGATTGCGACTCGTGGATAGTCTCCAATGGTTTCCTTAACCCTTTGACACGACTCCAGAAAGCTAAGCCGGTCCAGGTATCGGCTTTGAATCGATGGAAGCCAGTTAACCCCATCAACCTTGATGAAATCTTCAATGTTTCTCAACGTTTTGGAAATGTTATCGCCGAACTGGCCGGGATGGTAATTTTCGGGATAGTCTGGGATTGTAACCCAGATTTTATCTCCGAAAATCTCAGTTAACTGCTTAGCTTTCCACTTCCAATTTTCAAGGAAGTTTTTAGGGTAATCCTTTAACTCTGGGTTTTTGCTAAACCTTTCAACACCGCAATCTAGAATTGCATGTTTGAACTTGCGTTTGAAGAGGACCTTGTAGTTGTTGGGGTTAACAAGCAAGAATGGCCAGTCGACCCCGGAGGGAGGCAACGTGTAAAACCTTAGCTGTGTGTGTGTGCGCGCGCGCACATGGTCCAGAACCCAGAGAAGGGTTGCCGTGCTGTCCTTGCCCCCGCTCCATAAAACCGTAAACTTATGCTGGTTTAGGATTCGTTCAGCTTCCATCAAGTTTGCCCTCTTGATGTATTTTTTCGAGTTGTCTTCCGCATTCTTCGCATAGTAAGCCCCAAGAGTCGTCTAGCCATGTAACCTGATAGTCTACTGGATGTTTACCGCAGAGGCAACACTTCTCCGTTGGGAGAAGTTTTCCATCGATTCTGTTCAAACGCTTCAAATTCGTGCAAATTTGCGCAAAATCGATTTTTGCGTGATTTTCAGGGCTCTTTTCCAAAATGGGGCTGTAAAAGACGCTGTAAAATTTGCGCAAACACGTCTTATTATATATTATATATGTGTGAAGCTGATCAACCGTGACGGGTTTTTCCGTTCCATCCTCTTTATTTATTATATATATAGGGAAGTTGTTTCCCAAATTTTTACGCCATTTTTCAAAGTTTTCTTCCAAATCGGAGGTTAAAATTCGCGCAAAATCGGAATTTGCGTAATTTTGCACAATTTTTCCGTTTTGGATCGTCTTGTAAATTACTTTTCGTCCATCCTGTGGGTCTTCATCGCTGGTTAAATAGCTAGTTTCCTCCAGGATTTTCAAATAATTCATAATTGTCCGCTTGCTGCGCCGAGGCTTGAAGGTTCCATTATATTTTTCGACAGCCTCGCTTATGTGGAAGCTTCCAAGCGGCACCAAACATTTATAATAAAAGTCTAAAAGGTGCTGGCTTAGGCCTGTTCTGCTGGTTTCGAAAAGGTTGAGGAATATCGCCCAACCGTCTTTCACGTCGCTTTCCGACGCCAGCAGGATTTCGCCCATGTCGGTTTTCAGACGTGGCCTCTGGTAATAGTTGAGGGCTGCGATAGTTTTGATAAAGTTTTCAAGAAAACTGAACTCAGTCATATCCGCGGTTACCTCAGCTGGGTAAAACTTGTCAATGTCCTCGAAGGGTATGCAGATGTCCGCCAGCTTCAACAAGCTTGATTTCAAGTTTGAAAGCCAAACTCTTGCCCGGTCGTAGTCAAGCTCGATTTCTCGTTTAATCCATGGGTAAGCGTTCAATTTATGCGTTAAAGCGTTAACCTTTTCAACTTTTTCCTTCCCTTCTTCGGGGCATACTATGAGGCAGCGGCGGCGAAACTCTTCTGGAACGGTTTCCTCTCGGCCCCTTATGAAAACCGTTGCGGGCCAGCCGACTATTTTCACATGTTTGGTTTGAAGCCCTCCCCACTTGGTTTTCTCTGTTATGCGGTAGTCGATTTCCCACTCGTCGTGGCTTAGAATCGGATACAGCATGTGGAAGGTTTCGGGGTGAGGTGCATCTAGAAACAGCAGGATTTTGCCATGCATGAAAACACGGTAATGCCCGCTTTTAGCCTTCTCCTCATATTCGCGTCGCGCCTTTCTATACTCGTTTAGGTCGCCGTATTCCTCGCGTTTCGGCATCTCAAGCTTGCTGCCGTCTTCGCTGTATAATTCGCCCCTCTGGTGGACAAGCGCTGTTGGGCTGAGCTTTCCAATTTTCCAAACGTCTTCTTTTGGGAAAACCCGCAAGACACGAGTGGCGTTGTAGCTTTTTCCGCTGCCAGGTGTCCCCCTCAAATAAAGGTTAAGCGGACATGGAGTGTAAGCGCTTACACCCGTCAACAAAACGCTAACCTTTGTCTTGTAGTCTCCGACAATCTGCCTGTCTAAAACATCGATCAAGTCTTCGAGGGGCTGTCGTAACATGACGTTTTCACCTTCATCGGATGGGGGAGACAAACTAGCTATTCCGCCAAAATAAAGGTTCAATAATTGGCTTAGCCCGGTTATGCGCTTTCGGCTTCCGCCTTAAACGGGAATGGCAGCAGGGGCAGACGGGGCCGAGGGGTGATCTAATCGCTGCATTTTTCGGAATTGGATGACTGCACCTTCCACAGTAATAGTGAGTCTTGTAGAGTCCGCGTCCTCTTGGCGGCGATGGAAAAGTTTTGCACAAGCCTTTACAGACACATGTCATTGTTGCGCCTTCTTTTTGGGTATGCGGAAGTGGCTGTCTTTACCGGCTCTAACGTAGTCTCCGCCAGCTTCCCGGACTACGTCGGCTATTCGCTTGAAATTTTCCGTTCCTAGATATTGACGGGGCTCCAACACTATGTATTCACTGGTTTCGATAAACTTGAGGTAGTCGCGCAGGTCGTCTGGAAACAGCTTTTTGGCTTCCTCAACCGTTAAAACCTTTTCCCCACCCTTTTGGGCTTCAGACTTCACCTCTGTTTTCACCGTTTTATACTCGGGGTGCGCTGTGAGCCAGCCGTCCAGTATACCTTCAAGCCTCTCCTTCCCCGCGAAAAGGTCCTGCTCGTCATCCACGTCCGCTGTAACCATGTATTCAACGTGGACACCCCGCCTAATGAAGCCCTTGCGAACCCTCAACTCCTTAACCTTACCCATACTTATTTCACCTCCAAAACTTTCTCCAACTTTCCTCGGGAAGATTTCCTACGGGTGAAGCCGTCGCACCGCAACGATTTCTCAGCGCTCTTTCGCGTGATGTATGCGTTGCACCAGCTGCAGAAGCCGTCCTTTTTCAGTAGTTGGCGCAGTCAACACAGCGGGGCATTTTACTTCACGCTCATCATTGTGGGTTTTCCGAGCTTGCAATACGGCGACTTCCGGGCGTGGCAGTTTTTGTGGTTGAGGTTGCAGTCCAACACAGTGCCTTGGACAACGTTGCCGTAAACGGAGCCTTCAACATTTAAAATAACCATGTCATCAATAGCTGGGCAGTAACACTCAACACTTATCACGGTTTTCTGCGCCTCAACCATTCACGGTCACCCAGTCTCGGAACCAGAAAAACTGGCAATCATGCCGGCATCCTTACGCCTATGTGGGCAGAAGCTGACGCAGAACTTTTGAAACTCCCTTGTGTTTATGAGGTCTTCAATGAGTTTGCGGGCTTTCATTAGAATCCTCCTCCTTTTCAAGCTGTTCAAGAACCCATTTCAGCATAGTTTCATGTGCAAGGCTTCGGCTCATGATTCCGGCGTCAACAAGAGCGTGGAAAACGTCGTTGACGACGTCAAACGGCTTGGCCAGTCCAACCATAATGTAGTGAAATTGGTCAACATCTCTGCACATCAAAACGAAAACAAAGTTCACTCCGTCTGTGGAAATTCGTTTAAAACTAACCTCAGCGTAGGCGTCGCTGATCCTTTCAGCCAACAGTTGAGCTTTATTCAACACTTTTCCCTGCTGCATCGAGAACCCTCCTTTCCAGTTTTTCCAGCCTTTTCTTCTTCCAGTCTAAACGCGCCCGCCTCATCCATTTTTCAACGGGCTGGTCGTAAACGCCGGACTTAGGGTTGTATGTGCACAGGGCCCCGTCCGGCTGCCGATGGTGGGCTAAAACGGTTTTTTTCAACTGTAACCACCTCCCTTTTATAGTATCGGCAGCCGGTGGCCCAGGCAGGCATCTGGTCCACAAGCCTGCAGATTGGAAGGTTGCCGCATGTTCGGCAGACTTCTGGAAGGGTTGGCTGCGTCATCTGGGTTTGCGGGGGCGGTTTCGGCGTGTAAGCCTCGTCTAATATTGGTCCGCTTTGAAGCTTCTGATATTCGCCTTGCAGGTCTTCAAAATACACGAGGCGGCTTAAGTAGAACTGGGTGTAGGCGAGGCTTTTATGGCGGAGTATTCGCCTAAGAAGTTCAAGGCTTCCGCCCCGCCTATACCATTCAGCCGCGAAAAAGTGCCTCAGAAGCCTTGGAGTGAAGCCTTTTACGCCTGCAGCCTCAGCGATCCTTTTCACTCGAACTTCAACTGTTCCAACCCTCAGAGGCAAACCGGCTTTAACATGGCTCCAGCTTCTGCTGTAAACTTCCCGCGTAAACACGTAGCCTTCACGGCGGGACCCAACCAGATCTTGGATAAGCTGAAGCGTCACAGCGTCAAGGGGCAGTGGATACAATCTTTTCTTTTTGCTGTCTAAAACTTGGAAGGTTCTCTCTTGGAAGTTTATGTCTTCAACGCGGAGGCTGCAGATTTCACCTGTTCTCAGGCCGATTTTCATTGGAAGCCGTATAAGCAGGTAGTCGCGGAGGCAACAGTGCTGCCGGGCGTAGTCGTGAACTTTTAGAACGTCCGCTCGGCGAATAATAATGGCGTCAGCTTGCCAACAGTATTTTCGCCCGCCGTCCGTCAAGGTAAAAGTTACCTTGGCGCGAACCCTCCATTTAAGCAAGGCGACCGATTGGACGCCTCGACCTGTGGAGAGAGTTGAATTAAAGTGAAATCTAGATTTGCATTTGCTATTCAAAATCGAATTCTGGATTTGCAGTTTACCGCTAGTCTTCAACAGGCCACCAGCCGCCGACGTTTTATCCTCGGCAGCCGGCGAGTATTTATAATTTGTGTAAACGTCCATGTTAAAATCCTTCTTTACGTTTCGCGTTTTTCATTTTCCGCGGCTTGTTCCAATATGGGCTTTTACATTTTGGACAAACCTTCGGCTCAACGTCTTGCCGCCGTGGAACCCATTTATGCCCGCAACGCTCGCAAACATAAGCGTAAACTTGAACCTTACCCATTTCTTCACCGCTTCATCGGTTTTCTTATAAGTATTTAAGTTTTGCGGATTTATCAAAAGGTTTATATACTTTAAAGTAATATACTTTAAAGTGTGAGAAAATGGCTGTGTTTGAAAGACGAGGCAAAAAATACGTTTGGCTCAATATTCCGCAATTTGTCGCCGAGCTTCCAGAAGCCTTAGCCGACGACGAAGAATTCGTTTTAAAAGTGCAGAGGGCCTACCTGAATCAGGTTGTTTTCAATCACGGCTGGGGCTTCACGGTTCAGCATAAGGGCTGGCGCATACGCTTCGACCTTGAAAACACAACGAAAAACAAGATTCCAAGAATCTACGAGCCATGCATAGAAGAAGAGCCAAAAGCTGTCCAGATAACGTTGGACGGTAACGCTGTTAGTATTCTTGTTGGAAAATCTCGGAAATTTCGTCCCGTCCGTGGAATATATGAAAAAGGTTACGGTAGAAAATGGGAGGAAAACGAAATTTGACCATACCATGTATATTGGAAGAGCCTAAAACCATTCAAGTAACTTTAACGGAGGTAATAACAAAATGACTGAGAATGATTTGTTGGCCGCCGTTTTGGAGGGCGCCATAACCTTTACCGCTGGCCTTCAATAAGCCACTAGCTGCCGACGTTTTATCTCGGCAACCGGCGGGTATTTAAAATCCTTCCATCCAATTCACGTTACAAAGTCCATTTTTACTTGTTTTTGCGCGCTTTTCAGAAACTTTACAAGGTCGTGTGGCGATTGAACCTCCCACTTCGTGATGAGTTTGCCTTGGGATAAAACTGCAACAGTTCCAACTGTAACATATTCACTTGAAGACGTCCCAGCGTAGGCTCCAACTCCACCTCTGTAAACAAATGGACCCGCCCAGCTGCTCCGCCTAACCCTCCGACTGTTTAAAACTTGAAAGTCTGCAAGTGGAAAGAGACAATACGCTTCCATTTTCCCCGTCTCATAATTGTATTGGAAAACACGAATGTTTGTGACAACAACTTCCCAAACTTTCTTTCGATGCAAAACACCCTTATGCTTCTCCATAGCCCATAAAACGCTTTCAAACGGGCAAATTTCAGGACTATCCATGTCAACAACGACTTTTTGCCCGCGAATTTCAAGCTCCAACTTACCCATTTCAAAACAAACTATGGAAAAAGTTATATTTCAACCTTTCCCACCTTTCCTTGGCTGCCGGGGCCAAACCTTTAAAGCGCCTGACTCAATGAAAAGCCTAAAGAAACCCGGCAGCCTTTCTGTCCTTTTTTCAAATTAAGCGTTTTTACGATGTGATTTCTGGAAAGCCGACTGACCATGGGCTTAAATAGACGTTTTGCCTTAAAATACGTCTCGAGGGTCAGGCGGATGGAAAACCTAACCCAAAACAATATAGATGTGCGCGGGGACGAGAAATCCCCTGCCCGGTTCACCTGCATAAATTGCAAATTTAGAAGTCCAAAAGGCGGGTGCCTAAGGCCATCTTTTGAAATACCATGCTATTACGGTTCCCCCCTCGAAGAGGTTCCAGAAATTACAGGAAGCTTGGACATTCATTTTTCTTCCCGTAGAAGAATTGAAAATTCCCTAACTTCGCCATATGTGTCCTCTAATATAGCAGATATAGCTTCAATGATGTTTCTAAGGGCTTCTTGCACGTTCTTACCTTGTGAAATTGCACCTTTAACGTCGATGCATTTTGCAATAATCCAGCCGTCAAAGCCCTTTTTTAAAATTACTCGATAGCAATAACGAGAATTAATTCCTGCTTCATATGATGCCAAATTTACATCTAAAGGTTTCCCTACTGTCGAATCAGGCTGCAATAACACTTCTTGGGCCATATATTAACCACCTTTTGATACTGCACTATGATATAGTATATTTGCATTAATTATTACGAGGCGATTACATTTAAACTTTGTTAATTTGTCGAACATATTAACTTCTGCACATTGCCGTCTCGGGACCTGAACCCGATAGCGGAAAGTATTAGGTGTCTCATCAATTCCCGGCATTTTCATTTCTCTTCACGGTTGACATCAACAAGCTCAAGCCAACAACGACAATGCGGATGCAAATTAACCTTCCAAATATCTATCTCCTCATCCCACTGCTCGGCATCCTCAAAATATTTGGTCGGCTGCTCTTCATCCTCACAAACATATTCAGTATTGTCGAGGGCAGCACATTCATCGCAGACTTTTTCGCTCTGTTGGCTCCGGGGCTGCGGTTTCATAGGCTATGTTAACAATGAACTTGCCTGCATTAGCGTCGAAACGTTTCAGGCTGATTTTGTTGATGTGGAAAAACTCTTGCATGTTTCCAATCCCTTTTAAACGTTTACAACTGCGGAGGCTAAACTGTCCCCTATGCTGAGAGGGACAGCTGCTACTGCTGGCGGGGTGAAGGTGACTTGCAGAGCGACAAAGTCCACATAAGCGGTTTCTTTTGGTTTAATGACGGGGAGCGGAAACTCATCAATAAAACGCGCCATAAAAAAGCCATGTCCCTTTAGGAAATCGAGGTCGTTAGGGTGAAATTCTTCTAAACTTAAGAGGGCGTCCTTTCTTTCCAAAACGATGTTGTAGGCTGTGGCTTTTCTTATTTGCCGGTCGGCTCTTTGGATTTGGATATTCCCAGTTTTTTCGCTTAAACGCGTAATTTTGCATGGCAGCCAAATCTGAAATCCCATCTTCAAATATTCCCAAATTTGCTTCGAGGACATCTGAACATATTTGCCTTGCTCAATGCCTTGGTGCCAAACCCAGTGAGGGTGTTCAGCGGTAAAAGTGAAGTGGGCCTGATAGGAGAAAAATTCGTCCTTCGTTTTGCTGCGTTTAAAATGAGGTATGACATATAGGGTAATCCAATCCTCCGCTTCTGCGCATTTCACTTCCTTAACCCTAACAAAGTCAAATTTGTCCTCTGATTGCAGGTATGCATGAAGCATGTCTCCAACTTTGACGTCCTTGACGTTCACGAATTCTTTTTCGCCGTTCTCGGCGAGCCTTATGAAATAGGTGTGTTCAGAGTAGCATCCGCCCGTTTCGGATTCTTTCATTTTTATTCTGCAATCCGCATTGTTAAGTTTATTTAAATCCCAGCTTGATTCGTAACTTGTTATGTCAAACCAGTTGGTGACGGGGCTGCCGGCGTTCGGTAATTGAAGTTCGTGTGCTCCGCCATTGGAATCGACATATTTCAAAACCGTGTAATGGACATAACCGCTCGGATTCGTTTCATAATGCTTTGCGCCGAGCTTAACAGCTGTTATTGTGCTGCCCGGCGGGATGTCCGATTCTGTGAAGCCCCATCCGCCATATTTCTGCTCCGACCCATCCGTGCTTGAATACGTGTAGGCGCCGTCTTCGGCGTAAGCGTTTGTCGGGTTAGTCCAACCAGCTACAATTGTTGTGGTTGTCGTCGGATACTTGGTGACAACTTGGCTCATTAAGCTTGCACCGCCCCTATTCCATAATCAACCGTTCCAGCCGCATCCAAGTAAAGCACAAGCGAGTCGCCAGCGTTGCTCTCCCATGGGCGCACGAAGCTTTTAACGACGCCGGTTTTGGCGGCCAATTTGCCCTTGAAAATGTTTTTTCCGCTTGTCCCAAAATACAGCCTAACGTTAACATCCGCCGACCCGCTGTTCCAAAGGTAGAAGTCGTAAACGCGGATAACTTTGCCGGAAACGG
>Ga0078972_1012987_pt1 | contig 14005 bp, 13 predicted proteins | sample YelNatPaOPGAMG01_FD_67568 | JGI IMG/M metagenome (GOLD analysis project Ga0078972, IMG submission 67568) | Hot spring thermophilic microbial communities from Obsidian Pool, Yellowstone National Park, USA - OP-RAMG-01 (SPADES assembly) (version 2) | ecosystem: Environmental > Aquatic > Thermal...
ATTTCCTTCACGAAGTTGCGGGGTCCTTGCTTGCTCAGCTGGTCGATGACGTGCTTAAGCCACTTCAGAGCCTCGTTTTAAGACTCCCCTGGGCTTCTCCTCCCCCTCCCACTATCCCCCGAAACAAACTCGAAACACCCCCCAGCACCGCCCCCGCTGCCTTGAGCTCTTCGTGAGCCTTGGTTTCTGGAGTCCCGCGGCGGGGGTGGCGGGGCCGGGCTTCAGCTAAGAACTAAGCCCTCGGAGAGGGTATAGGATTCAGTCCTAAACCGATGGATCGCCTCCGGAGGGTTTCCCGCGTTTTGAGGGCTGGGGATAGGGGTACGGGCTGGCTAGGTTAACTCTGAGTGTTTTCTTTCTAGTAGCTTCTCCGGGTTATTCTCGCTATTATTTTCTCCCCTATGTCTCGTCTCGTGATTACGTATCTCAGTATGTTCGGTAGTGTTGAGCGGAAGAACGGGTCGTGCATCGCTTTCCCCACGTACGCTCTGAAGACTGCGTGAGGTCTTAGCTTACAGGGCGCTTCCTCAACCCCGCTCCTCACGAGGCTACAAACCCTCAGCAACTCCTCCAAAGCCTCCTCAACACCGTAATCTACCGCTAAACCCCAGACCTCCCTACTTAACCAGTTCCACGCTGTTAAGCAATCAATCAACAAGGCCACGTGTTCCTTGTACACCGCGTGTGCTGCAGCAACCGCGACCTCAGCCTCCCTGCTCAGGGCTCTAGCCCCCACACCGCGGATTTCTATGTCTTCCGCGTGCTCCCTCAACAACCTCCCACCATCCATGTACACTACCCAAGCGAACGAGGGCTCGGTATACAAGTCTACTACGAACCCCCGCGCTCCAAGGTGATCGTGTAAGGCTCTAACACGACCACCCTAAACCCCCTACCCCTCAACGACTTCGCAACTCTCGGAATATCCTTTCCATCAACCAAGATATCTAAGTCTACTGAGACATGCTCGAGGGGTCTCCTAAACTTGTAGAGAGCGTAGATAGCCCCAACACCCTCGAGTACCTCAACGACCTCGGTAGCGTTCTCCATGAACCACCCGTACCTAGCCTCCTCACGGACTAGCTCACCCCTAAGAACATCCCCAACCCTCCTAAGGTATGTTAGGTAAAGCTTATTCAGCTTAGCAACCTCAGCAAGCCTGAGGATCTCATCACCCCAGGTCTGTAAAGACCTAGCAGGGTCTTCAAGAGCTTTATTGTTTCTGTTTCTTGAGGCATCTAAGCACCTCAGACGCAACCCTAACAGGCCTATTTCTACTTGTGTCAATAGAGCATTTAGCGACGTACCTAGCTAGAACGCTGTATACAGCGAGCTCCCTAACAATAAACTCTCTTGAGACATCGGCTCTCCTACTGAGGATCTCTAGGTCTGCGTATAGGTGTATAGGTCCCTCCTTACGTGCAAGCCTAAGGAGGAACCTACCGTAGGTACCACTAAGAAATGACGGGTAGTTGAGTGTTGTAACAACCCAGGCTATGAAGTCTAGGAAACCCCTATCACATACGAGAAACCCGTAGAACCACCTAAGTAGGGACCTTACGAGTACGTGAGGTATTAGGGACCAGAACTCTACGTGTACCCACAACAACCTAAGCTTCCTAGTGATGCATATACCGTAGTAGGGATTACAGAAACCGCGGAGGGAACTGAACCGCGATAGGAGCTTAGCTAGTGCCGAGGCTAGTAGGTGTGAACCCCGAAGCCAGTGGGCATGCGTAGGACCGTATAGGGAGAGGTAGGAGGCTAGTAGTCTAGCCGTAGTAGTCTTACCAGAGCCATCTGCACCTGACAAAACTATGCAATTAGCATAGTCTGAATTTGTATATTTTATACTTGACTTCATTTTATTTTCCTTTTCCTCTCTCCTATAACCTCCATAATTGATTTATAGACAGATCCTAAGGTTTCATGCTCATCTAAATTAGTGGCATCGATTACGATCTTTCTTGAATGCCTAACTATCTTCGTGCAGTAATGCATTAAAAGCTTGAGATATTGTTGTTGTGGTTCTCCATAGCCTCTCTTATGCCATCTCCTAACTAACTCCCTAGTATCAGCTATTAAGATGATCAAAGCATCAGGTTCATACCTTGTGAGAAGGCTAAGAATGATATTTAATGGAGTTCGGGGCAATGACTTCATGTTAAGCATTTGCTTACCTGTATACAAATAATCAAGTATAGAGGTATATGCATACTCCTCAACCAAAACTACAAAACCTAGCCTCTTAAGCAATCTAAGAAGCAACAGTTTTGTAGGTATGAAGAGAAAGGCGTCAAAATACATAGTTAAGCTAAGTAATAGTTTGGCAACTTTAATTTTTCCTCCCTTAATAAGTAGCAACCAAGGAGCATACCTACCCCTAGACCTCAAACCGAGAATCCTAGCAGTGAAAAACCATAGAGCAAATGATGCGCCATGAAAGGATTTCAAAAAACTAACATAAACCCTTCGACCCCTAACTCTAAGCACTTCAGCTAAGTAATGCATAATAGTGGATTTGCCTACACCTACAAGACCAAGAAAAACCACCAATACACCACCTCTAGATCTCAGCAAGCAAATCACACATCAGCTATCAGGTTAGTAACGACATAAAGGAGTTTGCTATTTCATGCTCTACCCTTCCTTTATCAAATAATTTGCTAGCTCTCTCCTTAAGCTTCATCCCAATATCCATGACCTCACCCTTTGATAGCGATACAAGACTTTCTATTCTGTCAACAAACTCTTCAACGTTTCCAGGCTCAAATAAAAACCTTTCCGCAATAGTGCCCGCAACAATTTCTGGTACACCACCAACTCTTGACGCTACCGGTATCGTTCCAGCAAGCATTGCCTCCACGGCAGCGTATGGTAGTGGTTCCTCTAATATGGATGGGAATATGGAGGCCCACGCGTGTCTATGTAGGTTTAGGACCTCCTCGTAGCTTGACCTACCTAAAACCCCGATCTTCAGGTTCTCGTACTTCCTCTCTAAGGTCTTCAGGTTTTTGAGGCTTTCGTAGCTGTAAGAACCTGTGAGGATAAACCTCGCTCTAACTCTACGCCTACCTAGCTCCTTAAGTGCCTGTAGCAGTATGTGGAATCCCTTCACGTACCTATCACCACCTACGTAGAGGAGGGTGGGGGTATCGTCGAGGTCCTTACTCACACTCCTACTCAATAGCTTAGGTGGGGGAGGGTTGTAGGCTACCTCGACCTTACTCCCTAGCTCAGGCACTAGGCTTGAGACTATCTCTGCCTGCCTCCTAGATACGCACACAACTCTATCAGCTTGAGCAACCCATCTCCTAGCTAGTTTAGGTAGCCACCAGAGCAGACCCGCTCCCACGCAGTACTTCACCCCCTTCCTACACTCTAACGATATGTCATCGCGTGTAATCCTGTGTTTGTGCTCCTCGTAAGGTGCTAGAACGGCTGCGGAGTATGATACGGGTATGTAGTCGTGTAGGTGGACGATAACCTCCTTATCCATCTTCTTAGCGTGAGGTATCGCGGGGAAAGCAAGCCTAGGTACATACAGGATGTCGGTCTCGCGAAGTAGCTTCTCAAACCTGCCCGTCTTAATGAGTCTTAACGTGTTTAACCATAACACGAACTTCTCCCGTCTTGAAAGCAAGGGCTCGAACACGTACCTTACGTTAGGCAGTAGTGCGGGCTTCCTAGACCCGGTAACCACGGTAACATCAAATACTTTTCTAAGCATATCAGTGATTAAATATGTTGCGAGCTCAGCACCACCCCCATCAGGCCAGAAAAGCTCTGATAACACAAGAACTCTTAACTTCATAATCTAGGCATTCACTAAATTCGCCTAATCGTGAGTAGCGATTATGTAAGCAGGTCTCGATAAATTCTTAAGCACGGCTATATCGTTCACGAGGACCCGGCAATATTTAGCGTGGACCCCCATGCTTGCACTAGCATCACCTATCCGTCTCTACGAGACCGTCTTGACGTCGCTACCTCTCTGTAGGGGTTTCTGAGCGTTAACGCCTTGCTGTACTACTTGAGTGTTCTTAGGGTTATCGCTCCTCACACCCCTCAAAACGTCCTTAAATATGGCCTTAACAATGTCTAAAACGCGGTCTAAGAACTCGCTCTTCTCAGTCCCGACCCCCTCATTTTCATCCTCCTCTTCCTCCAGCTCCTCCAATTCCTCATCACTTAATTCTTCCTCGTACTCATCCTCCAGAGCTCTCTCCTTCTTTGGCTTCACCTCAAACCCGTGCATTTCAAGGAGTTGCTTCGCACTCTCCAGCTGTTCCAGCGTCTGCTTAAGATCCTTACTTAATCCCGGTGCCTTAAGGCCGGGGGTTTCGGGTGCTTTAGTTACTTCACTCGGTGTTAGCGAGGACTTCCCCAATTCTTCACGAGTTGCCTTAGACGTGTTTGCGGTTTTCTGCGCGGGCAACTTCTCATAGGCGGGTTTAAGAGATTTATGTAGCTCCTCGGAGGGCTTCTTCCACGTGCCGGACTTCTTGGCCTCCTCGACCTTCCTCCTCATATCCTCTAACCATCTTCTCGCTTCCTCCTCATCCCTCACGTATTTGATGATTGCTGAGAGGTTCAGTAACGTCATCAAATTCTCTTGGAGCGGATCCCTGTTCAATTGCTTCAGGAGGAGCACCCAGGTTAATTGCTGGATAAGATTCGATGAATCGCTTGAACTATCGCTCGCAGACGTCGCAGAGCTTACTGCCTCCCTCACCTCATCCCAGCTACTTACTGTTGAGATTAGGGAAACCGCTAGCCTGGCCCCCTCCTCAGAAATATTCAGCCTCTTAGATAACTCCTTCACCAACATCTCTTCAGGAACCCCGATTTCAACGGTTTTAGCGGGCGGTTTAGTGAGTTGCTCGTACACCATATGATTGGTTAGTGCGGTCATGTACTCATCAAGCAATCCGTACTTCGATAATATGAATTGGGCGATCAGGTTTTGCTCGGCTAGAGCCTTTACCTGACGTAGTGGTCCGGGGACCATGGCGGCTAGAGCCTTAGCCGCGTCCTTATATACTCTCAGCTCCCTATCCCTCTTCATTATAGCCTCCGTGCACTCAGCACTCGCTTCAGCCATCACGCTTAGGTGTGAGTTAACGAACGCCACGAATTCCTTCGGATCCTCAAGTTTCTTACTGAGCTCCTCAGGGTCTATCTTGACGTATTGGAGCACCATGATCAACGCCCTCCAACCAATCCTTACCAGCACCTTAGTAAACCAGTGCGCTGGCCTCATAGCAACCCTCAAGATCTCGCTATACTCCTTGCCCAACGTCTTAAGCACCTCACTCATCCCCGCAGAACCAGCCGCTCTCTCCTCCACCCTCCCCCTACCCTTGCCCTGCCTCTGCTGACTGTAGAGACGCATTGCGAGGTCGTTGAGAGAACGGCTCACGCGTTCAAGCCTTCTCGTTCGCGGATCATACACCCGGAACCTGTCGTGTGCGGAGTCGTAGTAGAGTCTACACCCACTCTCAATCAAACCGATCAACTCATTCTCTTCTTCAATCATGTGTTCCAACCTCACATCGAGCGGCCGTTTGAGAGCTTTTAAACCTTTGCCAAGCCCTCCCGGTCAAAAAGTCAACAAGCTTGTCAAACCAGCTTGTCAAAGTCGAAAGTCAAACCGAAAAACCTGAACGCGGTCAACTGACACCAAAGCCTTTCAAGTTGCTCCACTTCTTACAGGAACTTACCGCAACCTAAAACTGTAAGCATTTGACAAGAGCAGGCCTCCCACACAGCCTTCGAGCACTCCCTAAACACGGTAAACATGGAATCGCCTTATCCGATTGAGGACTTAGTACTGTCCGCGGAAATGATAAATAACTAGTTCACTCGAATATACTTTTCTTGGAGAGGCGCTGAAACCACAGCTCTCCATGTACTTCACAACGCTCTCCACACTAACTAATGGATGTATTTCAACAATGTACTCCTCAGCCTTCCTAAGTACATCGCAAGGCGTGTGAATTAGAGCTTCCTCGCAACCTTCACAATCCATTTTAACAGCTATATTACCTGTTAACGAGTTCAATACATCGCTTAAGGTGATAGTATCACTTACTCTTTCTCCATCAGGAGATGAGCGAGAATCCGATCCTTTCACTTCAAATCTTAATACCTCTTTTCTCCAGTGAATAGCTTGAGGGTGCACCTCAGCTACATCACCGACATTGCTCCTACACAGATCGTAATACACAGGCTCAAACACTATAACCCTCTTAGCATAACCTTCAGTTATAAACCACCAGGCAGTCTCGCCCAGAAACCCGCCAATATCTACTATCACATCGTAGCTACCTTCGAGAACGTAAATCTTATCTGCAATTATCTCAGGAAGTATGATGAATAGTAGTCCGGTAGCAAGTTCCCCTGGTGCGTTAAAAACCTTGCCACGCCATACGTAAGCATCTTTACCTATTTCCACGATTTTCTCCCCGCGTAAGGCTAACCGCAGTATTACACTCGCTGTCTTGCTTTTCAGCATCTTAGCCTTTATTATGTAGAGAAGCCCCTCGTATAATCCTAGGACATGGATTATCTTTATTGCTCTTTCCATGTATTTAAAGAGTTTTCCACTCATCGTAAAGACCCCGATCTTATTCCCCTAGGTAGCGAAGTATATTAGCTAACTCCGCTACAGCCACGTTCTCCCAAGAGCCATATACCTCTAAAAACCTTAGGAGCTTAGGATTCGCTTGTAGTGAAAGGTGCTTGCTGTATTCCGTTCCAAGAGCTTCTAAGAGAGCTCTACTCATGCCCTCAATATCCCCCTTCTTTACCAGTGTGACGGAGGGGACTTCTCTATACACGTATCTCAGAGCTGGAATATCATATGCGACACATAGAAGCCCTAGTGCTATAGCTTCTAATACTGTGAGCGGGAATGCGTCTTGGTGAGATGGGTATACTAGCACCTTAGCCTCCGCTACACGTCTATACAGCTCCTCCCTGTGCTTAAAGTACCCTAAGTACTCTACGTTCTTCACTGTGTCTACGGGCTATATCCACTAGGTCGTAGCTCTCAGCTAGAGGTGCGGGTGAGACGGCTTGAACAAGCTTTAGGAAGCCCTTCTGCGCGATGCCTATGAAGAGGCTTCTCAAGTAATTGTTTAGTTGCCAACTTGCTATCCTAGTGGTTAACCTGGGTTCGCTGGGGGAGAAGAGGGTGGAATAAGTGTAGAGGGGAAGCTGTAGCATAATGCCCGCAGGTAGCTTAAAGGCTTTTACTAGGTTAGCTAGGGATGTGAAGTGCTCTATGTTCTCGTTCATCGAGTAAACGAAGAGTACTTTGTCGTAGCTTGAGTTAACGAGCTTTATAAATTTTCTTAACAATACTTCCTCCACGCTCTTAATCCTATGGGTGTAGAGGTATCCGAAACCCAGGAGCTTACCGATAACCTTAACTGAAGGCTCCCCACGCTTTAATCCCCATTTGAGAAGCGATAGCGACTCAGCGAGAGCTTCATCCATGAGGGGGGAGTCTACACCGCTTCTTCTCACGCTATCATATAGGTTTCTGATCACAGCTTTGAATGCTTCATTAACTTCCAAACCTTTAATAGCCAACTTTGTAGCAGAAACAATGCTGTTAACTGGTACGTAAATAACTGTTGAGAACCCCCTTTCTTTCAAAGCCTTTGAGAAATATGGTAGAAGCTCTGCATCTCTAATGAAGCCTCCTGCCGGGACGCTCTCAATGGGCGTTGTTATAAAGATAACGGCTTCACTCATCTCAGAACCCTGTTTATCAACTCTACCTCCTCTCTCATTATCTCATCCATTGGACGTATTCTCGGGAACCCCACTTTTAACTCCTTTCTCCTCTCCAGCTCAAGCACTTCGATCGCGGCTCCTACAAGCTTTTCAATATCTCCCTCCTTCACAAGCCATATGCCCTCGCCCTCAATATTACCATAGTATATTTCAAGTGCTGGTATACGGTAGGCAACTACAGGAGTCTCCAACATAAGTGACTCTAAAACTACAAAGGGATAGGCGTCGGCATGGCTTGGATAAAGGACTAGACGGCTCCCCGTAATCAGCTTATATAGATCTTCTCGACCCAGGAAACCAGTAAAGACAACCTTTGACCAATTTACTCTAAGGTATTTCTCTAGGAAGTGATAGACCCCCTTCTTAAAACTAGGCGATGTCGTACCAGCTACGAGGAGTTTTAGAGTAGGAAACTCTTTATGTAGGAATTTAAAAGCTATTAGCGCCTCAGCAAAACCTTTGCGGCAATCCGTAGGTCTTCCTATAAAAGCTATGTAGTCCTCACGCGGAATGTTTAATGCTCTAATCCTTCTAATGATATTCATGGCGCCACTATCTAGTGAAACACCAGGATCCATGTATACTGTGTTCCTTGGAACTTTCTGCATTTCAATTACTATTGCCTTACTTATAGCTATTACCCTGTCCAACGAATCTAGCAAGACTTCGATCTTCCTTCTATTTTCTTTTAGGAAACCTCGAATAGTATCTAAAGCCATCTTAGACCACGAATTGACAAGCAGTCTTCTATGTAGAAGACAAGCCTCTTTGATATTCCGCATTCTAGTTTTATCCCCATAGAAAGGTGTGCTCTGGAGAAATGTTATGGCCGGTGCCGAGTACAAGTTCTTTAACTCAGAGGCTAAACGCAGATAAGGTAAATCCTCGTGAAACGAGATTACAACATCCGGTTTGTAACCCCTTACTATGAAAACCTTCTTACAGAGGTTTTGCTTGCATAGCAACTCGCCAACGACGCCATACAGCCATCTCCTGCTCCTAGGAGAAATGTTCACCAGGTGCATTAAGGAAGCGGGCTTCTCATACCCAACAGGTACAATATTGTACCTTCTATAGATTGCTGCAGCGTCTTTAAATCCATCCCTTACACTCCATATGTAGGAGAGACAATCAACATATGTTTCTAGCTGCCAGCCAATCCTGTAATAATAATCTAGAGATACAAGTGCTCTAGTAGTTCCACCACCTTTTCCAAGTAAGTTCACTAATGTAAGTACTCTGGGGGACACATTATGTTTCCGTGGACTTAGATTCATAGTCCTCGCCTCCACTATTTCACAAATATGTAATTATGAGCCATAACGCAACGCGCGCTTTTAGTTTCGCTATTAGAATTATTCTTGAAACGGAGAAATCTCCATTTATGCCATGGTTCTTAAAAACTCTTTAAGCCTCTCCGCGTATTTGAACGGTGTTAAAGTCTCCTCAACGTATTTTCTTCCCTTAAGCCCTAGTTCGAACGATCTCTGTTTGTCTAGTGCTAGACTCTTGACGAGCTCCGAAAACTCCTCAATGTTATATGGAGTGACTAGAAGCCCGGCGCCTGAAGACTCTACTAGCTCTTTTGGTCCACCAAGGGAGAAAGCCACCACAGGCCTAGCCATAGATAGGGCTTCTATAACGACATACGAATAAAGTTCGCGGTAAATGGAGGGCACTACTACTACTGAGGCTTTTCTTAGAAAGGCTATCTTCTCCTCGTCGCTTACGTACCCGTGGTAAACCAGGTTTTCTGGCGGGTTTCTGAGTATAGGGTCTCTGAAGGGACCCTGACCTACTACGTGCAGCTCTACGGGTTTGATGAGCTCAGCTATCTTCGGGAGTAGGTGGACTCCTTTAGAGAAGTCTAGTCTCCCTATGAATAGGGCTATATTAGACTCCGGGGGGGTGGGTTCTAGGGCTATGAGTTGTGGGTTAGCTGGATTAGGGATATATACCACGTTGTCTAAGCCTACCTCCTTGGCTAGCCTCTCCGTGAGCTCCTTTGAGGGGACAATAACTAGGTCTGAGTTCCTGGTAAGGTTCTGCAGGCTGTACGTGAGGAAGAAACCACTAGGGACTCCAGCATACCTAGTGCCGAGAACCTTGTTCATACTCCTTATACACTTAAAACACTCGATGCTGAGAGAACTCACTTCGCAAGGTTTTATTTCAGGAAACTTTACCTTCCAGCCTGTTGGACATACAAATGCCCAGCCATGTACTGTTGTCACGAGTTTTATGCCAAGTCTCTTTTTTACAGCGATGAGGGGGTTAACGTAGCGTGGGTTGTTGATATTTGCGTGAATAACCTCAACATCCTTCTCCCTGAGTATTTCAGAGAGTTGCTTCACAGTCTTCCCATCGTGGAGAGCCCGCAGGATAGGAGTCTTGGAGCCAACAATTCTAACCACGTCCTCAAACTCTGTAGCACCTTCACCTAAGAGCACTCTAACAACGTCGAAGCCCAGTAAATCTTCATAGATGACTGAAAGGATCCCGGAGTAAACCTCTTTACCATAAACGCCTCCGCCACCTCCTAATCCGAATCCGGCATCATCTACTACAGCTACTTTCATCTATAATCACTAGCTCCACTCTAGGCTGAGAACGTTTAAGAGGTTTATCGAATACGGTAGCAACATATCTTTATCAAGGAGAGAACCTTAGCTAAGTTGACTCGACGTAAACATTCCTCTCCCATTGTTACTCGTTGATAAGGTCTTTTACACGCATGAACTCTGCTCCCAGACTCTTAAATGCCTTAATTACGGTTAACACTTTCCATAGAGGCTCGAAATGGAATACCCATACAATTAGTAATTCATTACTCCAATAATTAAGCATTCTTTTAATGATCTCGAATGTTGGTCGTGGAGACGGGTTGCATAGTCCGCAGATGGAGTATCTGTCATTCTCGGCTGCGTTAACGCTATCACACGTTTTAACAGATCTAAGATATATTGTTCTACCATACTCATAGAATTTGCTCACAGCAGAGATAACCCTTGAGGTATACAGGCCGTAAGGATATGCAAATCCTATTATATCCCTTCCCGTTACCTCCTCTAAAGTCTTTTTAGATTCCTCTATTTCAAACAAGAGCTTTTCATCGCTTACTTTCGTTAGGTCTAGATGATACGCTCCATGGGAAGCAATTTCATGCTTCATGTCACTAATCTTCTTTGCGTATTTAAGATATGTAGACCAAGGATTCTTATGGGTTACGACGTAGAATGTGGCGGGTATTGCCAATCTATGAAGCTCGTATGCTATCTTATAATGAAGTGGTAAAATCGTGTCATCGAAAGTCATTGCAACCTTTATATTTCTTCTCACTGAGAACGCCCGGGTCTTGTTTGTCTAAAGCTTTATACCACGATTTATCAAACGTAAGATCATTGAAAGGATCTTTGGAACTATGTAGTTGAGCAGTTTAATGCCCTTTGCTATTTCAATAAGCTCTAGCACTTCATCTTCTTTAATAACTATAGGTAGTATCACTATTAGAGACACTATATATACCATAAATCCGAGAAGCATCTTGTGCAAGCTATTCATCGAAGCAAGACTTATCAGCCAGGCTAATCCTCCAGGGAAAGATAATGCCCCTAATACAATAATATTACGTATACCTACGATATCCAGCCCAAGATCTTTCTGAACTATGTATAACCCGTATATTGTCGATATAAAGCCTGCTAATACACTAGCTGTTATCAACCCCACAACCCTGTATGTGGGGATTAGCAGTAGTGCTAGCGGCACGTATATAGCGTAGTTCACTAGGCTAATCTTCATAGTCTTCACAGTCTCGCCGACGCTCTTAAGGTACGACCCTATAACGTATGAGCCTAGCACAGCTGTCAGACCTGTTAGCGCTGAGAGCGATAGGTAGGCTGGTGCTAAGCTATATTGAGTACCGTAGATTATGTACGTGAGGGGCTCAGAAAAAACGACTAAACCCATCGCTATAGGTATGACTACTATCGAGGTGTATATCACGGATTTGTGAACAACTTCACGCATCTTATCCTCCCTGTTTGCTAGAAGGGGTAGTGTCGAGTATATGCTTGTAGCCATAGCACCGCCAACGATGCCGAGAGGTACTGAGAGGTTGGAGGCTGCGGAGTAGTTGCCTAGCTCAGCGTTTGTAGCGTACCTAGCTAAGAAAATATTCACTACCTGGTTTAGGGGTAGCCCTAGGATTATGGGTATGTAGAGAGGTAGAGAGAACTCCATTATCTCTTTAAATAACTCTGCCTTAAACCCCACACCCCTCAAGTACTTAGAGACGTAGATTAGTGAAATAACCAGAGTAAATGCTGAGGCTATGGAGAACCCCCATATAGACCCGTAAACACCTAACCCCATAACGATCAATAGTATTGACGCAGTTATCCTCACTGAACTGCGTACTATACTTAATAACCCAACCTTACCGTATTCCCCAGCACCCGTTAAAACCTGGCTTACAGCTCCGGCCACGACCTCCCCTAGAACGTAAATTGAGAGTATCCTTATCATCGGAGCTACATACGGTCTACCCAGGGCTTGAGCCATGTAGCCTGATAACGTGAAGGTGGCTAACGAAGTCGCAACAGCTATTGATGTCTTAAACAAGAACGCCGTCGACACATATCCCCTGCCTTCATCCACGGGTGTAAACTTGATCAACGCTTCCGAGATCCCGAAATCAAGCAACTCCAGCAAAAGACCCGGGAACATGAGGGCTATACTGATAAGCCCGTACTCGCTCGGCGTGAGAAGCCTTGCTATAATAATGCTCCCGGCAAAAGCAACTGCAGTCGAAGTTAACTGGCCGGCAGACAGCCACACACTACCACGGGCTATTCTAGTACCAGCTACTCCCATAAAACCTACTTTTCCTTCACAACCAGTTTATTGCTTATGAAGCCCAGCAATGCGAGGTAAGATGCGCTCGCTATGCGTGCGATAAGCCTCATGAATTAGCTCAGCTCTTTAACACTTTTCATAACGAGCTAAAATCATGGGTTTCCAAGTTTCCTGGCCTGATCTTTAGATCCAGCTTGGTATGAGGTGTTTATTGTTGATATACCATTTTAAGGCTTTTTCTAATCCTTCTTCGAGTGCGACGCGTGGCGTGTAGCCTAGTAATGTTGTCATTTTAGTGGTATCGGCATAGCCTCCAAGGGGGTCTCCTTTTGGCCTATAGTTCAGGATTTCTACCTCCACCTTTGTCCCGATAGTTTCTCTAATGAGGTCACTAATCATATGTGCTAATTCTATAATTTTAGTAGGTCTGCCGGTTCCAATGTTTATAGCCTCACCTTCACCAGCATTCACTTCTGCAGCCTTAACAGTTGCTTCAGCTACATCTTCAATATAGATGAAGTCTCTAACTTGCTGACCACCGTAGACAGACAATTTTTTGTTTTTTAGCGCCTTCATCATGAAGATTGCCACAGCCCAGCTATGACTTTTTGGCTTAGGTATTTGTAGAGGACCGTAAACACTAAAATATCTTAACGACACGGAATTAAGACCGTAAAGTTGGTGAAATAATTTAGCCTCATTTTCCCCCCATAGTTTTGAGTTGGCATAAGTTGATTGAGGTTCTGGTTTCAAGTCCTCTGAGAATTTAGGAGGACCGTTGCTCCAAGGCTTATCACCGTATATAGCAGCAGATGAGGCGAAAACGAACTTGGATACATTTCTATCAAGAGACAGTTTTAACATATTAAAAGTTCCTATAACATTCGTTCGAAAATCTTCCTCGGGATTATATATCGTAGCGGCGACATCAGCATACGCTGCTAGGTGAAAAACCACGTCTATTTCTTCATTGAAGACCCTACTCACAAATTGCCTATCAGATATATCACCACGAATTATCTCAACGTTTTCAAACTTGCGTATATCCTCGCAATAAACCTTTTCGTGAATGTCTATGGGATACGCACTAAAATTATCTATAATAATAATCCTGTTTACCTTTCTCTCTTTAAGCTTCCTCACAACAAAACTTCCAATGTGACCACACCCGCCAGTGACAAGTACTGTCTTTCTACTCCAATTCACTGTGCCCACCTACTTTCTTAGCATACGCGCTATTATATATAAGTATGCCCTAATAATTCTTCTTCCAAGTATTAACATAGAATAGATTAATAACCTACCGCTTAGTTTCCTATAGTAAATCACAGGAAATAATATT
>Ga0078972_1012989_pt1 | contig 14005 bp, 16 predicted proteins | sample YelNatPaOPGAMG01_FD_67568 | JGI IMG/M metagenome (GOLD analysis project Ga0078972, IMG submission 67568) | Hot spring thermophilic microbial communities from Obsidian Pool, Yellowstone National Park, USA - OP-RAMG-01 (SPADES assembly) (version 2) | ecosystem: Environmental > Aquatic > Thermal...
ATCTTTATGGTAATCCGAAATTTTCTTTGGATATACCTTCTCAAGCCAGTAAATCTCCTCCGCCTTTCCGGTGATATATGCCTTTAGTCCTTGAATAGAGTAATCAATATTTGCATTTTCATGCACTTCCCAGGTTTCTTCTCCGATATATGCGTCAAATAATTCGGGTATATTAAGATGCTTTCTCAGTTCTCTTAATTCTCTTCTTTTTTCTCTGTAAATAATGAAAGCCTTTGCAGTCTGATAAAAGCCTTTTCGCATTAAAATTTCTTCGATCTTATTCTGGATAACTTCTATGTTAACAGGTTCAGTCTCCTCAATGAGTTCCTGCACAACAATATTTGTTAGATACTCTGCGGTTTCTCTTCCAAATTCATGTGTTTCGTTACCGGCACGCTCAATCGCTCTTGTTATCTTTTCTTTTTCAAAAGGCACAATCCTTCCATCTCTTTTCTGGACAAATCTTATCATCTTGACCACCCTTTCTTCTTATAGAATAACCAAAAACTTCTAAATTACAAGTACTCTTTATAAATAATTTTTAAAAAGTTAAGTTTAATGAAGCCTCTTTAACAGGAGTTGTTTGTCACACGATGGGAGTAATGCTTAAAAAAGTGGGAAAATTTTAGCCAAAAATCCTTTAAAACCTCTTGACATAAACTAAAATTTATGTATATTAAAATTAGACAAGTGTTTATGCTACTTCTTTAAGAAAGGTGGCATGAATACTTGAATAAAAAGATTTTAGAGAAAGGAGGTGAAAGCGGATGAATAAGCCAGAACTCGTTACCGCAGTTGCAGAGAAGACCGGCATGAAGAAGAAAGATGTCGAAGCAATGCTCGATGCGTTTGTAGAGGTTGTAAAAGAGACTCTCAAGAAAGGTGATAGAGTAGCACTCATTGGCTTCGGCACCTGGGCGACTCGAGAGAGAGCAAAGAGAAACGGTGTCAACCCGAGAACTGGAAAGAAGATTTCCATTCCTGCAAAAGTAGTTCCATTCTTCAAAGTTGGTAAAGAACTCAAAGATGCAGTTTTGAAGTAGTTTCTAATGCTTTTTATTTTGGGGGGCATCAAGCCCCCCTTGACTTTTGGATTTTTTTTCTTATAATTTGCACAAGTGTGATGTGAGAGGTTAAAAAAAACGAAAGGGGAGGTGAAAGATGAGTAAAAGAATGTTAGTTGTGCTACTACTTTTGGTAGCACTGGTAGGGACCACCTTTGCAGGTTGTAAACCCGCAGGACCCAGTACGATTAAAATTGGTGGTATTGGTCCTGTAACAGGTGAAGCATCGACATTTGGTGTATCAACAAGGAACGGCTATGAAATGATGATCGAAGAGTGGAATGCAAAGGGCGGAGTTTTGGGGAAAAAGATCGAACTTGTCTTTGCAGACGATAAAGGAGACCCAACGGAGGCTGCAACAGCAACACAAAAACTCATTAACGAGGATAAAGTCGTAGCAATTGCCGGGACTGTTATGAGTAAGTGTTCTCTTTCAATGGCTCCTATCTGCCAGAGTTCAGGAATCCCAATGGTTTCACCAACTTCAACAAACCCAAGGGTAACAGCAGTTGGTGATTATATCTTCAGGGCGTGCTTCATTGACCCATTCCAGGGCACAGTTGGAGCAATGTTTGCCTATAACAACCTCAACGCAAGAAAGGCAGGCGTCCTCTTTGACAACAGTAACGACTATACAAAAGGACTTGCAGAGTACTTCAGAGACAAATTTACACAACTCGGTGGCACTATCGTTGCATTTGAAGGACATCCAGCAGGGACAACTGATTTTACACCATTCCTGACAAAGATCCTTGCAGGAAAGCCAGATGTAATTTACTGCTCCGACTACTACAACGACGATGGGCTTATGGCAAAACAGGCAAGACAGCTTGGCTTCACTGGGCCATTCCTTGGTGGAGATGGTTGGGATTCACCAGACCTGGTTAAGATTGGTGGAGATGCGGTGAATAATGCCTACTTTACAAACCACTTCTCAAAGGATGACCAGAGACCCGAAGTCCAGGATTTTGTGAAGAAGTATACAGCAAAATATGGGCAAGCACCAGATGCACTTGCAGCACTCGGGTATGATGCAATGGGCATTATTTTACAGGCAATCCAGAATGCAGGCTCAACTGATGGTGCAAAGATTAGGGATGCCATAAAGAACATTGAATACCATGGTGTTTCAGGCGTTATTAAGTTTGATGAGAACAGGAATCCTATAAAATCTGCTGTTATTATCAAGATTGAGAACGGGCAACAGGTTTATAAGGCGACTGTAAATCCATAAGGGATTAGCACTTAAGTAGGGGGGTATAATACACCCCCCTTATTTGGAAAAGAGGGAAAGGTATGAGTGGAATATTTAATTTACAGCAATTAATAAATGGTATTCAACTTGGGAGTATCTATGCACTCATTGCAATAGGTTATACACTTGTATATGGCATTATAAAACTGGTTAACTTTGCGCATGGTGACTTTTATATGTTAGGGACCTATGCTGCCTATTTTGCTATTAACTTTATTATGGCGCAGCGTGGAACTCCGAATGTTGGCGTTATACTTCTTATAAGTATGGCTACAGGTGCACTTGTTGCGTTCCTTTCAAACAGAATTGCTTACAGGAAGTTAAGATACAAGCCGAGGCTTTCTGCGCTTATTACAGCAATTGGTGTCTCAATGTTTCTTGAGTATTTTTCTTCTGCGCTTCCATTTATTGGACCTTCCTACAGACCCTTTCCACAGTTCTTATCAATTAGATATTTTAACATAGGGACTGCCCACTTTACAAATTACCAACTCATAAATGTTTCGATTGCAGTTGCCCTTATGCTTATCCTTACATACATTATAAAATATACTCCGCTTGGTATGGCAATGAGAGCATCTTCTCAGGATAAGGATGCGCTTCGCCTTATGGGGATAGACTTAGAGAGAATAATTGATTATACATTTATAGTAGGTGGTTCTCTTGCAGGCGCTGCAGGTCTTCTTGCAGGCCTTACATACCCGAGAATTGTTCCTTATATGGGTATTGTCCCCGGACTTAAGGCATTCATTGCTGCCGTCCTTGGTGGGATTGGTAATATTTTAGGTGCAATGCTTGGTGGATTTATTCTTGGTATTGCAGAAGTTGTTGGATATGCTATAAACTCAATCGTTGGGGAAGGTATTGCATACGCAATTCTTATAGTTGTCCTCATCTTCCTTCCTCAGGGTCTGTTTGGTAAGAGGACAGGGGAAAAGGTGTGATATGAAAGAAAAATTGCTTACAAAAAACAGACTTCTTTTTATTTATGGTGTAATGTTGTATACGCTCATTCAGGTACTCTATACATTTGGTGTCCTCAATAACTACTTTATGCAGATTATCGAGATTGCTCTTATAAATATCCTCCTTGCGGCAAGTTTAAATATCATTAATGGATTTACAGGGCAGTTTTCTTTAGGGCACGGTGGATTTATGGCAGTGGGTGCATATACAGCAGGTGTTCTTACTACCCTTATCTGGAAATTGCCACAGATGAGTTTTTTCCCCAAATATGTGCTCTTTATTGTTGCAGTTATTTTGGGTGGAGTTATGGCGGCAATAATTGGCATACTGCTTGGTATCCCGACCCTTCGTTTAAGAGGTGACTATCTTGCAATTGTAACGCTTGCCTTTCAGGAGATTGTAAAGGTCATTATCAACGCAACTGATTATGTTGGTGGGCCAAGAGGCCTTCTTGGCATTCCAAGACTTTCTACATTTCCCATCATATTCTTTTTTTCACTTGCGTCTCTCTTTATAATGAAAAATCTTGTTTATTCAACAGTTGGAAGGGCAATGAAATCTATAAGGGAAGACGAAGTTGCTTCTGAACTTGTTGGCGTTAATACGACAAAATACAAGGTAATGGCATTTGCAGTTGGTGCATTTTTTGCAGGTATCGGGGGAGCGCTTCTTGTTCATATTCTCCAACTTGCGCACCCAACGATGTTCTCATTTACAAGCCCAAGCATTGCAGGACCTTTGAGTATTCTTACAATGGTTTACATTGGTGGTGCAGGCAGTCTGAGCGGGTCTATTATTGCAGCAGTAGTCTTAACAGTACTCTCTGAGTTATTGAGGCTTGGTATAGATGCAATTAACAGTCTCCACTTCTTGCCGTTTGCCATTGGTCCCGAATGGAGGATGGTTGTATATGCTGTGCTCCTTATAGTTGTTATGCTCTACAGAACCGAAGGTATTATGGGACAGAGGGAATTTAAGATTCTTGTCCCGGAAGAGGAGGAGAAAAATGCAACAGGTGGTGCTTAGAATCGATTCTCTTACTCACTATTTTGGTGGTCTTCGTGCTGTTCATAACTTCAATCTGGAACTTCCTGAAGGTGCATTATGGGGGCTGATTGGTCCAAACGGTGCAGGGAAGACCACAATATTCAACCTCATAACAGGTGTTTACATCCCGACAGAGGGTAAGATTTATTTTGAGGACAGGGACATAACGAGATACAAGCCACATGAGGTTATTGGAGTTGGCATTGCAAGGACATTCCAGAATTTGCGTATATTTGGAAATCTCACAGCCCTTGATAATATAAGAATTGCTGGGCACTACAGGTTGGGATATGGGCTTACTGATGCATTGTTAAGAACCCCTGCCTACTATAGAGAAGAAAAGTCTGTTACCGAAGAAAGCCTTGAACTGCTTGATCTCTTCAAATTGAAAGATAAGGCATATCTTCCCGCAAAAGCACTTCCGTATGGGGAATTAAGAAGACTTGAGATTGCGCGTGCTCTTGCAACACACCCGAAACTGCTTCTCCTTGATGAGCCTGCGGCAGGTATGAACCCAAAGGAAGTATACGACCTTATGGAGATGATCCTCTGGATCAGAGACCATTTTAAGATAACAATTTATCTTATTGAGCACCATATGAAGGTCGTTATGGGTATTTGTGAACGCATTAAAGTTATGGATTTTGGAGAAACAATTGCAGAAGGGACATCTACAGAAATCCAGAATGATCCTCGTGTAATTGAAGCGTATCTTGGGAGGAAGGCACATGTTAAAAGTTAGAAATCTTGAAGTGTATTATGGTGCAATAAAGGCACTTAAAGGCATAAGTTTTGAGGTAAAGGCGGGGACAATTGTTACTCTCATTGGCGCAAATGGTGCAGGGAAAACAACAACATTGAGGACGATTTCAGGACTTGTAAGACCACGGGTAGGAGAAATCTTCTTTAAGGATATTGATATTACCCGGAAGGAGCCACATGAGATTGTATCAATGGGGATTGTGCATGTTATGGAGGGAAGAAGGGTGTTTCCTGATTTGACTGTAAAAGAGAACCTTCTCCTTGCTTCCTGGACATTAAGGGATAAAAAAAGGCAGAAAGAGAAACTCGAAGATGTCTATGAACTTTTTCCGAGGTTAAAAGAGCGTGAAGGCCAACTTGCAGGTACTCTTTCAGGTGGGGAACAGCAGATGCTTGCCTTTGGTAGGGCACTTATGGTCGATGCGGACCTTGTTATGATGGATGAGCCTTCTATGGGACTTGCACCAGTCCTTGTTGAGGAAATTTTTGATACGATTTTAAAGATAAATAAGGAAGGAAAAACAGTTTTGCTTGTAGAGCAGAATGCGGAAATGGCGCTTGAAATTGCACATTATGCCTATGTGCTTGAAGTAGGGAATATTGTCTTTGAGGGGCCCTCCCGTGTTGTTAGGGAAGACCCGAAGGTAAAAGCGGCCTATCTTGGCGCATAGTTTTAAAAGAAGGGAGCACATCCAAAATTTCCGTATTGTATTTTTTAACTTTTTGCTATAATATGAATAGAGTATGGAAGATTTTCTGTGTATTTTCACTTTTAAGGGAACTATGGCGCCCTGGTGTTTTCTGGGCATTATTATTGTAGCACTAACTAAATGTGTAGCAAAGGGACTCTTAAAGGGGTCCCTATATTTATTTATGGAGGTATGTGATGAGGGTTTTGGTCATTAATCCAGGTTCAACATCTACTAAAATTGCAGTATTTGAAGACGGCACTTCGCTTTTAGAGAAGACGATCAGACACTCTTCAGAGGAGTTGAAGGATTTTAAAAGAATCATTGATCAGTACGATTTCAGGGTAAAGGTTATTGAGACAGAGTTAAATGCAAATGGATTTAAGTTGGAAGACTTTGATGCCTTTGTGGGTCGTGGTGGACTTCTTCATCCTATCGAGTCGGGCACATACAGGGTAAATGAGGCGATGGTTCAGGACCTTAAAGAATGCAGGTATGGTGAGCATGCCTCAAATCTTGGTGCAATTATTGCCTATAACCTTGGAGAGATTGCTAAAAAACCTGCCTACATTGTAGACCCCGTTGTTGTTGATGAGATGGAACCTCTTGCAAAATATTCGGGACTGAAGGGCATTGAGAGAAAGTCAATCTGGCATGCATTAAACCAGAAGGCAGTTGCAAGAAGGGCTGCAAAAGACCTTGGGAAGAAATACGAGGAGGTAAATCTTATTGTTGTTCACCTCGGTGGCGGTATTTCTATTGCAGCACACAAAAAAGGAAGAACTGTTGATGTAAATAATGCGCTTAATGGCGATGGACCTTTTGCACCAGAAAGAGCAGGAGGACTTCCTACAATAAGCCTTGTTGACCTCTGTATGAGTGGAAAATACACATATGAAGAGATGAAAAAACTCCTTGCAGGTCATGGTGGTCTTGTGTCACACCTTGGAACGAATAGTGCAATGGAAGTAGAAGAGCGGATTAAGAAGGGCGATACCTATGCGAAACTTGTATATGAAGCAATGGCATATCAAATTGCAAAAACAATTGGAGAAATGGCAACAGTGCTCAAAGGGAGAGTTGATGCAATTGTTCTCACTGGCGGCCTTGCAAATTCTTCAATGCTTACAAACTGGATTAAGGAGCATGTGAGTTTTATAGCAAAAGTGCTCATTTATCCAGGCGAAGATGAAATGCGTGCGCTTTTGGAAGGGACATTGCGTGTGCTAAAGGGAGAGGAAAAAGAGAAAATTTATGAAAGAATTTGATGTAAGAAAACTTTTGGGAAAAGGGACACAGATAGTTACAGGGCGAATTGGTTCTGGTAAGACTGAAATTGCCATCAATCTTGCAATAAAATTGAAAAGCCTCGGAATCCCCGTTAAACTCTTCGATATGGATATCGTTAAGCCATATGTGAGGATTAGAGATGTTGTCCACGAACTTTCTCCTTATGCGCTTGACCTTGTCCTTCCACCACCATTAACAAGAGCACTTGATGTCCCTGTTTTTCCTGCGGATGTTATTTCTCAACTTATGGATAAGGAATCCTACCATGTTTTGGATGTTGGAGGGGATGCATATGGTGCAGGCAGTATTGCTCAATTCAGAAAATTTTTTGAGGATTCATATCATATGCTTTTTGTTGTGAATACGAGAAGACCGTATACTGAAACAAAAGAACAGATCCTTAAAGAGATAGAGACTATTGAGAACTCTTCAAAACTCAAAGTAACATATCTTATCCTGAATACAAATTTGCGATGGGAAACAACAGGTGAAATTATAAAAGAAGGCTTTTCAATACTAAATGAAGTATCCAGGGAACTTTCAATCCCAATCCTTTTTGGTTGCGTTGATGAGTCAAAATTGTCTTTAATGGATTCTCTTGATGTGGATGTATTTCCACTCAAGTTATTTATAAGTCCAATTCCAATATAAGGAGGTTAGTTTAATGGAGCCAAAAGTAGTTATTGACGAAGAGAGGTGCAAAAGTTGTGGCCTCTGTGTAAGTGTCTGTCCAAAGCATGTATTAAGGATCTCAAACAAGATCAATCTTAAAGGGTACCACCCAGTCGAACTTTTTGATAACGAAGGTTGTATCTCTTGTGGTTTCTGTTACATTATTTGCCCTGACAAGGCAATTGTTGAAGTGAGAAGACCTGAGAAGGTCGGAACTTAATGGAGGTTTTTATGGGAGAAAGAATACTGATGAAGGGTGCAGAGGCAGTTGCTGAAGCAGCGATAAGGGCAGGTGCACAGATTTTCTTTGGCTATCCAATTACGCCACAAAATGAAAGCCCAGAGTATTTCTCAAGAAGAATGCCAGAGGTGGGGCGTAAGTATGTGCAGGCAGAAAGTGAAGTTGCAGCAATTAATATGGTTTATGGCACAGCATGTACAGGGACACGTGTAATTACTACATCCTCAAGTCCCGGTATAAGCCTTATGCAGGAGGGCTTTAGTTACATTGGAAATTCGAATGTCCCATGTGTTGTCGTTAATGTTATGCGTGGTGGTCCTGGTCTTGGAAATATTGCACCTGCGCAGGGAGACTATTTCCAGGCAACAAAGGGTGGAGGGCATGGTGATTATCATTCTATTGTCCTTGCACCTCATACAGTGCAGGAAGAGTGCGACCTTATGTACGATGCATTTGAACTTGCAGAGAAGTACAGGATTATGGTTGTTGTGATTTCTGATGGGCTATTAGGTCAGATGATGGAGCCAGTTGAATTCAAAGAATGGGTCGATGTAAGCAAATTTAAAACACCTGATTGGGCACTTGTTGGAAAAGGCGACAGGCCCAGAAATCTTATAAGTTCATTTGATCTCGGGCCAGAAGGTCTTGAAAAGATGAACCTTGCCTTGCAGGAGAAATACAGAAAAATTGAGGAGAATGAAGTAAGATATGAACTGTATAAGATGGAGGATGCGGAGTATGCACTTACTGGTTTTGGCACTGTTGCAAGAATAATGAAGACGACTGTCAAAATGTTAAGAGAAAAAGGCATAAAGGCAGGTTTAATAAGACCAATTACTGTATGGCCGTTCCCGTATAAGGTGTATGAGGAATTTGCAGATAAAGTAAAGTTCTTCTTTGATGTGGAGATGAACGAAGGGCAGATGCTCGAGGATGTAAAACTTGGGGTAAATGGTAAGAAGCCTGTCCTCTACTATGGAAGGCTTGGCGGTATTGTGCCAACAGCAGAGGAAATATACAAGCAATTTAGACTTCATGTAGGAGGTTGCTAATGAAACTTATATATAAAGCACCAGAGACATTTACAAAGAAACCGACAACCTATTGCCCTGGTTGTACTCATGGGGTTGCTCATCGTATCGTTTCGGAACTTTTGGAAGAGATGGATCTTGTAAAGAAGGCTGTTATTGTTTGGCCAGTTGGGTGTGCAGTTTTTGGATATGACTTCATAGATACTGATGCAACAGTTGCAGCACACGGAAGGGCATGCGCAATGGCAACAGGCATAAAAAGAGCGCACCCCGAAACCTTTGTTATCACATATCAAGGCGATGGTGACCTTGCATCCATTGGTATGGCAGAGACAGTGCATGCAGCAGCAAGAGGAGAACTTATATCAACTGTCTTTATCAACAATGGTAACTTTGGTATGACTGGAGGGCAGATGGCGCCTACGACTCTTATTGGACAGGTCACTACAACTTCGCCCTATGGAAGAAAGCCTGAATTAAACGGTTTTCCAATTCATGTCCCTGAAATGCTTGCAACACTTGATGGCCCTGCGTATCTTGCGAGGGCTGCGCTTGATTCTCCACAGCACATCATTCAGGCAAAGAATTTTATAAAGAAGGCATTTAAGGCGCAATTGCTGGGTCTGGGTTATTCCCTTGTTGAACTTGTTTCAACATGTCCAACAAACTGGAAGATGACTCCAGTTGAGGCAATGGAGAGGGTAAGGAAAGAAGTTCTTCCCGTATTTCCAATTGGTGAATTCAAAGTGGTAAAGGGGGTTGAATAACATGGAAAAAGGAGTGGTTATAGCAGGTTTCGGTGGTCAGGGCGTAATGCTTGCAGGAGAAATCCTCGCAGAGGCAGGGAAAGATGAAGGGAAATATGTAACATTTCTTCCATCTTATGGACCAGAGCAGAGAGGTGGGACTGCAAACTGTCATGTGATTGTTTCAGATGAAGAAATTGCCTCTCCTGTAATTGATAGACCAGAGGCTGCAATAATACTTAACCTTCCATCCCTTGACAAATACGAACCATTGATGAAGGAAAACGGCATTATGATTCTCAATAAAACTCTTATTCCAAGAGAAGTAAAAAGAGGCGATGTCCGAGTCCTCCAGATCGATGCACACGGTGTTGCAAAAAAACTTGGGTCTGAAAAGGTTGTTAATATGATTCTTCTTGGGGCATATGTGGAGGTAGAAAAACCAGTCTTGCTTGAATCGGTAAAGGAAGCCCTAAAAAAGTATCTTACAGGAAGAAAGGCGGAACTCCTCGAGGTTAACATAAAGGCAGTTGAAGAAGGAAGTAAAATTGCAAAGGACTTTTTAGGAGGTTAGGGTGAAGGTAGTAAAACCTGAAGAATTAAAGCCGGAAGCAGTTGAATTTAATGGGGCATATATTCCTGGCGTGACTATTCGGTGGCTTATTAAAAGGGAAGATGGGGCAGAGCATTTTGCAATGAGGTATTTTGAACTCGAGCCTGGTGCTGTCATTCCCGAGCACCACCATGAGTGGGAACACGAGATCTTCATCCTTCAAGGAAAACTCATTATAACTGAGGGAACAGAGGAGCGTGTAGTTGAGAGTGGCACTGCTGTGTTCATAAAGCCAAATGCGCCTCACTCGTACAAAAATATTGGTGATACAAAAGTCTTAATGCTCTGCGTTATTCCCTATTTAAAACTCTAAGATGGATTTTGTGGGGAAATCCGTCTTGGTTGTAGGTGGCTCTTCTGGGATTGGGAGGGCCACCTCCTTACTTTTAAAAAGCCTTGGAGCACATGTCCTTGCAACAGGGAGGAGTGACACTCATATTGAGGAAACGCTTAAATTAGATCCGGGAATTTCTTTTCTTAAGGCATCCCTCCCCGAAGATAGTAATAAGGTTGTAAATTGGGTAAGAAAAAGTGTAGATACGCTTCACGGTGTTGTGTTTTCTCAGGGTATTATCTATACCGAGCCATTTGAAACATTTAGGGACCACGAACTTGAGGAAATGTGGAAGGTAAATGTTGAATCTTCCTTTAAGATTTTGCGTGACCTACTCCCACTTTTTAAAGAAGGGGGAAGTGTTGTTTTTATGTCTTCTATTGATGCGTATTTTGGAGAGACTGCCCCTTCTTCTGGCTATGCACTAACAAAGGCTTCTTTAATTGGTTTAACAAATGCCCTTGCATTTGAATTGGGAAAGTATAAAATAAGAGTTAATACTATTTTACCAGGGCTTATAAGGACACATATGACGGAAGACTTTTTTAAAAGCGAATTTGATAGAGAAAGAAGTGAATTTTTAAAGAGAGTGCCTCTTGGACGGGTTGGAGACCCTACAGAAGTTGCAAAACTCATTGCATTTTTATTGTCGGATGACTCATCCTATATTACGGGTGATAGCATTTTTATGGATGGAGGGTACCACATAGGATGAAATTTTTTCATATTGCAGATCTTCATATTGGCTTTCCTCTGAAGAGTGGTGAGGACAATTTTGATTATGGAAAAGTCCTCCAGTTCATTAAAGAAAAGGGGGAGGAGTTTAGAGTTGATTTAGTTGTTATTGCAGGGGACATATTCCACAGGAGAGACCCCGATCCGTATTTGCAAACTCTCTTTGCACAGTTTGTTTCCTCCGTTATTACGAATGGTATTGAAGTACTTATTGTTACAGGGAATCATGACGGTGCGCTATTTAGAGAACGTAGTATCCATTTTGATGTCTATCGAACGCTCCATTTTCCTCACATTTATATAAGCAAAAGACCAGAAGTTTTTAAGATAAAAGGCGTGAATTTCATTACGCTCCCATATCCATTCAAGCAAAATATCCTTTCAAAGGAAGAGTACAAAGAAAAAAGCGAAGAAGAAGTCCTTAATATATTGAATTCAAGGCTAATGAGTATTATAGATAAACTCCTTTTAGAAGTGGGGGATGGAAGAAATGTCCTTGTGGGACATATTCCGATTTCTGAGGGGATTATAGGAAGTGAGCAATACATAAACTTTGCAAGAGACCCAACTCTTTCTCTGGAAGAACTTGATAGGAAAGACTTGGATTACTTTGCATTGGGTCATCTTCATAAGAGACAGGTTCATAAAAGTAAAAAGTACGGTCATCTCTTTGTCTACCCTGGCTCTCTTGATAGAATTGATTTCGGGGAGGAGGGGGATGAAAAGGGGTTCTATGTTGTAGAGATTTCTCACGATGGCAGTATCAATCTTAACTTTATAGAGAACCCTTATGCACGTTCTTTCTATACAATTTATATTAAAGACGATGCATCTTTTGATAGTATAGATATGGAGAAAGCAAGGCATTCAATTACCCGAATTGTAGTTCAAGGGGAGATTGAAAATGAAATGTTATTAGCAAACCTTGTAAAAGAACTCACAAAAACTGCGTATGCATTTGCAGGCATAGAAGATAGAAGAGTTCCGATGTTTGTGCCAAGAGATGCAGTTTATGAATTCAAAGACCCGATAAAGGCAGTGAGAGAATACATCGATAAGACTGGCGATGAAAGGATAAAAAAGTTAAAGGAAAAAATCATTGCTATTGCAGAGGAGATCTTTTTAAAGCAAGATGAGACATAGGACAGGTATCTCAAATGTTGCTACCCTTATCATTGTAAGCGTTATTCTTCTCAATAGTCTCTCTCTTCTTTCTGTAAACGAACCGCCGAATCCATCCTGTGCGGTGTTAAGGGCAAAATTTGTTGAGGTTGCAAAAAAATACAACATCCCTTCGGTCATCCTTATGGGGATTGCATACACTGAATCTGGCTGGAAACAGTTTGATTTAACAGGCGCACCAATAATTCATACCAATACTGACGGCTCTATTGATATCGGTATAATGCAAATAAATTCAACGGGCCGTTCTGACCTTGACAGGCTTAAGACTGACATATTTTACAATATCGAGGTTGGTGCAAAGATACTTGATAATAAATGGAAAATCACTCCAGCAATAGGCGATTCCGACAGGAATATCCTTGAAAACTGGTATTACGCAATATGGGCGTATAATGGTTTCTCTTATACAAATCATCCTCTAAATCCACAGGGAAGGCACTATCAGGATAAGGTTATCGATAACATTGGGAAACTCATCATTGGTGACGATGGGCAGCCGCTCTGGACTCCAGTTAAGATTACAAAGCCCGACCCAACAAAGATAACAAATCCACCTTCCTATATTGATACTCCTACACCATACCACTTTGGCGACCTTTACGAGAACCCAACCGATAATGCACGCATTGTGCAAGCAAATACCGACCTTATTATGCAAACAAAAACGGACACACACCTTCAATTTCTCATACAGAATGTTGGCACATCAACATGGCAACCTTCAATTTTTTCAAATCCATACTCTGTGAAACTTACGCTTGTATCAAACAACACAAAAATCGAAAAAACAATTCCCATAGGAAGTAAAGTTCAACCTGGGGAGACATACCTTTGTGATTTTGTTGTAAATGTAGATAATCCTTCCACTTACGATGCAACCATAGAGTTTTATAACGGAGGGAATACCTTTGGGCAGAAAGTTAAAACGAGTATTACTTTTGAAGACTTTGATTTTTCGGATCTGAATAGTGGGAATATTACAACCTCAAACCACACGATAAATCTTTCATACAAAACGAATCTTACGGACAATTTTATCCCCTACCTTTTTGTAAAATATATAAATAATGGCTCGGTTTTATCTACCGATTTAACTACAGGCAGTATCGACAACGGCGTTATGAACTTCTCGTTTTTGCCAAATTTCAAAGTGCCTTCAAGTGTGACGGTTGAAGCATATCTATCTTTCTCTACTTCTCAAAATCTCACAAGCACTTTTTCCTACTTCTACAAAGGCACATACTCAGTTTCTTTCAATTCTGTAGATGGCATAATAATTGATTCTTATCCTGATGCTATGATTTCAGTTGATGGCACTAATACAAATTTAAAAACACGTGCATTTGTTCCATTAACGCAAGGTGCACACACGATA
>Ga0078972_1012990_pt1 | contig 14004 bp, 12 predicted proteins | sample YelNatPaOPGAMG01_FD_67568 | JGI IMG/M metagenome (GOLD analysis project Ga0078972, IMG submission 67568) | Hot spring thermophilic microbial communities from Obsidian Pool, Yellowstone National Park, USA - OP-RAMG-01 (SPADES assembly) (version 2) | ecosystem: Environmental > Aquatic > Thermal...
TCCCGACACCGGCCAAGGGCACCAGCCTGGCTAGAGAAGAGGACAGGGCAAGCAGCAGCGCGGGCAAGGACTGGTGGGAAGCGATCGACTCGGCGACGTCAAGCAGCGCCTCGGAACGGGCAGACAGAGCATCGGAGGTCATCGACAGTGCCTTCCCTTAACCTCTGTGCCCGCAAGGCACATAACAAAGCCTCAGTGTAGCACAGGAAGGGCTCGTAGACGCCGACTTGCTAAGGTTCCGGCTCAGCGGCAAATGGAGAGCGTGCGTTCTCCGTTAGTGAGTATTCCGCCCTTCGGGCGGGGATTTTCAAGGCATGGGGGGTCTTTCGATCCGATGGAGTTTGGAAGGGGCGCAGGGTTGTGTCCGCGCGCCCCAGCCTCATCGTCTCGATGAGCCCGCCAGGCTATCCCTCGGCAGGGTTGCGTCCCCGCAGAGTCCGCTTCCGTTTCACCTGGCAAAGCCATTGGAACCCGACTTCTCATGCCGCCTGTTGACGGCGCAGCTGCCGCTGCCACCGCGTCTCCTCCAACTTGCGGCCGCGGGATTTGTGCCAGCGCTCGATTTTGCCGTTCGATTGAGGATGGTAGGGCGCCGTGCGCACGTGGGTCATGCCCGCCAGGCGGAGGAACTCCTTGAAGTCCCGGGCCATGAACTGCGGCCCGTTGTCGGAGATGATCCGCGGCTTGGCCTTCGACCAGCGCCGCACGAAATCCACAATCTGATCGCGCACGTCGTGCGGCGCCCAGACCCCGGTCAGAGTTCCCCAAGACTTTTTTTAGCGCGACATGCTCCTCCATCAGCTCGGCCAGCACCTCATCCTTGCGCTGGAGCTTCTTCTCCAGGTACTCGATCCGCTCCTGCTCCGCCTGGTGGTTGACCCGCACCTTGCTCTGGAAGGCCGCCGCGCCGTTCTCAAAAAACTCCTTCTGCCAGCGGTAGAAGACGGTCGGCTGCAACCCCAACTCGTCGCAGAGCTTCGAGACCGGCTCCTGTTCCAGCAAATGGCGACTCAAAATGGCGACCTTCTCTTCAGCGGTGTAGTGCTTTCGTTGTTGTTTCACGCGTCCTCTCCGTGATCTTAACGGAGGAACGCTGTCTCCATTTCCAAATGAGCCGGGGAATTACCACCAACCCGGCTGGCGCACCACACAACGGTTGCTCGGAAAGCGGGCGCAAAAGGCATGTTAATGCCCGCTTCTTCAACTTGCAGAAAATGGCGGGCAATCCGAAAAGCATTGGGAGATGACGCGGTCGCCATCCGCCGCTGGGGCCGGTGCGCCCGGAGCTTGCAGTTGGGGGCAAAGATTCCTTGGTACGATAAGCCTTGCATTCGGGGAGCGGCCTCGGGGCGGTTCCGCGACTGCAATCTTACCTGGAGAGGCTACACATGAAGACCGCTTCTTACCTGCTTGCCTTCCTCGCCCTCTTCGCTTTGGCCGCCGGTTATACCCAGCAGCAAGCGCGCCCGTCGTGGTTTGCTTTTCAGCCCGCCAAGGACGACTTCCAGCCCAATGCGCTCGATTGCAGCGGGTTCATCGAAGCGCCCACCGGCAAGCATGGCTTCCTCACCGTCCGCGGCGACCGCTTCGTGTTCCAGGACGGAACGCCGGTCCGCTTCTTTGGCGCGCAGATGAACATCTTCCAGCGGCCCCAGCTCGACTACGCCATCCAGCGGATGCGCCGCCAGGGAATCAACATCACCCGGCTGCACGGGCTGGAATTCCTCAACGACCGCGCGGGCAAGACCGCGTTCGACTACAGCGCCTCCGGCTGGGACCGGCTGGATTACCTCATCCACAAGCTGGGCGAAAACGGCATCTACATCATCCTCGACGTCAGCTACCCGCTCACCTTCCAGTTCAAGCCCGGCGACAACGTCCCCGGCCTTCCCGAAGGCGGTCCCGCTTCTCACTCCCAGTTCATCAACGAACGGGCCAAGGCCATTCTGCACCAGCGCATGCGGGACGTCTTCACCCATCTCAACCCGTATACGAAGAAAAGATACGCGGACGACCCGACGATCGCCATGGTGGAGGTGCTTAACGAGGACTCGCTGTTTTGGGGAACTATCGCTGAGCCGTTCCGAACCGAACTCATGCAGAAGTTCCAGCAATGGCTCCGGAAGAAGTACCGCGACAATGCAGGTCTCATCAAGGCTTGGTCGATCAACGGCCGCTCGCCCCTGGCAGAAGGAGAGGGGATCGAGCCCGGCCAGAAGCTGGCGCTGTACCCCAACGCCGGCTTTACGGAGCGGGCGTTGAAAGACAACCCGGAGCGGCTCCGGCGAGGCCTGGACCAGCTCCGCTTCTACTATGAGCTGGAAGACGCCTTCTGGACCGAAAGCCGAAAGGTGCTGCGCGCAGCCGGAGTGAGGGTTCCTATCGCCGGCACCAACTGGCAGGGCCACGGTTTCCCCACCCGGATCCACATGCTGACCCAGAGCCGTTTCGACTACATCGACCGGCACGGCTACTGGGACCACCCGCAGGGCGAAGGCAACTTAAAGTGGCGGATCGAGACGGCCAGCTTCCACAACCTCCCGATGGTGAAGGCGGTGCACCCCAGCCAGGACGTCATCCAGTATCTCGGCGTCGGGAATCTGGTGACCGAGAAAGCCTGGGAGCAAGTCTTGGGGAAACCCATGACGATCAGCGAATGGAACACTTGCCTGCCGAACGAGTATTCACTCGAAGGCACGGGCCTGATGACCGCCTACGGCTTGATGCAGGGCTGGGACGGAAGCATGCAGTTCGGCTACTTCAGCCCCGATTTCCGCGAGGCGCTGGGCAGCGGCTCCTTTGACCTGTTCGGCAACCCGCCACAGATCCTTCAATTCCCCGCCGCAGCGATGATGTGGCACCGGCAGGACGTGCGCGAAGCGCCTCTGGCGGCCGAATCCCTCTACACCCCGGAGACGGTGTTCGAATGGAGCGAGGACCGCAAGCCGGTCCCGCTGGCGGCTGCGCTCGTGGGCAAGGTGGGCTACCGGTTTGTGGGGCAACCGCGCAAGCCGGTGGTTCAGGACATCAGCAAGCACTGGGAGCCGGATAAGCTGCGAGCGCGCTCTCTGACCGGGGAGCTGAGCTGGGACGCACGCTACGGCGTGGTTCACGTGGATACGCCGCGCTCGCAAGCGGTCATCGGATTCCTCTCCACGCAGGGCCATATTCTACGCGACGTGCGGCTGATGAGCCCCAACCGCTTCGGCGCGGTCTACGTGACGGCGGTCTCAGGCCGCGAGCCGGTCGCCACGGCGCGCCGCCTGCTTGTGACCGCAGTGGGACCGGCTCGCAACACGGGCATGGAATACGAGAAGACCGAGAAGATGTCGCGCATGGGGCCCGTGTGGCGCCTGAAGTCGGCGGGGAAAGGCCCCGCTTTATTGGAAGCCATCACGGGCGAGCTGAGGATCCGGAATGTTCACGCCGGTTCCATGAAAGCCTGGACCCTGGATGCCACCGGGAAGCGGCGCGCGCAAGTCCCGGTCGCGGCCGAACAGGGCGTTCTCAAGTTAACGCTGCGCCCAGAGCATGAGGCGGTGTACTACGAACTGGCGCTCGAGTAGAGCGTCCGGCCACCGGCGCCCGAGGCCGTTAGAGGCTGTTGCGGCCTACTGCGGTTTCTTGACGCCGTAAGCAATCTCGCCTTCGCGCGGCTGGGGCCAGGGCGCCTGCGTGAACAGGCCGCCATCCACATAGAGCGTCTGGCCAGTAATAAAGGATGCCTTGTCGCTCGCCAGGAACACCACCGCGTGGGCGACGTCTTCGACCGTGCCGACCCGCCGCAAGGGGGCCAGCGAACCCCAGACCTCGGCGTAGTCCGGCGTCTCCTGGAGCGTCCTTTCGATGAGGATCGCGCCGGGCGCCACGCAGTTCACGCGGATCCCGTAGGGGCCGAGCTCGACGGCCGCCGACATCGTGAGGTTGTCCAGTCCGCCCTTGGACGCGGTGTAATCCACAAGATAGGGGAACGGGACCTTGTTGCAGCCGGAACCGATATTGATGATCACTCCGCCCCGGCCGCGCATCATGCGGGCGGCGGCTTGCGTACACAGAAACGCGCCCTTCAGATTGGTGCTGTGCACTCGGTCCCAGTCCGACTCCTGAAGATCCAAGAGCGAACACCAGGTTTGCACGCCTGCGTTATTCACCAGCAGGTCCAACGCGCCGGTCTCGGCCTGAACCAGATCGAACATAGCTCGCACCTGCCGGCTGGAACCTACATCGGCCTGGACCACCCAAGCCCGGCGGCCGAGCTCACGGACACGGCTGGCCGTCTCCTGAGCCCCCGCTTCGTCGTGGCCGTAGTTCACGAACACATCCCAACCATCCGCAGCCAGGCCGTAGGCGATGCCCCGGCCCACTCCTTTGCTGGCTCCCGTCACTAAAGCGATTTTCGCCATGCCTCACCTCTCATCGGTTGTAAGCTAAACCCGCCCCGCCTTCCACTCCTGGCTGTCGAACACGCTCCGGACCGCCTGGACGGTCTGCTCGACCTCGGCTTCGCCATGAGCGGCGCTGACGTAGAAGCGCCCGTCCGGCAGGGAATAAATCCCCCGGTCCAACATAGCATGCAGGAACCGCCGCAAGCTCTCCCGGTCATCCCGGAGGGTAGTCCCAACAGACATCGCAGGCGCGGTTGGCGTCGAAGCAACATTTGGCTCTTCGTACGGAACTTGCTGTCCGTGCGACGACCGACCGGCCCGGATCATTGGCGGCTTCACGGAACCAAGCGGCCGACGAAACAGGAAATCACGGCAGGAAATGAAAAGGGGCACGGGGCTGCCACCCACACGAGGATAGTGGCGGGCGCAGGGCGGAGGCTCACAAATTGCGCGCATGGAACAAGCGAATGCCTGGAAGCACACACCATAAGAGCAGTCTGTGAGGATGGCTCGGGCGCAAGCCTGGGGACTTACGCAACTGAGGCGGGCACGCTGGTCCAGGGCGGACGCATTGGTCCGTCCCTACAGGGCTGTTCTTGCTGGTTGGTTGGTTCTACTGGGCTGTTCTTTCTGCCTTTCGGCTCCTTGCTGAGCTGGTTGCTGGTTTCGATTGCCTCTTTGTTTTGTTTAAGTTGGGAGGCCTCCCCCGCCTGCTCACCCCCGGCGGCCGGCTTCAGGGACCGGAGCTCACCCCCATCCGGTGAGGGCTGTGGCTGTAGGCGTCGGCGCTGTTGCCCGGGACTTTCGCCGTCCGCAGTGCGGGCCCCCACGAGGGCGTCAGCCGCACCTTTCACTTTCAACATACAAGACAACAGCAAGAGGAGAGGAAAGGGTGAGTTGGCAAGTGGTTGAAAAGGAATGGAAAAAGTTTTGGGCAACGTTGTGACTGGGGGTGGGAGGCCACAGGAAAAACAAACCACAGAGGACACGGAGAAGGCAAACCACAGAGGGCACGGAGGACACGGAGATGGGAAGAGAGGGGGCGGACACATTGGTCCGTTCCTACATCAACGGGCGCTGGCGTGGGGCTGACATATTGGTTCACGCCCACATCATAGGGCGCTGGCGGGGGGCTGGCACGCTGGCCGGCAGCGGGCTGGGTCTGTGGTGAGAGCACCTGGTGGCAGAGTCCGATTCCGGCTGCGGCGCGATTGAGTTACCATCGCACGAGTATGGATAAATCCAGAACCAGCAAGCCGCCGATCTCGGAAAAGGTCGCCATCGCCGGGACAGGAAGGGTGGCCCAGGCGATGGGACGGTTGCTGGCAGAGAAAGGTGCGGCGGTGGTGGCCGTTGGGGGCCGGAATCCGGAGCGGGCCCGCGCCGCGGCGGCCTTCATCGGCCGGAAGATCGCAGCCGTTCCGATTGCTGCGTTGCCCCAGCACGCCCAGAGGATCCTGGTGGCGGTCGCGGACCATGCGATTGAGGAAGTGGCGCGGGTCCTGGCCGGCGCTGGAATGCGTCAAGGAATCGTGCTGCACACCTGCGGAGCAATGGGCGCCGAGGCGCTGCGGCCGCTGGCCGAGGCGGGCGTTTCCTGCGGGACGATCCATCCCCTTCAGAGCCTGGCCAGCGCTCGCCAAGCCTTGGGGAGCTTGCCCGGCAGCGTGTTCGCCATCGATGGAGACCCGGCGGCCTTGGCCTGGGCACGGGAGCTGGCTCTGAAACTAGGCGGCAGAGCGGTCGAGATCCCGCCGGAACGGCGTCCGTTGTACCACGCAGCGGCGGTGATGGCGGGCAACTACGTCATCGCCTTGATCGATGCGGCTGCTATGCTAATGGTTGCGGCCGGCTTCGACCCAATGGCCGGGCGGCGGGCGCTGGGGCCGCTTGTGGAGACCAGCGTGGCGAACGCGCTGCGCGAAGGGACGGCTGAGGCGCTCACCGGGCCGGTCCAGCGCGGCGACGTGGAGACGGTGAGCTGCCATCTGGAGGCGCTTCGCTCCGCGCCGGAGACGGTCCAGCAACTGTACCGCGCCGCCGGTCTCCATGCGGTGCAGGTGGCGCTGCGGCGAGGATTGGCGCCGGAAAAGGCGGCGGCGCTGGAGGCGCTGTTCCGCACACACGGCGGTGAACATGCCTGAACATAGCAAGCGCCTGCGGGCGCCGGACTTAATCGGGAAAAAGAAACGCGGCGAGAAGATCGTGATGCTGACGGCCTACGACGCGACCATGGCCCGCATCTTCGACGACGCCGGAGTGGATTGCCTGCTCGTCGGCGACTCGCTGGGCAACGTAATTCTCGGCTTTGACACGACTCTGCCCGTGACGCTGGAGGCGATGGTGCACCATACGGCGGCGGTGGGCCGCGGCGCAAGCCGGGCGCTGGTCGTGGCCGACATGCCATTCCTCAGCTATCAGGTAAACACCGAAGAGGCGGTGCGCAACGCCGGGCGGCTGATGCGCGACGGCGGCGCCGGCGCCGTCAAGCTGGAAGGCGGGCGGCCGGTATTGGATGCCGTACGGCGGATGGTGGAGATCGGCATCCCCGTCATGGGACATTTGGGGTTGCTGCCGCAATCGGTGCATCAGTTGGGCGGCTACCGGCGGCAGGCGACGCGCAGCGAGGAGGCGCGCAAGCTGATCGACGACGCCCTCGCCCTGGAGGAAGCCGGCGCGTTCGCTGTAGTGTTGGAGATGATCCCTCCGGAAGTCGCCGGAGAAGTGACGGCTAAGCTGCGGATTCCAACCATCGGCATCGGCGCGGGACCTTATTGCGACGGCCAGGTGCTGGTGTGCTACGACATGCTGGGCCTCTCGCAAGGATTCGTTCCGTCGTTCGTCAAGAAATACGCGGACTGTGGCGAGCAGATGCGGCAGGCGGTGGAGCAGTATGCTCGGGAGGTCCGCGAGGGCCGCTTCCCCGCCCCGCCGCCTCAGGAGGAGAAGGCGTGAGCGGCGCGCAGTTATTCCGCAAGATCGAGGAAATCCGGGAGATGCTGGCGCGCGTCCGCCGCATGGGGGCCACGGTCGGTTTCGTGCCTACGATGGGCGCCTTGCACGAGGGGCACGGGCGGCTCATCGACCTGGCCCGGCGCGAGACCGACTGCGTCGTGGTCAGCGTCTTTGTGAACCCCATCCAATTTGACCGCAAGGACGACCTGGAGAAATACCCGCGGAATCTAGACGCGGATCTGAAGTTCTGCACCGAGCGGAGAGCCGATCTGGTTTTCGCGCCCCCGGTCGAGGAGATGTACCCGGAGGAGCCTAAGACGTTCGTGGAGGTTCGCGGCGTCAGCGACGGGCTGTGCGGGGCCTTCCGCCCGGGGCATTTCCGCGGGGTGGCCACCGTCGTGCTGAAGCTGTTCCACATCGTGGAGCCTCACCGCGCCTATTTTGGAGAAAAGGACGCGCAGCAGTTGGCGGTGATCCGGCGCATGGTGCGTGACCTGAATCTGACCGTTGAGATCGTGCCCGTTCCAACGGTGAGGGAATCCGATGGGCTGGCGCTCAGCTCGCGCAACCAGCGGCTGAGCCCGGAGGAGCGGCGGATCGCCCCGGTGTTGTTCCAGGCGCTGCTGGTGGCGCAGAAGTACATTGCGGCCGGAGAGACCGACCCGGCGGCGGTGAAGGCCGCGGCGCAAGCGGTGCTGGAGCGCCAGCCGGCCTTGCGCGTGGAGTATCTCGAGGTCGTCGATCCCGACGAGATGCAACCTGTGGGACGGATCAACGGTCCGGTGCGGGTGGCGGCTGCGGCCTGGCTGGGCTCGACCCGGCTGATCGACAACCTGCTGTGCGAGCCGGGCGCCGACCCCGAAGTGCGCATGATTCAGTAGACCTGCGCGCTTCAGGCGAGCGCCCGCGGCTACGCCCAGGAGTTCTAAGACCATTGACGGCGCGGTACTATTGCCATCCTGCGGCGGAAGGATTAATATAAGAGCCGTTGGGGATTGAGCCCAGATCAAGGAGGGGTACGATGAGCAAATTCGGAACATGGATCTCGTTGATTCTTCTCGCCAGCTCGGGCGGGTTTTTATTGGCGCAGCAGGGCGCCTCTGATGACGAGCAAATCCCGGTGATTATCGGGTTCCGCAGCACGCCGGGACCGGGCGAGGAAGCGGCGGTGCGGGCCCTGGGCGGCAAAGTGAAACACCGCCACACGCTGGTTCCGGCCATTTCAGCAAAGTTATCCAAGAAGGCGATCGACGCGCTGAAGAAGAACCCCGCCATCACCGCAATTGAACCGGACCTGGATGTGTACGCCCTGGACGAATACGACGCGGTGTGGGGCGTGGTCAAGATCGGCGCGCCGGCGCTGCACAGCGGGGGGAACAGGGGCGCGGGGATCAAGGTCTGCGTGATTGACTCCGGAATCGACACCAACCATCCTGATCTCGCCGACAACTATAAAGGCGGGTACGACTATGTCAACAATGACCCCGACCCTGCCGATGACAACGGGCACGGAACCCACGTGGCGGGGACGATTGCGGCGGTTCTGAATGGGTTCGGCGTCGTCGGCGTTGCGCCCAGCGCGGAGATTTACGCGTACAAGGTGCTTGGAGCAAACGGCAGCGGCAAGTTCAGCGACGTGATCAAAGCCGTTGAGGCTTGCGCCGCGCTGGATGGAACCAAGATCACCAACAATAGCTACGGCTCGAGCAGCGATCCGGGGACCCTGGTGCGCCAGGCCTTCGACAATGCCTATGCGGCCGGAGTGCTCCATGTGGCGGCGGCAGGAAACTCGGGCCGGGCCAATGGGAGCGGAGATACCGTGGGCTACCCCGCGAAATACGATTCGGTGATCGCGGTGGCGGCGACCGACAGCAACAATGTGCGCGCTTCTTGGTCGAGCACCGGCCCCGCGGTCGAGCTCTCCGCCCCCGGCGTAAGCATCTATTCCACCTATCCTGATGACACCTATGCGACACTGAGCGGCACGTCGATGGCCTCGCCTCACGTGGCAGGAGCAGCCGCTTTAGTGTTCGGATGTCTGAGCTCAGACCTGAACGGGGACGGGAAGATCGACAACGTCGATGTGCGGTTGAGAATGCAGCAGACCGCGCAGGATTTGGGCGCCGCCGGCAGGGACAACCTTTATGGTTTCGGCCTTGTGCGTCCGGACTTGGCTTGCGGAACGGTCAGCTCCACTCCGCCCGCGGCGCCTTCCAACTTGCAGTCAACCGCGGTCACGAAGACCAGCATCAGCCTGGCGTGGACCGACAACTCCGATAACGAAACCGGCTTCGAGCTCCAGCGCTGCACCAGCACTTGCGTGATCCTGTCGCTGCCGGTCAATACGGCCAGCTACACGGATACGGGGCTGAACAGGAACACGGCTTACACCTACCAAGTCCGCGCCGTGAACTCGGCTGGGCCGTCAGCTTGGTCAAATTCCATCACGGTAAAGACGGCGAAGTAGACCGGCCGGGGCGAATCCCTGGCGCTTCGAGAGCTGGGACGGGCATGCCAGTGGGGCTTTCTCCCCGGCTGGTGACGCACCACGCAGGGGAGGTGGCGCCGGTAAGCCGGTTGGGCGATAATTGGCGCATGCGGGTCTTGATTCCCTTGCTGCTTTGCGGCGCGCTCCTCACTGGCTGCGCATCGCGGAAGAAAGTCTTCCCTTACGCGTACGACCAGCACGATTTTCCCAACGGGCTGCGGCTCATCACGGTCCCAACGGACTACCCCGGGGTGGTCGCGCTGTTCATCGTGGTGCAAGCGGGCTCTCGCAATGAGGTGGAGCCGGGCAAAAGCGGCTTTGCCCACCTGTTCGAGCACATGATGTTCCGGGGCACGCCGCAAAATCCACCGGAGAAGTACGAGGCCATCCTGAAGGAGGCAGGCGCCGCCTCCAACGCCTATACCACAGACGACCATACGGCTTACCACACCACCTTCTCCAAGGAGGACTTGGAGAGAATCCTGGGCTTGGAGGCGGACCGCTTCCAGAACCTCCAGTATCCCGAGGCCGTCTTTCGCACGGAGGCGCTGGCGGTGCTGGGCGAGTACAACAAGAACAGCGCCGCGCCAACCCAGAAGCTCTACGAAGTCCTCCGGGATACGGCCTTCGACCGCCACACCTACAAGCACACGACCATGGGCTTCCTGAAAGACATCCAGGACATGCCCAATCAGTACGAGTACAGCCGGCAGTTTTTCAGCCGCTACTACCGTCCGGAGTACACGACCATCATTGTGGTGGGCGATGTAGAGCGCAAGCAGGTGCGCACCCTGGTCGAGAAATACTGGGGCAATTGGCAGCGGGGCAGCTATCAAGCTGAGATCCCGGCTGAACCACCTCCTGCCGGGCCCCGGAGCAACCATATCGATTGGCCGACCCCGACCTTGCCCTGGATCGCCGTGGCTTTCCGTGGCCCGGCTTATTCAGACAACGAGCCGGACCAGGCCGCCCTGGATGTGATTTCCTTCCTTGGATTCTCGCCTAGCTCCGAGTTGTACCAGAAGCTGTACATCGAGGAGCAAAAGGTGGACGTCTTAGAGGCGGAGAACCCTGACCGGGTGGACCCGTACTTGTTCACGGTTTTCGCGCGCGTGAAGCAGAAGGCCGACATGAATTACGTCCAGCAGCGCATCCTGGCGACATTTCAGCGTTTCCGGGAGCAGCCAGTGGACCGGCAGCGGCTCGAAGCCGTGAAACGGCATCTGAGGTACCAGTTCGCATTGAGCCTGAACAACAGCCAGTCAATTGCCGGCACGCTAGCCCGCTACATTGCGCTCCGCCGGACGCCCGAGACCATCAATCGCCTTTACGGCCAATACGAAAAGATTACCCCCTCAGACATCCAAACAGCAGCGCGGAAGTACTTCACGGAGAAAGGGCGGGTGATCGTAACCCTAACCGGGGAGGCTGGGAAATGAAACGGAAGATTGCAGTGCTCGCTCTTACAACCGCCGGCATGCTGTCTGCGCAGCCAAGAATCGTGGAGTTGCCCTCAGAATCGCCCCTGGTCACCTTCCGCCTGGTGTTCCAGACCGGCGCGGCGTCGGATCCCGCAGGCAAGGAAGGCCTTGCGTCGATGACTGCCGCGATGTTGGCGCAGGGCGGCACCCGGGAAATGACCTACAAGCAGATTGTGGATGCGATGTTTCCGATGGCCACTTCCGTCGGGGCCCGGGTGGACAAGGAGATGACGGCGTTCACGGCCGCTACTCATGTCGACAACTTGGAGCAGTTTTACCGGTTGTTCCGGGCAATGCTGCTCGATCCGGGCTGGCGCCAGGAAGACCTCAACCGCTTGAAGGATAACGCCATCAACTACTTGCGAGTAACCCTGCGCGGCAACAACGATGAGGAGCTGGGCAAGGAAGTCCTTTACCTGGATCTCTACCGGAACCATCCTTACGGTTGGCATAACGCCGGAAGGGTTTCCGGATTGCAGAAAATTGCGATCGACGATGTAAAGGAATTCTATAGGCGTAACTACAGTCAGGCAAACCTGACCATCGGCATCGCGGGCGGGTATCCGAAGGACTTTCCGCAGCGTTTACGGAAAGACTTCGCCCAGCTTCCAGCTAAGCCCGCAACTAGCTGGAGTTGGCGGGAGCCAGAATCAGTAAAGGGGATCCGCGTGACCATGGTGGAAAAAGACACGCGCGGGGTCGCAATTTCGATGGGGTTTCCCATTTCCGTGCGTCGTGGACACCCGGACTACCCGGCCCTGCTGGTCGCCACCGCTTGTTTCGGGCAGCATCGCACCAGCGGCGGTCGTCTTTACAGCCGCCTCCGCGAAGCGCGCGGCCTTAACTACGGCGACTACGCCTACATCGAGTACTTTCCGGATGGGATGTACCGGCTGGAACCTGAGCCCAACCTGGGCCGGAGCGGGCAAGTCTTCCAGATTTGGATTCGGCCGGTGGAGCCGGCCACGGCCCACTTCGCCCTCCGAGCGGCACTATGGGAATACGAGAAACTGATTCGGGACGGGCTGAGCCAGGAGGAGTTTGAGCGCTGGCGCAACTTTGTATCCAAGAATGTCAACCTGCTAATGCGGACCAAGAGCGCCGAACTGGGCTACGCCATCGACAGCCTTTACTACGGCATTCCGAACTACAAGGAATACATCCAAAAGAGCTTAGCGAGCTTGACCCGGGAGCAGGTCAATGCCGCCATCCAGCGTCACCTGCAAAAGGACAACATTCAGATCGTCATTGTCGGCAAGGACTGTAAGACACTTCGGACGGCTTTGTTAGACAACCGGCCTTCGCCGATGAAATACAACTCGCCCAAGCCCAAGGAAATCCTGGATGAAGATAAGTTCATCGAGCGATATCGGATTGGCTTGGCGCCGTCCGCTGTCCGGATTGTTCCTGTGGATGAGCAGTTTGAGTGAGCGCGCCGCGCAAGACAACAATTGGGTAAATTTTCAGAAGTTTCTGGATACAAATCTCCGTCCCCCATGTTAGAATAACCTTGAATTGCGTCCCTGGCCTTCAAGGCCATGTGCAAGTTGCGTGCGAGCGGATATGGAACGGGACGGCGACAGGCGTGATGGGCAGCGTTTTGAAATCCGGCAGGAAGTTCGGTATCGGGCGACGATCGGGCGCCGCGAAGTGAGCGGATCGGGCTACACGTTGAACATGAGCAGCAGCGGGATTCTATTCAGTGGAAACCAGCCGCTCTGTGCGAACGCTTGGGTTACGGTCGAAGTGAGCTGGCCTGTATTGCTGGATCAAAGAAAGCCGATCAAGCTTGTCACCCGCGGCAGGGTGGTTCGCGCAGCCGGTGACCTCATCGCCGTTCGAATCCGAGAATGGGAGTTTCGCACGGCTTCGGTCCCGGGCGGCTCCGAACCGCCACAGGATCTACCCGGAGGCAAGCACGCCTCGGGGGCAACCGCCTGAATGCCTTTGAAGCGAGCCCTCGTGCGGACCGCACGGGCATGCGGCCGCGCTCGAGGCTGGGGCGCGTTCCGGGCGGACCTACTGGCCCGAGGCTTCGCTAGGAAGGCCGACCCTGCCGGCGGCAGCCCCCGTCACCCACGGCTTCGTCTTAGCCGGTTGTCCGGGCTCGAGGGCGGCGACTCTCAAACGCTCCGCTGCTTTGCCCCCTGAGCCTCCGCAGACCCGCCGGCTCCCCCAGCCAGCCGCCCTTGGCGGCGTGCGATTGCTCTTGTGCTATGGCTGCCCCGCCCAGCGATGAGGCTCACCCAAAGGACTCAGAAAAGCAAAGGGCCCGGATTGTGGTCCGGGCCCTTCTTCTCATTCGGGCGACGTCCTACTCTCCCACACACTTGCGCGTGCAGTACCATCGGGGCTGAAGGGCTTAACTTCCGTGTTCGGGATGGGAACGGGTGTGACCCCTTCGCTACAGTCACCCAAAACCTGGTGTTCCGGCCGCCGGAGCCGCTCTTGGCGGCCGCCATCGGCCTTCACGAACTTTTCAAATACCGGCGGGGCACGAGATCCCTCAATGCCAGAGGTAAATTTTACGGTCAAGCCGAACGGGCTATTAGTAACGGTTAGCTCAACGCATTGCTGCGCTTACACATCCGTCCTATCAACCTGGTAGTCTTCCAGGGCCCTTCTTAGGGGTTGACCCCCTTGGGAGATCTCATCTTGGGGAAGGTTTCGCGCTTATATGCATTCAGCGCTTATC
>Ga0078972_1012991_pt1 | contig 14002 bp, 12 predicted proteins | sample YelNatPaOPGAMG01_FD_67568 | JGI IMG/M metagenome (GOLD analysis project Ga0078972, IMG submission 67568) | Hot spring thermophilic microbial communities from Obsidian Pool, Yellowstone National Park, USA - OP-RAMG-01 (SPADES assembly) (version 2) | ecosystem: Environmental > Aquatic > Thermal...
AAAGGCTTGTCCTTGCCCTGACAAATGAAGGCGAATGGGTCTTTGATCCTTTTATGGGGGTTATGTCAACGGTAATCGCGGCCCTGAAGCGCAGAAGGCGTTTTGTTGGTGCAGAGATCAACGAGAACTATTACCGGATCGGCCTGGAAAGACTGAACCTTTTTTCCCAGGGTAAGCTCAGACTCAGAGAGATCGGAACGCCAATATATGAGCCGCCAACAAAAACGAAACAAGGTGGGCTTCTGTGAGAAAGGTCTATGAGTATTCCCACCTGGGTGGGCTTGAGATAATGAGGGTCAGATACCCTGCTATTGAGTGTGAGATAGACGAGGTTATCGCCGCAGTGAAGGCCCCGAAAACCAAGGTCAGCAAGGAAAAGGGTAAGGCGGGCGATCTTCTTTACAATCCCAAAGAGATGAACCTTGAATTCAAAAAGGCTTTTCTGGAGCGAGGATTCAGGGAGCTTCGTATATACCATGATCTGATATTTCCCTATGAGGATAAAAGGCTTGATATAAAGTCGGTGAAAGCTTTCAAACAAATAGACTTTCAAAAGGAACGGGTCCTTGTGGAGGTTCAGCTTGGCAAATACGCGTTCATGTTTTATGACCTCGCCAAGTTCCAGTATTTCTTCAATGAAGGCCACTGTGATGTTGGAGTTGAAATCGTCCCAGCCTACGCCCTACACAAGGAGATGTCCTCCGGGGTTTCCTATGGAGAACAGCTCATTGAGGATATTGAGAGGCTAAAGAGACATTTCCCCGCTGTGCCCATAAAAGTAATCCTGATAGACATCTGACAGGGGTGAAGGATGCTGGCTTAGTAAATCGTGAACTTCCTTGAAAGCGACCCCCACCGAGAGCGCAGGCGCAGGATATAGACCCCTGGCCCAAGCCTATCAACCGGGACGCTGATTTCGTGCGTTCCAGCGTTCGCTTGGCCCGAAAATACATTGAGGGCAACTCGGCCTGCCACCTCGTAGACCATCAGCGAAAGCTCGCCATCCTCAGGCAGGGAGTATGAGGCCGAGAGCCTCCCCCTGACCGGATTCGTTAGGATCTTCAGGCAGAGGAATCCCTCCTCGCCGAGGCCCTCCGCCACAGCGGTGTATCTGACCTTCTTGAGGACCCAGTTATGGGGATCAATCGCTACGGTGTCCGGCGCAAACGGGACCTTCCAGACAAAGCGCTCCCCGCGCTCGTTAACCCAGACGGTATCCCAGAGGGTGTCAGTCTGCCCCGCAATCATGATCTCTAATGGCATTGTGAAGACCGGCGCGTTTTGCTGGACCTGGCTGAGGTAAAGCACGAGCTGGTATCCGCCCCCGTCGTCCCTGAAGAACCAGTTGTAGTTGAACTCAGGGTAGCCTGCCTCGTATATCCATTCCTTGAAGAACCACTCAAGGGATGACCCGTAGACCCCCTCCGCGGCGGCCTGGAAATCCGGGATGGTGGCGGTGCCGCCACCGTGGGCGTTTCTGTAAGCCTTAAAGGCAGAGAAGAAGCTCTCGTCCCCCATGACCCACCTGAGCATATGAAGGACCCAAGCGCCCTTTTTGTAGACCGTGTAGCCCCACATGAAATTCATCGGGGGATTGTATATGGGGAACCTGTCGTGAGAGTCCTCTGAGAAATACAGGTTCTTGAACTTCTCCATCACGCTATCGCGCTTGGGGACTCCGCCTATGTGCTCCGCATAGAGTGCCTCGCAGTATGAGGCGAAACCCTCGTTCAGCCAGACATGAGGCCAATCCTGGCATGTTACCCAGTCCCCCCACCACTGGTGGGAAAGCTCGTGCGCGTAGGTTAGGATATTGAGGCCGTTGCCCGTTACCCAGTAGGTTCCCATCGCAACCATGGTTTGGTGCTCAAGAGCAAACCCCCCTCCCCAGAGGTTGCTCTCAGCGTATCCGAACTTCTCGTCAATGAAAGGATAGTCGCCGAAGAGGGATGAAAAATAATCAAGCATATCAGGGACTTGTTGGACATCGTTGCGCATGTCAGCTGTGTCGTATGTGAATGGGTAATACCAAAGCGGCATCCCCCGCCAAGAATCCGTGAATTTAAGGTAATAATTGGAGCCAGAGACAGCCACCAGGTAATTGGCTATGGGATGGCGGGTTGACCAGTAGTATGTTTTCCAGTCGCCCATGTCAACCACCGAGTCCAGGATGCCGTTCGCGGCCACATCGTATCCCTTCGGAACGGTGTAGGCGAACCTGGCGCTATCGGCCTTATCGCCGTTGTGGTCATAGCAGGGATACCACTGGTGAGCGTCCTTCACCCCGTTCGGGGATAAACACGCGGAGAAAAACCCCCAGTAGTTGAAGTAAAGCCCGGCGCTCGGGTGGCCGTGATAGAATACATGGAGGGCGAAATCCTCCGGCACAGTGCCGTGAACCCAGACCGTGTCGCCCCTCCGGCTAAAGCCAGCCACGGAGCCGTTGAGCCTCACGCTGTCAATCGTGAGCGCCGCGCCCAGGTGAAAATCCACAGAGTCAAGCCCCCCGGAGGCAAACCCCCTTATCTCACCCACGCCGAAGATTGTGTCCGGCGCGGGGTCAATTGTGAGGTATATCCCGTAGAACCTCACATCGTAGGAGTGGGGAAAGGCCTGCGAGGTAAGCGCTATGAGAAGTCCAATCATGGGTATATTCTAAGCCGCGGGGCCGGCCCATCGCAAGCCGAATTTGTGCAGACCCACCGGGGAAGATTATAATTACTAAAGCTATGAGGAAACTTCTTTTTTCATCAACTCTTTTAGCAACTTCCTGCGCGGTGTTTTACCACAAGGAGGTTGTGGAGGTTCCTGACCCGGCCGCGCTCGCTGACCCCCAGATAGCCGCCGAGGCCTCCGGGGCGAAGCTGGTCTTTCGGGACCTGAGGACGGGGAAGACCGAAAAAACGAAGTTCCTCAACGCGACGGACTCCTCCGTAAAGGTTCTCAGGGGCCGCTCCGAAAGGGAATTTCGCCCAAGCCAGATGTCCAACGCCCGGCTTGAGTTCTCCGCGGCCAAAACTACACCCCTGAGCTGTCTCAGCTCCGCTTGCTGTGGGATCACCTTCGGCGGGGTTCTCGGTTGGCTGGGGGGAAAGAGCGTCTACGATGACATTACTGAGGATGCCCCCGCACCAGGAGAAAACCCCAGTTGCATGGATGCGCTTATCCTGCCTTGGATATACCTGTTGGTGCTCTTCGTTGGGATCGCGCTCGCTGTTATTATTGGGGCCGCAGTGGCTGGGCTTATTCTACTTCTGAGCCTTATCCTCGGCAATATCGTTCTGCCGAACCTCTTTCTGAATCCCAAGGTAAAGGAGATAAAGTCAAAAGCTAAGAGGCTCAGGAGCCTCATAGCCCACAGAACCGGGGGATAAACATGGACTTTCACTGCCCACTTTTACTTGCGGAGGTCAGAAACTTCAAGCTATAATCTCTCCCTTATGAAGAGAGCTGTTTTTGCAATCATTATCCTGCTGGGGTGCTCCGCTCAGGAAAACCAGAGGCCTGATTGGCTTGAAGTCTCCTCGTGGGTCTACCAGCTCCAGCCGTCCGCGAGCCAGACGAGGGAGGATTTCATATCCGACATAGCCAAAACAGGATTCAACCTCGCTGTGATTGACTACTCCTACGATGGGACGGCGGACGAGGAGTTCACCCCCGATGAGATAGAGGAAATAAAATCCTCCGGCAAGTTCGCGCTTTGCTACATATCCATAGGCGAGGCAGAGGACTACAGGTGGTATTGGAACCCATCGTGGGACACGAATCCGCCTGACTGGCTCGGGCCTGAGAATCCCGAATGGCCCGGCAACTACCTCGTGCGCTACTGGGACCCTGAGTGGAAGGCGATAGTGTTCCAATATCTCGGAAAGATAAGGGATCAAGGGTTTGACGGGTTTTACCTGGACAAGGTTGACAGTTATGAGGATTTTCAGGACTCCCTCCCCTGGGCCGCGGATTCCATGAAGGCCCTGGTGAAGGCGATATCCGATTCCTTTCCGGGCATGCTGATCGTGCCGCAGAACGCCTCTGATCTGCTCCAGGACCCATCCTATCTCTCCGCCATTGACGGCACAGGCAACGAGGATGTTTATTATATGGACGATGACCCCCAGGACCCCGCGGAGACCGAGCATGTCCTCTCAAACCTCAGGGTTGCTAAGGCTGGGGGCAAGCTCGTGCTTATCGTGGACTACTGCAGGGAACCTGAGCACATAGAGGACCTTTACCGGAGGGCAAGGGCAGAGGGATTCGTCCCCTATTCAACGGTGAGGGGCCTGGATTCCCTCATCATAAACCCGCAGGACCCGTAATAAATATTACTCCCAGGCGTGACTTTCTATTCCCGCAATAGTAATAGATAAGAATCTCTGCCCCTCATCCCGGCCCTTGACAGTTCACCCCATTTCGGTTATAATATCACCACTAGGAGATGTTGAAATGTTATTGTTGAGCTTAGCGCTTCTCGCCGATGATACCATCAGCGATTGTTGTGAGCCAACGGGCTACTACCAGTATATCTTCGGCTGGCAGGGCCCTGTTGAATCCAACGGTTGCACTGGCGCAGGCCCCAACCTGCGCGGCTACATGTATTGGCCCATACCAGGCTATGTCTCCGGCCTTAACATAAGCGCGGTCTATCTCAGGATGGTCACGAACACCAGCGCTTCGGTCACTATGAACATCAACAAGGTCGGCAACTATCCTCCAACCCCTCAGGACTGCGCGGATGAGCCTTACACCACAGGATATGTGCCCCCGGTGCCGGCGGATGTGGAGTTCCAGGTTCTTCTCGGGGGCAACATAGTCTCGGATGTGAAGGCCAAAGCGGGATCCCAATTCGGCCTCGGTATCTCAGGCACAGGATCGGACAAGTTCTTCTATTCCCACTGGGGGTGGGAACCTTACGACGCCTGGCTTATTCTTCTCACGGCGGCTGAGACAGATGAGGCTCCTGGCTCCGGAGGCCTCGTGCGCGCCGTCCTCTACGACGCCTCAGGAAGGATGGTCAGAGACTACGGCTATGTGAGCGAGGATTTCGTTCCGGAGATGAAAGGGCTCAGGGGAGGGGTCTACATCCTGGCGAGGGGAGAAAACGCCCTGAAGATGGTGAAATAACCCCGTAGGCTCAAAGGCAAACGGTCTGGGCGATAAGGAAGTAGATTGTCAATCCGACCACATCGGCGACGGTGGTGATTAGAGGGGCTGAGATTACCGCGGGATCAATCCTCAGAACATATTTCCCGATGAACGGGAGTATGAAACCAACTATATCAGCGGAAAGCACTGTTGCGGAAAGGGCTGTCCCCAGAGTCAGCGGAACCTTAAGCTCGTGCACCCTCAGAAATGCTATAGCAAAAGCCACTGCCCCCAAAACTATTGCTATTGCCAGCGCGGCGAGGAGCTCCGTCCACATAAGTTTGAGAAAATCCCTGGCCCTTGCCTCGCCTGTTGCCAGCGCCCTCACTATGAGGGTGGAGGCCTGGGAGCCCATGTTGCCGCCAGTGTCAGTGAGCATCGGGATGAAATAGGAGAGGGCGAGCACGGCGCCCAAAACAGCCTCATATCGCTGAATCACAAATCCGGAGAGTATCTCAGCCACAAGAAGCGCAACCAGCCAAGGCAACCTCCTCCAAACCTTACCCCAAAGGCTGAGGTTGAAATACCTCTCCTCGGGCGCGGCAATAGCCATGAGGCGCTGGAAGTCCTCCGTTGCCTCAGCGGTCTGTATGTCTATGACATCGTCAGCAGTAATCACGCCGACGAGCTCGCCGTCCGCGTCCACAACCGGCAAAGCCAGCAGGTTATACTTTCCGAGGAGCCTCGCGGCCTCCTCAGCGCTCTCGTCAACCCTCACGGTTGGCACTGGGCTTTCCATTATCTCGGAAAGCTTGGCATCAGGCTGTGCCCTCAGGAGATCGACCGCCGACACGGTTCCGAGGAGCACTCCGGCATCGTCGGTTACCATTATCTGGTAAAGCGCTTCCTCTTCAGGCTGGGTTCGCCTTATTTTCTCCACGAGCTCGCCCACAGTTGTGGAACCGCGCTCCTCAAGGAAGTCCGTTGACATGACCCTTCCAGCGGAGTCCTCCGGATAACCCAGGATTGTGAGGGCCTCCTTTCTGTCCTCCTTTGAAATGAGGGCCATAAGCCTTTTGACTACCTGAGGAGGCAATTCCGAGAAAAGCGCGGCCCGGTCGTCGGGGTCAAGCTCGCTTATTATGGCGCGGGTTTCTTCGCTCGTGAAGTGTTTAAGGAGTTCCTCCGCGATCTCGGGGTCAAGCTCAGAGAATACCTCGGCCGCCTTTTCCTTATCCAGCAATCTGAAAACAACAACCTGCTCCTTTGGTGGAAGCACGGACAGAAGCTCGGTAATGTCCTGGGGCCAAAGGTAGGAAAGCGCGGCCTTTACCTCGCTGTATTGCCCCTCGGAGAGGGCCTCCACGATATCCGGCAATATGAACCTGACCAGGTCCATCCTTTTCCTCTCCGTCTACTTCGGGGCACGGGCAAATTATAATGCGAATGCACGATCAGGGTCAAATCCGGGGAGGCCCGTAAGCCGGATTCTGTTTTAGGCGGCCATCCGTCTGGGCGAGCGGTTTCCCGCTCGCTCACGCGGCCTACCCGGGGGTTCATGGGGCCGGGCCAGCCCCGTGTCCCCCCTTATTTGGCCTTGCTCCGGGCGGGGGTTGCCAGCGCAGGGGTTGCCCCTCTGCCTGGTGGGCTCTTACCCCACCGTTTCACCCTTGCCCTTTCGGGCGGTCTGGTTTCTGTGGCCCTATCCGTGCTCCGGGGGTCTCCCCCCGGAACCCCGGGCGTTACCCGGCGCCCTGCCCTTCGGAGTCCGGACTTTCCTCCAGCTTTTCGCCAGCGGCCGCCCGGCCTCCCCGGATCAGTTTCAATTTATAAGGGATTTCGCGCGAATGATCAAGCAGTAATTTATTGCGGGCCCAGAAACCCGCTCCGGAAAAGGGAAATCGGAGGGGCTGGGAGCTTTCTATTCCGTTTCCCATTAAATCACCATTCCCAGGTCGGACTTTCTATTCCGACGGGGCCAGCGGGTTAGAAAACCCGCGCCGGGAAAGAGGAAGACAGGGCCTATTATGGCCCTTTCTCAAGCTTTATGCTCATCTCCCTCACATACAGCTCCTCAGCCTCCGGAAACATCCCCTTATCCTCAAGGTTAAGCCGAACCGCCCTGTAGGACTGCAGGAGGAGGTCCCTGTTCCTCCTCTCAATCTCTCGCTCCCTTCTGCGCCGCTCCTCATCGGGTAGGTTCTCCAACTCTTTTTTATCCTCCTCCAAAACCCGCTCGGCGTATTCCTCCAGAACGACCATCCTCCCACGCTCGTCAAAAAGCGTTGTCCCTCCTATCTCGGCGCCTCGCACTATTGGGGTCCTCGTAAGCCAAAAAGCTATTCCGCAGTGCTCGGGGTCTGGGTTTGAGATGCCCATTAGAACTAGTTTGGCCGGATCCGCAATCTCAATCCCGTCAAATATCAGACGCCCGTATGTTGGCTCTGATTCATCCCGGTGCTTCAATAGTTCCGCTCCCCGAAAATCAACGAGGTCAGAGAAAAAGGTGTCTTTGAATAAAATCTCAGAGAATATTTTTGCTTCTCTGAAACTCGCCTCTCCCTGGAATTTCGCCAACGAGAAATCCGCCCCTTCCTGGAATTCCGCCTTCCAGAAACGCGCCCCTCCCTGGAATTCCACCTCAGAGAAATCCGCCCCTTCCTGGAATTCCGCCCCCGAGAAATTTGCCCCTTCCTGGAATTGCGCCCCCGAGAAACTCACCTCTTCCTGAAATTTCACCCACCCGAAATTCGCCTCTCCCTGGAATTGCGCCCACTGGAAACTCGTCTCTCCCTGGAATTGCGCCAAGAAGAAATTAGCTGAGATAAAAGGCCTGCCTTCCCACTTTATTGATTCCAAAAACTTTGGGAAGATGAACTGCGAGAAATTATGTAATAGATTATCTCCTTCCCTCTCTAAAAGCCCAAAAGGGTTGGCTTCAGAGCGCTCGCTGTTGAAGTTGGCGAGGAATGTGTTCCAGAATTCCTCTGCTTTTTTCTCGTGATCAGAGTGGTGATATATGCAGAAGCGGGCCCGGATGGTTTCGTATTCTCCTGTGTTCGGGTTAAAGCATTCCCTCTCGGCCTCGTCTCCCCAAGCGGGGCGGCCGCATATAGCGCATTTGTTAGCGTTATTTTCGTTCAAGGCTATCAGTCTAATGCGGGGGTTTGGCCCCGTTCAATCAGATTTACCTCTCAGCGCCCGGCCTCCTTGAGATTAGGCGCTTTACCTGCTCCCTGGTCTCCACCAGGTTCATCCTGAGATCCTCAAGGCTCTCGGCTATCTCGCCCAACCTGCCGGGCGCCCTCAGGGTCACGGGCCCGTCCAGGTCCCCAACAGCAAGGCGCCTTGCCTCTTTGGCGAGGCGCCTTGCTGGCGAAACAACCATGCGCAGGAATGCCGTAAGCCCGAGGGCAACTATCAGGGCCGCGAGAGCAAGGTTGACCCAAGCCGCGAGAAGGACGGATGTTTTGTGCCGGAGGATGTCATGGATAGTGTTTTCCGAAAGGAGGCTCATCTCCTCCTGCCTGAGGGACGCTCGCATCACATAGAGCTCTTGTGATTTGGGGTCCTTGGCCTTAAAGGCAGAGTCGGCCAAGCCCAGGTATTCCTCCCACTCTCGGCTCAGCTTTTGCCGGTCCTCCGCGCTCATGGGAAGCCCCCTGGCCTGAAGTATTGATTTCACAAGGCCGCTCGCCATGTCTTTCTCTACCCCGAATCGCTCCATCCAGACAGCCTCGCCGAGGATGTGATACTTTTCAAGGAAGGTCTGCATCCTGGTTAATGTCCTCTGGAAGCGGCTCATCAGGACAATACCTTCCAGGTTCCTCTGATACCTCATCCTCTCCTGGCCGAGGGCGTACCCCTGCCAGGCCACAATTGCGCCCAGCGCCAGATAGCAGAGCATTAGAAAAGCGAAAACCCATCTCATCTGAGAATTACCCCTGCCTCGTTTGCCCTCTCGGATATGGTTGAGAGGACTTCCCTCAGAGTGGCTGGATCGTCAGAGAGATAAGCCTTTGCCCCAGCGTAAAGGGCCTTGTAAAAGGGCGCCACGAGCTCGTCGGGATCAATTCCGGGGTCTATCCTGAGCCTTCCGCCCCTCAAATCCAGAAGCCCCAGAAAAGGGTTCAGGAGCGGGCAATCCGATGAGTGAAGCATCATGGCCTCCCTTATGACCAGTTCAAATCCCTCCGCGCCGCTGTGGGCCTTGTGAACCAGCTGATACACCTTTGAGTATGTTTCCTCCAGGGACCTCACCCTCATCTCGCGGGAGAATATCGCGCTCTCAGCGTCCAGGGCGCGTTCGGTATTCTGAACGCTTACCTTGCATTCCCTGATCGCCTCAGAGGCCTGTGCTATTGTCGCGGCCTTGCCGTCAACGAATATGCCGGATATCTCCCCGAAGGATAAGAATATCACGACCTCGCTTTTGCCCTGGCCCCAGATGAAGCCCGTGAAACTCGCGGTCTGGAGCCTTTTGATCAGCTCCGGCAGTTTGAGCAGTTCGCCGGGCAGGTCATCGGAGACGGGTTTGGCCGCGAAGTAGCCCAAAAGCTGGTGAACGAGCTCGGGGTGGACCTCGTAGGCGTCCATTACCCCCTTCTCCATCTTTAGGGACCTTTCCAGGTCTTCCATGACAGCAGAGGGCGATTCCAGCCGCCTGCCGACATCGCTTTCAACGCCTGCCCCGACTGAGAAGCCGTTGTCAAGGAAAAGGTAATAGCGGCTGTTGCCAACGGTTATCCGGATGAAACCGGTCCTCTTGGCTTCCTCAAGCCCAGTTATCTCCTTCTGGAAGTTCTTATAACTTACAGATACACCTTCTCTGATCACCGGAAATTTTATCCTGAACATGAAGATGATAATAATAACGGATTGCGCGTGGAGGATCAAGGGCTTAGTTTGGGAATACCGGGTGGATTTTCCAGGTCTGGGTCAGGACGTCTTTATAGAGGCCGCTGAATCCGGTCTCGTAGCCGACTTATCGCGAGGACCGCGGGATCCTTTCGCAATCTATATGAACAGCAAATACTTAACCTTTGCCTGGAGCTCCGAAGAGTTTGTGATCATCCTGCCGGCGCCGTCGTTCTCAATCCCGTGGTTGTAGACCAGGTAAAACCAGGACTTGGGCGCGAACTCCCAGGAGAAAATCGCTCCCCCGACGAGCCTGGCCAGCGCCGCGTCCGTGAAAGCGGGTTCCGCATAGAGCGAGAGGTTCATGCCGGGAGCAGGAAGCCAGGAAAGCTTTGGCCTCGTGGATACCGTGATTGCCTCAAGGGAGTTATCGGGCCTCCTCTCAACCCATACATCAACGCCAACCGAAAGCGCTAACCCGCTCCTTATTGTGTATCTGGCAGAGGCATTTGCTCCGGCCTGGGAGGCAAAGTAGCCTCTTTTGTAGTTGTAGCCGTAGCTCCGCCAGGCCGTTGCCCAGAGATAAACCGGCTTCTGCCAATTGGTATAAACCCCAAGGCTCGGGTTCCAGTTCCAGAACGCTGAACCCTGCTCGTAATCCCTATTCCAAACTGAGCTCAGCTCAATCCCCTCGCCTCCCCTCGCGCTCAGGGAGAGCGTGGGGCCAATTCCCCATGCCCAGAAATCCTCCCCTCCCTCCCTGCCGATCCCTCCGGCTATTCCAAATCCGTAACGAGAGAGCCTCCCTGTCTCCGGGTAAAGCTCGGGCCCGGCAGAGATGTGGAGGCTCGTTGTCCCAGAATACGGGTAAAACCCTATCCGAGAAACATCAAAGCTGTCATCCGACCACTCCGCGTCGGCCTCAGCGTAAAACCCCCTCGTGCTCACGCCGAAGGAGCTGAGCGCGGCCCGGCCGGCCTTCCCGTCTCTGTCCGAGAGCGCGAACCCGTTCTTCCAGGACCACTCCGCCCCCCTCAGGGCAAGCCCGAGGCACCCAGCCCTGTTGTAGGCTGTGTCCTCCTCGGAGCCAGAAACCATGAGCCCGATGTTTGAGTTCCCAAACAGGCGGAGCTTTGTCCTGCCGACATAGTAAAGCCCGGCGGGGTGATCGGATGTGTCGCCTGAGACTATTTCCCTGTAAGGCTCTGTCCTGGCGACGAGCGCTCCGTATTCAAGGAAATTCCCCGAGGAGGTTATCTTTGCCCCAGCGCTGAGCCCCGCCCCTATCCGCCTTGAGTAGAATATCCTTATAGGCGAGTCAAAGATGTCCTTGCCCTCAACGAAGAAAGGCCTTTTCTCCTCAAGCCAGAGCTCGTATCTGGTCAGGTTAAGCTGGAATGGGTCTGCCTCAACCTGCGCGAAATCAGGATTAAGGGTTGCTTGAATACTCGTTGAAGGCGTTGGGGACCAGGCCGCGTCAAGCCCCGCCTCGGAATAGAACCCTCCTTTCTCGTATCGGATGTCAAAGCCCTTGTTCTCCCAGGAATAATCCTCTCCGGAGACGAACGAGCCGCCGGCAAGAGCAACTGGGTAAAGCTCAGCGTGGAACGCCCTGGAACCGGGGGGTTCTATGTCTGCCCTGGCCATGAGGGACATCCTGATATCCGTGTTCTGGGGCATAAGAGGCCACATCACAGTCTCCGAACGGGAGGGGATTGACCTCACCAGGCATATCCCCCAGGGGCCACTGCCGTATCTGATGGTCTTGAATGGAATTGCTATCTCAACCGTGAAAAAGGAATCCGCCACCCTAACCCCCCTGCGCCAAACCCCATCCCACGAGAAGTCCATTCCCCTTCCGTCATCCGTTATCCTGGCGTCGGATTGGGTGCCGGCGGCCGACACAGCGAAACGGTAGCCGGTTATCCCGTTTCCGTATGTGTCTATCATTACCTTTACCTCGTCGCCAGTTCCGCCGTCCCTCATCGTGAGCCGAACATCCGGCGCCCTGTCTTTTATCTGGCAGACGAAGGCTATGTAGAGGTTCTCCTCATCGTGCATGAGGTAGGCCTTTGTTGATTCCGAAGGCTCAGAGCCGTAGTATGGGCCGAAGGCCCTGAAATCCTTCACCGAATCCGCGCCCGTCCAACAATCCTCAAGGACCCCGTCTATCACGGGCGCTCGATCCACAAGAGGCACGGACACGGAAGGGCTCCCGACGAATGAGAGGAACACATTAATGAGGTTCATGTTTCAGCTTATTTCACTCGTCTGGGAGAAACATCAACACCAACTTTATTAAATTAGCATGTAGGGCCGTGGCTACAACACTTCCGGGGTCCACGAAGAAGCCGGAGCCATATCCTGATGAAGCTATTCTTTTCATGTGGGAATATTATAACCCGTTTTTTGCGCAAAATGCAATGTCTACGGGGCAAGCTCCGTCGGACTAGAAAGTCCGAGCTGGGAAAATTATCTCCATTCCCAGAGCGGGTTTTCTAACCCGCTTGCAATCTCGGGAAATCTCTCGTGCAAAATCCGGGTATGAGTTCGTTCAAATCCCTCTGAGGAGCCTCTCCGCCTCGTCGGGGGTTATCTCTCCTCGCTCAAGCATGCTGAGAATCCTCTCAACCTCCGGGCGCGGGCCCACGCGCTCCGAGTATCCGAGGGCCTCCATAAGCTCGTCAAACCTGGCGCGGGCGGTTGGGTAGGAGACGCCGAGCTCCTTCGCGAGCTCGGTGAGGTTTCCCCTGAGCTTGAGGAACAGCCTGAGGAAATCAAGCTTGTCATCCGGCAGGAAGGCGAACTCGTTCGGGCGGAAATTCCCCCTTATCTCCGTTCCGCAAGCGGGGCAGGTCAGCTGGGTCACGGTCATCTCCTCCCCGCAGGAGGGACATATGTTTATGCTCCGGCAAGCTCCTCCGGATCTCCTAGTTCTGGGACGTGTATTCATATACGATAAGCCCTGAACGGGACGCGGCCATGAGATAATTCCCGAAAAGAATGACCTCAAAGACATAATCCCTGGTGTATTTTGGGGGCCGGTAGTGCGCGAGCTCGCGCTGTTCCTTCAGGTCCATCAGGCGCACCCCGCCGGAGGCCGCTCCTATGGTCAGCTTGTCACCTATAACCCTTACCCCTATTGCCGCGCCCGGCCCCGTCCAGTGACCTACAACCTTGAGGTCGTAGGGGTTTGAGACATCAACGACCCGGACGCCATCCTTTCCTATCGCGACATAAGCGTATTTTCCGCTAACTTCAACAGCGTTGGCGAAGCTCTCAAGCTTGAGGGAATTCACGAACCTCGGCGAGGAGGGATTGCTCACATCAAGAATGACGAGCCCCTCGTTTCCGTCAGCGACATAGGCGTATTTGCCGTAGACAACAACGCTCCTGGCGAAGCCCTTTGTGTCGTAGAAGCCAACTTCTTTGATATTGTATGGGTCTGCAATGCTTATCACCCTTATCCCGGAGTCCCCGTCGGCAACATAGGCGTAATTCCCCTGAATCCAGACTATTATAGCGGAGTCCGGGGTATCCGCGCACGAGACGATCTCAGGTATTGAGGGGTCAGTTATCTCTATTGAACAAAGCCCCTTATCGCCCAGGGCCGCGAAGAGGAACTGGCCCTTTTTGGCGAGGCCGAGCGGCACATTGCTCACCCTGAGGTTCCCTATCTCTATTGGGTCATCGGGAACCGATACATCTATTATGGATATTGTCTTGTCCAGGGTGCTCGCGTAGGCATACTGTCCGTCGTAGATAATGTAGTGGGTGTTTGCCCTCGCCCACTTTGCCAAAGTGCGCAGGTTCATGCTGTCCGCGAAAAGCGAGGAGTCAGTCTCAACCGCCTGCGCCAGGAGGACAAACAGGAGAGAAAGCCCGTTCATAACCATGATATTATAATGGTTTGACCTCAAAAGCTTCAAGGATGTTCTGACACGCGGATCCGTCCATGGTTCCGGGCAAAGATGGCCTGAGAACGGCCGTCGCGTTAAAATATATGGGCCACCCCTTATGGAGGTTATCATGGAGAAAGGAGGTGACCCATGACCCTCACTATCAG
>Ga0078972_1012992_pt1 | contig 14002 bp, 12 predicted proteins | sample YelNatPaOPGAMG01_FD_67568 | JGI IMG/M metagenome (GOLD analysis project Ga0078972, IMG submission 67568) | Hot spring thermophilic microbial communities from Obsidian Pool, Yellowstone National Park, USA - OP-RAMG-01 (SPADES assembly) (version 2) | ecosystem: Environmental > Aquatic > Thermal...
AATTTAAATAAAATTTAATATTATTTATTATTGTACAAACAAATTAAAGAATTTAGTAATTAATTATTAATTACTAAATTTTATTTTCTTCATTACCAGAGGTAGATTCATTTACATTTGTCTTACTCGTATTAACATTAACTGCTGGCTCTGTTACAGAAGTTTTAGAAGTTCTTTTTGTTTTTCTTGGCTTTTCGTTTTCATCATTATTTTCCGCTAAGTCTTTTGACTTAAACCCTTCAGATTTATTAACATTAATTTTGCCTAAAATTTCTACAACTTCTTCTTTATTTAAAGTTTCTTTTTCTACTAAATTTTCAGAAAGTTCGTTTAAAGTTGCATTATATTTTATTAAAAGCTCTTTTGCTTCATTAAAGCAATTTTCAATAATTTGATGGACTTCATCATCAATTAAAGCTGCAACTTTGTCACTATAATGAGGTCTTGAGACAATTTGATTTCCTAAAAATACCTCATCTTGTTCTCCTTTAAACGCAACAGGTCCTAATTTATCACTCATACCAAAATCTGTAACCATTTGCCTTGCAAGTTTTGTAGCCCTCTCAATATCATTTTCTGCACCACTAGTAATATCTTTAAAAACAAGTTCCTCAGCTACACGACCACCTAGTAGCATCTTAATGTTATCAAGTAATTCTGATCTTGATTTTAAAAATCTATCTTCTTCAGGCAAAGTTATAGTATATCCAAGTGCTCTACCCCTTGAAATAATAGAAATTTTATAAACAGGATCTGTATTTGGAAGCACATAAGCAAGCAATGCATGACCAGCTTCATGATAAGCAATTATTTTCTTTTCTTTCTCAGAAATAACTCTGGTTTTCTTTTCTGGTCCAGCAATAACTCGTTCAATAGCTTGCTCAATTTCAAACATACTTATTTTTTTCTTATTATGCCTTGCCGCAAGAAGTGAAGCCTCATTTAATAAATTGGCAAGATCTGCTCCAGTAAATCCTGGAGTTTGCTTTGCAATAGTTTTAAATACAACATCTTTATCTAAAGGTTTTCCTCTCCCATGAACCTCAAGTATTTTTTCTCTTCCAATTAAATCAGGCCTATCTACCATTATTTGCCTGTCAAATCTACCAGGCCTTAATAGTGCAGGATCGAGAATGTCTGGTCTGTTAGTTGCAGCAATTAAAATTACAGTGCTATCAGCATCAAAACCATCCATCTCAACAAGTAATTGGTTAAGAGTTTGCTCTCTTTCATCATGTCCTCCACCTAAGCCAGCTCCTCTATGCCTTCCAACTGCATCAATTTCATCCATAAAAATAATAGAAGGTTGAGTAGCCTTTGCTTGAGCAAACAAATCCCTTACTCTTGAAGCACCAACACCAACAAACATTTCAACAAATTCAGAACCTGAAATACTATAAAATGGAACCCCTGCTTCCCCAGCAACTGCTCGTGCAAGAAGTGTTTTCCCTGTTCCAGGAGGCCCATACAATAAAACTCCTTTTGGAATTTTAGCACCCATAGCTTTAAATTTGCTTGGATTTTCAAGAAATTCTTCAATTTCCTTTAATTCTTCTACTGCTTCATCAACACCAGCAACATCTTTAAAAGTAACTTTATTTTTACCTTTACCTGCAACTCTTGCTTTGCTTTTACCAAATTGCATAACCTTTGAGCCTCCACCTTGCAATTGGTTAAATAAAAAGAAAACAAGGCCAAACATTATTAAAAATGGCAAAGCACCAACTAAAATTTGAATCCAAACTGATTGTTTTTGATTATCTACTTTAAAAGGTATATTTTTACTTATTAAATACTGAGAAATATCATAATTTTGTAAAAATGATACCCTAAATTTCGTGTTATCTTTTAAAGTTCCCTCAATTGTTTTATCTTCACCTTTTATAACTAGCGGGCTATTTAAATCAATTTGATTTTTATCTACATCTGTCATAAATTCAGTTAAAGTTAAATCTTTAACTTGAGGTGCTAGAAACAAAGGGTTTCTAAAGATAAAAAACATTACTACTATAAGTAATATTAATAACAATATATTTTTTAAATTTCTTTTCAAATTAAATCAACTCCTAATTTTAATAATTCAAATTCCCCTCTTAAAGGTTAAATCATTATCCTAAAGAGACATCAACTTAAAGATAAAATTACATAAATCAAAATTTAAATTAAGATCATTTAAATTTTTAGCAAAAAATCTTAACTTTAAGCTAAACGATTATAATATAATAATTAAAAATTATTTTCAATATACCCTATGTAAGGTAAATTTCTATAATTTTCAGCATAATCAAGACCATAACCTACAACAAACTTATTTGGTATGTCAAAACCTTTATATTTAATTTTATTTTTAAATTTACCAGGAACATCTTTATCAAGCAAAGCACATATTTCAATACTTTTTGGATTTCTTGCTTTAATATTTTTTACAAGATAATTTAGTGTACGACCAGAATCAATTATATCTTCTATTATTAGCACATCTTTATTTTCAATACTGTAGTCCAAATCTTTTGTAATTCGAACAACGCCACTACTTACCATTGAGTCTCCATAACTTGACACAGCCATAAAATCAAAAATAACAGGTATCGTTAATTTTCTGCATAAATCTGCAATAAAAATAAAAGAACCCTTTAAAACGGCAACTAAAATTGGATTTTTACCATAATAATCCTTAGAGATAATTTCAGCTAATTCTTTAATTTTTTTCTGTATAACTTCTTCGGATAATAATACTTTTATACCATTTCTCCAATCTTTAGGTTGTAAATTTGACTTTAAATTGCTTTTAGCTAAATTATTTTCTTCCATAAATCCTCAATTAATATAAATTTAATTAATAATAATTAAAAATAATAAATAATATGTACTATCTAAGCTTGGTGTTTACAGTTTTTATAATAAAAGTAAAAAGATAACAAATATTTTAAAAAATATAATTTTTTTATATGTTACATAAACCTTAATATTAATCTTATTTTAGTTATATTTGTAACATTTTATTAAATAAATTTTTTAATTTTATTATATTATCTAAAAGCCATTAAATATAAACTGTAAACAGTTCTTTTAGATAGTACAATTAATATTATTTTTTTAATAATTATATTTAATCATTTTACTTATATTTTTTAATTTTTTTAAAATACATAAAATATAAAGTTTGGGTTCTTACTTTTTTACTTAATTTTTTATCTACCAATATTAATGTTTGATATAAATTTTGCTTATTATTGCGCCTGTGTATTTATAGTTTTACTGGTACTACTACCAGTATTTCTTTGGTTTGTTGTTTCTGTAGTTGAAGAATAATCTTCAATTTGAATTTTTCCTGATTTTAATTTTATATAATCTTCTTGCATTTTTTCTTTAGCGCTTGATGCATTAATATTACCCGAGATAAGATTGCCAATATTAAATCTTAATACATCCCTTATAATTCGTAAATCTTCTTCATATGGCTTGCCCCTACAAATTTTTGCTTGTAGCAGTATGTTATATATATTATTGTCACTAGATAACTTATCGGTTTCGAGCCCAAGTAATGCTGGAAATGATTGAGTGTTTAACGTCCACCCTGTTTGAACATCAGGTGAAATCATATAATTTATAAATTTTTTAGCAATTTCAAATGATTTATTTGAAATATTATTATTAATCATAAAACCTAATCCTGAAATCATTGGTGTTGGACTTGTTATTGCATCAGAAACTTTAGGTATTTTTAAAATCCCAAAATCAATACCCGCAGATTTATATTCGTCTATTGCCCATACACCATTTATAAACATTGCTGCTTTACCGCTTTTAAAAAGATTATTCATATCTTCATAACCCATATTTTTTGGAATAATTTTCTCAACATTATAAATGTTATTTATAAAATCAAGTGTTTTTTCCATTGCGTTTGAATTTAACGTAACATCTCCAGTGCTATATTCATAAAACCAATCTAAATATCCTCCTAAAAAAGGTAGATCCCATTCTGGCTCTTGGGCATTTAATAATAACCCATATTTTTGATCTTTTGAACTTAGTAGCTCTTTAGATATAGAAATTATATCGTCAAAATTACTGGGAATTTTTTTTACCAAGCTTTTGTTATAATAAAAAACTAAAAAATCTGAGCTGCTAAATGGAATTATATAGTTTTTATTGTTTATATTGCTTATTTCATCTAAGCCAGGTAAAAAAATATTAAAATTTACTTCATTGGTTAAATCTTTTATAACATCATTTTTGGCTAAATCTCTCATAGAATCAAAGCTAGCTAAAATTATTTCTGGTCCATCCCCTGCTAAACTTGAAGCAGTAAAAACATCAACAAGTTCTTCCTCATTTCTAAAATGTCTTGTGTTTATTTTATAATTTAGATTTTGTTTTAGGAAATTATTAATAGTCTCAGCTAAAAATACTCTTTCTTTAGGTTGACAGCTATCCCATATTTCTATTGTGTTATCGTTTTGGGCTAAATTACTTATCTCCGTTGTTTGAGTAGAATTTGCAATAGTTTGCTCCTGTGTATTAGAATTATTTACTATATTATTTTCGAATGCACTTTGAATTCTTGAGCAAGATGAAGAAAAAAATAAAAAAGAAACAGCAAATATAAATATAAACAAAACATAAAATAAATAACTTAATTTAATAAATTTAATATTTTTATTTTTTTTAAACTTGCTTTCTTTGATTTTAAACATTTCATTACTTTTAATATTTTTAATAGATTATTTATTTTACTGCATTTTTATTGAGTCTTCAAAAAATACTTCAAAATCATAATGAGTAAAATTTGGCGTATATTTTCCTAAAAGCACTTCCAGACTAAAATTTTCTTGCTCTTGAGGTTCTAAATTTGTTTTTTGTAAATATCCTTCTCTAATAAAAACTACTTTATCTAATTTATCATAAAATGATGCAAGCAAAATAATGTTATCTACAGAATTTTCGCCAATATTTATTAATTCTCCGTCTATGTGCAATATATTATTTTTATAATAAAACTGCTGTTGTCTTACAACAACATTACCTAAAAAAAGCTTGTAATAATCTTTATAATTTATTCCTATCTTAATTTTTGCTATATCTATATACATATTACTATTCTTAATTATATAATTAAATGGAATTTTTGTTGAAGTTCTTAAATAATTCACTCCAATTGGTTGCGAATCTGAGAAAATTAATTCATTATTTTTATTATAAAAATCAAATGTTAAAACTACATTTGTTTTACTAGAAGATGAAATATTTTCAACTTCACCATAAATATTTAAATTTCCAAAATAATCTAATACAGGGTTACAATTTTTAATATTTACTCCAATTGAAGTAGTAGTATCTATAGTTATTTTGTTATAATCAAAATAATTAAGATTATTATTTCCAAAATTTTCTAAATTTTCTAAATCTGAAGATTTTTTTTCATCATTTACTTGTGTTTTTGTTGTAGTGTTTTCAATTGTATTATCTTTGATATTTTCAATGTTGTTTTCATTTTTTGTTGTAGAAATATTGTTGTCTTTAATGTTGTTATTTCCTAATTTAAGATTTGAGACAATATCTTTTGCTTGACAAGAAACTAAAAAAAATTGCATTAAAAATAATAAAATTAATAAGCAAAAAAACAGCACTAAATTTATAAATATTTTGCTGTTTTTTATTTTAACATTCCTCATTATTATCAGAAATTAAAATATCTTTTATTATTTTATTTTGCTCATTTACATGAACAATTTTAGGTTTAAAATTATTAGCATTTTTTTCATTTATTAATCCAAAAGACATTATTATAACTTTTTCTCCTTTTCCAATTAGCTTAGCAGCAGCACCATTAAGACAAATTTCTCCGCTATTTTCTTTGCCTTCAATTACATAAGTTTCAAGCCTAATACCAGAATTTACACTAGCTACTAATACTTTCTCATTTGGATTAATCCCAGCCTCTTTCATGAGTGCTTTATCAATAGTTATACTTCCAATATAATCTATTTTTGCATCAGTTACTGTTGCTCTATGAATTTTACTTTTTAAAATACTAATAAGCATTTTTTTATATCTCTTTTTTATTATCTCTTTTTTATAATATTTATTCTTGTTTTGTTTTTTTTCTTTTTTTCTGGTTTTTTATTTTATTTTTATCTTTTTTTATTTTTTCTTTTTTTTTTATTTTTTTATACTTACTATGCTTGGCATGCTTGTTGCTTCACATGCATTAAATTTTTAATTTATTAAACATCTTTTTAATTACTTTTTAAGTATAATAAATATAATAAATATTAAAATAATTACAAATTAATTTTTAATAAAATTTCTAAAGTTGAATAACTTTGTTATCTATAAGTCTTGTTGAGCCTAAATAAATTGCAGAGGCAATAAGAAGTTCTTTTATGTTTTTATTAATTTTTGTTATATTTTTTAAATTTTTAGGATCTCTTATGTCAAAATAATCTATTTTTTTTACATAATTATTTGAGCTTAATTTTTTTATACACTCTTTTTTTAAATTTATAAGATTTTTTTCTCCTTGCTTGATTTTTTCTTCAGCAAACAAGATTGTTTTATATAAAATTGTTGCATTTTCTCTTTCATTTTTGCTTAGATATTTATTCCTTGAGCTTAAAGCAAGCCCATCTGGTTCCCGAATAGTTTCGCAACCTATTATTTTTACAGGAATGTCAAGATCATCTACCATTTTTTTTATAATAATAAATTGTTGATAATCTTTTTTCCCAAAAAAAGCGCCATCTGGATTAATAATATTAAATAATTTTAAAACTATTGTACAAACCCCTTTAAAATGATTTGGCCTAAATTTTCCACACATTACTTTATCTAATTTTTCAACATTTACAAAAGATTTATGATCACTTAAATAAATTTCATCAACATCTGGGTAAAACAAATAATCTACTTCTTCTTTTTGAGCTATCTCACTATCTCTTTTAAAGTCTCTTGGGTATTTATTAAAATCTTCAGATGGCCCAAATTGTGTTGGATTAACAAAAATACTTACAACTGTTACATCAAAATTATCTTTTGATTGTCTTATAAGTGAAATATGACCTTCATGCAAATACCCCATTGTCGGAACAAATCCAATTTTTTTTCCTTTAGATCGTTCCTTATTTAAGGCTAATTTTATTTCTGCTTTTTTCTTTATTATTTGCATTGTTAATAAGAATGCTCCTTTTGTGGAAATTCTTTATTTTTTACTTCATATACATATTTTTTAAAACATTCTTTCATTTCCTTTGCCATTTCTGCATATCTTTTTGAAAACTTGGGTTTAAATTGTTCAAACAATCCCAACATATCGTGAGTTACTAATACTTGTCCATCACAATCAACCCCGGCACCTATACCTATTGTTGGAATCTTTAAACTAGCTGTTATTTTTTTAGCAAGATTTGCTGGAATTTTTTCAAGCACTATAGCAAAAGCTCCAGCTTCTTCAACTTTTTTAGCGTCTCTTATTAATTTGTTTGACTCCTCATCTGTGCTTCCTCTTAACCCATAACCTCCAAAAACATTTACTGATTGTGGTGTTAAACCTAAATGCCCCATAACTGGAATACCTATTTCAACAAGTTTATTTATTATTTCTAAAACCTCTTCCCCGCCTTCAAGTTTTACTGCGTTGACATTAGCTTCTTTTAAAAACCTTCCTGCATTTTTTAATGCTTCCTTTAAGCTAACCTGATAAGACATAAATGGCATATCACCAATTACTAATGCTCTTTTTGTGGCTCTTGTAACTGCTTTACAATGATGAAGCATTTCTTCCATAGTAACAGGTATTGTGTTTTCATAACCTAAAAGAACATTGCCTACAGAATCTCCCACTAAAATAGCATCTATTCCTGACTCATCAAGTAATGTTGCCATTAAAAAATCATAACCTGTTAGCATCGTGATTTTTTCGCCTTTTTGTTTCATATCAAGAAGTGTTTTAATTGTTACTTTTTGCCCATCCATTTTGCCTACCTTAAAAAAATTTTTTTATAAAAGCAATATCCCTATTTTATAATATCCCTATTTTAATTATTTAAAATTAAAAGTAAATCTTGATAAATTTTATTATTAATCCATTCATTTTCTAAAGCAATTTTTGCTGTTTTTTCTCCTAAACACTTATAAATTAACAATAAATCATTCCTGTCTAATTCTTTTAAACTATTTATGTGCTCTTTAATTGTATCTAGATCTCCCCTTGCTATTGGACCAGTCAAAGCTTTTTTTGAGCCTACTTTTTTTATGTTTTTTAATGTACCCTCTGATAAATTTAATAGCCCGCTTAAAAATATTTCAGGGTTTAATTCTAGCAGTTTTCCTGTGTCAATTGCGGTATCGATTAAACTTACTAAGAAATTTGATGCAATGCAAGCGCTAATATGATAAAGAGCTTTTTTGTTATCTTCCACATATATTGATTTACCATTAAGCAAGTTTAATAATTTATTAATTACTGCTTGGATATTCATATCTTCTTTATCATAAGTAATGCCATATAAGGTGCCACTAAGCGTTTTTACTGATTGCAATACATTTGCAAAAGATTTTATTGGATGCATGCATGCAACAGAAGCGCCTGCTTTTTTTGCTAAATCTAAGATGCTTATTTTTTTAAGCCCACTAAAATAAATAACTGATTTTTGTTTTAAGTTCGATCTTGTTGAAATTTCTTCACATACTTGCTGTATTTTATCATCAGGAGTGCATATAAAAATACAATTTGACACGCTTGCTGCTAATAAGTTATCTTTGGTAAAAAGTATGTTTTCTTTATATTTATTTAATATTCTCTTAGCATAATTTAAAGATTTATCAGTTCGGCTAGCAGCAGAAACAATAGAAATTTTTGGATTATTTGCCTTGGATATGGCAAGAGCTAATGTTAGTCCCAGTCTTCCACATCCTATTATACAAATTTTTAATTCATTTTCTTTTTCTTGTATCAATTTTATAATTATATATTAATTATGCGTATTTATAAAATTATATAAACCTTAATTAATCTAATAATTAAAAATTAAAATTTTTACTTTAATAAATTTATTATTAATAAAATAAGTTAGTACTTAATATGATTTAACTTAATAGTATTAAATTCATCAATTCATCCAGAATTAAGATATTCTAATTGGCATTAATAAATAAATAAACTTATTATCGTTTACATTTTTAATTAATACTGGTTTTAATGACTCTTCAATAGAAAATAGTAAATTTTCCTCTTCTACCATCGAAATTCCATCAATAAAATATGCAGGATTAAAAGCAATATCTATTTTTTCCTCGTTATAAGAAACCTCAAATTCTTCACTTGAGCTTCCTATTTCTTTTATGTTCATGGATGCTAACATTTTTCCACTTGCAAGCTCTATTTTTACTGGCACGTTATCTTGAGCAATTGAAGAAATTCTTCTGATAACTTCAAGTATTTTTTCTTTATTTAAAATTATATTATGCTTAAATTTTTCAGGTATTAATTGGTTGTATTCAGGAAACTTTCCAGATATTAGTCTTGATATAACCATTGTTTCGGTGTCTTTATCATCTTTTAAGATAAAACTTGCTTGGTTTTCTTCTATATTAATAACCATTAAATTTCCATTAAAGTCACTTTTAGTTATATTATCAAGAACTTTTGATGGAACAACAACCTTTATTGGTTCTCCCTCATATTCTATTTTTTCTTCTACGCAAGAAAGCCTATAGCTGTCTGTTCCAACCATTCTAATATAACTAATATTATTTTCATCACTACTGTCTTTTTTATTATTGTCGTTGTTATCAGAAATTAAAACCTTATTTTTTCCTACTTCAATTAAGACTCCGGTTAAGATTGCCCTGCTGTCTTCATTTGATGCAGATTTTATGGCTTTATTTGCAAGTTTTTTAAAGATATCAAAATTAATTGGGAATTTTATTTTATCTATAGTTTGTGGAAACTCAGGATATTCATCTACAGCAAAAGTATTTAAATAAAAAATACTGTTGCCGCATTGAACTTTTAGTTGATTTTTATTAATGTCTAGCTCCACATCTATTTTTGCTTCTGGAAAATTCCTTAATATGTTTATGAAAACTTTTGCAGGTACAACCGTTCTTCCTTTTTCAATTATGTTTGCATTAATAGTTGATTTAATGCTGGTTTCAAGATCTGTACTGTATATATATAATTTATCACTCGCTTCAATTAAAACTCCGCTTAATGATGATATTAAACTTTTTGAAGTAGTTATTCGGCTTGCAAAATTTAATTTATTAAGTATGTCATTTCTAGTAGATTGAAATTTCATAATTATACCTCTTTTTTAAAGTAATATAATTTTTTATTTTATTTATGAATTTTAGTAATAAATTTTAGTAATAATATTATTTAAGTATATTAAATATTTATAAATTATGAAAATAAAATTATTAAAAAATATAAAAAAGCATTTATAAAAAACATTAAAATTACTTAACATTATTATATCAGTAATTTATTTTTTATTTTTAAGATAATAATTATTAATAGTAAATGACTGTAAAAACTGTCAATAAAATATTTTTTTTAAAGATAATCTGTTCTTAAAAATAAAAAATATAATTGTAAATAATTTAATAAAAATATGTATAAAAAATGAAAAATAAATTAAATAAAAACAAATTAAAAAAATTTATAAACAAAAAAATATTTTTTCTTAAAAAGTGCAAGATTAAGCCAAATAAAAAATAAACAGTTTTTATACATAATATTAACAACAATAAAAATAAAAAAATTTAATAAAAAAAACATTAGCTACTACTTTTAATTCTATTGGTGATTTCTTGTACTTCATTATAAACAGAATGATCGCTTTTTATCAAAAGAGCAATTTTATTTATTGCATAAATTACTGTCGGATGATCTCTATTCCCGCAATCTTTACCAATTTTTGGAAGAGATGAATTTGTAAGCTCTCTCATTAAATACATAGCTATATGTCTAGCATGACTAACAAGCTGACTTCTTTTAGAGCTAATTAAATCATTTACAGAAACTGAAAAATATTTTGAAACTTCTTTTAATATTTTTGATGGATTTATTTGAACTTCCTTATTTTCAGGCAAAATATCTTTTAATATTTCTTTAGCTATTTCCAAATTAGGCGGTGTTTTAGTTAAAGATGAATAAGCAATTACCCTAGTGAGAGCGCCCTCAAGTTCTCTAATATTAGAGGTAAAATTTGTGGCTATTAAATTAAAAATATCATCAGAAATTGGTATGTTAACTTTTTCTCTTACGCAGTATTTTTGAAGTATTGCTAGTCTTGTCTCTAAATCAGGTTGGGTAATATCTGTTACAAGTCCCCACTCAAATCTAGATCTTAATCTTTCCTCTAAAGAAGAAATATCTTTTGGAGCCCTATCGCTTGTTATAACAATTTGCCTATTTGTGTTATGAAGGGCATTAAATGTGTGGAAAAATTCCTCCTGACTTGCTTCTTTTTGTTCAAGAAAATGAATATCATCTATTAATAAAACATCATTTGTTCTGTATGCTGCTTTAAAACCCATTATGTTTTTATCTCTTAATGAGTTTATAAAATCAGTTATAAATTGCTCTGCTGAAACATATTTTACCTTCATGTCAGGGAAAAGCTGTAAAGTATATTGGCCAATAGCATGTAGAAGGTGTGTTTTACCTAAGCCAACTCCTCCATATATAAATAAAGGATTATATGCCTTTCCTGGATTTTCACATACAGCAACAGCAGCATTACAAGCAAATTCATTATTTCTACCAATAATAAAAGTATCAAATGTATATTTTTTATTAAATTCTTGTATGTTTTGCTGGTAATCACTCATTTTTCGATGATGAGGCGATGTAGTGCTTGTAAAATTAGGATTAGGCACATTAGAATCAGATTCAAAAGATAAAGAACTGCTATCTTTTCTTGATGAGATTTCAGGGTCAACTATTATTTTAATTTTACAATCTTGATTTAAACATCTGTTTATAGAATCGCTAAGAATTTTATTATATCGTGTTTCAAACCATTCCTTAGCAAAATCACTAGACACAGAAATGCTTAAAACATTTTTTTTAAAGGATATTGGTACTATATTTTCAAACCAAGTTTTAAATGTTGGTGTGTTAACAGTATTTTTAATATCCGATAATATAATATTCCATATATCATTTATATTTTCTTCCATAATTAGATATTAAAAATTATTTGAATAATATTCAAGATATTTAAATCCTTTTTTTGTAAGTCTTTTTTTGCCAGAGGAAAAAGTTTTTACAAGACCTTGTTTTTCTAAGTTAGAAAGTTCGCGAAAAGAAGTTGATGGACTAAATCCTAATTCCTTTGATATTAAAGAAGGCCCAACTTCTTCTAATTCTAATATAAGAAATAATATTTTTATTTGTCGTAACGTTAAATTTATGGAGCGAAATTCTTCAGGAATAAAATTATTTTCAAAAATTTCTGTATTTTTATTTAAATTTAAATTATTTGGATTATTTAAATTGCTTTTTTGTTTTGTAGAATCTTGAAATTGGTTATCATTAAAATTGTTATTGAAATTCAATCTAACAGAATCACGCAATTGATTATTTAAATTATTAATTTTTGAAAGATTTTTATTTTTAATATTGTAAGTTTCGTCTTCTATATTATTAATTTTTAATAATGAATTTTCATCAATAATATTAATATTATCAATGTCTCTATCATTGTCTGTAATATTCTTGTTTGCATTAAGGTTTGTATTAAGCTGAGTAGGATCTTTAATTGTTGTGTTATTAAGCATATTTTCATTAACATTAATGATATTTGTAGAATTTGAAGGATTTTCTATGGTGGTAGAATTATTATTTATTTTTAATATAACAACTGTACCGTTATTAATATTATCTTTAATATCAATAGAGCCACCAGAAAAACGAATAGTTTCTTTTACTATGGGAAGACCAGAACCTACTCCCCTAATAAATTTTTTCATTTCCTTAGTTGCCGAAGTAAAACCAGGAAGCATTGCTTTTTCTTTATCAGCTATACCAGGACCTTGATCTGAAATTATAATTTGATTTCCATTGTTAACAATTGTTATGACTACTTCTGTAAACTGTGCATGAATTAAATTCTCTACTATTTCTTTTATTATTGTATATGGAATTTTGCCACCTTGTTCATGAGAAATTTGATAAATTTTCTCAGTAGTAATATTAATAAAATCATTTATATTATTATGCTCTAAATCTATAATTCTGGGAATGCTAGTAAAATTATCATAAACTGCAATTCTAACAAGTATAGGGAATTTATAAAAATCATTATTGGTAGACTCATTATTAGAAGAATTATTATTTAATTTGTCGTGTTTATTATTTGAACTCATGTTTATATTATTATTCATAAAACGTAAAATTTAAAATTATAAATTTAAATTTTTATAAAAATTTTTATAAAAGTATATAGTTAAATGATAGAAAATAAAAATTTTGAAAAATTAAGCATAATAGTTGATTGTCAAAATATAAAATTTTTCAAAATAATATTAATTATATACAGCTTTAATAAAAAAGTTTTAATAAGAAATTAACACAAAAAATAATAAAATTACAGTATAAAAAAAATAAATTTAATCTTAAAATAATCGTATTTTTCAAGTTTTGAACATATTTTTCTACACCTGTATAAAACTTAAAATAATTTTTATAAAAGAAGTGTTTGTTTAAGAAGAAAAAAATAAATTAAGCTTATTTTAAATTAAAAAATTTATGAAAAATATAAAAACAAATGTTCGATAATTTTTAATCAAAAGATTGTATGTCATGGGGACGTATAATTTGACATATTCAGTTAGCATCTAAAATTTTGCAATAATATGAAGTTGAGAAACCTTATGAAATATCTTTATATATTACCTATTAGATATTTAAAAGACACGCTAGCTTTGCCCCAGCGAGTCAAAGCTAGCTCTGATGAAGGCTAAGCTACCTCTCTTACGAGAGGAACCA